>FLOH01000542.1_pt1 | contig 78258 bp, 67 predicted proteins | sample 756751 | NCBI WGS metagenome assembly FLOH01 (sample SAMEA4026879, study PRJEB14308) | marine metagenome | biome: coastal water; material: water | depth 74 m
GAGACCTTCGAAAACGGCAAGCCGAACATCCACGACGTCGGCGGCAAGGATATCCCCATGGGGGTGCCGCCGGAATTTACCGGTTTCATCAAAAAAATGATTCCGCTGGGCCGCGCCGGGACGCCCGAGGACGCGGCCAACGCCGTTTACCTGTTCACCATCCCGGAATCCGACTACATCAGCGGTGAAGTGGTGTTGGCGAGCGGCGGCCTGGTGATCTGACAGGCTATAAATTACGCACCAGTCGCTCGACGGTTTCCCGGGTTGTTGTTACGGCGTCTTCCTTGATCGCCCCGTAACCCCGAATTTGCAGGGGTGCCTCAAGGATCTCCCGCCATGCCATGGCGTTGCCGTGGCTCAGGGTGGCGATGCAGTCGGTCAGGAGACTTTCGTACCAGCGGATCAGTTCGCGCTCCATCCGGCGTTCGGCGGAAAAGCCAAACGGATCAAGCCCGGTATTTCGCAGAAATTTCAATTTGGTTATTATTCGTAAGGCGACCCGCATCCATGGCCCGAAGACGCCTTTGCGCCTGCGCCCGCGGGCATCCTTGCCAAGCGGCAGCAGCGGCGGCGCCAGGTGGTAGTTGATGGTGAATCCCTGTTCGAACCGATCTTTCAGGGAGGCATCGAAACCGGTCTTCGTGTACAACCGCGCCACCTCGTATTCATCTTTGTAAGCCATCAGTTTGAACAGCGCGTGGGCGGCGGTTTCGGCCAGACCCGAAACGTCGGACCTGGTTTCGGCCGCGCCAAGGTCCGCGATCATTTTGCCGTAACGCCTGCCGTAGGCGGCGTCCTGATAGTCTTCGAGAAACAGCTGCCGCCGGGCGACGATTTGATCGAGGCTGTCCGGGGCTTTCGCCTGTTCCGCCATTTCACCTGTCAGGGCTTCCGGTGTGGCCGCCGCGATCCGGCCGAGCGCGAGGGCGCGGTGATTTTTTTCCGGGGCAACGCCGTTGAGTTCGATGGCCTTGCCAAGCGCCGCGAGCGAAACCGGCACCAGCCCCTGCTGCCAGGCGAAGCCGAGCACGATGATGTTGGCGAAAACCGTATCACCGAAAATCCGGTCGGCCAACCGGTTGGCGTTCAGCGCCGTGACATTTTCCGCGCCGACTGCCTTTCCGATGGCGTCCAGCCGGGCGTCTACCCGCAAGTCGGTGTCGCGATAACGCACGGCATCGCCGGTCGGCATCTCGCCCAGATTGACGATAGCTTTCATGCCGGGTCGGTAACAGGCGGAAGCCTTCGGTGATGTGGAAACGACGATGTCGCAGCCAATCAGCGCATCCGCGGCGCCATGATCGATGCGAACCTGATTGATCGCGTCCGGCTGCCGGGCCAACCGCACATAGCTCAGCACCGGGCCGAATTTCTGGGCGAAGCCGGTGAAGTCCAGCACACTGGCGCCCCTGCCATCCAGGTGCGCCGCCATGGTAATCAGCGCGCCGACGGTGACGACGCCGGTGCCGCCGACCCCGGTAATAAGCACGTCGTAAGGCGCTTTGAGGTCAGGTAAGACCGGTTCGGTAAGATCGCGGGCCAGGGCCACGAGATCAATGCCGGCGTCCTCCTTGTCCTTGCGTACCGCGCCTTCGAGCGTGACGAAGGCCGGGCAGAATCCGTTCAGGCAGGAAAAATCCTTGTTGCACGAGGATTGATTGATACGTCGCTTGATGCCGAATTCCGTCGTGATGGGCTCGACGCTAAGGCAGTTGGATTCGATGCTGCAGTCGCCGCAACCTTCGCATACCGCCTCGTTAATGACGGCGAAGCGTTTCGGATCGTCCATCTGCCCGCGCTTGCGACGGCGACGCTTCTCGGTCGCGCACATTTGTTCATAAATAAGCACCGAGACGCCTTTGATCTGGCGCAATTCACGCTGTAGCGAGTCGAGATCGCGGCGGTGATGAATGGTCGTATGGGGCGGAAAATCGCGGGCCGAAAACTTGCCGGGATCGTCAGACACCAGGGCGATGCGGTTGACGCCTTCGGCGTGGGCTATGTTTGCCACCGCCTGGACGCTGACCGGTCCATCGACCGGTTGCCCGCCGGTCATGGCGACGGCGTCATTGTAGAGGATCTTGTAGGTAATGTTGACGTTCGCCGCGACCGCCTGACGGATCGCCATGGACCCGGAATGATACCAGGTGCCGTCGCCCAGGTTCTGAAACACATGGCCGTTTCCGGTAAACCGCGAAGAGCCCACCCAATTGACACCCTCGCCACCCATCTGGATCAGCGAGGTCGTGTCTCTGTCCATCCAGGTGACCATGCCATGGCACCCGATACCGGCGAATGCGTGGGATCCTTCGGGCACCCGGGTCGATGTGTTGTGGGGGCAGCCGGAACAAAAATAGGGGGTCCGGGTGGCGCCCTCGAGGGAAATGCAAACCGGCGGTGTTTCCGTCAATTTCCGCGCCCGCTCGATCAAACCCTGGCCCGGGAAAATCAGATCAAGGCGTTTGGCGACGATGGGGATCAGCATCCGCGGCGACAGCTCACCGGTCCAGGGAACCAGACGCTCGCCGAATTCATCCCGCTTGCCGACCATGCGCTCGGGCTTGTCTCCCGGCCAGTCGTAGAAATATTCCTTGAACTGGCTTTCGATGATGCCGCGTTTCTCTTCGATAACCAGGACCTCGCGTTTGCCGCGTACGAAATCAAGCGCATCGCGGCGGACCAGGGGCCAGACCATGCCGACCTTGTAGATGTCGATGCCGAGCCGCCGGCATTCAGCCTCGTCGATGCCAAGCAGCCGGAGCGTTTCCATCAGATCCAGGTGGCCCTTGCCGGTGGTGACGATGCCGAAGGAAGCATCTGGAATTTCATAGATGTGACGGTCGATGGGATTGGCTTCGGCGAAGGCGAAGACGGCATTTTTCTTCGCTTCCATGCGTTCCTCGATGTGCGGACCGGGCAGGTCGGGCCAGCGGTAATGAAGGCCGCCGGGCGGCATTTTGAATTGCGGCGCGACGAAACGGCGATCGGGCGACAACTCGACGGTCGCGGCGGATTCGACGGTTTCCGATATCGCCTTGAAGCCGACCCACATGCCGGAGAACCGCGACAGCGCATAGCCGTATTCACCGAAGCCGAGATATTCGGCGACGCTGGCCGGATTTAGAACCGGCATGAACCAGGACAGGAAGGCGGCGTCGGACTGATGCGACATTGAAGACGAGACACAGCCGTGATCGTCGCCGGCGACAACCAAAACGCCGCCGTGGGGGGAGCAGCCATACGCATTGCCATGCTTCAGGGCGTCACCGGAACGATCGACGCCCGGCCCCTTGCCGTACCACATGGCGAACACCCCATCGACGCTTCGCTGGGGATTGGTTTCGACCTGCTGGCTGCCGAGCACGGCGGTGGCGGCCAGGTCTTCATTGACGGCCGGCAGGAATTCAATACCCGTCTCGTCCAGTCGCTCTTTCGCCCGCCACAGTTCAAGATCGAGGCCGCCCAAGGGCGAGCCGCGATAGCCCGATACGAAACCGGCGGTGTCGAGACCGGCGTCGCGGTCCCGTCGCGCCTGATCCAGCAGGATGCGCACCAGCGCCTGGGTTCCGGTCATAAAGACACGACCTTCCGCCTGGCGATAGCGATCGACGAGTTGATAGCTCTCGAGGGCGCTTTGCGGGTCGTTCATCGGTGCTGCTCCTTGATCTCGAAGGTACCACAGAGCCCGGGGAAGATTATTCTTGAGTAACCAGATTTCCAGCATTTTCTGGTATATTTGACCGCGAATAGGTAAAATATCGGATATTACCTTCGGTAGGAGTCGGGTTAATGAAAATAGAAGAACAGGATCGACGGATCCTGCGGGCCCTGCAAGAAGACGGTCGCATATCGAATCAGGATCTTGCGACGAAGGCCGCGATGTCGGCCTCGGCCTGTTGGCGGCGGGTCCGGGCGCTCGAAGACGCCGGAATCATCGCCGGGTATACGACACTTATCGACGCCCCAAAGGCCGGCCTGGGTTTCCATGCCGTGGTCTATGTCCGTCTCGCCCGACAGGAGGCCAGCTGCGTCGAAGCCTTTATCGCCGAAATCGAACGTCGACCGGAAGTGCTCGACTGTTTCGCGACGACCGGTGAGGCGGATTACCATCTCAGAATCCGATGCCGTGATATCGATGCCTATAACGTCTTTCTCGACGGCGTCCTGTTTCGCTTGCCGGGGGTCGCAAATGTGCGCACCAGCCTCGTTCTCAAGGAAATCAAACACCAGACCATCCTGGACGTGTAAAAGGGCATTGTCCCGTTACCCGGGGCCGTTACGACGGAATCGACGAAATCGCCGCAAACATCGTGCTTTTGTGTTCCGATCACGCGGGCATTCAGACCGCCACCGTCAGCAACATCAGCGACAGCCGGGTGCCGGACCGATCCCTGTTTTTGAAATGGAATTCCCTATTGATCTTTCAGGCTGCTCAGCATTTCGCCCATTTTCCGGTGGATCAGGTTGACCGCTTTCAAGGGCCGGATCATGACCTTGAAGTCGATGATTTTTCCGTCGTCGTTCCAGCGAATCAAATCGACGCCGTTCATGTGCAGGCCGTCCAGTTCCACATCGAATTCCAACAGCGCCTCGTTCCCGGCAGCAATTTCGCGCACGTACTTGAAAGTTTCATTGGAAAGCACGTGCAGGGCTGCCTTGAGGTATAGTTTGACGATCGGCTTGCCGACCTGCGGCGTGTGGACAACGGGCGAATGAAAAACCACTTCATCGGCCAGCAACGCATCCAGCAGGGCCGGATCGGGATTTTTAACCAGATGATGCCAGGCTTGCAGGGGGCTGTCGGCCATTGATGAAAATCCTTAATAATTCAGGGCAGGTGACGAGGGATCGGGCGCGGAACCTACAGCGCCGCCGCCACCAGGATGGCTTGTTTGATCGCGCGTTTCGCGTCCAGTTCGGCGGCCACATCGGCGCCGCCAATCAAGGTCACCTTCAGACCGGCGGCCTCAAGTCCTTGCTGCAGTTCCCTTTGCGGTTCCTGACCGGCGCAGATGATCACATTGTCAACGGCAAGGAGCTGATCTTTGTCGCCGACCGTGACGTGCAGGCCGTCATCGTCAATTTTATGGTAAACGGCGCCGGCGATCATGGCGACGCCGCTCATGTTAAGGGCGGCGCGGTGAATCCAGCCCGTGGTTTTCCCCAGGCCTTTTCCGATCTTGGTGGTTTTCCGTTGCAGCAAATAGACCTGGCGGGCCGCTTGCGGCGGAGCCATTTGCTTAAGCCCGCCGTCGGTCGCCGGTTCCCTGTCGACGCCCCACTGGGCCAGGAAATCATCCAATGATTGTTCGCGACCCTCGCCGCTGTGGCTCAGGTATTCGGCGACATCAAAACCGATGCCGCCGGCGCCGATGATGGCGACGGTTTTGCCGACCGGTTTTTTGTCACCAAGGACCTCTATGTATGAGAGCACCTTCGGATGATCGATACCGACGATATCCAACTCGCGGGGCGCCACACCCGTGGCCAGAATCACCTCGTCGAAAGCGCCGTCCCTAAGGTCTTCGACGGAAACCCGTTTGCCCAGGCGCACCGTCACGCGGTTTAGTTCCAACTGGCGGGTGAAGTAGCGGATGGTCTCGTCGAATTCCTGCTTGCCGGGCACCTGACGGGCATAGTTCAACTGGCCGCCGATGGCTTCGGCGGATTCAAACAGGGTCACCCGATGACCGCGTTCGGCCGCCGTGATGGCGCAGCTACACCCGGCCGGGCCGGAGCCGACGACGGCGATCGTCTTCGGGGTGTCCGTGGGGCCATAGGTCAGGATTGTTTCATGACAGGCCCGGGGATTGACCAGACAACTGCACGTCTGCATGTTGAAGATGTGATCGAGACATGCCTGGTTACAGGCGATGCAGGTATTGATCTCGTCGGCCCGATCTTCCGCCGCCTTCCTGACGAATTCGGCATCGGCCAGGAACGGACGGGCGAGGGAAACCATATCGGATTGCCCCCCGGCAATAACGGCTTCGGCGTCGGCGGGGTTGTTGATGCGGTTGGACGCGACAATGGGAATCGAGACATGCCCCTTCAGCCGCGCGGTGACCCAGGTCCAGGCGCCACGCGGGACCAATTGGGCGATGGTCGGAACCTGTGCTTCGTGCCAGCCAATCCCGGAATTTATTATGGTCGCTCCGGCTTTTTCGATTTCCTTGGCCAGTCGCACGACCTGGTCCCAGGAACTGCCGTTTTCGACCAGATCGATCATCGACAGCCGGTACATGATGATGAAGTCGGGGCCGACCCGTTCGCGGGTCCGCCTGACGATCTCGATGGGAAAACGCATGCGGTTTTCGTAAGCCCCGCCCCACCGGTCGATCCGCTTGTTGGTCCGGGTGACGATGAATTCGTTGATCAGGTAACCTTCCGATCCCATTATCTCGACCCCGTCATAGCCGCCCATTTGGGCGAGAACGGCGCAGCTGGCGAAATCCTCGATGGTTTGCACGACCTCTTCGTCGGTCAATTCGTGGGGTGGATGCGGCGTGATGGGGGATTTTACGGGCGACGGGGCGACGCAATTACCATGGTAGGCATAGCGACCCGTGTGCAGGATTTGCATCAAGATTTTACCGCCCGCGTCATGCACCGCATCGGTAACGACCTTGTGACGCGCGGCTTTTTCCGGCGTGTTCAGCATGGTCGCCAGTGGGCTGGAGCGTCCCGCCTCGTTGGGCGCGATGCCGCCGGTGACCATCAGTCCGACGCCGCCTTTCGCCCGTTCGGCAAAAAAGGCCGCCTGGCGTTCGAAGCCGCCCTTGGCTTCCTCCAGCCCCGTGTGCATGGACCCCATCAAGACGCGATTGCGCAGGGTGGTGAAACCCAGGTCGAGGGGCTCAAGCAGTTTGGGGTAGGGTGACGACATATTGCCTCCTGAGGGTCATTTCAAATGATGATAACAAATTTCGTCACCACACAATCAGAAAATTGACTGGTATTTCACGGATTGTACGATAGATTTCAGACTCACATGGATGGTGCCGAACCACGATGACACGTGAATCAAATTCGGACGACAAGACTGAAACACCTGAGGCACGTCGTCGTCAGGCTCTAACCATGTTGGCAGGAGCCACGGGCTCGCGATCCGAATTTTTACAAACGGTGGCGCAGGCATTGTCGCTTGGCCTGGGCTGCATGTTGGCTGCCGTCGGCGAAGTCAACGAAGACAAAAGCAAAGTCCGAATGCTGGTGTTGTTTAAGGACGGCAAATTCTCCGACCCATACACCTATGATCTTGCCGGTACGCCGTGCGAGGAAATCTACACGTCTGCCGATGTCGAGCCCCATATCCATCATTGCGAAGGACTATGCGCGCTCTTCCCTACGGATGAGGCATTGGTTCAAATGAGTGCCGAGAGTTACCGCGCAGAAGCCTTCCATGATGTGAATGGCAATCGCATCGGACATGTCTTCGTCATCCATAATACGCCAACGCCCGACAGTGAAGATGATATGGCTTTTTTCCGGCTCATCAGCCAACGCGTTGGAGCGGAGTTTAACCGCTGGCAAGTGGAAACCGCGCTGCTAAAAAGTGAAGAGAGGTTCCGGGGCTTCGCCGAAATAGCCTCTGACTGGTTTTGGGAGATGGATGCCGACTTGCGATTCTCCTATTTTTCTCCACGCAACAAGGAAATAACGGGATTCAATCCGGATTTATATATAGGAAAAAGCCGCCGCGAGATCAGTTACAACCAAATCGATAATGAGCATTGGAAACGGCATTTGGAAGACCTGGATGCGCACCGGGAATTTCGTGATTTTGAATATGATCTGAAGATAGTGGGCGACCGAATTCTGACGATTTCCATTAATGGCAAGCCGGCCTTCGACACGGATGGAAACTTTCAGGGATACTTTGGAACCGGCAAAGACATTACCGAGCGCATGCGAGCCGAGGAGGAACTCGCCAGTCACCGCGATAATTTGCAGGAAATAGTCCAGGAGAGGACCCTGGAACTGAAAGCGGCGAAGGAAGAAGCCGAGAGTGCTAGCCGCGCCAAGTCGGTCCTGATGGCAAACATGAGCCATGAATTGCGCACGCCGCTCAATGCGATCCTTGGCTTTTCAGAAATCATGAAAGAAGAGACATTCGGTTCGGTCGGTAGTGATAAAAACCGGGAATACCTGGATGACATCTACCACTCGGGTCAGCATCTATTGGAACTTATCAATGACATTCTGGACGTTTCCGCTATCGAGGCGGGTGTTTTGGAATTGTATGAAGAGAATGTCAGTCTCGCCGATGTCGTTGAAGCCTCATCTCGTCTCATTGTGCCGCGGGCGGAATCCGGGCGGGTCACCGTCACCTTTTCTATTGATCCGAAAATGCCGCTGATTTACGTGGATGCGCGGCGGCTAAGGCAAGTCTTGCTCAACCTGCTCAGCAACGCGGTCAAGTTTACCCCGGCGGGTGGCGAAGTCTCCGTACGCGCTCGGTTAAATGATGACGGCTCTCTTGCTGTTACCGTCGCCGATAACGGTATAGGCATGAATGAAGGAGAGGTAATTTTGGCCCTGAGTCCGTTTGGACAGGTGGACAGCGGCTTTGACCGCAAGCACGAAGGAACCGGTCTGGGACTGCCCATGACCTGGGGGTTGATGGAACTTCATGGCGGGAATATGGAAATCAAAAGTGAGAAAGATCTTGGTACTTCGGTAACGGTGACGTTTCCCAGGGAGCGTATTGGTCGGCATGTCGGCTCTTGACCGGGCCTGTATCGCAATTCCGGGATTAGCCGCCGAATCGAATCCGCATTTATCGCCATTACAAATCCAAACCATGAGGCGCAAAGGCGGCTCGCTGTCAATTATATTGAACACTCACCATATCTCGGGCAATATGATGGCATGACAAAAATACACAACACCACCGAACAATGGCAGCGGCAAGACCGCGACCACCACTTGCATCCGTTCACCAACACCCGCGAGCTGAACGCCCAGGGCGCCCGCATGATCACCCGTGCCGAGGGCGTCTACATCTGGGATTCAGATGGCAACCGCCTGCTCGACGCCATGGCCGGCCTGTGGTGCGTTAACGTCGGTTACGGGCGCCGGGAACTGGTCGAGGCGGCGTCCCGCCAGATGCAGGAACTGCCGTATTACAATACCTTTTTCAAGACCTCGACCATGCCGGCGACGGAACTGGCGGCGGTGCTTGCCGAAATTACCCCGGACGGTTTCAACCACGCCTATTTCGCCAATTCCGGATCGGAAGCCAACGACACCGTGGTCCGCATGGTGCGCCATTACTGGCATGCCATGGGCAAACCGGACAAATCGGTGATCATCAGCCGCGACAACGCCTATCACGGATCAACCATGGCCGGCGCCAGCCTGGGCGGTATGGATTACATGCACGCCCAGGGCGACCTGCCGATCCCCGGCATCGAGCACATCATGCAGCCCTATTGGTATCATCTGGGCGGCGATCTGAGCCCCGATGAATTCGGCATCACGGCGGCCCGCGCCCTTGAAGACAGAATTCTCGAACTGGGCCCGGACAGGGTCGCGGCTTTTATCGGCGAGCCGGTCCAGGGCGCCGGCGGGGTCATCGTGCCGCCGGATACCTACTGGCCGGAAATTCAGCGCATTTGCGATACTTACGATATTCTGCTGGTCGCCGATGAAGTCATTTGCGGCTTCGGGCGGACCGGCAACTGGTTCGGCAGCGAGACTTTCGGCATCAGCCCCGACCTGATGCCCATGGCCAAGGGCCTGTCGTCGGGGTATCTGCCCATTTCCGCCGTCATGGTCCACGACCGGGTCGCCGACGGGCTGATCGAAAAGGGCGGCGCGTTCGAACACGGCTTCACCTATTCCGGCCATCCGGTCGCCTGCGCCGTGGCGCTGGCCAATATCGATATCCTGAGGCGCGAGAAGATCGTCGAGACCGTCGGCGCCGACACCGGACCCTACTTCCAGCGGCGATTGCGCGAATTGCTGGATCATCCGCTGGTCGGCGAGGTCCGCGGTGTCGGTTTGATCGCCGCGGTCGAACTGGTCAGGAACAAGGAAACCCGCGGCCTGTTCGAAAACCCCGGCGCCACCGGCGCCATCTGCCGCGATCACTGCATGAATAACGGCCTGGTCATGCGCGCCACCAAGGACAGCATGCTGGCGTCGCCGCCGCTGGTGATCAGCCGCAGCGAAATAGATGAACTGGTCGACGTGCTGCGCACCAGCCTTGATCTGACGGCCGGATAGGTTCTAGAAGTTGGGCGGCGTCGCGGCGCTGACGATTTCGCAGGCCTCGTCTGATACATTGTGGAACGCATGGGGAATCTGGCTGTCGATATAGTAGGCCTCGCCTTCGCTCAACACGCGGATTTCGGCGCCCAGCGTAAGCTGGATCGAGCCCCTGGTGATAACCCCGGCCTCTTCGCCCGCGTGACTGATCAGGGTGTCGCCGGAAGACCCGCCGGGCGGATATATTTCGTGCAGAACGCGAAGCTTCCTGTCCTTGCGCGTGGCGCCGACCAGCAGCAGCGAGGCGCCGCCTTCCGACAGCTCGACCAGGTCGTCACGGGAAAAGAACGATGCCTGTCTGGGTTCCAGATCCATGGTGAAAAAATCAATCAGGCTGAGTGGAAATCCCAGCAGCACCTTTTTAAGGGAGTCGACGGACGGACTGACCCGGTTTTGCTCGATTAGCGATATGGATGAATTGGTGACGCCGGCCCGGCGCGCCAGTTCGCGTTGCGAAAAATTGTACATCCCGCGGATGGTTTTCAGGCGTTCTCCGATATCGGCGGTCAAGGCCGGTTTCCCTTGCTGGCCAACAGGCACAGGTAGGTCCAGATAAACGTAGCGGCGGCCAGGGCGGTGACTTGCGAATGGTCGTAGGCCGGCGCGACTTCGACCAAGTCCATGCCGATCCAGTCAATGCCGCCCAGGCGTTTCAAGATGGCCAGCGCCTGCCAGGTAAACAGGCCGCCGATTTCCGGCGTACCCGTGCCGGGCGCCTGGCCGGGGTCGATGGCGTCGATGTCGAAAGTCAGGTAGGCACGGTTGTCGCCGACGGCCTTTACGATGGCCGCGACTACCCGTTCGATGCCACCGGTGTGGACATCTTCGGCGCTGATCACCGTGAACCCCAGCTCGTTGCGGGTATAATCCATAACGTCATTTTCGACGGGCGAGCGAATGCCGATCTGGATGCTCCGCTTCGGATCGATCAGGCCTTCCTGGGCGGCATAATGAAACGGCGTGCCGTGGCCGACGGGGCCGCCGAAATTATCTTTCCAGGTATCGACATGGGCGTCGAAATGAACCAGGCTGATGGCTTTACCGTCACGCTCGGCGCGGGCCCGCAGGATTGGCAGGGTCACCGTATGATCGCCGCCCATGGCGATGACATGGCCGGGCAGATCGCCGATCCGGGCCTCGATCAGGCTCAGGCTTTGATCCATGTAGCCATTGACGATATCCAGGTCGCCGCCGTCTATGGCCCGTAAATCACGAGCCGGATTAACCCGGATTTCGGGGTGATCGCCATCGATCAGCATCAGGCTGGCCTCGCGAATCGCCGCCGGCCCGAAGCGGCTGCCGGGCCGGTTGGTGGTGCCAAGGTCGAAAGGAATGCCGACAATCGTCACTTCGGGTGGCGCGCCATCGGCCAGTTCACCGGGAAGCTGCAGGAATGTCCGGAGTCCGGAAAATGTCGGTTGCATGGTTATAGCCTCCAAATTCTGTCAATCAGGCCTCAACCGTCGGGCCGAAGATACCAGGCGTATTCCTGGGGCGAGGCCTTGGCCATGAACCGCTCCATCTCGCCCCGTTTGGTGGCGACGTAGGCGCGGATATATCGCTCGCCAAAATAGTCGGCCATTACGGTGGATGCCGCCAGCATATCGAGCGCCTTGTCCCACTTGAAAGGCAGGTCCGGGTCCAGTTCCGAACCGGCATTGCCGGTCGATATTTCCGGTGGCGCGATCTTGTTGGTGATGCCGTGATGGATACCTGCCAGGGTCGCGGCGAGGGCCAGATATGGATTGGCATCGGCGCCGGCGATGCGATGTTCGACACGGCGGTTGGCATCGTCGCCACCGGGAATACGAATCGCGACGGACCGGTTATTGACCCCCCAAGAGCGCCTGACGGGAACATAAATGTCGGGCGCGAAACGCCGGTATGAATTGATGTTGGGAGCATAAATCGCCATCGCGTCGGCCATCGTCGCCAGCATCCCGCCGGTCGCATGATGCAGCATCTCGGTGCCGGTTTCGCCGCCGCCGGAAAAAACCTTGTTGCCGTCGTCATCGACCAGGCTGACGTGCATGTGCATGCCGCTGCCCGATTGATCGGCATAGGGCTTGGCCATGAACGTCGCCTCGATGCCGTGCTGGCGGGCGACGCCCTTGACCGTGCGCGGCAGCAGGATCGCCGCATCGGCGGCGGCCAGCGGATCGTTCGTATGCATCAGGTTGATTTCATACTGGCCGATGGCATATTCGGAACTGACCGGGCCGATGGCAATTTTCTGTGTCTTGCACGAAGCGGTGACCTGATCGAGGAACAGGGCAAATCCTTCCAACTCGCTGATCGACAGCACCTGCATTCCCGATACCCGCCGTCCCGTCGCCGGCAGGATCGGCGGCCTCGGATTGCCTTCCAGGGCGCCTTCCGGGTCGAGCAGATAAAACTCCTGTTCCAGGGCGACTGTGGGATGCAGGCCGCGCTCCCTGAGCCGGTCGACGACCCTGGCGAGGATACCCCGGGGGTCAATTTCGTGCGTCGTGCCGTCATCATTGAACAGGCTGACCAGGACCTGCGCCATGGGCCTTTCGAACCACGGAACCGGCACCAGGGTTCCGGCGATGGGTCGCGCGGTGGCATCGGGGTCACCGTCGCTGAAGCCGATGCCTTCCGGGTCTTCGCTGTCACCGGTGACGTCGAGCATCACCGATGAGGCCGGAATCTGGAATCCGGATTTGCAGATTTTTTCAAGATCGCTTCGCGAGATCCTCTTGCCGCGAATGTAGCCGGCCAGGTCGGGCAACAGGGCATCGATGGTTTCTATTTCGGGATGGTCGCGCAGGAAATCGGCGGCTTCGGTCATGGGGGTCCTTTAGCTCAGAATATCTCGCATTTTGTAATACAGCATGGCCAGCGCCAGCATCGGCGTGCGAATCGGCCCGCCCGGAAACGGCTGATGCCGGATGCGGGTCAAAACATCGAAACGTTCGGCGGTTCCGGCGATGGCATCGGCAATCAGTTTACCGCACATGCCCGAAAGCGCCACCCCGTGGCCGCCGTATCCATGGGCAAAAAATACGTTGCCGCCGATCGACCCCAGGTGCGGCAGGCGATCCAGGGTAATCGCGATATTGCCGCCCCAGGCGTAGTCCAGCCGGACGTCGGCCAACTGGGGAAATACCTTGAGCATACGGGGTTGGATGTAGGGGAACAGGTTCTTCGGCTCGTAGCCGGAATAATTGGCGCGACCGCCGAACAGCATGCGCCAGTCTGCCGACAGTCGGTAATAGTCGACGATGAAATTGGAATTGGAAACCGCATCGTTATCGCGAATCAGCGACCGGGCGCGGGCCTCGCCCAGCGGTTCGGTGGCGACGATGAAGCTGCCGACGGGCATCACCCGGTGATACAGGCTTGGCACCAGCCGGCCCAGATAGGCGTTTCCCGCGGTGACGACGAAGCGGGCCTTGACGCTGCCCTTCGCCGTTGTGACACGTGGATTGGCGCCGTGTTCAATATTATCGACAGGAGAATTCTCGAATATGCGCACGCCGGCGTCGGCGGCGGCGCGGGCCAGGCCCAGGGCGTAATTCAACGGATGCAGGTGGCCGGCGTTAGCTTCCCAAAGCGCGCCGTGGTAAACGCCGGAATCCAGTCGTTCGGCAAGTGCCGCCTTGTCGAGAACGGCGGTATCGGTGTAGCCGTACCGGGCCCATTCGTCGTGGGTTTCATTGACCCAGGCCATGTGGCTGGGCTTGGTGGCGGCGTGCAGGTAGCCCCATTCCAGGTCGCAATCGATGCCGTGGCGTTCGACCCGCTGGCGGATCAGGTCCTTCGAGTCGCGCTCGACCTGCCAGCATATTTGCGCCCCTTCGGTGCCGACCAGCCGTTCGATTTCGGCCATGGATTTGTTGTAGGCGGTGCAGATCTGACCGCCGTTGCGGCCCGATGCACCCCAACCGGCGCGCTCGCTTTCCACCAGAACCACGTCGTAACCGCGCTCGGCCAGATGCAGGGCCGCCGAAATCCCGGTGTAACCGGCGCCGATGACACAGACATCGGCGTCGATCTCACCCAAAAGTTCCGGATGGCGGGCGTCATCGTTGGCGCTGGCGGCGTAATAAGAAGGGGCGTGATCGCTCATTTTGGTCGGTAAGCCTTTCGCTCGGGTGGTCGATGATTTGATCGCAGTGGGTACTGTTTCTCATTCCGGTCAAGTGTTCAATATAATTTACGCTCGGCGCGCACCGTTCGTATTGACAGAAGGCCGCCAAACTTTCATGTAAAGGCCATGGACAACGGCTCCCCCGTATTATGTATCGGCGGCCTGCATTTCGACCGCATCGCCCAAAGCCTTGCCCCGTATAGGGTCAAGGCGTCGAATCCGGTGCGCTACATCCGGGTGCCCGGCGGCGTCGCCCATAATATTGCCTGCGATCTGGTCGCCCTGGGCACGCCATCTTCGCTGTTATCGCTGGTCGGCGGCGATGCAGACGGCGATGCCATCTTGCAGGATACCAAACGGCGGGGCGTCGACCTGACCCTGGTATCACAACAGCAAACGCTCACCACGGCCAACTATACCGCGGTCCTGGACATGACCGGAGAGCTGGCCGTCGGCCTGTCGGATACCCAAACCTATGATCTCGTAACGCCGGATTTCCTGGCCCCCCACCGGCGTCGGGTGCAAGAACACAAAACCCTGGTGGTCGATGCCAATTTGCCGCAACAAAGCCTTACCTGGCTGGCCGAAAACAAAGGCCCGGCCCGCCTGTTCGCCGCCCCGGTTTCGCCGTCAAAGGCGCTACGCTGGAAGCAGGCGATAAAGAATGTCGATGTTTTTATCGGCAACGAACGTGAAGCCGACCAACTGACGGGTCGGCCCGTCGAGACGGTTTCGCAAGCCCTGCGGGCGGCACAAGCGCTCCGCGCGCTGGGCCCGGCCATCGCCGTCGTCACTTTGGGGCCGCAGGGCGCGGTGGTCAGCGGCCCGGAACTGGAAGCGCACTTTTCGATTCCCGAAACGAACGTGGTCGATGTCAATGGCGCCGGCGACGCTTTTTTTGCTGGTTTCACGCACGCCCTTAACGCAGATTTATCCCTTGAAGACGCCATGGCCAGGGGCATCGCCGGCGCCAGCCTGATGGCGGAAACGCCGGGGCCGGTTTGGGACGGCCTGGCGCCGGGGTTGCTCGAGGGCCGGCTATACACCGTTCCGCCCTTGAGAATTTTGAAGTGACAAAAGTTTGACCGAGATGGATATCGCCCGTTACCTGGATTTATCGGCCGACGTCGGGGCCGCGATGGCCGAAGGCAAGCCGGTGGTGGCGCTGGAATCGACCATCATATCCCATGGCTTGCCCTATCCCATGAACCGGGACCTGGCGCTGGAACTGGAACAAACGGTTCGCCAGGAAGGCGCGACGCCGGCGACCATTGGCATTTGCCGGGGCCGCATCAAGGTCGGGATGAACGCCCGGGAAATTGAAAATTTTGCCGGTGGATCGGAAATTGCCAAGGTCAGCCGCCGCGACTTCGCCACCATCGTGGCCCTTGGCCGGGATGGCGCGACCACGGTTTCGGGCACCATGATCGCGGCCAACATGGCGGGCATCAGGATTTTTGCCACCGGCGGCATCGGCGGGGTCCATCGCGGCGGCGAAGACAGCATGGATATTTCGGCCGATCTTATGGAATTGGCGCAAACCCGGGTAGCGGTGGTTTGCGCCGGCGCCAAATCCATCCTCGACCTGCCGAAAACCCTGGAAGTCCTGGAAACGGGCGGCGTCCCCGTTCTTGGCTTTCAGACCAATGCCTTCCCGGCATTTCACACCATCGATAGCGGCCTCGGCGTCGATATGAATGTCGCCAGTGCGGACGCCATCGCCCATATTTTGACGACCCGTGACGCGTTGGGGCTGACCGGCGGCGAAATCGTCGCCAACCCCATACCCGAGGCCTTCGCCATGGATAAGGCGGAGGTCGATAGCTGGATCGATACGGCCCTGGACCAGGCCAAAACCGATGGCGTCACCGGCAAGGCGACGACCCCCTACCTGCTGGCCAAAATAGCCCAGTTAAGCGACGGTCGCACGATCACGGCGAACAAGGCGCTGGTTATCAACAATGCCAGGCTGGCCGCGAAAATAGCCGTTTCCTATCATTCCTGACCACCGACAACCGGAAATTCAGACAGATGCAAAAAATCAACATTCAGTTCACCCTGTTTTCGGCGTTTTATTCACCGCTTATTTCGACCATGTCCGGTGGCTTCCTTGCCGCCGAAGGGCTCGAACCGCAGTGGTCGGTCGCGCCGCCCGGCGTCTCGGCGATCGACGCCCTGGTCGATGGCTCGGCCGATGTGGTCCAGTCGGCCCTGAGCCAGGGATTCGCGCCGCTTGAGGCGGGTGAAACGCCGGTCGCCGCACATTTCGCCCAAATCAACGAAATGGATGGCTTCTTCCTGACCGGACGCGAGGCCGATCCCGACTTTTCCTGGGACAAGCTGGAAGGCGCCGGGGTCATTTTGTTCAAGGGCGGCCAACCGTTGGCCATGTTCAAATACGCCTGTCATAAAGCCGGCATCGACTTCGCCCGAATCAACGTCATCAACGTCGGCGCCGCCGCCGATATGGACGCCGCGTTCCGCGCCGGTGAAGGCCAGTACGTTCAACAACAAGGCCCGTTTCCGCAGCAACTGCAAGCCGACGGGGTCGGGCATATTGTCGCCCAGGTCGGCAAGCTTGTCGGGCCGTGCGGTTTTTCCAGCCTGGCGGCGACCCGCCAATGGCTGCAAACCGATATGGCGAAAGCCTTCATGCGGGCCTACACGAAGACCCGTATTTATATGAACGAGACGCCGGCGGCGGAAATCGCCCGGGCGGAAAAAGACTATTTCCCGACCATAGACGAAAACGTTCTCGCCGATTGCATCGCCACCTATCAGCAACTTGGCTGCTGGACGCCGCATGTGGAAATCACCCGCCCGGCCTTCGAGGCGGCGCTGGATATCTTCGAATACAATGGCGCCCTGAAGCAACGCTATCGCTACGAACAGATTTGCGCCGACCCGCCCGGCTGATTTGACCGCTCAGGTCTCGAACAAGCGGCCAAATTCGGGCATGGGTTCATCGATACCGGCCAGACGCAGGCAGTGCCAGGCCATGGCGTGGTTGCTTGAGGTTACGGGGATGCCGATTTCCTGCTCGATGCCGGAGACGTGTTCGACCAGTCGCAGACTGGTGCACGATATGAAGACCGCGTCCAGGTCGGCCGCCGCCGCCACCCTGGCGATACCGCTGCGGATCGAGGCCGGCGATATCCGCGCGGCGATGCTGTCGTTTTCCTCGTTGAAGGAACCAAAGACCGGCACTTGGTAGCCCCGCCCGGTAATATAGTCCCGCATGAAATCGTTGATGTCCTGGCGATAGGGCGTCAGCACGCCGATCCGCTTCGCCCCCAGGGCGTCGAAAGCGGCGAAGGCGGCGGTGATCGGGGTGGTGCAGGCGACATCGGGGCGCGCCGCCCTGATCTTGTCGAACACCGCCTCCTCACCGATCACCATCGAGGCCGAGGTGCAGCCGTAGGCGACCACGTCGAGAGGCATTCCCGGCAGGATGACCGCCGTTTGATCCTCGATCAGGCGTTCCATATCCTTCAGGGTTTCAGGCGTGATCGAATTGGAATTGGCAATCCGGCTTTCGTAAAAGGCGACGCCTTGCTGGCGGAATATGAGGCGGAACTCGTGCTCCATGGTTTGATCCGTGGCCAGCACGATCAGGCCGATGGCGGCGCGCTCGGCAATCCCGGCATCGGTTTCGAACGGAATCCGGGTGATGTTTTCGGTGGTCGCGTCGTCGGCCGCCTGTTCTACGGTCATTGCACGGTTCCCTCTCTCAACAGTTCTGATAACTCATCGCCGACTCGTCGATCGCCGGTTTGCGGCGGGCCATCAGGTCGGTCAGTACGCGCGCGGTGCCGCTGCCCATGGTCCACCCCATATGGCCGTGGCCAGTGTTGAGCCAAAGGTTGTCGATGTGCGTCGGCCCGACGATGGGCAGGCCGCTCGGCGTCATCGGCCGCAACCCGGCCCAATACAAAGGCTTCGCGTAGTCCGCCGCATGGGGCAGGATTTCCCTGGCCTTGCGGGTCATCATGGCGAAGTCCGACGGCTTGTGGGCGTCGCTATAACCGGCGAACTCCGCCGTCGCGGTAAAGCGCAGGCGGTCACCCATGGGGCAATAGGCGAGCAGATTATCTTCGTCGACACCGCCGATCCGGGGCGGCGTATGTTCGGCGTCGATGGGCAGCGTCATCGAGTATCCCTTGACCGGGTATATCGGCAACTTCAAGCCCAGATTCCTGACCAGATGGGGACTGAAAACACCCAACGACAGCACGTACTGGTCGGCGCTCAGGCGTTCGCCATCGGTGCGTACGGCGCCTATTTTGCCGCCATCGCGTTCAAGGGCATTGATCGTCGTGCCCATGACGAAGCGGGCCCCCCGTTTTTTGCATTCTTCGGCCAGGGCCAGGGTGAACAACCGGGCATCGCCACTTTCGTCGGTGGGGGCGTACAAAGAACCCGCGATTTGCCCCGCCGCATCGGCCAATCCAGGGTCGTGGGCGATGGTTTCGGCGGCGCTTAAAACATCGAGCCGGACCCCCTCATTCCTGAGGATTTCGCATTTAGCGGCCGCCTGATCGAAGGTTTCGGCGCTCCTGTAGAAATACAGCAGGCCACCGTCATTGGCGTCATAGGCAATACCGGTTTCCCGGGCGGTCTCCTTGATCAGGGTCTGGGAATAGTTGCAGATACGGGATTTTTCCCGGGTATTCGGGCGCGCTCTCTCGGCGGTACATTGGCCCAGAAACTTCAACGACCAGCGCCACAGCGCGGGGTCCAGGCTGGGCCGAAAGCGGATCGCCTGATCGTCGCGATAAAGCGACCGCAACATCATCCCCGGCGCCCGCGGCGATGACCAGGCGTACGCGTGCCCCGGCGCCACCAAACCGGCATTGGCGTGGCTGGTAAAGGATGCGGCCTCGTCGGCCCGGTCGATGACCGTTACCTCGTGGCCGTCCTTCAACAACTGAAAGGCTGTCGTGACGCCGACGATGCCCGCCCCCAACACCAATACCCGCATGACGCCCCCCTATTATATTAGTCGATGGCGGCGACGACCGCGATTTCAACGGTAAACTGCGGCGCCGCCAGTTTTGATTCGACGCACGCCCGTGTCGGCGTATTGCCGGGCGACACCCAGGCGTCCCAGACTTCGTTCATGGCGGCGAAGCTCCTTCGCCGACCTACCGGGCGCGCCCTGGGCGACTTGCCCGGCGGTGGTAACCGTACCGTTGTGGACGACGGCCTGGCTCATGCGATCTCCAACCTGAATCCTTTTTACGGGCATCTAAATTTCCTTATTCGGGGGTTATTATGGTAAAAATTCCAGCGGTATTTTTGTCGTGCTCATCGACCAATATAGCGCTTATTATAATGTCCTCATCGTTTTATTTTTGGTGGCTTGACAATGATTGACACAATGCACGAACAATTCATTGCCTGGCAATGCCGGATCAGGCAAATGTCGATCCGCGATCACCAGGGCCGACCGCTCGACGGCATGAAGGCGCAAATCGACGATGGCGACGGCGGGGCTATGGCCAAGGCGGTAACCATGCTGATCGTGCACAAGGAGCCGGGCGAGGCGACTGACGCCTTTCGCCACATTGTCAAGAAAACCCACGACCCGAAATCGCGGCGCGATGACGCGCTGAAGCTGCTAAGCTCCGTCCATTATCAGTATCCGGAAGAATTTTCCGACCGCCTTACGGCGCTTTTTTCAGAGGATTCAGCCCTGGCGGCGCAATTGGCCGCGCTGGGGCATTGCCGACTTTCGTTTGGCCAGTTCGGCCAGTCATTTACCTTCACCGCCGGCGTCGCCCGACTGGATAATAACGCGCCGGCCTGGCAGGCGACGTTCTGGCACAATCACATGTTCAACCCGGCGCTTTCCAAAGACGTATCGATCCTGGAATTCAGCCCCGAATGGGAGACCTAAAATTTTTTATAGGCTTTCTTCAACTGCACCAGCGGATGGTGGTCCGACATCTGGAATTTAAGCAGCAGTTCGCGGGCGATCATGTCCCGGTCCTGCTGGTTGTCGGGCAGCTTGACGCCATCGGGGACCTGGACCCAGCCGTTGATGTTGCGGTCGAACACGGCGGCCTTGCCTTCTTCGTAGCCCAGGTGAATATCTTCCAGCCAGTTCAGGTCCTGCCAGCCCATAACCGCCATATATTCCTTCAGATAAGGCGTCAGGCGGTCGTAATCGGGCACCAGGTTAACGTCGTAGCGGTAGCCGATGTGCTGGCCGATTTCCTGTTCGCGGGTGGAATCAAGGCCGTCGGAATTGAGGAACTGATCGATGTCATTGGTGTCGGTCATGTTCAGGGCTCCTAATAGCGTGTCATGTCGGGGCGGCCGACGGTGTGTTGCGATCCGGCCAGCGGCACCTGGGCCAGGGCCGAAGCTTCCATGGTCAAGGCGGCCAGGTCTTCCGGTTCCAGCGAATGGACGTTGGTTTTGCCGCAGGCGCGGGCGAACATCTGCGCCTCGATGGTCAGGCAGTGCAGGAAGTTGTAGACCCGCTCGGCGGCCTCGTCCGGGTTCAGGCGCTTGCGCAATTCCGGGTCCTGGGTGGCCACCCCGACCGGGCAGCGCCCGGTGTGGCAGTGATAGCAATCGCCGGCTTCGACGCCGATTTCTTTTTCGTAATCGGCCTCCGGAATATCCTTGTTGCAGTTCAGCGCCATCATCGCCGAATGGCCGATGGCGATGGCGTCGGCCCCCAGCGCCAGGGCCTTGGCGACATCGGCGCCGTTGCGGATGCCGCCGGCATAGATCAGCGTGATATCGCCGGACTTGCCGAGATCATCGAGCGCCTTGCGGGCCTGGCGGATAGCGGCGATACCGGGCACCCCGGTTTCTTCCGTCGCCAGATGCGGGCCGGCCCCGGTCGAACCTTCCATGCCGTCGATATAGATGCTGTCCGGGTCACACTTGATGGCCATGCGGACATCGTCGTAGACCCGCGCCGCGCCCAGTTTCAACTGGATCGGAATCTGGCCGTCGGTGGCCTCGCGGATTTCCTGAATCTTCAGGGCCAGATCGTCCGGTCCCAGCCAGTCCGGATGGCGGGCCGGCGAGCGCTGATCGATGCCGGCGGGCAGCGAGCGCATTTCGGCGACCTGATCGGTCACCTTCTGGCCCATCAAATGCCCGCCCAGGCCGACCTTGCAGCCCTGGCCGATGAAGAATTCGCAGCCGTCGGCCAGTTGCAGGTGATGCGGGTTGAAGCCGTAGCGCGACTGGATGCACTGATAGAACCATTTTTCCGAAAACCGCCGCTCGTCGGGAATCATCCCGCCTTCGCCGGAACAGGTGGCGGTGCCGGCCATGGTCGCGCCACGGGCCAACGCCGTCTTGGCTTCAAACGACAGTGCGCCGAAGCTCATGCCGGTGATGTAAATGGGAATGTCCAGCACCAGCGGGCGTTTGGCCCTGGGGCCGATCACCGTTCTGGTTTCGCATTTTTCCCGGTAGCCTTCGATGACGAACCGGGTCAGGGTTCCGGGCAGGAAGGTCAGGTCATCCCACGACGGGATTTTCTTGAACAATGACAACCCGCGCATGCGATAGCGGCCCAGTTCGGCCTTGATGTGAATGTCGTCGATGACTTCCCGCTGATAGATGAAACTCCTGCCGAGAAGCGATTTGTTGCGTTTTTTTGCCATGATTTATTGACCTAACCTACAGGATGATTTTCTTTTCGTGGGGCTCAAGATTGTCGTAATTCCAGAGCTGCTTGCCGGCGACGATCTTTTGCAAGTTTTCGACCCCATTCGGCGCTTTCATGCCGTACAGCGCCAGCTTGCGTTCGAGCCAGTTAATTTCGAACTTGTTCAATTCACCGGGCACCGCGTCGACCCCGCACGAGGCGATCTTGCCGCCCACGTAAATGGTGCCGTCGTACATGGAATCACCCAGGTTCTTGCCGGCGTCGCCCAAGACGATCATCCGGCCCCGCTGCATCATGAAGCCGCTATAGGCGCCGGTTTTACCGCCGACGATGATGGTGCCGCCTTTCTGGTCGATGCCGGTTCGCGACCCCACATCGCCCTTGCACACCAAATCGCCGCCGCGGATGGCGGCGCCGAAGGTCGATCCGGCGTTCTTTTCGACGACCAGCGTCCCCGACATCATGTTTTCGGCGCACGACCAGCCGACCCGGCCCTTGACCGTCACATTGGGCCCGTCGATCAGGCCGCAGCCGAAGTATCCGAGACTGCCTTCGAATTCCAGCTTCAGGCGATTGAGGATGCCGACTCCGAGGGAATGCTTGGCCAGCGGGTTTTTGACCACGATATGGCCATGGCCGGTTGCCATCAATTCGCGGATTTTCAGGTTGATATCGGTGATTGCCATGTCCTTGGCGTCGATTTCACCCCTTTTGTCCATGTCGACCTTGAAGGCGTCGGGCGGCGTGAAGTTGCCGGAATCCTCGTCGACGGAAAAGAACGTCTCCAGGGAACGCCCGGCCAATTGCTCGGTGTGCATGCCCATGTCGTAGCTTTTGTGTTGGTCTTTTAGCGTTGCCATACCCGGACCTCCCCTTCGTAGGGATCGAACGTGTCAATCTCGTGTGGAAAAATGCTGCGGATGGCGACTTCTTCCGACGCCAAAACCACCGTCGATTCATCTTCGTACAAAACCATCGGCTTGGCCGCCATGGTGTCCTTGGCCATGCCCAACTGGTCCGACGTCGTCACCACATAGGTGAAGACGCCGTCCAGTTCCGAGAGCGAATCGGTCATCGCCTGTTCAAGGTCGATGCCCTTGTCCATCTTGTCGGCCAGGTAAACCGCGATCAGTTCGGAATCACAACTGGACATGAAGCGGTGGCCGCGATGTTCCAGCTCGCGTCTGCCGTTCCAGTAGTTGGTCAACTGGCCATTGTGAACCACCGCGACATCTTTAAAAGGATAAGCCCAGTAGGGATGGGCCGAGCGGATATCGACATCGGATTCCGTCGCCATGCGGGTATGGCCGATGGCGTGGGTGCCGTTGAAATTTCCAAGGGCGTACTGATTCGATACCACTTCGGCATCGCCCAGATCCTTGATCAATTCCAGCCCCTCGCCGATGGACAAGATTTCCGCACCTTCGACGTCTTCGATGAAATCGGCCATGCGGCGCATGTCGCCGTCATATTTTATGCGGTAGCGAAAGGCGTATTCCGTCGCCGTTTCCTCGGTCAAAATTTCGACGCCCAGGCCCCGCAGGCGATCATCGACGGTGGCCTTGCGCGCTTCGATCTCCTTGTGAATATGGAAGCCCTTGGCCAGGTCTTCCTGTTCGGCGACTTTGAATCGCATGATGTATTCGTTGGCCGTCGCCTCGCCATACAACGCGAATCCGGTCGAATCCGGTCCCCGGTGTTTCAGTGCCTTGAGCATGGAGGTCATCTCCCGGCCCACATCTCCGCTTTTACCGCGGTGGATGATTCCTGCGATTCCACACATTTGCGTGAATTCTCCTTATGTTAAATTTACGGCAACGCGTCCCAGTATGTTTCCAGGTCCCAGTTGGTGACCGAGGCATTGAAGCTTTCCCATTCGTTGCGTTTGTAGTGTTCAAACACCTTGTACATCTCGTCGGGCATGGCCGATTTAACGACGGCGTCGGCCTCAAGGGCCGCAAGCGCCTCGCCCAGCGACATGGGCAATTTCTTGACCATTTTGCCGGCGTCGATGGCCTCGTAGATGTTGCGTTCTTCCGGCTCGCCGGGATCCAGGTTGTCGGTGATGCCGTGATCGAAGGCCTTGAGCAGCGCCGATGACATCAAATACGGGTTAACCATGGAATCCACCGAGCGATACTCAAACCGGCCCGGCGCCGAAATACGCAGCGCGCAGGTACGGTTCTGATAGCCCCAGTCGGCGAAGACCGGCGCCCAGAAACCGGTGTCCCACAGGCGCCGATAGGAATTGACGGTCGATGATCCGATAGACGTCAGGGCGCCCAGATGTTCGATCACCCCGCCGATGGATTGCAGACCGACCGGCCCCGGTTTCCGGGTGTCGATGGTGGGGTCGGGCATGAACAGGTTTTCACCGCCCTTCAAATAGCTGTAGACACCATCCATGCCCGGCCGGGAATCCGTGTGCGGGGTGTCGACAAGTTCATCCTTGCCACCCGTCCACAGCGACATGTTGTGGTGGCAACCCGATGCCGAAACGCCCATGAACGGCTTGGTCATGAAGCAGGCGACCAGATCGTTTTCGCGGGCCACTTGGGCGCAAATCTGGCGATAGGTGGTCAGGCGGTCGGCGTTGCGCAGGCAATCATCGAACATCCAGTTCAGTTCCAACTGCCCCGGCGCGTCTTCGTGATCACCCTGAATCATGTCCAGGCCCATGGCCTGGCTGTATTCGATGACCTTCATAAAAACCGGACGCAGGCTTTCAAACTGGTCGATGTGATAGCAATTGGGCTTCGAAAAACCGTCGTGGGGCAGGCCGTCTTCGCCTTTTTTCAGCCACATCATTTCCGGTTCCGTCCCCAGGCGCAAATGCATGCCGTGGGTCGCTTCGAATTCTTGATGGTGAATGCGCAGGTTGCCCCGGCAATCCGACGTCAGATGGCCGCCGGGATTGACCGCTTCCTCGCGATTGCGAAAGCAGGTACAGAAAACCCGCGCCACTCGTTTGTCCCACGGCAACTGGCAAAAGGTTTCCGGATCCGCAATACCGACCAGTTCGGACGCTTCCGGGCCATAGCCGATGTATTCGCCGTGGCGGTCGGTATACAGGTTGGCGGTCGAACCATAGACCAGCTGGAAGCCCTTTTTGGCGACGGCTTCCCAGTGGTCGGCGGGAATTCCCTTGCCGACGATTCGCCCCGTAACCGAAACGAATTGGAAATAAATATAGGTGATTCCCAGTTCATCAATTTTCTCGCGCACCTGCTTGACCAACTCGGCGCGGCCGGGGGCTTCTACGTGCTGTTCTAGGTCTGTCATTTGTTATTCTCCCTGTTTAGCTCTCAATTAGCTCCATGGAAACGGGCTTTTGCTGACCGGGTGAAGCTCTCCGGCTTCGTAGCGGCCAAACCGGAACGGCTTTAACAGTGGGCTGGGTTTGCCCAGTATTTCCTCGGCGACCAGCTTGCCGACGCCGATCATTTTATAGCCGTGATTTGAATCGGCGATGATGTAGACATTTTCCAAGAAGCGGTCGAACACCGGGAAGGAATCCGGTGTGAAACAGCCGATGCCGCCGGATGGTTCGTTCTTGTAATACTTGATCTGGCCTTCGAAGCGCTTCTGGCAAAAGGCCAGGGCCGAACACCACATGTGGGCGAAGTTGTCATCGACGATGAATTCCGGCGACTCGACGCCGTAGGGGTCGACCTCCACGTCGTCGGCGTCCTTTTTAACCGGATATGGCATGGCGCCGCCCTGGATGCCGCCGAAATTGAAATCCGGTTTGTAGTAGATACCCCACAGCTTGTCGGTGATCAGCGAGCCGTCCACATCGGAATGCAGCGGCGCGTCGGAATCGATATGGATGACCGGCGGCATAAGACCGGCGTTGGTTTTTTGAATTTCCGGATCAATGCCCAACGTGCCTTCTTCCAAGGCCCAGTAACGCCACATGGGAACGCCAGGGTGCACGGCGCCGTCGGCCGACTTTATATCGACCGACTTTGGCAGGTCGAGCATGTCCCAGATGCTCTTCACCCACGGGCCGACGCCGACGACGACCTGTTCGCAGGCGATGGTGCCGCGGTCGGTCTCGACCGCCGTGATCGCGGCGCTGGCGTGGTCGGTGGCGAAGCCGATGACGGTGACGCCGGTTAAAATCCTGACTCCCAGGGCCTCGGCCTTGTCGGCCAGGCCATACATGGCGGCGGTGTTGTTGGCGTAACCGCCGCGTTTTTCGTGCAGGACCGAGGTGACGCCGGTGGCCTGCCAGTCATCGAACAGGCCTTTCATATATGTCTCGGTGTCTGCCGCGCCTTCGATGAAAACCGATTCGTATCCGATGTCCTGCTGCTGCTGGTAAATGGTGGTGATGTTTTCGCGCATGCTTTCGGCGCTGATCTGCATATAGCCGACCGGATGATAGCTGAACGCCTTGGGGTCCTGTTCCCACACATCGACCGAATGGGCCATCAATTCGCGCATCGCCGGCTGGAAATAATTATTGCGAATAACGCCGCACGCGATGCCGCTGGCCCCCGCCGCGATACCGGTCTTGTCGATGATCAGAATATCTTCGCCGCCGCCCCTGCCCGAAGCCTGCAAACCTTCAGCCAGATGCCAGGCGGTGCTCAGGCCGTGAATCCCGGCGCCGATAATGACGTACTTGGCATGACTCGGAAAAGCCATCGGTGTCCTCCCTTTTCAGGCGTCAGACCTTACAGCTATTTCTCACCAATTAAAACCATTTCTTCACATTGGTATAAATTGGTGCTATAATCAATTCCATGGGACGAATAACACCGGGAACCGGATCGGCGGGTATCGCCGAACAATTGCGCCGCTCTATCCTGGACGGCGAATACCCGTACTTGGCCAAACTGCCGGGCGAACGGGACTTGGCTGAATCCTTCGCCGCATCCCGTGGCACGGCGCGCACCGCCTTAAATCAGCTCGAAGAAATGGGTCTGGTGTCACGGCGGGCCGGCAGCGGCACCTACGTCACCCACGATTCGGGCACCGATCTTCAGGATGGTTCGGGGCTGAGCATCGTCGAGGTCACCAGTCCGATTGAACTGATCGAATGCCGTCTCGCCATCGAGCCGAAAATGGTCAAGCTGGCGGTTCTCAACGCATCGAGCCGCGACCTCGAGAATTTGCAACAAATCCTGAAACAGATTGAATCCTGCGGCGATGATCCGGAATGCTTCTCCCGCGCCGACGAGCTGTTTCACTTAAGCCTCGCCATGGCATCCCATAACCGATTGATTTACTGGCTTTATATTAAGCTCAATGAGGTTCGCACCCATGCCCAGTGGGATCACATGAAAAAATCGATCCTCGGTCCGCGGACGATCAAGGAATACAATTCTCAGCATCGGGCGCTTTATCGGGCGTTGGTCGAACGCAACATCGAGGCGGCAGAGGGCATCATGACCGGCCATCTTGAAAAAGCCCGCCAGGATTTGTTAAGCGTCGGCACAGGCTGAGTTTCACAATAAAGGGCGCGCCAGCCACAGCCGCCGCACCCTCTAAAAAAAACGAAAGGACTTTATTCAATCAGTCCCGAAAAATATCGGCTTGAAGCGCCCTTATGCCTTGCCAATCATTCCCAGAACCGTGACACCGGCGGTGCCAATTACCAGCAACATGGCCCAAGCCAGAAAAAATCCGCCTACTGCTCCCATTTTACGTCTCTCCTATATTTCAGCCGAAAATTGTTTCACCGTGAGGCCCTTAACCACCCCGTATCCGGCAAAAGCGTAACCCAATGACATACATCGGGCAACCGCCATTTAAAAATTATTTTACTAATATGAATAAAATTATCTTGAGAAGGGGTGCCGAAATCGACTTTACTGTGTTGTGTCCTTGTTTGAGATTCGAATTGGTCGCAAACTAGGCAATCGGGACCGGTGGTTGATACAACTGACTAATAAAAAGTCAACTGGCCGAGTTATTAGGGAGGAGCGTTAGCTTTAAGCTTTGGCTTTTTTGTATGACTGGCGTTATTCCGGTATCCATTTGGCGTACGCCGATGGGAGCCGGGGAACGACGGCACAGACGGAGACGGCACAGACGGAGGGGAATTAATGGACGATCAACTTGGCGCACTGACAACTATTTTTACCGAATTTTATTATTGGGTGACCGTGGTTTTCATGTTCCTGATTCACGTCGGCTTCTGCATGTACGAAGTCGGCGCGACCAGGAAGAAAAACATGATGCACACGCTGATGAAAAACACCATGGTGATCCCGCTGGTCACCGTGACATTTTTCTATTTTGGCTGGTGGATTTATTTCGGCTGGACCAACGGTCCGTTCATCACCGGTGGCGTCAACGACGCCCCGTGGGCGACGCCATGGTCTGAACTGATGGGGGCCCACATGGGCGGCAAACCCATCCAGGCAACCCTGACCGCCGATGACACAATGGGCTGGGCGCGCATCAACGGCGTGTTCTGGGCCGCCTTCCTGCTGTTCTCGTGGACGGCGGCTTCCATCGTTTCGGGCGCCGTGATCGAACGCATCCGCTCCGGCTCCTTCTGGCTGCTGGCGGTGCTGATCGGTTCGTTCACCTGGATCATTGATGCCGCCTGGGGCTGGTCCCCCGATGGCTGGATGGTGCAGCTGCTGGGCTACCATGATGCCTATGCCTCAGGGGTTATTCACGCCATCGCCGGCGGTTTTGCCCTTGGTATTCTGCTTGTCCTGGGGCCGCGCATCGGCAAGTTCCGCGCCGACGGAACGCCCCGCGATATCGTGCCGCATAATCCGTGGCTGGTGACCATTGGCCTGTTCCTGATCTATACGGGTTTCTGGGGCTTCTACGTGGCGTGTAACATTCCTATATTCGATGTCGGCTCGGCCGCCGGCATGAAGGGCTCGTTCTTCACGACCACCAACATCTATCTGGCGCCAACATCGACATCGGCGATTACGCTTAACTTCCTGATGTCGCTATCCGGCGGTTTGATGATGGGTTACGTCGTCTCCAAGGGTGATGCGTTCTGGACCTACTCGCTGGGTCTGGCCGGTGTCATCGCGGCATCTGCCGGTAACGACCTGTACCACCCGATCCAGGCGATGATCATCGCCGCCGTCGGTGCCGTCTTCGTTTACAAGATGCACCATTGGGTGGAACGGACGTTCAAGATCGACGACGCCGTCGGCGCCGTTGCCGTGCATGGCTATGGCGGATTTTTCGGGGTCGTCATCTGTGGCTTCGTGTTGTGGGGATATCCCGCATCCATGAACCCCGATTACGCGCTGATCAACCCGCTTGGTCAGTTCCTTGGCGCCATCATCATGTTCTTCGTATTGGGCTTCGTGCCGGGTTGGCTCGGGGCTTATGTGCTGAACAAGATGGGTGTGCTTCGCATTCCGGTGCATGTGGAATTGGCGGGTCTTGACCTTGCCGAATACCATGGTCGTTATCTCGATGAAGCCGAAGTCTGGGAGGCCGAGTTGGCCGAAGCCAGAACTCGCGGTCTGATTGATTAAGGAAAGGGAGAAGTAAAATGAGTACCGGTGTATCAACCTGGAATATGAATATGCTTGATATAGGACCTATGTACCCCTTTCCGGGGACCGAAATGCTGTGGGCGATCCTTGGCATTGCGACATGGGTGATCTGGCACATCATACAAATGAAGTCCGAAAACAGAGCCCTCGCCGAGGAAGAAAAGAATTTCTCGGACAAGGCAAAGCTGGCCGATGCCATGCATCTTTCAAATGCGGAAACCTTGAATGAGACTTTGAAAGAGCACGGTAAACACTAATCAGGCCTGCCAAGGCCCGAGGCAACCCAAAGGCGGTCGAGGCAGCACATGCTTCGGCCGCCTTTTTTTAAGTGGAATGATTCTTAAATGAACCTTGAGCTACTGACCTTTGAGCCTTATCTGTTGTTGCCGCTGGCGCTGGTGCTGATTTTGATGGCCCTGCCTGTACTGTCGCGGAAATTTTATGGCGCCGTCACATACGTTCTTCCCGTCGAACTGGCGCGCCGGCTGGACAACAGAGAAGACATCGCCATCCTGGATCTGCGCCCGCAAAAACAATTCGCGACCAAGCATATCAAGGGTTCCGTCAACGCCAGCGCCCAGGATGTGGAAGACAAACTGGGTGGCGCCACGGAGGCACTCGGGCAACTTGGGGAACAGGCCCTAGTGTTGGTCTGCGCCAGCGATCTCGCCTCTACCCGGTTGGCCAGCAAACTGGGTAAAAAGGGTTTTACCGGTGTCATGGTCTTGAGAGGTGGTATTAATAAATGGAAGCGCGATCACCTGCCGGTCGTTTGAGCACGAGGAGGCTCCATGGGGCAAAATCCACACGGTAACGGGGTGTCTCTGGAAAATAAACTGGAGATCGCCATCGGTCGCCAGGTTCGCGTCTTCAGGAAGGGCCTGGGCATGACCGTGGTCGAGGTCGCCCGCTTGGGCAAGCTGTCGCCGGGTATGCTCTCGAAAATCGAACACGGGCAAACCTCGGCGTCGCTGTCGACCCTGCAAAATCTGGCCGGCGCCCTGAACGTCCCGGTAACATCCCTGTTCCGGCAGTTCGAAGAAGAACGCGACTCAAGCTTCGTCAAGGCCGGAGAAGGCATCGAAATCGAACGTCGCGGCACCCGCGCCGGTCACCATTACCGGTTGCTGGGCCACACCGTCGGCGGCAGCGTCACGGTCGAGCCCTATTTGATAACCTTAAGCGAGAAATCCGACGTATTCCCGATTTTCCAGCACCAGGGCGTCGAATTTGTCCATCTGCTGGAGGGCGAACTGGATTATCGCCACGGCGATCAGATATATTTGATGTCGGCGGGGGATTCCCTGTTTTTCGATGCCGATGCCCCGCATGGCCCGGAAAACCTGAGAAAATTGCCGATTAAATTCCTCTCGGTCATCAGTTATCCGGCCGGTGAAAACGTCGATTGAGGGCCGCCCCGAGATTCTTTGGTGGATTTATAAAATTCGGTGGTATTTTCCTCTCAAGAATATTATTTTCATGTCCTTGAACAAGGATGAACGACATGTGTGGTATCGCAGGTATTCTCTATAAAAATGGGCCGACGGATTCGGCGGTCGGCAAGTCATTGATTTCCATGCTCGACGGCTGTCAGCATCGCGGCCCGGATTCGACCGGGTTTGCCCTTTATCACGAACCCAGGGAAGACTTGCTGCGCCTGCGCTTCTTCATCGAAGACGGTCCCGATGGCGAGAAGACCCTGGAGCGCATCAAGGACAAGCTTGCCGAATTTCAGGCCGCCGTGGTCGAGGAACAACGAATCGGTTCGACGGCGCGCTTCAACGTCCGTTTTAACGGCGACCTGCAAAAGCTGTCCTATGCGCTCGAACACGTCGCCAAGGTCGTCTCCATCGGCGAAAGCCTGGATATCATCAAGGATATCGGCGGCGCCCACGATGTCGACGATGTCTATTCGGTCGATGATTTTCACGGCACCCACGGCATCGGCCATGTCCGCCTGGCGACCGAATCCGATGTCGCGCCGGAAGCATCGCATCCGTTCTGGGCCACCGGCTTCGCCGATATCGCCATCGTCCACAATGGCCAGATCACCAATTACTGGAAAATGCGCCGGCGGCTGCAAAAACGCGGTTTCGAATTCAACACCGACAACGACAGTGAACTGATCGCCGTTTATCTGGCCGACAAGCTGTCGCAGGGGGAAAAGCTGACCGATGCGCTGAAGACATCCATCGACGACATGGATGGCACGTTCTCGTTTTTGGTTTCGACCAAGGATGAAATCGGTTTCGCCAAGGATCACCTGGCCGCCAAACCCATGGTCAAGTTTGAAAACGATGACCTGATCGCCATCGCCTCGGAAGAGGTCTCACTCAACAAACTGTTTCCGGGCGAAGCGCTTAGCACGTCGGAACCACCCCCGGGATCCTATGGTACATGGCAACGATCGATCTAGCGGCGACGTCCGTCCGCGACGCCAACGAGCTGATCCGCAAGTACGGCGCCGACGGCGTAGACATTGACATCATCAACCCCGACGCGCGCCACCATATCGGCGTCGGGCTGGTCCATGACGTTAAAGTCAACATACACGGTTCGGCCGGCTATTTTTGCGCCGGACTGACCGACGGCTGCCGTTTTGAAATTGACAACAACGTCGGCTGGGGCCTGGCCGACAATATGCTCAGGGGATCCGTTATCGTGCGCGGCAATGCCGGGGCCATCGCCGCCGTCGCCATCCGGGGCGCCGACGTTGTGGTCCACGGCAACATCGGATCACGGGCCGGTCAGGTGATGAAGGAAGGCACACTGTTGGCCGCCGGAAACGCCAATTTCATGGCCGGTTACATGATGTACGGCGGGCGCATTATTATTCTCGGCGATTCCGGTGAAAAACTGGGTCAGGACATGACCGGGGGCAATATTTACGTCGCCGGCGAAATCAATTCCCTCGGCACCGACGCCCATCAGGTCGATCTGCCCGGTTCCGAAGATGACGACATCCGTGAATTTCTCGACCGCTACCAGATTCCTTTCACGCGCTCGTTCAAAAAAATTACCAACGCCGGCAAGCACTTGCGCTATGACAAGATCGAGCCGCGCGTTCGCAATGTGCCGTTTTTTGTTTCCACGGGAAATACCGATTACTGGAATGAAAAAGTTCAGGAAGATATCCATGTCAAATCGGTGATCGGGCGCTATCGCATTCGCGGCTACGGCGCGACCCGGCCGTTGCCGCATTTGTCCGACTTGGCCTTCAGGAAGGATATTTCGGTCCAGAGTGTGGCATCCGATGTGGTCGACCGGGTCGGCATGGCCACGGAAATCGGCGGCCGCAACGGCGGCAAGCCGATCTCGCTCAGCATGCCGGTGATGATCGCCCCCATGAGCTACGGGGCATTGTCGAAATCGACCAAAATCGCCCTCGCCATCGCCTCCAAAATGTCCGGTATTTCGGAAAATACCGGCGAAGGCGGCATGATGGACAGGCAACGTGACGAGGCCGGGCAGTTGATCTACCAGTGCCTGTCGGGGCGTCTGGGCTGGAACATTCATGACATGCAACGGGCCGACGGGCTCGAAATTTATATCTCCCAGGGCGCCAAGCCGGGGCTCGGCGGTCAGTTGATGGCCAAGAAGGTGACCAGGGAAATCGCCACCATCCGGGGTATCCCCGAAGGCATCGATTTGCGCTCGCCCTCGCGCCATCCCGACGTCCTGGGCGCCGATGACCTGGTTATCAAGATCGAGGAATTCCGCGAGGCCACCGGATACCGGATACCGGTTTCCGTCAAGCTGGGCGCCGGACGGGTCCGCGACGATATCAAGATCGCCTGGAAAGACGGTTTCGATTTCGTCGAACTGGACGGCCTGCAGGGCTCGACCGGGGCCGCCGGTAACGAAGTCCTGGAATTCGTCGGTATCCCGACCCTGTCGGCCATTCAGGAAACCATGGACTCGCTCGACGAAGTCGGCGGGCGTGGCGATATGCCCATCGTCCTGATGGGCGGCATCAAGGACGGTATCGACGCCGCCAAGGCCATCGCGCTCGGCGCCCATGCCATCGCGGTCGGCACGTCGGCGATTATCGCCGGTGGCTGTATCGCCTGCCTGCAATGCCATGTGGGCCAGTGTGTGGTCGGCATCGCGACCCAGGACCCGGAACATGAAAAGCGCTACAACACCAATGCCGAGGCCCGGCACATCCACACGTACCTTGAATCCATGCGCTGGCAACTGGCCGCCATCACTCACGCCTTGGGCCACAAAGAAGTTCACCAGCTTGGTCGCGATGATCTGGTCGCCCTGACTCCGGAAGCCGCCGAAATCACCCGCCTGCCCTACGCCCCCGAATACAGGAAGGCCGTGTAGATGGACGACGTTTATAACATCGACCGCATCGCCCCGCCATGCGCGCCCGAAAGTTCGAAAGACGACACCGGCGATGCCCATTTCGTGCCGGCGCCGTGTCAGGTCGCCTGTCCGGTCGGCACCGACGCGCCGTCCTATATCGCCCACATCTGGGATGGCGAGATCGAAAAGGCGTTCGAGGCGATCACCGCGACCAACCCGTTCTCCTCTATCTGCGGCCGGGTCTGCGATGCGCCCTGTGAACCGGCCTGCCGCCGCGCCGACAGTGACGGGCCAATCGCCATTCGCAACCTGAAACGCTACGTCATGGAAAAACTCGGTAAGAATCATGCCTTGCCGTCCGTGCAGGTCAGCCGCGGCGAAACCGTCGCCATCGTCGGCGCCGGACCGGCCGGATTAACGGCGGCCCAGGATCTGGCCGAAGCCGGATTCGAAGTCCACGTATATGAAATGACCGACCGTCTCGGCGGCATGATGGTCTGGGGCATCCCCGCCTTCCGCCTGCCGCCGGGCACCATCGAAGAAGACCTGGATCGCATGCTGGGGCGTTGCCCCGGCATCAAGATCCATCTGAACACGGGCCTGGGTGAAGGCGGCGTCACGCTGGATGAACTGAAAGCCAAACACGACGCCGTGTTGCTGACCATCGGCGCCTGGTGGGGCAAATCCATGGACATCCCCGGCGCTGCTGATGACCGGGTCATCGACGGCGTCGAATTCCTGCGCCGCATCAACGGCGGCGACCGGCCCGAACTGCCCGATACGGTCCTGGTTATCGGCGGCGGCGATGTCGCCATGGACGCCTGTCGCGCCGCCAAGCGCCTGAACGGCGGCAAAAGTGTCAAAGTTCTTTACCGTCGTGGCCCGCAAGAAATTCCGGCCCGCAAGGAAGAACTCGAAGATGCCATCAAGGAAGACATCAACATTATCTATAACATGCAGCCCGTCGGTGTCGTCGCCGCCGGCGATGGCTTCGCCCTGCGCTGTGTCGAAACCAGCCTGGGCGAAGCGGATGCAGACGGTCGCCGGCGGCCCGAAAACATCCCCGGCAGCGAGCAGGATATCCCCTGCGGGCTGGTCGTGCTGGCGGTCGGCCAGTCGGCGGCCAGCGACGATCTGGACAGCCACGGCCTGATGATGAGCGACCGGATAAAAACCGACTGGGCGACCATGCAAACCGATGACGCCGGTGTTTTCGCCGCCGGCGACGGCGCGTTCGGCGGCTCGACCATCGTCATGGCCATGCAGCACGGGCACCGGGGCGCCTATTACATAAAGGCTTTTTTGGACGGCATCGAAAATCCGCTGCCCTATCGCACGCCGTTCAAGACCCGACGGGTGCCGGTTTCCCAGGACGTCAATTGGGAAGTCATCGCGCTTCAGGAACAACCCTTCCACGGCCTTGGCGACAAACCGGAAACCTTCCCTGAAATCATGTCCACCTATACGGATCAACAGGCCCGTGACGAAGCCGCCAGATGTTTTCGCTGCGATGCCGAAACCGGGTCGGCCGATTATTCGGTCAAGACCCGCGAAGATATCTTCGTCATGGCCCGCACCGACCCGGATGACGTGGTCACGCAACGGGCGATTCTGACAAAAAGACTGGAACTGCGGGACGATCCCTACGGCGAAGATGTCCGCGTCTCGCTCGACGATCTGGTATTCCTGCCGGCCAATCTGTCGCGCCTGGTTATCGATCCTTACCGTGATGCCTGCAACGTCGCGACCCGTTTGACCGACACCTTGAAACTGGATACCCCGTTCGTGGTCAGCGGCTTCGATGCCGCCCCGGACGAAGTCAGGGCCGCCCTTGGCAAAGGCATAGTGAAGGCCGGATCGGCCTATGTGGGGCGGCGTCCCCTGGGCGGCGGCGCGCCATGGGTGCAGTTGATCGAAGACGGTGATGCGCCCGATGCCGATGCCGTCCTTCAGGTCCACTGCCGGCACCCGGGTAAGGTGACTCGCGTTAAAAAACTGTCCGGTGTTCCGCAAGGCCTGGCGGTGGGTGCCGCCGATCTGGAAGCGGCAATTCCGTTCGCCCTTGAAAACGAATTCGATATGCTGGTGCTGCTCGGCAATGGCCCGATCACCGCACCCTGGCCGGAACTGTCGGGCGAGCCGGATTTGACGGTCATCCGCGACACCATCGCCATCATGCGCGCCATGAACCGGGAGGAAGATCTGCAAATCGCCTTCTTCGGCGGTATCCGCACCGGCACCGACGGCGCCAAACTGATCGGCCTGGGCGCCAACGTGATGATCGTCGGCGCCGCCATGGGCTTCGCCATGGGTGGGCGCATGGAAGATCACAACCTTGTCTTCCATTCCGACTATACGACCGAAGACCGGGCCGAAGCCGCCACCATGTTGCTGGGGGCGTTATCGGGCGAGGCGGCGATCATGGCCCGTTGCACCGGCAAGACCAACGTGCATAATCTGGAACCGGAAGATTTGCGGTCGATTACGCTAAAGACATCCCATGCCACGGGCATACCGTTGGCCGGGGCCAGGGCCCGAAGTTAGTAACAGCAGAAAAAATTATTCAGGGGGAGAGACTAAAATGGCGAAAGATCTGGCGGAAATCGCGAAGAAGAAGAAGATCAAATATTTCCTGATCAGCTTCGTCGATCTTTTTGGAGTGCTTAGGGCCAAGCTGGTGCCGGCCCGCGCCATCGCCGGCATGCAAAAGAATGGCGCCGGTTTTGCCGGTTTCGCCGCCTGGCTCGATATGACCCCGGCGCACCCGGACCTATTCGCCATCCCCGATCCCGACAGTTTGATCCAGCTGCCCTGGAAGCCGGAAGTCGCCTGGCTGGCCAGCGATTTGTGGATGGACGGCAAGCCGGTCGAAGCATCGCCCCGGGTGATGCTGAAAAACCAGCTCGCCAAGGCCATGAAAAAGGGCTGGCGCATGAAGGCCGGCGTCGAATGTGAATACTTCCTGACCAACGCCGATGGCACGGCTATCGCCGATCACTTCGATACCCAGGAAAAACCCTGTTACGACCAAAGCGCCCTGATGCGCCGCTATGATGTGGTCTCGGAAATTTGCGATTGCATGTTGGCGCTGGGCTGGAACCCCTATCAAAACGACCACGAAGACGGCAATGGCCAGTTTGAAATGAACTGGGACTACGACGACGCGCTGAAAACCGCCGACAAGCACACCTTCTTCAAGTTCATGACCCGCACCATCGCCGAAAATCATGGCCTGCGCGCCACCTTCATGCCCAAGCCGTTTGCCAACCTGACCGGCAACGGTTGCCACAGCCATGTCTCGATCTGGGACAAGTCGGGCAAGAAAAACCTGTTCCTCGACAACAAGGACGAAAACGGCCTCTCGAAGCTGTCCTACAAATTCCTGGGCGGCATCATCCATAACGCCACCGAGCTGTGTTCGATCTTCAACCCGACGGTCAACAGCTTCAAGCGCATCAATGCGCCGCGCACCACGTCGGGCGCGACATGGGCGCCCAACACGGTGACCTGGACCGGCAACAACCGGACCCACATGATCCGGGTGCCGGAAGCCGGCCGGTTCGAACTGCGCCTGCTGGACGGCGCGACAAATCCTTATTTGTGCCAGGCGGCCATACTGGCGGCGGGCATGGATGGCATCGCCAACAAGCGCGACCCGGGCAAGCGCATGGATATCGACATGTACGCCGAGGGCGACAAGATCAAGGGCGGACCAAAACTGCCCTTGAACCTGCTTGACGCCTTGCGCCTGACCGAAAAAAGCAAAGTCCTGAAGGCGGCCTTCGGGGACGCAGCCATCGACAGTTACGTCAAGTTGAAAATGAAGGAATGGCAATCCTATTGCCATCATCTGTCCCAATGGGAGCGTGACAACACGCTTGATTGCTAAAGATGAGCCAGGTCTTTCACCGCAGTCCCGGATCGGACTTGCCCATCGCGGTAAAGGGCGATGGCATCTTCATCGAGGACGCCACGGGCAAGCGCTATATGGATGCCTCGGGCGGCGCGGCGGTGTCATGCCTGGGTCATTCGGACGCCGATGTCATCGCCGCCATCAAGGGCCAGGTCGACAAAATAGCCTTTGCCCACACCAGCTTTTTCTCATCACAACCGTCGGAAGACCTGGCCAGGCTGCTAAGTGATGCGACGCCACCGGGCCTGGATATGGTTTATTTCGTATCGGGCGGTTCCGAAGCGGTCGAAGCGGCGGTGCTGATGGCGCGGCAGTATTATGTCGAGCGCGGCGAAAACCAACGCTGTCTCTTTATCGCCCGTGATTTAAGCTACCACGGCAACACCCTGGCCGCCCTGTCGGTCGGCGCCAGCCACTACCGCCGCGCCGCCGTCGAACCGCTGCTCATGCCGGCCTCACATATCGCGCCGTGTTACGCCTACCGCCACAAGCAAGCCGGTGAAAGCGATGAAGAATATGGCCTGCGGGTGGCCAACGAACTGGAGCGGGAAATCCTCAGGGTAGGGCCGGAAAAGGTCTGTGCCTTCGTCGCCGAAACCGTCGGCGGCGCGTCGGCGGGCGTTCTGACCCCGGTGCCGGGCTATTTCAAACGCATCCGCGAAATTTGCGATACCTATGACATCTTGCTGATCCTCGATGAAGTGATGTGTGGCATGGGCCGCACGGGCACGACATTTGCCTTCGAACAGGAAGGCATCACCCCCGATATGGTCACCGTCGCCAAGGGCCTGGGCGGTGGCTATCAGCCCATCGGGGCGGCAATCGTGTCGAACGAGATTTTTGCGGCCATTCGGGATGGCTCTGGCGCCTTCCGCCACAGCCATACCTATATGGGGCATCCCACGGCCTGTGCCGCGGCGCTGGCGGTGCAGCACGCCATTCGGGACCGGAATTTGCTGGAAAATATAAGAATACAAGGCGCGGCCTTTCATCAGGCCCTGACCGAACGGCTCGGCAACCAGCCTTACCTGGGCGACATCCGGGGGCGCGGGCTGTTCTGGGGGGTCGAGCTGGTCGCCGACCGGGCCACCAAGGAAACCTTCGACCTGGCGCTCAAGCTGGATCATGCGATCAAGGCGGAAGCCATGAAACGCGGGCTTATCTGTTATCCCGGGCAGGGAACCGCCGATGGCGTTCGCGGCAACCACATCTTGCTGGCCCCGCCGTTTATCGTGACGGGCGATCAGGTCGTCGAAATCGCCAGCCGGGTCGGCGACGCCATCGAAGCGGGCATCGAAGGGGTGCGGCCATGACGATGGCGTGTTGACAGGTTAAAAAAAGCGGCCCCATAATCGTTCGTATTAAAACGACTTTCAGGGGTCTTGATGGAATCCATTTTCCGGCGCATTGCCGACAAAGAAGACGATGTCGTCGCCCTGACCCGCGACCTCATCCGTATCCCGACGGTGAACCCGCCCGGCGATGCCTATACCCCGTGCGCCCAACTCCTGGGCGACCGCCTGGGCAAGCGGGGATTCGATGTCGAATATATCCGGGGTGAAGGATCAATTGGTGATTCCGACACCTACCCGCGCACCAATGTGATCGCCCGCATCGAAGGAAACCGCCCCGGTCCCTGCGTGCATTTCAATGGTCATATCGATGTCGTCGCCCCCGGCCTCGGCTGGACGGTCGATCCTTTCGCAGGGGTCGTCAGGGACGGCAAGGTCTATGGGCGCGGCAGTTGCGATATGAAAGGCGGCCTGGCGGCGGCCATCGTCGCTATCGAAGCTTTGCTCGAAGAACATGGTCGCGATTTCCCCGGCGCCATTGAAATTTCCGGCACCGTCGATGAAGAAAGCGGCGGTTATGGCGGCGTCGCCTACATGGCGGAAAAAGGCTATTTTTCCAAACCCAGGGTCGATCACGTGATCATTCCCGAACCCCTGAATGTGGACCGGGTGTGCATCGGCCATCGCGGCGTGTGGTGGGCGGAAGTCGAAACCACGGGCAAGATTGCGCATGGCTCCATGCCGTTCCAGGGCGACAGCGCCATTCGTCATATGGGGGCTTTCCTGAACAAGATCGAACGGGAACTCTATCCCGCCCTGGAAAAGAAAAAGACGACAATGCCGGTCGTTCCCGAAGGCGCCAAACAATCGACCCTGAACATCAATTCCTTTCATGGCGGATTGAACGAGGGCTTTGATGGGCTGCCCGCCTCGCTGGTCGCCGACAGTTGCCGGATGGTCCTCGATCGCCGATTTTTGATCGAAGAAGACCTGGCCGAGGTCAAGGCCGAGGTGATTGAGCTGCTGGAAAATCTGAAAATCAGCCGGGATAAATTTTCCTATACCATCCGGGACATGATGGAAGTACCGCCGACCATGACCGACGAAAACGCGCCCGTGGTCCTGGCCGTGGCGGCGGAAATCGAGCGTGTCCTGGGCCGGAAAGCACAAACGGTGGTGTCGCCCGGAACCTACGATCAAAAACATATCGCCCGGATCGGTCATCTGCACGATTGCATCGCCTATGGCCCCGGCATTCTTGATCTGGCCCATCAGCCCGATGAATATATCGGTATCCAGGATATGGTCGATTCCATGCATGTCATGGCCGGCGCGACCATGGCGCTTTTAAACGGCGGCAAAATGTCATGAAGCTCGGCCCCCGCAACCTGATAACCGACGTCGCCGGCATCAAGATCGGCAACGCCGAAGACCATGATATTCGGACTGGCGTCACGGTCATATTGCCCGACGAACCAGTGACCGCGGCGGTCGATGTGCGCGGCGGCGCGCCGGGCACGCGGGAAACAAGTGCCCTTGATCCCACCTGTCTGGTCGATGCCATCCACGCGGTTGTCCTGAGCGGCGGTTCGGCCTATGGGTTGGATGCCGCAACTGCGGCCATGGAATGGCTGAGTAAACGGGGCAGGGGTTTTACAATTGGCGATGCCGTCATTCCCATCGTCCCCTCGGCGATTTTGTTCGATCTGACCAACGGCGGTGACAAGGACTGGGGCGACAGCCAGCCCTATCGCCGCCTGGCTAATCTGGCCATGGATGCCGCCGGTGAAGATTTCAGCCTTGGAAGTTCTGGCGCCGGATTGGGGGCCACGGCAGGGCCGATCAAGGGTGGGCTCGGCAGCGCTTCGGTCATTGACGATGGTGGCGTGACCGTCGGCGCCGTGGTCGCGGTCAACCCGTTTGGTTCGGTAACCCTGCCGGGTAGCCCGGTGTTCTGGGCCTGGCCGTTTGAACAAAATAACGAGTTCGGCGGCCGCGGCAGCACGGGTGCGCCGGATAAAATCGACATGGACTATTCCTTTGATATTCCACTAGCAAGCAACACCACCCTGGCCGTTGTCGCGACGGACCTGAGCCTGAGTAAGGCGCAGGCCCAGCGGGTCGCGATCATGGCCCACGATGGCTTTGCGCGCGCCATACGGCCCGTGCATACACCGCTCGACGGCGATACCGTGTTTGTCATGTCAACGGGTCAGAAACCGTTGCTTAATCCCGTCGCCGATGTCGCCAGGATCGGCATGATGGCCGCCGATGTGGTCGCCCGTTCTATCGCTCGCGGGGTCTATGAGGCGGATTCAATAGGCGACATAAAGAGCTATCGTAGTCTATATTAATCGCTCAATAATCAACGAAAAGGGAGGGTTAAAATGAGAAAGCTTTTCACGGCGGCGGCATTTGGCGTCGCTTTTTCCGTCTCGGGCGCCCTGGCGGCCAACGATACGCTGAACATGGGCATGGTTCTCGAACCACCCCATCTTGACCCGACAGCGGGTGCGCCGGCGGCCATTGATGAAGTCGTCTACGCCAACGTCATGGAAGGCCTGACCCGGATCGACGGCAACGGCGTCGTCAAGCCGGCCTTGGCCAAAAGCTGGACCATTTCAGGCGATGGCCTGACCTATACCTTCAAGCTGCATACCGGGGTCAAGTTCCACGACGGCACGACGTTTGATTCTGCCGACGTGAAATTTTCGCTGGATCGCGCCAGGGATGAAAAATCCGTCAATGCGCAAAAGGCATTGTTCAAGGCGATCACCGGCGTCGCGACGCCATCCGCCGATACGGTGGTAATTACGCTCAGCCAGCCGACCGGCAGTTTCCTGTTCAACATGGGTTGGGGCGACGCGGTTATCGTCGCGCCGGAAAGCGCCGATAACAACAAGACCAACCCGGTCGGCACCGGCCCGTTCAAATTCAATAGCTGGAGCAAGGCCAACAAGATCGAGTTGGTCCGCAACGACGGCTATTGGGGGACTCCTGCGAAACTCAAGTCGGCGACGTTCAAATTTATCCCCGATCCGACGGCGGCCATGGCCGCCATGATGGCCGGCGATGTGGACGCCTTTGCCAATTTCCCGGCGCCGGAAAGCCTGGGCCAGTTCAGGGCCGATCCGCGTTTTGAAGTGGTGGTCGGATCGACCGAAGGTGAAACCATCCTGACTATGAATAATGGCAGGGAACCGACCAAGGACATCCGCGTGCGTCGTGCCATTTCCCATGCGCTGGACCGGCAGGCGATCATTGATGGCGCCATGTTCGGCAACGGTACGCCCATCGGGTCGCACTTCGCGCCCCACCATCCGGCCTATGTGGATCTGACCGGGCGTTATCCTTACGATCTGGCCAAGGCCAAAAAACTGCTGGCCGATGCGGGATATCCCAACGGGCTGAAGCTGACGCTGAAGCTGCCACCGCCGTCCTATGCCCGTCGCGGCGGTGAAATTATCGCTTCCCAGTTGAAAAAAATCGGCATTGATGTCGAAATCATCCCGGTCGAATGGGGCGTTTGGGTCAAGCAGGTATTTAAAGGCAAGGATTACGATCTGACCATCGTTTCCCACACCGAGCCCATGGACATCGGCATTTATGCCCGTGATGACTATTATTTCGATTACAAAAGTTCCGCCATGAAAAAGGTCATGGCCGATCTCGATGCGACGGCCGATGAAAAAGGCCGCTATGCCCTGATGGCAAAAGCACAGAAAACTATTTCCGACGATGCTGTCGTCGGGTTTCTGTTCCAGCTTGCCAAATCCGGCGTCTGGAAAAAAGGCGTCAAAAGTCTGTGGCATAACTCTCCGGTACAGGCGAATGACCTAACCGCCGTCTATTGGGAATAGTTTTTTACATAAGAAGGGGCGGGTCGACTAACCCCGGCTCGCCCCTGTTTTTATCATGACAATTTTTCTTCTCAGGCGCGCCCTGACTCTGCTCGCCACGCTTTTCGTGGCCTCGTTCGTCGTATTCCTGGTGCTCGAAATCATTCCCGGTGACCCGGCGTCGCTGATGCTGGGGATCAGCGCCCGGCCCGATACCCTGGCCGCCTTGCGGGCCGAAATGGGCCTGGATTTACCCGCGATGACGCGATACTTCAACTGGATCGGCGGGCTGTTGGTGGGCAATCTGGGCACCAGTTTTACCTATGATGTTCCGGTCAGCGAACTTATTGCCGAACGGGTGGTGGTCAGCCTGCCCCTCGCCCTGTTCGCCATCGTGCTTTCCACGGTGATCGCCATCCCCGTCGGCGTGCTGGCGGCTTCGCGGCACAACAAGCCGACCGATCTGGGTGTCATGGGGGTCAGCCAGATCGCCGTCGCCATTCCCAATTTCTGGTTTGCGATCCTGCTGATTTTGCTGTTCGCGGTGAAGCTGCAATGGTTTTCCGCCGGCGGCTTCGCCGGATGGCAAGACGGCTTCTGGGGGGGCATGAAATCGCTGTTGTTGCCCGCCGTCGCCCTGGCCCTGCCACAGGCCGCGATTCTGGCTCGGGTGACCCGGTCTTCCGTGCTGGAAATTCTCGGCGAGGATTTTATCCGCACGGCGCGGGCCAAGGGCCTCGGCAAGTCCGCCGCCCTGTGGCGGCACGGCGTACGCAACGCCCTGATCCCCGTCGTCACCATCATGGGGTTGCAGTTTTCGTTCCTGCTGGCCGGCACCATTATCATCGAAAACGTGTTTTACCTGCCCGGCCTGGGCCGGCTTATTTTTCAGGCCATCGCCCAGCGGGACCTGATCGTCGTCAAAGACCTGATCGTCTTGCTGGCCGGTACGGTGGTGATCGTGAATTTCATCGTCGATATGCTGTACGCCGTTCTTGATCCGCGATTGCGAGGCGGCGGGCATGGGTGAAATTCTGCAAAAAGGCCTGGGTAATCGGGCGTTCGTAATCGGCGCGGCGGTGACGATCCTGTTTATCCTGATCGCCGGCATTTCGCTGCTGTGGACGCCGTTTCCTTTCGATGAAGTGGTGGTCAGCGCCAAACTGCAAACACCGTCGGCGTTACATTGGCTGGGCACCGATCATTTTGGCCGCGACGTTTTTTCCATGATGATGGTCGGCGCCCGCAATTCCATCGTCGTCTCCCTGGTCGCCGTCAGTATCGGCGCCGGTTTCGGCATCCCCCTGGGCGCCCTGGCGGCGGCGCGGCGCGGCTGGGTCGACGAGGCGGTGATGCGGTTCAACGATTTCACATTCGCCTTTCCCGCCCTGTTATCCGCCGTGATGATAACCGCCCTGGCCGGTCCCGGCGCGGTCAACTCGATCATCGCCATCGGTATCTTTAACGTCCCCGTGTTTGCCCGCCTGACTCGCGGCGCGGCGTTGCCGGTATGGCAGCGGGAATACATTCTGGCGGCGCGGGTCAGCGGCAAGGGCGCCGTGCAAATTTCCATCGAACACGTCATTCCCAACATCGCCAGTATCCTGATCGTCCAGGCGACTATTCAATTTGCGCTGGCGATCATCGCCGAGGCCGGATTGAGCTATCTCGGGCTGGGTACCCAGCCGCCCAACCCCAGTTGGGGTAAAATGCTCAGCGAAGCGCAAACCTTCATGTTTCTGGCCCCTCATCTCGCCATATTCCCGGGCCTGGCCATCGCCCTGATGGTGCTCGGCCTTAATCTGCTGGGCGACGGCCTGCGCGACGTGCTCGACCCGCGCTTGCGGAGGCAACGCTGATGGCGCTGCTCACGGTCGAAAACCTGTCCGTCGATATCGGCCCGGCGCGCATTCTCAAGGGCGTCAATTTTTCCATGGAAAAGGGCGAAACACTGGGTTTCGTCGGCGAATCCGGCTGCGGTAAATCGATCACGGCCTTGGCCATCATGGGCCTCCTCGCGGAACAGGCGCGGGTCTCGGGACGCATCCTGTTCGACGGTCAGGACCTGCTCACCCTGGACGATGCGGCCATGTGCAAGATTCGCGGACGCCGCATCGCCATGGTTTTTCAGGAACCCATGACGGCGCTTAACCCGGTCAAGACCATCGGTTTTCAAATTGCCGAGGGTATGCGCCTGCATCTGGGTCTGGGCCGGGCGGAAGCGGAAAGCCGCGCCGTCGCCTTGCTCGACCGGGTCGGTCTTCCGGGTCCCAGATTTTCGCCCGATCTCTATCCCCATCAGCTCTCGGGCGGTCAGCGGCAACGGGTGGTGATCGCCATGACCATGGCCTGCGGTCCCGATATCCTGATTGCCGACGAACCGACCACGGCGCTCGATGTGACCATCCAGGCCCGCATCCTGGATCTTATCGCCGAGGTCGTGGAGCAGGAAGGCATGGGCCTGATCATGATCACCCATGATCTGGGCGTGGTCGCGCAAACCACCGAAAATCTGGCCGTCATGTACGCCGGGTCGGTGGTCGAAAGTGGCACCACGGCGGAAGTTTTCTCCAACCTGGCGCATCCCTATACCCGAGGCCTTTTCGCCGCCATCCCGCATTTGGCGGTCAATGAGGCGCTGGCGCCGGGTGCGCTGTTGCCGACAATTCGGGGCTCGGTCCCCTTGCCGACGGAAAGGCTCCCCGGTTGCGCCTTCGCCGGGCGCTGTGACAATGCAACAAGCCAATGCAGGTCCGCCATTCCGGCGTTGCTGGGCGATCAGGGGGATCAGGGGGATCATCGGGTCGCCTGTTTCAACCCCCGGGGGGCGGCGGCATGACCGAACCGCTTCTGGTTTTGCACGACCTGCACCGGGAATATCTGTTGCCGCGGCGAAAATTGTTTGCCCCGGCGCCCCGCCTGCACGCCGTACGCGGGGTCTCGATCACCCTGAACCGGGACGAAAGTTTCGCTATTGTCGGGGAATCCGGTTGCGGAAAATCGACCCTGGCGCGCTCCGTCGTCGCCCTGGAAGCGCCGTCCCAGGGTACGGTCAGCTTGCTCGGAAAAGACCTGTTCGCCTTGAAGCCCGCCGAATTGCGGGCCATGCGGCGGCATGTCCAGATGGTCTTTCAGGATCCTTACGGCTCGCTCGACCCGCGCCACAAGGTCGGCCGCATCGTCGCCGAACCTTACGTCACGCTGATCGGCACCGCCGGTCGCGCGGAAATGGCCGACATCGTCGCGGCGGTTCTGCTCGACGTCGGCCTCAAGCGCGAAGACGCCGATAAATTCCCCCACGAATTTTCCGGTGGCCAGAGGCAGCGCATCGCCATAGCCCGGGCGCTGATCACAAAGCCTGACCTGATTATTGCCGACGAGGCGGTTTCCGCCCTGGACGTTTCGGTGCAGGCGCAGGTGCTCAATTTAATGACCACGTTACGCGCCGAACATGGCCTGGCGTATCTGTTCATCAGTCACGATCTGGGCGTCGTCCGCCATGTCGCGGATCGGGTCGCGATCATGTATCATGGCCGCATAGTCGAACAGGGCGACACCCGGAAGGTCTTTTCAAACCCCCGGCATCCGTATACGAAAATGCTGCTCGATGCTGTTCCGCGCCCCGTACCGGGATTAAAAAAAGAACGCGCGATCGTCGAGGATATGGGTGAAATGCCGGGCGTCGGATGCCCCTTCGCGCCGCGATGCGCCATAGCCGAAAACGGATGCCGCGATGTGGAACCGGCGCTAAAATCCATGCAAGACGGGCTGTCGGTCGCCTGTCATCTGGTTTGAGTAGGGAATAATACGGATCATGTCACATAGCAAAATCCTGATTGGCGGGGAATGGCGGGAAACCGTATCGGGCGCAACGATTCCGGTAATCAACCCGAGTACGGGAGAGGTCTTCAGCGCAATCGGCCGCGGCGCCAAGGCCGATATCGATCTCGCCGTCGCCGCCGCGCAATCGGCCTTCGACGGCGACTGGGGGCATATGCCCGGCTTCGAGCGGGGCCGGCTGATGCGACGATTGGGCGAGGCCATCCTGGATAATTTCGACGTCCTGACCGATCTGGAAACCGCCGACGTCGGCAAGCCGGTACAGCAATCGCGCAACGACGTCACGGCGTGTGCCCGCTATTTCGAATTCTACGGCGGCGCGGCGGATAAGATTCACGGCGAAACCATTCCCTATCTGCAGGGCTACACGGTTCTGACTCTGCGCGAGGCGCACGGGGTAACCGGCCATATCATTCCCTGGAACTACCCCATGCAAATCATCGGCCGCAGCATCGGCGCCGCCTTGACCATGGGCAACGCGTGTGTCCTGAAGCCGGGCGAGGACGCTTCGCTGACATCTCTGAAAATCGGTGAGTTGGCGATGCAAGCGGGATTTCCCTCAGGCGCCCTGAACATCGTTACCGGGTTGGGCGGCGAGGCCGGCGCGGCGCTTTCGGCCCATCCCGGCATTCGCCACATCTCGTTCACCGGATCGACCGGGGTCGGCTCGCTTGTTCAAAAGGCGGCGGCGGAACATACCATCCCGGTGACCCTGGAACTGGGCGGCAAGTCGCCGCAGATCGTTTTCGCCGATGCCGATCTCGATGCCGCCCTGCCGTTCCTGACAAATGCCATCGTGCAAAACAGCGGCCAGACCTGTTCGGCAGGGAGTCGGTTATTGGTACAGCAGGAAATCCACGACGAACTTGTGGAAAAAGTCGCGGGCGGGATCACCGCCATGGTCGTCGGCCCGGCCGATCGCGACCTCAATTGCGGCCCCATGGTCAATAAGAAGCAGCTTGATAAAGTAAACGGATATCTGGCCATGGCGGACGGAAATGGCCCCCGTATCGTCGCCCAGGCGGCAATGGATACGGACCTGCCGGAAGGCGGCTACTATGTCGCGCCGACCCTGATCGCCGACGTGCCGCGAGATCACCCCCTGGCCATGGAAGAAATATTCGGACCGGTGCTCAGCGTCATATCGTTCACCGACGAAGCCGACGCCATCGCCATCGCTAACGGCACCAAATATGGCCTGGTCGCCGGGGTCTGGACCCGTGACGGCGGCCGCCAGATGCGCCTGGCCCGCAGCCTGCGGGTCGGCCAGGTCTTCATCAACAACTACGGCGCCGGCGGCGGCGTCGAACTGCCGTTCGGCGGCGTCAGGGGCAGCGGCTTCGGGCGCGAGAAGGGCTTCGAGGCGCTGTATGGATTTTCGGCGACCAAGACCGTCGCCATCAAGCACGATTGAATCCGCCTGGTGAGACACGGTAAAAACGGGAATTATCAATTTAGGAAAAATTGTTCTATCATCTGACCGAAGCGAAAAAAATATTAAGGGGGGCTTGTATATGAGCGTGGGGCAGGAATGGCAGGCTTCGTCCGGGGAAGTTCGTGACGCGGCCATTCATGCCGAGCGGGTCACCAAGATATTTGGCGAGGGCAAAGACAAAGTTGTCGCCCTGGACGACGTATCCGTAACGATTCGTGAAAACGAATTCTTCACCTTGTTGGGGCCGTCGGGCTGCGGCAAGACGACGCTGTTGCGTCTGATCGCCGGGTTTGATCACCCGAGCGCCGGTGCGATTATCCTGCAGGGCCAGGATATCTCGCGGCTGCCGCCCTATAAACGGTCGGTCAACACGGTGTTTCAGAGCTACGCGCTGTTTCCGCATATGACCGTCGCCGAGAACATCGGCTTTGGTCTCGAAATGCAGGGTAAACCCGACGCCGAAATCAGGGAAACCGTTGCCGCGATGTTGGCGCTGGTGCAAATGGAGGACCTGAGTGACCGCCGTGTCGAGCAGATATCCGGCGGCCAGCAGCAGCGTGTCGCGCTGGCCCGGGCGTTGGCGCCGCAGCCACGGGTGTTGCTGCTCGACGAGCCGCTGTCGGCCCTTGATTACAAGCTGCGCAAGGAAATGCAGATAGAATTGAAACGCCTGCAGCACGAAACCGGCATCACATTTATTTTTGTCACCCATGATCAGGAAGAAGCCCTGACCATGTCGGACCGGATTGCGGTGATAAACAAAGGTCGTATCCTGCAAATCGGTACGCCGCGCCAGATTTACAATCATCCGGCCGAACGCTTCGTCGCCGATTTCATCGGCAGCACCAATTTCCTGGCCGCCGAGGTGGTGTCGATGGCGGGGTCGCAGGTTCGACTCAGGCTGGTGTCCGGCAGGGAAGTGACATCCGAGATGCCGGAAGGGGCCACCGCGAGCGGCACGGTGACGGCGGTGATTAGACCGGAGTACGCGGAACTTTCGGCCGGCGCCGGAGACGGGTGCGATTTGCAGGGGGTGATCGAAACAATCGTCTATTTCGGCACTGACACCCATTACCATATACGCCTGCCCGACGAATCGCCGTTTGTTGTGCGCAGCCAGAACCGGCGCGAAGACAGCGAACCTTTTGTCGAGGGGCAATCGGTCGATATTTCCTTCAAACCCAATTCCGTGCAAGTGCTGAGGGATTGAAATGCCAAACAAGGCTCGGCATACTGGGTTGGTCGAGGAGCAGCGCAAAAAGCGGGCCCGGAAAAACTGGCTGCTGAGTATCCCCGCGCTATCGGTCCTGGCGTTTGCTTCTTTCGGGCCGTTGCTGATCTTGCTGACGTATTCGTTCCTGAAGTCGGGAGAATATGGCGGCGTGATTTGGGAATTTTCCTACGACGCCTGGACCAAGGTTATTTTTCGGAAAGACATTTTCGACGGCACCGTCTCGCTGGCCGATGCCCATCTTTCCATTCTGTGGCGGTCGGTCTGGTTATCGTTTTCAACCACGTTGACGACGCTGGCGATCGGTTTCCCTACGGCATATTTTATTGCCACGCGACCGCGCGAAACCCGGAGCATCTGGCTGTTTCTGATCACTATCCCGTTTTGGACCAATTTGTTGATTCGAACCTTTGCGATTCTTGAGGTGATCAGAAACGAGGGTGTCCTCAATTCCGTACTGCAATTTCTGGGCGTTATCGATGCACCGATTCAGATTTTGTATTCCGATACCGCGATTATGATCGGCATGACGTATGTTTACCTGCCGCTCATGGTGCTGCCGCTATACGCATCCATGGAAAGGCTGGATTTCCGGCTGGTCGAAGCGGCATACGATCTTTACGCGACGCGCCTGCAAGTCCTCAGACGGGTGATCATTCCGCTCGTCAAGCCGGGCATTGTCGCCGGTTCCATTCTGGTTTTCATCCCCGCCCTGGGCGCTTTCGTGACGCCACGGGTTTTGGGCGGCGGCAAAAAGATGATGCTGGGGAACCTGATCGAACTGCAATTTGGCGCCGGCCGCAACTGGCCCCTGGGCGCGGCGCTTTCGATTACCCTGCTCGGCATCGTCATGCTGGCGTTGTTGTTTTACGTTCGCACACAGCGGCGCGATTCAGGGGCCGAACAATGAATTTCCCCCATGTCAGGCCAGCGCCCTTTTCCCTGAAGCGTCAACCGGGGTTTGGCTTCATCGCCGTCATGTGTTTTTTCATGCTTTACGCGCCGATCATTACGTTGGTTATTTATTCGTTCAATGCCGGAAAATATATCGCGATATGGGAAGGCTTTTCCCTGCAATGGTATGTCGCGGCCTGGAGCAACGATGCCGTTCAGGATGCCGCCATCCGGTCGTTTGTTTTGGCCGTGCAGGCCTCGGGATATTCGACGGTTTTGGCGCTGATGGTGGCGTTGGGCACGACCCGGACGCGACCGTTTCCCGGACAAAAGCTGATCTACATGATGATCAACCAGCCGCTGATGGTGCCGGAAATCGTGACCGCCGTGGCGCTGTTGATCCTGTTCGCCGTGATCAAGATGCTGACCGGAATCCAGGGCATGTATTATCTGGTCGCCGCCCATACGGCTTTTTGTATTCCCTTCGCCTATCTGCCGATCAGGGCGCGGCTGGAAGGCATGGACCTTATTCTTGAAACCGCCGCGGCGGATTTGTATGCGACGCCGTGGAAAACATTCCGCTGGGTTACGTTGCCACTTCTGTGGCCGGGAATAATCGCCGGGGCAATGCTCGCCTTCGTTATTTCGCTCGATGATGTGGTGATTACCGAGTTCGTCAAATCGGCGGGTCAGGAAACGCTGCCGACATATATGCTGGGCCAGTTCCGACGGGTTATTACGCCCGAAATAAATGCTATTTCGACGGTGTTGTTGGGCGTCTCGTTGTTGGCGGTATGCCTGTTTTTCTTTATTAACAGAAAATCATCGAAATAGTCATTTGGATATGTAACCAAATATAATGTACGATCTTTTCTGCGACCAAATAATGGAAAAACATTAATCAAACGGGAGGGTACGGCTGTGAAAATAAAAACACTATTTGCCGCCATCGCTGCCGCCGGGATGGCCTGTGCCAGCGCGGCACAGGCGTCCGGCGATCTGAACATATACAATTGGGGGAACTACACCAATCCGGAACTGGTCAAGAAATTTGAAGCGCAGTACGACGTTAAGATAACGGTCACCGATTATGACTCGAACTCCACGGCGCTGGCAAAGGTCAAGGCGGGTGGTCACGGTTTCGATATCGTCGTGCCTTCGGCCAACTATATCCAGATTTTCGTCAAGGAAGGCCTGGCGCTGGAGTCGCGCCCCGATCAGATGGAAAACTTCAAGAATGTCGCCCCGGAATGGCGCAATCCGGCCTGGGATCCGGGCCGTCACTATAGCGTTCCCTGGCAATGGGGAACGGTGGGTATTGTTGTCGATACCGATGTCTACAAGGGCGACATCAACACCTCATCGGTTGTCTTCGACCCACCGAAGGAACTGGTCGGCAAAATCAATCTGCCCCCCGAAATGGGAGATGTTATCGGCCTGGCGCTGATGTACGTGGGCAGCGAAGCCTGCACGTCCGACAAAGCGGCGCTGAAAAAAGCCCGGGATGTTCTGGTCGCCGCCAAACCAAAATGGCTGTCCATGGACTACGGCCTTGTCGAAAAAATGCCGCGGGGCGATTTTGCCGCGGCGGCATACTGGAACGGCGCCGCCTTCCGGGCCAGGTTGGCGAAAGGCTCGATCCAGTTCGGGTATCCGCGCGAAGGCTTTCCGATGTGGATGGACAGCGCCCTGGTGCTGAAGGACGCCAAGAACGTCGAAAACGCCAAGCTGTTCCTGAATTTCGTCATGGACCCGGAAAATGCCGCGATGATTTCCAGTTTTGCCCGCTATGCCAACGGCATCACCGGATCGGATAAATTCATGCCGGCAGACATGAAGACCGCGAATGAAATTGTTATTCCCGACAAATACAAAGCGGTCGGCAAATTTCTCCCGGCCTGTTCGAAAGAGGTCAATGATATTTATACCGCCATCTGGACGGAACTGACCAAGTAATGGTCTGAAGCCGGACGAGAACGAGACACAGGAGAGCCCGGGAACGGGTTCTCCTGTTTTGTTTCAATCAATGACTGAGAGCGACATGGAAAATCCGATTACTCTCGCCAACTGGCGGACGGCGCCGTTTAACCTGCACTCATTTCAGGGTGTTGATGCATTGATCCCGGTTTCGCGAATTGCCGGGGCGCAACAGGCGTCCAGACTTGAATCCGAGCCGCGATCACTGGACAAAATCGTTTTCGAAGATCATCAAGGCCGGGAGCGCCACCTGACGGAGGTGTTGGCGACGACATCGAATCAGGGCCTGGTGGTCCTTCAAGGCGGCAGGATCGTCGCCGAACAGTACGGTTTGGGCTATGACGGAAGCCGTCCGCATATCCTGTTTTCGGTCAGCAAGTCGCTGACCGCGGCGCTGGCCGGAATCCTGGTCGATCGGGGGCAGCTTGATCCGGATAGCCGGGTGACTAATTATATTCCCGAAGTCGCCAATTCGGCCTATGGCGACTGCACGGTTCGTCATGTGCTGGATATGACGGTAAGTTCGTCATTTTCGGAAGAATACCTCGATACCACCGGGGAATTTTCCCGCTATCGTCGCGCCACGCTCTGGAATCCGTCGACGCCTGGTGAGCCTGTCGGCACATTGCACGGGTTTCTCGAAACCCTGTCGCGGGCTCCCGGGCCGCATGGCGAGATATTCCATTATCTGTCGCCGAATTCCGATTTCCTCGGTTGGCTCCTGGAGCGGGTATCCGGCCAGGATTTCACGACCCTGTTTTCCGAACTCATCTGGAAGCCGATCGGGGCCGAGGCCGAGGCCTACGTCACCGTAGACAGTGCCGGCTCGCCCCGCACGGCCGGCGGCATATGTGCGCTGCCGCGTGATCTTGCCCGCTTCGGCGACATGATGCGCCAGGGTGGTCAATGCCAGGGCGTCGATGTGGTGCCGGGTTGGTGGGTGGATGATATCCGCAGCGGCGGCGATAGCGGTCCCTGGAAAAAAAGCGACATGGTGGAGGTTTTCCCCGATGGGCGCTACCGCAGCAAATGGTACCAGAGCGGCTATGCCTCCGGCGCGTTTTGCGGCATCGGCATCCACGGCCAGATGTTGTGGATCGATCCCGAACGTGAGGTGGTGATTGCCTACGTGTCGGCGCAGCCCGATCCCGTCAGCCGTGATTTTGAAATATTACTGGCGTATGCGTTCGAGGCGATTGCCAAAGCCCTCTGATCAAAAAGCCTGGCGTCAAATTATTCAAATAACCGACGCCGCACCGGTTTTGGCGGCCGCCAGGATATGGTCGTCTGCTGCCGCGACGACCTGGGCGATCTCGCGGTTCGCCGCGTCACCAAGAAATCCGTCCGGCGGGGCGTTCCTGATCAGGTCGAGCGCCATGTCGCGGGCCTGATCGAAGGCTGTGCGGCGGTCGGATTTCTCGTAATCGTCGCGACCCTGACGCAGGAACACCTTCGGCGTTTGCTGGCTGCGGCAGTACTTGAGCGTATGGCCGCTGTCGAGGAAATGGCCGCCGGTGCGGATCGACGAGACTTCGGTCCAGTTCAGGCTCTCATCGCTGATCTCGGGGATTTCAATGAAGCGCCGCAGGATCGCCCCGATCTCGTTATCCAGCACGGCCTGTACCGGGCTGAACACGGTGGCGCATTCCAGTTGGCCGATGCCGCCCAGAATATCGGCGCCGGACAGGGCTATGGTCTGGGCCAGCAGGGCCCGTTCGGCCATGGACTGGACATCGACATCGGGGGTATCGGAACCGCTGCCATAGGTATGGGTCGGCAGGCCGAAGCCATGCTTCATCAGTTGCACGGCCATGCTCGCGGCTTGCAAGGATTCGGCGCACGATTGCAGGGCGCTGCCGGTGCGCATATCCAGGGTGAACATCAGCGGCGTCGCGATCACCGGAGTGCCCGGCGCCAGCACATGGGTGATCGTCACCATGGCGAGAATTTCCGCCGCCGCCATCAGCACCATGCCCGGCGTCGATAGCGGCGCGGTGCCGCCCGCCGATGGCAGCGAGCACGCGTGAACAGGTAGCCCGTGCCGACCGGCCTGGAGGATCACCTCGGTGTCCATGTGTTTGAATTCCAGCGGCGAAAATGAACACGTGATACAGCTTGCCAGGGGGCGTTCGCGCAACTGTGCCTCGCCGCCCGCCGCGATAACCGCCAGGCGCATCAGATATTCGATATTTTCCTTGGCGTAGGGCTGCACCCAGACATGTTTGTCGGTGCGCCGGATCAGTTCGGCCAGGCTATGGATATCGGCGGTAATTTCCGGCACGCCGTGGACGAAGGGATGGGCGATGAAGCCGATTTCATCGAGGCCGTTGCCGACGGCGGCGATCTCGGCAACGGCTTTCAGGTCCAGATTGCGATAGACCCCGGTTTCGGGATCGACGTAGCCATGGGCGCCGGTTCCCGTGCGCATGATGAAGCCGCCATCGGTGCGCGGCAAATGGATATCCCGCTCCGGCGTCTTGCCGTACAGCGAGACCCGCTTGGGCGTCGCCGCCAGGGCTTCCTCGATCAGTTTTTTCGGTAATTGTAATCTGTCGCTACCGGCTCCCGGCGTGGCCCCGGCTTTCTTCAGGGCTTTCGCCGCCAGCGGGTGAATGACGACGACGCCGTAGTCTTCCAGCAACTCGAAGGTGCGGGCTTTCAGTTTGTCCGTCGCCGCGTCGTCGAGAAAGCCGAAGCCGGGGCGGGCGTTTGTCGCACCGTTCAGGGTAAAGGCGTCGGGGATCGGGGCGGCGGGCGTCGGTACGGCGCGACCGCGCCGTTTGTTGGTTCTTTTCATCGATGCATTTTCCATAACTACCTCCTAGCATTCGATTGAATCAGGGATAATCATGGCACACACCGATTTAGCTCACTGCCTGCCGACTTGAGCTCGTATGTATACTAACATTATTTGGCGACCTGCGGCAACCGCAACCGGGCCGTCTCGGCCTGATCGACGGCAACCGGATCGCCCCTTAGGACGACGCCGAACAGGTCGCGGGCCTGCGCCGGCGTGTAGCGTTCTAGCAGGACATCTTCGAGGACGGCCTCGGCGGGGCGCGCGAAGGGATCGCCATAGCCGCCGCCGCCCGGTGTCCGCACCCGCACCCGGTCGCCCGGTTGCAGGGGAATATCCTGCTCTTTCGACAGATGTTCCGGCGTATACGATCCGCCCGAGCGTTTGACGGCGACTTCGTTACAGGCGCCATCGCCGCCGCCCAATGCACCTTGCGGGCCGAACCGGCCGTGGTCCATGACGAAACTGGCCAGCGCCTGGCCACGCCGTAATTCCACTTCGTAATCCAGGCCGAAGCCGCCGCGTTGCCGGCCGGCGCCGCCGGACCCTTCGCGCAGGGCATAGTGGTGATACAGAACCGGAAATGTCTGTTCCATGATTTCCACCGGCGGCGCCTTCGAGATGCCGATGGTCGAACAGCCGTTTGTCAGGCCGTCATGATCGGCGTTGCCGCCGTAACCGCCGCCGGTCAGTTGATACATGACGAAGTCCTTGCCCGAGTCCGGATCATGGCCGCCGAGGGCGAAATTGCCGCTGGTCCCGGCCGGCGCCGCCGTGACCAGATCGGGCAGGGCATCGACCAGGGCGGCAAACACGGCTTCGGCGATGCGTTGCGATACTTCCGCCGCACAGCCCGACACGGGCCTTGGGTAATGGGCGTCGAGAAACGTGCCTTCCGGGCGGATCACATTTAGCGGTTCAAACGCCCCGGCGCTGATCGGCACCTCGGGGAAAATATGGCGAATCGCCAGATAGACGGAACTGAGTGTCGTCGCCAGAACCGAATTCATGGGGCCGATGCAGGGCGGGCTCGATCCTTTGAAATCAAAAGTCAATTCGCCTTCCGATTTGGTGATTTCCAGTTTTATCTCCAGCGGTGTGTTGACCACACCATCGCTGTCTACATAAGCGGTCGATGTATAGAGCCCGTCGTCGATGGTGGCGATGTGGCTGCGCATCTGGGTCGCGGCGCGGGTCCGCAGTTCGGCGATGGCTTCGCGCACCGTGTCGTCGCCATAGCGATCCAGCAGCTCGTTCAGGCGTTCCTCGCCGACGATCAGGGCGGCGGCCTGGGCCTTGACGTCGCCGATGCGTTGATCGGCGACCCGGATGTTGGAACAGATGATCGCGTATATCTCGCTATCAAGAATGCCTTCCTTGAACAGGCGTACCGGCGGCAGCCGCAGGCCTTCCTGTTCGACCGACGTGGCGGAAGCGGAAAATCCGCCGGGAACCGAGCCGCCGGTATCGGGCCAGTGCCCGGTGTTGGACAGCCAGCAGAAAATTTCCCCGTCCCGATAAAACGGTCGGGCGAAGCGCACGTCCATCAGGTGGGTGCCGCCCAGATAAGGGTCGTTGACGATGTAAATATCATCGGGTCTGGGTGGCGAGACTTCGCCCGCCGCGATCATCTCGATCAGCGTCCGGGTCGAATACTGCATGGTGCCGACGAATATGGGCAATCCCCCGGCGCCCTGGGCGATCAGCGAGCCATCGGTCGCCGAATAGATGCCGTCCGATCTGTCATTGGCCTCGGATATCACCGGCGAGAAGGCGGCGCGGGAAAAGCTTAAATCCATTTCGTCGCAGACCTGTTGCAGGCCGGCCTGGATAACGCTCAGCGTGATGGGATCAAGGGTCATGCCGGGCGTCTCCGATAGAAACAATGATATTGCCGTGGGCGTCACCTTCGGCGGTATCGCCGGGTTCGATCAGGATCGTGGTGTCCATTTGTTCGATAATCGCCGGGCCTTGCAGGGTAAAGGACAGGGGCAGGAAATCCCGCCAATACACCGGCGTCTCGTGCCATGTGGTTTCAAAAAAGGCCGGTCGGGTTTCGGTCTTTGCGTCCTCAAGGGCCGCTTTCCGACCGGCGGGATCGATCAGGGTCGACAGGTCAAGTTCCACCCGCACCCCGATGACCGAGGTATTGACGTTGACCAGGTTGGCCCTGATATGGGCCAGTTCGACCCGGAAGCGCTGGTAATAGGCGGTTTCAAACAGCCGCCGCAGTTCATCCCGGTCCGGTGATGTGGTTTCCAGCGGCACTCTTAACAAATGAGTCTGGCCGACAAACTGCATATCGACGCTGTGCAAATGTTTGACCGTGGTGATGTCGATAACCTCGGCATTGACCAATCGCTCGCCTTCGGCGATTTGCGTGGCGAACAGGGCATGGACGGCATCCATATCGACCACATCCAGGGGCTTGTTGATGGTGTTGACGAAGTCGTGGCGGAGGTCGGCGACGACACAGCCGAGCGCGTTGGTGATGCCGGGGCGGCACGGCACCAGCACCCGCGGCACGCCCAGTTCACGGGCCAGCGCCGTGGCGTGCAAGGGGCCGGCGCCGCCGAAGGCAAACAAGGCGAAATCGCGCGGGTCGACCCCCAAGGATACCGATACCATGCGGATCGCCCCGCCCATTTTTGTGTTGGCGACCCGGATAACGGCGGCGGCGGCCTGGGTTGCGTCGAGGCCCAGCGGCGCGCCGAGTTTTTTCAGGAAAATATCCTTGATATGATCCAGCGACACGCCGCCTTCGATGGCATTGAGCTTTTCCGTATTCAGCCGTCCGAGCAGCAGATTGGCGTCCGATATGGTCGGATCGCTGCCGCCGCGCCCGTAACTGATCGGCCCGGGATTGGCCCCGGCGCTTTGTGGCCCGACCTCCAGCAGCCCGGCGGAATTGACCCGGGCGATGGAGCCGCCGCCGGCGCCGACGGTCCGCACGTCGACCATGGGGACATGGATCGGCATGGCGTATTCGACTTCGATCTCGTTGGAAACCGATGGCTCGAAATTGCGGATCAGCGCCACATCGGTGGACGTGCCGCCCATGTCATAGGTAATCAGGTTGGCTATATTTGCCTTGGTCCCGGTATAGGCCGCGGCGATGACGCCCGAGGCCGGCCCGGACATCACCGTTTTCGCCGCCTCTTTGGCGACCAGCTTTGACGACACCATGCCGCCGTTACCATTCATCACCAGCATTTCGCCGCCATAACCCCTGGCCGCCAGTTCCTTTACCAGGCGGCTGATATAGCGTTCCAGCAGTGGCTGCACGGACGCATTGATGGCGGCCGTGACGCCGCGCTCGAACTCGCGGCTTTCCGACAGCAGGGTATGGCCGATGGTGACATAGTCGTTGGGCCAGGTCTCGCGGACGATCTCGGCGGCGCGCAGTTCATGGGCCGGGTTGGCGTAGGCGTGCAAAAAATGAATGACGATGGCCTCGCACCCGGCGTTGGCCAGGCGTTTCGCGGCACCCGCCACGGCGGCCTCGTCCAGGGCCACAACCACCTGCCCGGCGGCGTCCATGCGTTCGGGCACTTCCAGGCGCAGATTGCGCGGAATGACCGGGCGAAATGTGCCGGTCATGCCATAGGCCTGCGGCCGAGTGCGGCGGCCCAGTTCCAGCACGTCGCGAAATCCGGCGGTGGTGATCAGGCCGGTCTTGCACAGTTTGCGTTCCAGCACGGCGTTGGTCGTGGTCGTCGTTCCATGCACGATCAAACCGACGCACGACAGGTCGGCGCCGGCGTCATCAAGGGCGGCGAGCACGCCAAAGGCCTGATTGTCCGGCGTGCTGGGGGCTTTCGCCAGGCGCACCTGACCGGTTTTCTGGTCGAGCAAAACCAGGTCGGTAAACGTACCGCCGACATCGACACCGACCACCTGATCGAAATCGGAACCCGTCATGCAGACCAGCCTTCTCGAAAAATTTCGTTCGTATACAAATGAAAACCGAATTTCACCGGTAAAGTCAATAGACGGCGTTTAGATTCCCTATATTGTGAGCGACTATGACACGAACTGGATCAATAATCTGGCTGGCCGGGGTGGTTTTATGTATCGCCCTTGGCGCCTATCCGGCATTGGCCCATGTTTCCGAACAGGGGCTGGCGCTCCTGCTGCCGACCACATTCTACATGATTTCCGGTGTCGCCGCGGTGGCGTTGACCATCGTGCTCGTCGCCGTGCTGCCGCATCGCTACGCCGCCCGGCTGTTTTCCCGCACGGCGCTATTTTCCGTGACGCCGCCGAAACTGGAAACAGTCACCAGCCTGGCCGCCCTGGCGCTGCTGATGTTTCTCATCTATGTCGGGCTCAACGGCTCCCGCGACCCGCTCGAAAATCCTTTGCCGCTGTTCATCTGGACGGTCTGGTGGGTCGGGTTTGTCTGCGTTCAGGCCATATTTGGCGATCTGTGGCGCTGGCTAAATCCGTGGACCGGGATCTATGGGATAATCGGCGCGCCGCCGATGCTGGCGCTTCCGGCGCGGCTGGGGGTGTGGCCCGCAATCGTCGCCTTCGTCGGTTTCTTTGCCTTCGCGCTGGCCGATCTTTCGCCGGATGACCCGGACCGACTGGCGCGGGTGGTTGGTGGATACTGGGCCTGCAGCTTTATCGGTATGTTGCTGTTTGGCGGCGATCAATGGCTGTCGCGCGGCGAATGTTTTACGGTCCTGTTGCGCAACTATGCAAGGCTTTCGCCGTTGGGTTTCCGGGACAATAAATTATGTCTGGGGATGCCGGGATGGCAATTGCTCGATGCCCCCGCGGCGACCGTCAGCGGGGCAATTTTCATTGTCATAGTCCTGGCGTCCGGGGCTTTTGATGGCCTCAACGAAACATTCTGGTGGCTGGCCCGGATCGGCGTAAACCCGCTGGAATTTCCCGGCCGCTCGGCGGTCGTCGGGCCGACGGTGACGGGGCTGGTGGCCGTCGGCTTGCTGCTGCCGGTGGTGTTCGCCCTGGTCGTCGCATTGGGCCTGAGGCTGGCCGGTGCGCCGACGAAAATGGCAGAGGCCTTCGGCCGGCTATCACTCGCCGTACTGCCCATCGCCCTGGCCTATCATTTTTCGCATTTTCTCTCGGCGTTGCTGGTCGGGGGCCAATACGCCATCGCCGCGGCGTCCGACCCCTGGGCCACGGGGGCGGATTATCTGGGCCTGGGTGAATTCCATGTCACTACGGGATTTTTCAACACGGCGGGCACCGTCAAGCTGATCTGGTTAAGTCAGGCCGTCGCCGTCGTCGCCGGCCATATGGTGGCGGTGCTGGTGTCTCATGCCATCGCGGTGGACATGCTTGGCAACGCCCGCCGGGCGACACTGTCGCAGATACCGACGGCTTTGTTCATGGTTGCCTACACCCTGTTCGGTCTTTGGCTTCTCGCCTCGCCACGCGGGCTATGACGGGGTGAATATTTTTCTGGACTTGTTGTTTGTACACACACAATATGAAGGTCGCCAGCATGAGGGTGTGGCTTATAAACTGCGATTAGGGAGGACTTTAAAATGACCAACAAAAAAATTGTTTCGAATGTCCAGGACCGCCGCAAGGTTCTGAAAACGCTTGGCGCGGGCGCCGGCGTGATTGCTGGGGCGTCGGCCTTTCCGGGCCTGATGGGATATTCCCAGGCGCAAAGCGCCGAACCGATCAGAATTGGTTTCCAGGTTCACCGCACCGGCATCGGCGCCGGATATGGCCGCTGGTACAGCCGGGCCACCGAAGCGGCCGTCAAAGTGATCAACGCTTCGGGCGGCATCAATGGCCGCTCGGTCGAAATCGTCGCCGAAGATGATGGAACGGATCCCAAGCGCGGCGCCGAAGTGCTCGAGAAATTTGCCAATCAGCACAAAACCGACGTCGCTTTCGGGACTCTTTTCAGCCACGTCGTTATCGGCTCGGCGCCCCGTGCCGGTGAGCTTAAATTGCCTTACTTTGTGGTTTCCGAAGGCCATCATGTGGCCAGCGGCATGCTCAATCGCTACACCCTGCAACCGGGTATCACCGATGTCAAAAGCCAGGTTCAGGCGATGGCGCCATTTGTGGCGGGCAACCTGGGCAAGAAAGTCACGATGATCTATCCGGACTTCGCCTTCGGCCATGATCACCGCGATTATTTCTCTGCCGCCATCGAAAAAATTGGCGGCACCGTGGTAGCCAAGATCGCGATCCCGCCGACGGAATCGTCCTTCACCAAATATTTCCCCAAGATTCCGAAGGACACCGAAGTCATCTACCATGTCATGGTGGGGCCGGCGGTGCTGACCTTCGTTAAGGAAATGGGTGAATTTTTCGGGCCCAACAAGCCCCAGATCTTCGGCTTCATCGACAGCCTCGAAGCCGTCGATATCAACAGTCCGGGTCTGGATTTCCTGGAAGGCACGTATTTCTGGGAAGGAAATCCCCGGTATGCCCAGTCCAACCAGTCGGAATATGACAAATACTATCGCGCCGCCGTCGGTGTCGATAACAACGGTGCGTCCCTTTCCGATAGCAAGGACGTCTCGACGTATTCGCACATGTTCGGCTGCTGGGAAACGCTGTTCACGATCAAGGCGGGTATGGAAGCCTCGGGTTATCGGGGGCCGAAAGACCGGGCAAAACTGATCGAAGCGGTCGAAGCGATGTCGCATATGCCGCATTCCCGTGAACATCCTCAGGGCGCCAAAGTCTTCAACGGCAAAACCCACCAGGTGTTTGGGCATCAATATATTTCCCAAGTCAAGAATAAGAAACTGGTGCTGGCCCATACGACCTCCATCGAAGATACGCTCTATCCCGATGAAGTCGATTACACCAAAAAATCGTTCTGATGATAAGAATGCCACGGTCTGCTAAGGCCGTGGCATTCGCTTTTTTCTAATGGACCTGGGCCCCTACCTTCTTCTCGCCTCTTTGGAAGGCGCGGTGCAGGCCGCCGTGCTCGCCTTGATGGCCGTCGGCCTAAGCCTGGTCTTTGGCACCATGCGCGTGGTCAATATCGCCCACGGCGAATTTTTCATGCTCGGCGCGGTTCTGGCGTGGTGGTTGACATCCCAGGTCGGCGGCCACCCGGCGATAGGTTTCGTGCTGGCCCTGGTGTTGGTGCCGATCGTCACCGGGTTGCTGGCATCGGCGGTGGACTGGACGATCCTGAAGCGGCTGGATTACGATCCCGAAGCGACCATCGTCGCCACCATCGGCGTCCTTTATATTATTCAGCAGGTCGTCCTGATGACCTATGGTCCCGATGCCCACCCGGTTCAGCCGCCGTTCAGTTACCGCTTCTATCTGCCCTGGTTTGGCTATTCCGCCTACAAACTGTTCGTCATCGGGGCGGCGGTCGTCCTGCTGTTGGGCGTCTGGCTAACCGTCAGCAAAACCCGTATCGGCCTGGTCTTGCGGGCGACCCAGCTTGACAGCGATATCGCCCAGGCATTTGGAATCAGGGTCGAACGGGTTTATGCGATCGTCTTCGGGATCGGCGCCGGCCTGGCGGCGCTGGCGGCGGTTCTGGTCGTTCCCATTCAGCAGGCCCACTATTTGATGGGCGCGGATCCGCTGTTGCTGTCCTTTATCGTCGTTATTATTGGTGGCCTGGGCAGCCTGCGGGGCACCGTCGTCGCCGCCGTCCTGATCGGCATGAGCGACGGCATCATATCGGTTTTCTTCACACCCACGTTGGCCAAGATACTGGCGACCCTTCTGGTCGCGTTTGTCCTGGTGTTTCGTCCGGGTGGATTGTTCGGGAACCGTTCGGTATGACGGATACGGCCAAATCGTGGGCGCTGCATCTGGGCATCATCGTCCTGCTTTTCGTCTTGCAGTATATGTTGCCCGCCTATCACCACGGTAATCTGGCGCGCGTCATGGTGCTGGCGTCCTATGCCATCGGTTACAACATTCTGTTTGGCTATACCGGATTGCTCAGCCTGGGCCACGCCCTGTTTTTCGCCGCCGGAATGTATGGCATGGGACTGTCCATACAGTTTCTCGGATTCACCCCGGTGCCGGCGTTGCTTGTCGGCATCGCCGCCGCTTTCACCACCACCACGGTGGTCGGATTCCTGGCCCTGCGCACCACCGGCGTCGCCTTCATGATCGTGACGCTGATGTTCGCCCAGGCGGGTTATCTGAGCATTTTGTATTTCGGTGAATATACCCGTGGCGATGAAGGCTTTGTCATTGCCCAGGGCCGGCGCGTGCTCGCCGGCATCGATTTAAGCGATCCGGCGGCGCGGTATTTTGCCGCCCTCGTCCTGTTCGCCCTGTGCCTGGTCATCTCGTTGCTGCTTGTCCGCTCGAACCTGGGCCGGGTGCTGGTCGCCATTCGGGAAAATGAAGACCGGGTCCGGATGCTGGGATACGATGTCTTCCGCCACAAGCTGATCGCCGTCATCGTATCGGGAACCCTGGCCGGGGTCGCCGGGGCGACCTATGGGTTGCTGTTTGGCTATGCGGGCGCGACCTTCGCCACCGTGCAATATTCGATCTTTCCCCTGCTTTGGGTCTTGCTCGGCGGGGCCGGCACGGTTCTGGGGCCGTTCATCGGCACCTTGTTCATGTTCTACCTGATCGATCTTTCCAGCGCCATAACCACGGCCTACATGTTGATCGCCGGTGTCGCCCTGGTCTTGCTGACCCTGTTCGCCCGCCAGGGGTTGGCCGGGGAATTGCGCAAAAGGGTGCTGCCATGGCTGCCGTGAGCCTTTTATCGACCAAGGGCCTGAGCCGCAATTTCGGCGGGCTGAAAGCCGTGCATAACGTCGATTTCGATTTGCCGGAAGGCCAGATCCGGGCCTTGATCGGCCCCAATGGCGCCGGAAAAACCACGTTCGTCGGCCTGCTGTGTGGCCGAATCCAGGCCAACGAGGGGCGGGTGACTTTTTTAGGCGACGATGTTACGGGCCTCGCCGCCCACCAGAGGATCGCCCGCGGCATGGCCTATACCTTCCAGATAACCTCGATCTTCGCCCGGCTGACCCTGCACGAAAATGTCGCCCTCGCCGTGCAGCGGCGACTGGGCAACGACAGGGCGGGGATCGAACATGACGTAGACGCCGCCTTGGCCGCCGTCGGCATCGCCGGGCGGGCCCATCAGGTCGCCGGTGATTTGAGTTACGGCCACCAGCGCCTGCTTGAAATCGCCATGGGCCTGGGCCAGAAGCCGCGCCTGTTGATTCTCGATGAACCGACACAGGGCCTGGCGGATAGTGAAATCGCGGAATTTGTCGCCCTGGTCCGTTCTATTTCACGTGAAACAACCATTCTTCTGATCGAGCACAATATGAACGTGGTGATGGATGTCGCGGATTATATCACGGTGCTTGATTTCGGCGAGATTCTGGCCGAGGGCAGGCCTTCGGATATCCACGCCAATGCAGAGGTCCAGGCCGCCTATCTGGGGACAAGCTGATGCTGGAAGTACGCGACATAGATGTCTTCTACGGCAAGGCCCAGGCGCTTTATGGCCTGTCGCTATCGGTCCAGGCGGGCGAAATCCTGTGCCTGCTGGGGCGCAATGGCGCCGGCAAGTCGACGATCATGCAAGCCATCATGGGGCTTTTGCCGTTACGGTCGGGCGCGGTCTTGCTCGACGGTGAAGATTTAAGCAATTTGCCGGCCCATCGGGTGCCCGGCAAAGGCATCGGCTACATCCCGCAGGGCCGGCGGCTGTTCGCCGACCTGACGGTGGCGGAAAATATCGAAATCGGGCTGATGGTTTGCGGCCACGACCGGGCGACCCGCGAGCGGGTGCTGGATATTTTTCCGCCTTTGCGGGAGCGCCTCGATCAGCAGGCCTGGACCCTGTCCGGCGGTGAACAGCAAATGCTGGCGACGGCCCGCGCCCTGTGTATCGAGCCCCGGGTGCTGCTTCTCGATGAACCGACGGAAGGCCTGCAGCCGTCGATGATCGAGCAGATCAGGCGGGTCATTGTGCAGATGAAATCGGCAGGCGTCGCCGTGGTGCTGGTCGAACAACGGGTCGATGCGGTGCTGTCCATCGCCGATAGGGTCGCCTTCATCGAAAACGGCCACAGCCGCGAGTGCGTCGATGCCCGGGCCCTGGAAAAAGACCCGGCGCTTTTGTCTCACTACATCGGCGTTTAGGCCAAAATCTCTGAACTCGTGCTGAATTGAACACCCTTGGCGGTCATGTCGGCCATCGCCGCATCCAGCGATCCGTCCATATCTATGGCCCGGCAGGCGTCGCTGACCAATGTCACCCCGAAGCCCAGACCCACCGCATCGATGGCCGTGAAATAGACGCAAAAATCCGTCGCCAGGCCGGTCAGGACGAGACTCTTGATGCCCCGGTCAGTCAAATACCCGGCCAGCCCGGTCCTGGTTTTCCGGTCGTTCTCGAAAAACGCGGAATAGCTGTCGATGGCCGAATTGTAGCCCTTGCGGATAACCACATCGGTGCGATGGGTTATCAGGTCTGGATGAAATTCGGCGCCGGCGCCGCCCTGAACGCAATGGCTTGGCCACAATACCTGATCGCCATAGGGCATCTGCACCACCGAAAACGGATCCGCACCGGAATGATTGGCGGCAAATGAAGCGTGATCCGCCGGGTGCCAGTCCTGGGTCAGGACCTGGACCGGAAAATGTTCCGACAAGCCGTTGGTTATGGGGACAATGGCATCACCGTCCGCAACCGCCAGGGCGCCGCCCGGACAGAAATCATTTTGAATGTCGATCATCAGAAGCGCCGTGGCATCGCCGGTCATCATTCCTGTTCCTTAAGTAATTTTTTGCAGCAAATCCAGGAAGATCGCCGTTTCCTTCGGGTTTAGCGGCGCCAGGGTTTTGCTGGAAATATCGTGCGCCGCCTCGACGCATTCCTGGTAAATCCGGTGTCCGGCGTCGTTGAGATCGACAAACATACGCCGTCGGTCATTTTCATCGGGCCACGATTCGACATAACCGCGTTTGCGCAGCCGGTCGATAACGCCTTTGATGGTCGCCCCGTCCATGGCCGTCTGGCGGCCCAGTTCATTCTGGGAAACCGGCCCGATTTCGTACAGCTTGGCCAGGGCGGCAAACTGGGTCGAGGTCAAATCGCCAATCAGGTCGGCGAAAATTGTCAGGTGCCGTTGTGACGCACGGCGCAGGATAAATCCCACCTGATCGTCCAGTCGATAGGTATCCAGGACGTCGTCTTTGGTCTTGTTTTTTAACAAACTCGTTTTCTCCGCTTCACTGTTCCTCGATGCAATTTAGCAGATATAATGGATGTTGACACGAAATCAGTGTCGTCGCAAAATCCATTTGTGTACGAACGAAAAAATGGGAACCGGGAATCCATCCAATTGACCTATTTTCGGCCCCTAAACCTGTCGGACGCCCTGACCGTGCTGGCCGAACATCGGGTTCAGATCGTCGGCGGCTGCACGGATATTTTCCCGGCGACGACCAGCCCGGTCCTGCAAGGGTCGGTGCTTGACGTTACGGCGGTTGAGGGCTTGCGCGGTATCAGCCAGACCGCCGATGGCTGGCGTATGGGTGCGGCGACGACCTGGAGCGACATAATCGCCGAAAGACTGCCCGCCGCCTTCGATGGATTAAAGCTGGCGGCGCGGGAAATAGGCTCCGTGCAAATCCAGAATTCGGCGACCATCGCCGGTAACTTGTGTAACGCCTCGCCGGCCGCCGATGGGGTGCCGCCGCTGTTGACGCTCGACGCCTCCGTCGAACTGGTGTCCCGGGCCGGGACGCGAATTTTGCCTTTGAGCGATTTTTTACGCGGTCCCCGGCAGACGGACCTGGGCGACGATGAATTGCTTGGCGCCGTACTGGTGCCAAATTCGGCGGCCCGGGGCGGGTCGGGTTTTATCAAACTGGGGGCTCGGAAACAGCTGATCATTTCCATCGTCATGGTCGCCGCCCGGATGGTCGAAAATAACGGCGTTATCGAAGACATCGCGATCTCTGTCGGCTCCTGTGGCCCGGTGGCGGTCCGCCTGGGCGAGCTTGAAGCCGCCCTGAAAGGCACCAAAACCGGCCCCGAATTGCTCGCCCTGATCACCGAAGAACGTGTCACTTCGCGGCTCTCGCCCATTGACGACATCAGGGCCAGCGCCGAATATCGCCGCGCCGCCGCCGTTGAAATTGCCCGGCGTCTGATCGAACAACTGGTCGTCGCGCCATGACAGATCGGGACCGCAAAATAGAGATGACGGTAAACGGTGCGGCGGTTTCCGTCGCGCCATCGCCGGGTCGACGGTTAAGCGAGGTCCTGCGGGAACAGTTGGGATTGCGGGGCACCAAGGTCGGCTGCAACGCCGGTGACTGTGGCGCCTGCACGGTCTTGGTCGATGGCCGGCCCGTATATGCCTGCCTGACACCGGCGGTTCAGGCGGCGGGGCGAGACGTCACGACCGTCGAAGGATTATCGGTGCAAGGGCCGTCGCCCCTGCAACAATCCATGGCCCGGCACGGGGCGGCGCAATGCGGCATTTGCACGCCGGGAATGCTGATGGCGGCGACGGCGCTGTTGAATTCCAATCCGTCACCCAGCCGCGCCCAGGTGGCCGATGCCCTGGGCGGGGTCTTGTGCCGCTGTACCGGATATCAAAAAATCGTCGATGCCGTCTATGACGCCGGCAATCTTGCCCCACCGCCGTTTTTACCAAGTGCCGGAAACGCCGTCGGCGCGCGGATCGAGCGGCTGGACGGGACCGCCAAGATCGCCGGTACGGAAATTTTCGGCGCCGATTACTGGCCGCAGGACGCGCTGCTGGTGCGAGCGATCCGTTCGCCCCATCACCGTGCCGATTTCGGCTTCGGCGACCTGGATGCGTGGCGTCGGGAAACGCCGGCGGTGGAAGCGGTCCTGACGGCGGCGGATATCCCCGGCAAGAATTGTTTCGGCGTCATCCCGCCCTTTGCCGATCAGCCGGCCCTGGCCGAAAAGACGGCGCGTTTCAGGGGTGAGGCGGTGGCGCTGGTCGTCGGCCCCGCCGATGCCGTCTCGGTTCTCGATCTGGCCGATTTCCCGGTCTCCTGGACGCCGCTTGAGCCCTGCCTGGATGTCGCCTCGGCCCTCGCCGACGGCGCCGGCCAGCTGCATGCAAACAGGCCCGGCAACATTCTCGTGCGCGGCCTGGTGGCGATCGGTGACGCCGCCGCGGCGCTCGAGACCTCGGCCCATGTGGCCGAACGCTCGGTCGAAACCGGCTATGTGGAACACGCCTATATCGAACCGGAAGCCGGCTGCGCCTGGCTCGACGGCGACACCCTGGTCATCCAGGCCTGTACCCAGGCGCCGATTATGGATCGCGATGACACCGCCGTCATGATGGGCCTGGCGCCTGAAAAAGTGCGGATCATCCCGGCGGCGGCGGGCGGCGGTTTCGGCTCCAAACTGGATGTCTCCCTGCAACCGCTTTTGGGCCTGGCGACGTTGAAAACCGGCAAGTCTTGCCGCATGGTTTATTCCCGCTCGGAATCCATGGCGTCGACGACCAAGCGGCATCCGGGATTAATGTCGGCGCGTATTGGCGCCGATGCCAAAGGCCGGATCACCGGCATGGTGTTTGAAGGCGATTTCAATACCGGCGCCTATGCCAGCTGGGGCCCGACCGTCGCCAACCGGGTGCCGGTCCATGCGTCGGGCCCTTACCTGACGCCAAACTATAAGGCCTCGACCCGGGCGGTTCACACCAATGGTCCGGTTTCCGGCGCTTTCCGGGGGTTCGGCGTACCCCAGGCGGCGATCCTGCAGGAATTGATATACGATGACCTGGCCGCCGCCTGCGACCTGGACCGCCTGGAATTTCGCCGCCGCAACGCCCTCGAAGATGGCGACACAACGGTCTGTGGCCAGACGCTCCTGGGCGTCGGCATCGGTGAGTGTCTCGATGCCCTGAGCCCAAGGTGGCGCGAAGCGAATGCGGAAATCGCCAAATTCAACGGCCAATCGACGACCCTGAAAAAAGGTGTCGGGGTGGCGTCGTGCTGGTACGGCTGCGGCAATACCGCCCTGCCCAATCCATCGACCATCCGCCTGGGTATTTCCGCCGAAGGCCGGCTGTACCTGCATCAAGGCGCGACCGATATCGGCCAGGGCGCCAATACGGTGATCACCCAAATATGCGCCGACGCCCTTGGCCTGGGCATCGACCGTTTCGTCCTGATCGGGCCCGATACCGCCCTGACCCCCGATTGCGGCAAGACATCGGCCTCGCGTCAGACCTATATCACCGGCAAGGCCGCCGAACTGGCGGGCCACGCCCTGCGCCAAGGCATTTTGCGGGCAAGCAATATGGGGCCCGACGCCGTCATTCAATTGCGCGATGGCCGTTTGCTGATCGGCGACGGTGATCTTGAGTGCGAAATTGATCTTGGTCAGTTGCCGGTGAACGACAACGGATACGTTCTGTTCGCCGAGGAAACCTACGACCCGCCGACCTCGCCGCTTGATGAAAACGGCCAGGGCATCCCCTATGCGGTTTATGGCTACGGCGCACAAATTGCCGAGGTAGAAGTCGATATGGCCCTCGGCACGGTCAGGGTAACCCGCGTCACCGCGGCCCATGACCTGGGTCGGGTGATCAATCCGTTGTTGGCGGAAGGGCAAATTGAAGGCGGCATTGCCCAGGGCATGGGCATGGCGCTGATGGAAGAATATGTCCCGGGGCGAACCGAAAACCTGCACGACTATCTGATCCCGACGGTCGGCGATATGCCGCAAATCCGGTCGATCCTGATCGAAAAACCCGACCCGGAAGGACCCATGGGGGCCAAAGGGCTCGGCGAACATGTGCTGATTCCGACGGCGCCGGCGATACTCAACGCCATTCGCCATGCCTCGGGCGCGCGCCTAAGCCTGCTTCCGGCGGTGCCGCACCGGGTCCTGGACGCCATCAAGGAAGCGGAGGCGAGGCCATGAGCGATGCCGTTAAAGACGATAAAGTCCGCTGCGATGCCTGTCCGGTGATGTGTTACGTCGCCGAAGGCAGGGCCGGGGCGTGTGATCGCTACGCCAACGAAGGCGGCAAAATCATCCGCTGCGACCCCTTGACCATACTGGACAACTGCCTCGAAAACGGCGGCGAGGTGGTGCCGTTCCTGAAATCGGACTGGGATGGCCGGGTGGTCCGGGGCGATGAAGTTTTCGTCACCGCCATCGGCGCCGGCACCACCTACCCTGATTTCAAACCCGCCCCCTTCATCGTCAGCCGCGAGGTCGATGGGGTCGATTTCGTCACCGTCGTCACCGAAGCGATATATTCCTACTGCGGCGTCAAGATCAAAATAGACACCGACCGCCACCTGGGCCACGAAGGCGTTGTCGTTCGCGCCGAAGGCGAAGCGGTTGGCCATGTCACGACCGGGGAATACGGTTCGCAAATGCTGTCCCTCGGCGGCGTCGATCATCTGACCGGCGGCACCAGGTCCGAAGGCAACGTCACCTGCAAAACCTTGATGGACCTGTGCAATAAACGGCCGGTCGAATTGACCATCGAGGGTGGCCCAGGCGTCATCGTGCAGGCAGGCAAGGCCCCCATTGTCGACGGCATCCAGGAACATCGCATGCGCGTCGGCTGTGGCTCGGCGACCATCGGCATGTTTGCATCCCAGTGGCAGGGCCTGGTCGATGAAGTGGTGGTGGTCGATGATCACATAACCGGTGTGGTTTCCGAACATCAGGCCGGCAAGGTGCTGGGCTGGCAAAGTACCGGTATAAAGATTCTCGGTCGGCGCTCGACGCCCGGTCGATATTTCAAAGTCGCCAAACCCGGCCTGGGTTGGGGCGGCGCCGATATCGACGACCCGCTGGTTATCCTCGGACCCTGGAACGCCAAAAAAGGGGCTCGGCCGGGGCTGACCCTGTTGATGGTGTCAACGACCGGCGAGCAATATGCCTATTATGTGCTGGACGATGATCTGGTTCCGCAAATCCAGGATTTGCCAGCGGCGCTTAAGCCCACGGTCGACCTGATCGCCGAAAACTGTGAACCCTCCCTGTGTACGGTGCTGTTCATGGCCGGGGCCGGCGGCTCGTTGCGCTCGGGTGCGACGGGTAATCCGGTCCAGCTGACCCGTTCGGTCCAGAATATGAAGACACGGGTGACCTGCGGCGGGGCCGAGGCTTTCATCTGGCCGGGCGGCGGCATCACCCTGATGGTCGACGTCGCCGACATGCCGGACAACTCGTTTGGCTATGTGCCGACCCCGGCCATCGTCGCGCCGCTGGAATTCACCGTCGGCCTCGACGATTATCTTGATCTCGGCGGCCACGAGAAATCCGTGCGCACACTTGATGATATCATCGCCACCGGCGGCGAATACGGCGCCCGTATGCGAACCCTGGCGCCGCCCGTCGGGGTTCCGGCGCCGAGCCCGAAAAAAGCTCCCAAACGATGACGATTGAAGCGCACATGTTGGCCGATGGCCGCCGCCTGCATTTAAATCAGGGGCCGATTGATCTGATCATCGAAGCGGTCGGCCCCGGTCGCCATGACGCCTATGACCTGGCGGTGCGGCGGTTTGCCGGGTTGCTTGAGGAACTGGTAGACGAATTGCCGGCCTTGCGTCTTGGCGCCGAAAAGGGTCGCCCATTCGACGGTCCGGTGGCGCGGCGGATGCAGCGCGCGGTTTGCCCGTTTTTGCCGCGATTCATCACCCCCATGGCCGCCGTCGCCGGGGCCGTCGCCGATGAGGTTCTGGCGGCCATGATCGCCGCGCCCGATATCGATAAAATATATGTCAACAACGGCGGTGACGTGGCTTTTTATCTTGGCCCCGGACAACAGATAGAGGCCGCCATCGCCGCCGGCATGGCCGGTAGAATTGTCATTTCAAACGGCGACGATTGTCGCGGCGTGGCGACATCCGGCTGGCGCGGGCGCAGCCACAGCCTGGGTATCGCCGATTCCGTCAGTGTCGTGGCCCGCGACGCCGCCAGCGCCGATGCCGCCGCCACCCTGATCGCCAACTCAGTCGATCTTCCCGGTCATGGCGCGATTTCAAGGATACCGGCCAATGATCTGTCGCCTGACAGTGATTTGGGCCGGCGGCCGGTTACCCAACACGTCGGGCGCCTTTCGCCAGATGAAATTTCGCAAGCCCTGGACCGGGGCGAAAAATATGCCGCGGCACTGCTCGGCCAAAAGCTGATTGCCGGTGCGATGCTGATGCTACGGAATCAGGTTCGCCAGGTCGGGCCGCCAATGCTTATTGCCCAACACACAGGAGAACGCGCCTATGGCTGATTTCCCGCTTCGCAAAACCGCGACAATCATCGAAGAAATTCTGCACGAATTTGGCCCACCTCCGGCCACGCCCCGCCGTCGCGGCGCGGTCATCGCGATCGTCAAGAATCCTTTTTCCGGCGCTTATCATGAAGACCTGCAAAGCGCCATGGACGATCTCAAACCGCTGGCGCTGAGCATGACCCAAATGCTGATTGACGCGCTCGGCGGTCGCGACGGCATCGACGGCTATGGCAAGGCGGCCCTGTGCGGCGAAGGCGGCGAGGTCGAACACGCGGCACTGTGGCACGTCGCCGGCGGCTATGGCATGCGAGAGCACCTGGGCGTCGCCAAGGCTATTGTGCCGTCGGCCATGAAAGTCGGCGGCATCGGCAGCCGCATCGACATCCCGCTGGGTCACATCAATGCCGCCTATGTGCGCAGCCATTTCGACGCCATGGAAGTCAGCGTTTCCGATGGCCCGCGCGCCGATGAAATGCTGTTCGCCCTGGCCCTGTCGAAAGGCCCGCGCATCCACAGCCGCATGGGCGGCCTCGAGGCGAAAGACATCAAGGGCGAGGACGGTTTACGTTAGCCGACGAAGGCCCGGGTCAAGGCGGATTGCGGATCGCACAGGTCTTCGATGACGTTGAAATGATGCTTTGCCGGGGCGTGGACGCTATCGACGGTGGTGCCCTGATCGCCCCAGGTTTTGGCCAGCAGATCGTTTTGGGCAAGGAACGCCGGTCGCTCGTCGGCGCCGACCCAGCAGGTCAGCGAAGACGAATCAATCGGTCGGTGCAGCACGGCGCTTTCGCCCGCCGCCTCGGCGTCGTCGAGCAACAGGATTTCGTTCATGGTCGTCTGCAACAGGGGGCGCAAATCATGGACGCCGCTGATCGACAGCACATGGTCGATGCGACCGGCTATGTCCGCCGGCAAGGGGCTATCCTGACAGACCATGCGGCAGACCAGATGCCCGCCGGCGGAATGTCCGGCCAGGCGTAGGGGGCCGTCGATCCGATTGGCGGCAAATTCGACCGCGCCGGCGAATTGCCGGGTTATTTGGGAGATGCGGGCCTCGGGCGCCAGCGTATAGCTAGGCAGACAGACGGCCCAGCCCCGGGCCAGGGCGCCGCCGGCCAGATGTGACCAGACGGATTTATCGAAGGCCTTCCAGAAGCCGCCATGGGCAAACACCGCGAGCCCCCCGGGCGCGCCTTGCGGGTGGAAAATATCAAGCTTTTCGCGGGCTTCATGGCCATAGGCCAGGTCGAGTTCGGCCCTGCCGGCGGTGCTTATTTGATCGCGGAAGGCCTGGGCCAATCGGGCCCACATCGGCGGATAAGCATCGCCGCCGTCGATGTGGCCGCTGTTGTCGAAAGCGTCATCCCAGTCGGGGGTCATGGGCCTGCCTTTAAAATAGTTTATGTTTATATATTTTAAACTTGAAATAATTAGATTATCCGGATATTGTCTGTCCCTGACAGAATACCATAAGCGGGGAGATTCCATGAAAGTCTTGTGTTTGGGTGGCGGCCCCGCGGGTCTGTATTTCGCGATCAGCATGAAGCTCAGGGATACTTCCCACGACGTCGTCGTCATGGAAAGAAACAAGGCCGATGACACCTTCGGCTGGGGCGTCGTGCTGTCCGATGACGCACTTGGCAATATGCTCGAAAATGATCCGCAAAGCGCCGAGGCAATCCGCGAAAATTTCGCCTACTGGGACGATATCGCCGTACACCATCAAGGCCACAGGACCGTTTCCGGCGGCCATGGTTTCGCCGGCATCGGCCGCCGCAAGATGCTGATGATCCTGACCGCCCGGGCCCGCGCTCTCGGCGTCGACCTGCGGTTCGAGACGGTGTTCGGTACGGCCGAAGACTACAAGGCCGACTATGACCTGGTGGTCGCCTGCGATGGCATCAATTCCGCCGTGCGAACGGAATATCAGGACTTTTTCAAGCCCGATATCGATGTCCGGGTATGCAAGTTCATCTGGCTCGGAACCCATCAGAAATTCGACGACGCCTTCACCTTTATCTTCGAAGAAACCGAACACGGCTGGGTCTGGATCCATGCCTATCAGTTCGATGATGACACCGCCACGGTGATTGTCGAATGCACCAATGAAACCTGGGACAAGTTCGGGTTTGCAAAGATGTCCAAGGAGGCGACCATCGCCACCTGCGAAGATATATTCGCCGATTATCTGGGCGGCAATGCGCTTATATCCAATGCCGATCATTTGCGGGGATCCGCCGTGTGGATGAATTTCCCGCGGGTCATATGCGAGAACTGGCACCATGAAAATGTCGTCCTGATGGGGGATGCGGCGGCGACCGGGCATTTTTCCATCGGCTCGGGCTCCCGGCTGGCGTTTGACAGCGCCATATCGCTGGCCAATTATCTGCACAGCGAGCCATCGATGGAACAAGCGTTCGAGCGCTATCAGGACGAACGGCGACTGGAAGTGCTGCGCCTGCAATCGGCGGCGCGCAATTCGCTGGAATGGTTTGAAAATGCCGACCGCTACGTCAACTACGATCCGGTCCAGTTCAACTATGCCCTGTTGACCCGGTCGCAGCGGATCAGCCATGAAAACCTGCGCCTGCGCGACAAGGCCTGGCTGGAAAGTGCCGAAGACTGGTTCCAGGTTCAGGCGGGCCAGCCCGGCGGGTCGGGAAAGGCGCCCATGTTCACGCCGTTCAAACTGCGCGATATGGAAGTGCAAAACCGCATCGTGGTCTCGCCCATGGCGCAATACAAAGCCGTCGACGGTTGCCCCGGGGATTGGCATTTTGTCCATTACGCCGAACGCGCCAAAGGCGGCGCCGGGCTGGTCTATGTGGAAATGACCTGCGTCAGCGCCGATGGCCGGATCACGCCCGGTTGCACGGGGTTGTATGCGCCCGAACACGAGGCGGCCTGGTCCCGCCTGATCGATTTCGTGCACGCCGAAACCGCCGCCAAAATCTGCTGCCAGATCGGCCATTCGGGGCGCAAGGGCTCGACCCAGCTGGGTTGGCAGGAATCCGACACGCCGTTGGCGGAAGGTAACTGGCCGCTTATGTCGGCGTCGGCCCTTCCCTGGTCGACCAACAACGCCCTGCCCAGGGCCATGGACCGGGCCAATATGGATATGGTCCGCGACCAGTTCGTCCGGGCCACGGAAATGGCGGCGCGAGCCGGCTTCGACATGATCGAATTACACGCGGCGCACGGCTATCTGTTGTCGTCGTTCATTTCGCCGCTGTCGAACGTCCGCGACGATGACTACGGCGGGTCGCTGGAAAACCGCATGCGCTATCCGCTGGAAGTGTTCGCGGCCATGCGGGCCGCCTGGCCCGATAGCAAGCCCATGTCGGTGCGCATTTCCGCCACCGACTGGGTCGAAGATGGCGGCATCACGGCGGCGGACGCCGTAGAAATCGCCCGCATGTTCAGCCAAGCCGGGGTCGATATTATCGACGTTTCCACGGGCCAGACCTCGATTGATTCCGCACCCATATACGGTCGCATGTACCAGACCCCGTTCGCCGATAAAATTCGCAACGAACTGGGCGTGGCGACCATGGCCGTTGGCAATATCTACGAACCCGATCACGTCAATTCCATCCTGATGGCCGGTCGCGCCGACCTGGTCTGTCTGGCCCGGCCGCACCTGGCCGATCCTTACTGGACCCTGCACGCGGCGGCGAGCCTCGGTGAGCAAGGCCAGAAATGGCCCGACCCCTATTTGCCGGGCCGCGATCAGATCTATCGCCTGGCCGAACGGGCCGAGGCCATGGTGGTCCGGGCATGATCGATCTTTCGGGAAAAACGGCCCTGATCACGGGTGGCGGCGGCGGCGTCGGGGCGGCCATGGCGCTGGCCTTCGCCGAGGCCGGGGCCGGGGTCTGGATTTCCGGCCGGTCCGAACACCGTTTGCACGCCGTCGCGGCGCGCCACGAACGGATTTCCAGCATCGTCGCCGATGTCACCGACGAGCAATCCGTGCGCGCCATGTTCGCGGCCTCGGGGCCGGTGGATATCGTCATCGCCAATGCCGGCGCGTCGGCAAGCGCGCCCTTCGTGAAAACCGATCTGGGCAGTTGGCAAAATATGATGGCGGTTAATCTGACCGGCGTTTTCCTGACCTTGCGTGAAGGCCTGCGCCAGATTTCCGATCGGGGCGGGCGGCTGATCGCCGTCGCCTCGACGGCCGGCCTCAAGGGATATGCCTACGTCGCGCCCTACGCCGCGGCAAAGCATGGCGTGGTCGGCATGGTCAGGTCGCTGGCCCTGGAAATTGCCAAGACGCGAACCACCGTCAACGCCATTTGCCCGGGCTTCCTGGATAGCGAAATGACCGATCGCTCGGTCGCCAACATTATGGAAAAAACCGGAATGGACGCGGCCAAGGCCCGTGCCGTGTTGGCCGGCCACAATCCGCAAGGTCGCCTGATCCAGCCCCGCGAAGTCGCCGATACCGCCCTTTGGCTGTGCGGCGAAGGGGCCGCCGGGGTTAACGGCCAGGCGATTTCGGTATCCGGAGGCGAAGTATGATCCAGATGTCGATACCGGAAAACAGGACCATCGAAAAACGCCGCCTGCGCATGTGGATTCGCATGCTGCGCGCGACCCGATCTGTGGAATCCCGGTTGCGGGATTATTTGCGGGAAGAATTTGACACGACCCTGCCGCGCTTCGATGTCATGGCCGCCCTGTACCGCGCCGAAGATGGCCTGAAAATGAGCGCCCTTTCGAAACGGCTACTGGTATCGAACGGCAATGTGACGGGAATTGTCGACCGCCTGGTCGCCGACGGACTGATCCGGCGTCTGCCTGTCGAAAACGACCGCCGGGCCGTGGTGGTTAGCCTGACGCCACCGGGGCGGACGCTGTTCGCACGCATGGCCAGGGGCCATGAAGTACTGATCAATGGATTGTTTTGCGATATTGTCGATAAGGACCTCAACGAGTTGGCCGATGTTTTCGGTCGCCTGAAACAACTGGAAGGAGATGATGGCGCAGATGACCGATAAGAGTTTCCTGAACTGGCCGTTTTTTGATGAGCAGCACCGGCAACTGGCGGTCCGGCTGGAACATTGGTGCGACGCCAATCTGCCGGTCGATCACGGCGATTTGGATGCAGCCTGTCGGACTTTGGTGGCCGATCTGGGGGCGGCGGGGTTCCTTGAATATTCCGGCGCCAGGAATGATCAGCGACTGGATGTCCGCGCCTTGTGTCTGATCCGCGAAACCCTGGCCCGACACGACGGCCTGGCCGATTTCGCCTTCGCCATGCAGGGGCTTGGCATGGGGGCGGTATCCCTGTTCGGGTCCGATGATCAGCGAAAATGGCTGGAAAAAACCCGCGCCGGTCAGGCCATATCCGCCTTCGCCCTGACCGAACCGAAATCCGGTTCCGATGTCGCCAACATCGCCATGAGCGCCGTGCAAGACGGCGCCGATTATATTCTCAACGGCGAAAAAACCTGGATTTCCAACGGCGGCATCGCCAATGTTTACGTGGTCTTTGCCAGAACCGGTGAGGCGCCGGGCGCCAAGGGCCTGTCGGCCTTTCTGGTGGCGGCGGATTCGCCCGGCCTTGAGGTCGCCGAACGGCTGCACGTGATCGCGCCGCACCCGCTGGCGCGGCTCACTTTCAAGGACGTCCGGGTTGCACAAAGCGCCCGCATCGGCGACGCCGGTAGCGGCTTCAAGATCGCCATGTCGGTGCTTGACGTGTTCCGCTCGACCGTTGGCGCCGCGGCCCTTGGTTTCGCCCGTCGGGCGTTGGACGAAACGGTTCGTCGCAGTTCCGACCGCCAGTTGTTTGGCGCGCCCTTGCATGACCTGCAAATGGTCCAGGGGCATCTGGCCGATATGGCGCTCGATGTGGATGCTTCCGCCCTGCTGGTATATCGCGCCGCCTGGACCAAGGATATGGGCGCCCCACGGATCACCCGTGAAGCCGCGATGGCCAAACTTTACGCCACCGAAAGCGCCCAGAAGGTGATCGACATGG
>FLOH01000543.1_pt1 | contig 78022 bp, 68 predicted proteins | sample 756751 | NCBI WGS metagenome assembly FLOH01 (sample SAMEA4026879, study PRJEB14308) | marine metagenome | biome: coastal water; material: water | depth 74 m
TACGCTTGCATTATCAGCGCCCACCATGTTGATGGCGGCATTGAAGGATACCGCATACCAGAAACCGGCAAAGCCCACAATGGCCATGGCAAACCCAACCGGCATGCCCAGAAAAAACAGCACGGCAATGAGAAGGATAATCCCGATCACACCGACCATGGTCAGGCTCATTTGTCACCCTCCTTTATGGGGATCAGGGTTTTTAGAAACCCAATGAAAAAAACCAGGGCCAGCGCACCACACCCCACCGCCACCGCATAAGCGAAGGGATAGTAGATAATCTGCAGGGTTTCCGTAACTTCACCGGTCTCCCGGAGGTTTGCCGCATACTTGGAAATCTGCCATGTGACCAGCACAAAAAACCCGGTGAGGATAATGGCGTTTGCAGCATTTAAAACATTCTGGATCCTTTTTGAAAACCCCATAACTACAATATCCACGGCAATGTAACCCTTCTTGATTTGTGTGTAACCCATGGCAAAGGCCGTAAGGACAGCGCCGAAGTATCCCATCAGTTCAAAGGTTCCGGAAACGGGAATCCATACCAGGCGCAGGAAAACATTGGCGCAGGTCAAAACGATCATGGCCACCAGAAAAAGTCCGGCAATCCCCATGAGCACCAGATTCAGATAATGACTGATTCGATCCAGAATCAACATACCGATTTCTCCAGTAGGGGCGAATGATGATTCGCCCCTACAGTCCAGTTAAGAGACTTATTTGCCTTCGTACTTTTTGGCGATGGATTTAATGTCGTCAACAATTGCCTGGGCCGGGAGGCCTTTGGCGGTATTGTCTTTGATCCATTTTGCGGTAATGGGGGTCAGGAGACCGTCCCACTTGGCTTTCTGCGCTCCCGACAGGTCAAACACCGTCACACCCTGGGTCTTGACGGACCAGGCCATGGCGTCTTTCACATGTTGATCCATGTAGGTGCCGGTCCATTTTGCCTGCTCGACCACCAGATCATCAAAGACCTTCTGAACATCCTTGGGCAGTGCATTCCATTTATCCATGTTCATCACCACCGCAAAGGGATAAACGGGGGTCTGGGTCATGGTGACATATTTACACAGTTCGGCAAATTTGAAATCCTTCATGACTTCAAGCGAAGAAAACAAACCCTTGACCACGCCCTTCTGAAGGGCTTCGGGCGTTTCCGGCATGGGCATTCCCACCCGGGTGGCACCCCATGCCTTGAGAATCTGTGCCGCACCGCCGGAAGCACGAATGGGGACACCTTTCAGCTCCCCAAGGGTTTTGATGGGAATTTTGCTCATGATATTGGAGGGCGCCGTGGTAAACATGGTCAGCACTTTCACCTTTTGAAACCCTTTGGGCTGATATTTTTTATAAAGATCCAGCAGGGTCAGGCTGGCCACTTCCGAATTGGGAAGGCCTAAGGGGAGCGCCGTGGCGTTGGTGATGGGAAAGCGACCCGGTTGATAGGCCATGCACAGGCAGCCGATATCCGCCACACCGTTTATGACCCCATCCATCATGGCTTTGGCTTTCAGCAATGTTCCACCGGGGAAAGTCTGAACCATCACCTTTCCATTGGTCCGTTTTTCAACTTCTTTTTTCCACTGCTCCATTTGCACACAGGGGAATGTGGGTGCGGGAGGGAAGTTTGCGTAAGTCAATTTAATGGGTTCCGCCTGAACAGTTGCAGGCACCCAGGAGATGGTAAACATTGCGGCTAAAAAAATTCCGGCCAATACAAATCCCATTTTTCGTTTCATGATTCTAATCTCCTCTAAAAAGGGTTTCATAGCGATGAAGCTGTGTGCGCTGTAGACCTAAGGTGTTTCACCTCCTTTCTCATAAAAAAGCCATTAGCTGTTAGCTATTAGCCAACAGCTAAATGCTAAGAGCCTAGAAAATATTCGGCTCCACATATTCGCCGAACACGTCTCTAAAGGTATCGGCCATCTCACCTACCGTGGCATAATTCTTACAGCACTCCACCAGATAAGGCATCACATTTTCCTTTTCCCGAGCCGCCTTTTCAAGGGCTTTCAGGGAGGTGTTGACCGCCGCACCATCCCGATCCCGTTTCAGTTCTTTGAGCCTGTTGATCTGCAACTTCGCCCATTCATCATTGTATTCGTGGAGTTCCACTTCCATATCCACGCCTTCGGTGTATTTGTTGACACCCACCTTGGTGATTTCACCTTTCTGCAACTTCTTTTCGTACTCGTAGGCCTGGCGCGACACTTCGCTTTGGACATATCCGCTGGAAACCGCTTCCACCATGCCCCCCACTTTTTCCACCTTCTCCATTTCCTCAAGGATCCTTTGTTCCATCTCTTTGGTGAGGGTCTCCACAAAATAGCTCCCGGCCAGGGGATCCACCGTATCCCTCAACCCGATTTCATCCATCAGGATCTGGAAGGTCCTTAAAGAGAGTAACGCCGCCCGTTCGGTGGGAATGGTATAAGCCTCATCAAAGGAGCAAAGCGCCGTTGTCTGTGCCCCGGATAGGGCCGCCGCCAGTGCATAATAGGCCCCCCGCACGATATTGTTTTCCGGTTGCTGTTTGGTCATACCGGAACCGCCGCCGCCAAAAATCCCCCGAAGGAACAGGGCTTTCTTGTTCTGCACGTCATATCTTTCACGCAGGAGTTTGGCCCACAACTTCCGGGCCGCCCTGAACTTGGCCACCGTCTCCCAGAGGTTCCCGTAGATATTGAGGTTAAAGGAAAAGCGCGCCACAAAATCTTCCGCCCTGTACCCCCGGGCAATGACATTGTCCATGTAGGCAAAGGCAATCATGAACGCATAGGAAATCTCCTGAACCGGGGTGCAGCCCGATTCCCGGATATGGTAACCGCAGATGGAAACGGGATTGCATCTGGGAAGGTCTTTCATGGCATACTCAATGGTATCCCCGATGAGCCGAACCGCCGGTTCCACCGGATAAATCCAGGCACCGCGTCCCACGATCTCCTTTAAAATATCGTTTTGGGGTGTTGCGGAAATCTCGGTTTTCTTGTACCCGGATTTTTCAGCCATGGCCTGGTACATGGCCAGCATGATGGAAGCCACGGCATTGATGGTGAGACCCGTCCCGATGCGATTGAGCTGGATATCCTTGAAAGCGATCTCCAAATCCCTCAGGGAATCAATGGCCATTCCCACGCGCCCCACTTCCCCTTCCGCCAATTCATTATCGGAATCGTACCCCATCTGGGTGGGAAGATCAAACGCCACATTCAGGCCATTCTGCCCGTGGGAAATCATCAGTTTGAACCGCTCGTTGGTCTCCTCAGGCGTTCCGAAACCCGTGTACTGCCGGGTGGTCCAGCTCCGGCTTCGATAGCCCTCGGGGTGGATACTGCGGGTAAAAGGGAACTCTCCCGTATCCCCCAGATCCGTTTCATAATTAAAACCCACCCGTTCAAGATCTTCCGGCGTATAGCTGGGTTTCACCTCGATGCCCGATTGCAGAAGGACCTTTTGGATGGCGTCTTTTTCGTCTTTAACGTATGTTGCGACTCCCATGATATCCCCTTAATGATTATATTGATCACCGGTTATGATACAAGTTTACGACTGTCCGGGCGGAGGGTTCAGCGATGTGCGTTTTCTTCAATAAACGAAACGATCTCCTCAAAAAGCGCGCCGCCCGGAAAGACCCCATCCACACCGATCTCTTTTAAAACCGGAATATCCCTGTTGGGAATGACGCCGCCCACCAACAACAGCTTGTCATCAATTTTTTCTTCCTTGGTAAAGCCCGCCAACTTGGTGCAAATGGGGATATGGGCACCGGACATAATGGAAAGACCGATCACATCCACATCCTCCTGAAGGGCCTGGTTCACGATACTCTTAACGGTCTGGTGCAGCCCGGTATAGATGACCTCCATTCCGGCTTCCTTCATGGCATGGGCCACCACCTTGGCCCCCCGGTCATGGCCATCCAGACCGGGTTTTGCCAGCAGTACCCGAATTTTTCTTTCTCCCATATCATTTCACTCCTTGTTTGACATCATTTGTCAATTTTCAGATTTCTGCCCGGACGGACGTCATATCAAATTCACGCAGCACAATATCCTGGCCGCGCAGAATGTGTTCCCTCACCAGCTGTTCCACACGATCCGCCTCTCTTGCCCGGATGGCATCCATCATCAATCGATGATCTTTATGACTGATCCGCGCCATGGCGTCAATTCTCAGGATGACCTGTCTGAAACGGAAGATCTGAGCCCGGATATCATTGATCATCTTCACCAGCTTCGGACTTCGGCTGAGACCGTAGAGAAGCTCATGGAAATCGGTATTGATGCGCGGAAGTTCCTCCATATGGCCCTGGCCCAGGCAGTCCTGGTATTCTGCCAGTTTTTTCTCCAGGGCCGCCAATTCCCCTTCCTGATGGCGGATGGTTGCCAATCGGGCCGCGTAACTTTCCAATACGCTTCGAATGCCGAATGCCTCCTCGATATCCGCACGGGTCAGGCCGATGACATAAAAGCCGCCTTTCGGGTCTTGCCTGAGCAACCCTTCCCGCTCCAGTTTATGCATGGCTTCTCGAACGGGTGTCCGACTGATGCCCAGCGCTTGGGCAAAACGGGTTTCCACCACACGGCTTTCGGAGACAAGGGTTCCCTCGATAATCGCCTCTTTCAGGTTTTCATAAACAGACTGCCCCAGAGACCTTCTTTCCGGCAAAGCCATGAAGTCCTTCAAATCTGCCTCCTCCTGTTCAGCGGCGCCACTCACACCCACAGCCCATACCTCCCCTACCCTCAATCCTAAAGCCCCACCCACTTGGCGATGTTGGGTTGCAGGATTTCGTGGGTCCCTCCCCCGTAGAGTAAAAAACGGTTGTCCCGGTAGTATCGCTGGGCCGAATATTCCATGGAATAAGCGTAGGCGCCTAAAATTCGCGTCGCCTGATCGCCGGCCCGGGTGGCGGCTTCCGTGGCGAAATACTTTGCCATGGAGGATTCTTTCAACGCCTCTTTTTTATCGTCAATCATATGACTGGCCTTGTAGGTCAAAAGCCTGGATGCTTCCAGATCCACCGCCATATTGGCCACCTTGGCCTGAATGAGCTGGTAATTGCTGATGGTCTGTCCGAATTGGGCACGTTCATGGGCGTATTGTATGGAATCATCCATGGCGGCACGTTGGAGCCCCACGGCGAGAGCCGCGGTCATGGTTCGAATTTCGGCCAGGATGGACAAAAGGTTGCTCAAGCCCCTCCCTTCATCCCCCAGCATATGGGTATGGGGAACCATGCAATCCTTGAAAGCCACCTCGGAGATGGGTGTGCTGCGGGTTCCCAAAAGATCAAAGGGTTTGCTGGAGGAAAAACCGGGCGTATCCCTGGGAACAAAGAAAAAATTGAGCCCTCTGAACTTCTTTTTGGGATCCGTCTGCATGAGCACCGTGAAAAAATCCGCCACGGGACCGTTGGTCACCCATGTTTTCATGCCGTTCAAAAGATACCCGTCGTCGGTTTTCTCGGCCCGGGTACTGACATTCCCGAGATCGGACCCGGCTTCAGGCTCGGTCAGGCAGAAGCAGGCCACCTTCTCCCCTTTCATGGCCGGCAGAAAATACTTCTCCCGCATTTCATCGGTCCCGTAGTGAAACAGGAAATTGGTGCCCATCAGGCTCTGCATGGCCGTAATGGCCGCAAGACTCATGAGTCCGCGGGCCACTTCTTCGCAGGTAATGCAAAAAAGTGTGGTATTCCCGCCGGCCCCACCTTTGTCCTTGGGATATCTGAGGCCGAATACACCCATTTTGGCCATCTCCCGGAACATATCCCTTGGAAATTCACCTAATTCATCAATCTCCTTGGCCCTCGGAATCACCTCGTTGTCCACGAACATGGCCATGCTTTTTCTAATGGTTGTTTCGGCGTTCGACCTAAGCATTCATTCCTCCCTCATTTTGCAACTGTCGAATCATTTCAGGCACCAGGTCATGCAGGTCCCCCACAATACCCCAGTCGGCCACCTGAAAAATGGGCGCCATGGCATCCCGGTTTATGGCCACAATGTATCGGGCATTCACAATCCCCGCCCGATGCTGAATGGCCCCGGATATACCGCAGGCAATATAAAGCTCGGGCCTCACCGATTGCCCGGTCTGACCCACCTGTCGATCCGCGGGAACCCACCCTTCTTCCACCGCAACACGGGTGCCGGCCACTTGCCCCCCCAAAACCTCGGCCAGATTTTCCAGGACTTTGAATCCACTGGCGTCACCAACGCCCCTGCCACCGGCCACGATAATTTTGGCCTTACTCAAATCACCCGTTTTTTTGGCTTCCCTGACAATTTCAAGAATTCTCGTTTTGATGTCCTCTTCGGCAATGGAAAGGGTTTCTCGAATGACATCTCCTTTTTTTCCGGGTTGCTCCTTTAACTCCATGACCCCGGGGCGAACCGTTGCCATCTGGGGACGGGAATATCGGTTGGCGATAGTGGCCATGATATTGCCACCAAAGGCGGGCCGCGTCTGCAGAAGAATCTTGTCATCCGGATCAATGGTCAATTCCGTACAATCCGCGGTCAACCCTACCGCAACCCGTCGTGAAACCCGCGGTGCCAGATCCCTGCCGATGTGGGTGGCCCCCATCAATAAAATGTTGGGCTTGAAACGTCCGATCAACTGCTCAAAAACGGTTGTATACGCCATGGCCCGGTATTGCGCAAGACTTGGATCTTCAACCAAAACCACATGATCAGCCCCGTGCCGGATCAGCGTTTCCGCGAGGTTTTCCACCCCATTGCCCAGCAAAACGGCCGACACCTCCTGATTCAGGGATTCCGCCAGTTCCCCGGCTTTTCCCAGTAGCTCCAGGGATACCGGATGTAACGTTCCCCCCCGCTGCTCGGCAAACACCCAGACCCCATGTCTGTCCGTGAAATCGGGAATCTCCCTCGGTTTGGCATCGGTCAGAATGGCTTTCTGCTTACAGCTCTCAATGCAGGCCCCGCAGGAGGTGCACCGTTCCAGGATATGGGCTTTTCCGTCCCTCATTTCAACACCCTCATAGGGACACGCCTTTTCGCAGCGTTTGCACCCGTTGCAAAGATCAGCGTCAATCCATACAGTCATGTTTTATCTCCTTAAATCAGCCATGGATTATATTATTCGATTCTCATGCAGCTTACCCAGCAGAGTGCCGATGCTTTCGCCGGAAGCCCCTTCCAGTATTTCCCCCTGCCGTTTGAATTTGGGGGCAAAGGTTTTGATCACATGGGTCAGGGATCCTTCCAAGCCGATTTCGCTGGTCTGACAACCGATATCCGCCGCATTCCAGATTTCTATGGATGCTTTTTCCCCACACGCGTCGATCAAACGGCCCACCAACGCATAACGGGGGGTGTTCAACTCCCCGATCACCGTCAGCAGGGCCGGAACGGGTGTTTCAATCCGTTCAAAGCCGTCTTCCAGGCGTCTTCGGACCACCAGGCGCTCTTCCGTGATCTCGTCAATACCGAACACATAACTTACATGTGGAATATTCAGATGGTCGGCCACCTGGGGGCCGATCTGGGCCGTATCCCCATCAATGGCCTGCCTGCCGCAAAGGATCAGATCGTAGTCGCCGATTTTCTCCAGTGCTTTTCCCAGGGTCAAGGACGTGGCCCAGGTATCGGCGCCGGAAAAGGCACGGTCCGACAACAAAATACCCCTATCCGCACCCATACCCATGGCTTCGGTAATGACGTCAATGGCCTGGGGCGGCCCCATGGACACGGCCGTCACGATACCGCCCATGGATTCTTTTATGCTGACCGCTGCCTCCAGGGCATGCCGATCGTCCGGGTTCATAATACTTTCAATCCCTTCCCGAATCAGATTCCCCGTCTTGGGATCCAGTTTGATTTCCGTGGTATCGGGAACCTGTTTGACCAACACGATGATGTTCATAATGGGCGCTCCATTGTTGATGATGAGATTTTACAGCAGATTCATGGACCCGATTCAAACCGCAATCCGGGGACCGCGATAAATCGGTAATTCTGAAGACCATAAGCAAAATTGTGTACTGTATACAGTGATTACTGTCAAGGGGTTTTTTGAAAAAACATGAAGAATTCGACAGAACTCATTCTCAGATATGCGTAAGGAAATCGTCAGAAGAGGCACTCACGAGTTATCTGGATCCAAGCTACGAGGTTAACAGGAACAAGCGTCTTCCCACCTCGGTCTCTAAAGGCATTTTTGTATAACCGTTTGCCGCCAGCCGAAGTGACGGTCAGTTCACACCAGTTCACTGCCAGAGCATCTTCGCCATCACGTATGGGGACCTGGTTTACAAAACGATAGGTATAAATATGATGGGTTTTACCGGTCCATTTTCTTTTCACCAATGTTTCATTTATGGATTGGTTGCACCCAGGATGGAGCAAATTCCATCCTAGGTGCTGTCGCTTCCTGGGTGTGGTTTTCTTATGGAGCATGGCTAACTAACCGATGCAATAAAAATAAATACCCCAGTGAAATTTACCCGATCATCGACTTGAACAATTCATTCATTTGTTCAGCAGTTGCGACAGGTAAAGATTCAAAATTGCAGTATGGACTGTATTTCTGAACCATTCCAGAAATCTCAATTTCAGTTCCTTCCACAACACAATAGCCCTTCCCAGTACCAACAAATGACCCCCAATCTTTAAAAATACCAGCTTCAAAGTCTTGTTTGACTCCTGCCATCAATCCAGCATATCCAGTAGCACGTTCTTTCGGGTCAACCGGAACAAGATTATAATTCAATTTCCAAAGCATTAAATATTTTCCCATAGTTTATTCTCCTCACCATGTTAAATTTTGAAAAAATTAGGGATATCCATTCCCATTTTTTTGATTCAAACAGTTTTTATGGCAGTTTGTAATGAGTATTTGTTGTGCTAAAACTGGCACTCTTTCCCTTGGCAGGTGGTTGTAATGAATATCTGGTACCTTTCCGAGGGATAGATGTTGGGGAGGAGAGTGAGCCCTTTAGGGTTAGCTCGGCTCTCCTCCCCAACTCTATAACTCGGGACACCATTACATATTTTGTTGATGGCCAAGGTCATCGATTTTGACAAAAGGTAGGTGAAGCTCCATTTTCATATTTAGCCATCCGGATACACCGGTGGCAGATTTGAGAGCAGTCTGGAATGAACCAGCTGCGAATGAAAGGAGGAGCTTCACCATGAAAAAAAAGAACATTTATACAAACCAAAGTCAAGAGCTACTCACTCTATTTGAAGAAGCCGGAAACGGTGCAAAAGTTATGTGTGTACCAATCGATTACGCCAAAAAGGACCATGTTGCCATGTTGTGTAATGGCAATGGTCATATTCTCAGGAAACCGTTTTCCGTTAAAAACTCCCCCGAAGGGATCGAATACCTTACCGAACAGATAACCCGATCTTGCAAGCATCGTCAAATAGATCTTAAACATGTCTTCTTTGGCGGTGAAGACGTGGGTTCTTATGCTGAGAACTTTGTTAACACCTTACGATCTGGAGGGTGGCTCGTTGCGGGTGTCAACGCCCATGATGCGAAGGAACAACGAACAAATATGCAAGCCAGCACCGATCGCCTGGATTTAATGGGTATCGCTTCAATGCTCCTCAACCGGCGGGGAAACTGTTCTCCTGCGCAATCCGGCATTTATCGTAACCTCCGCACATGTGTTCGTCACAGAAAAAAACTTGTTGCCATGTCAACGGAAGTAAAAAATCGAATGCATACGGTTGTTGATCGGCTCTTTCCTGGATTCCTGGATGAGAAGAAAAGTGGTGTTTTGTCCTTTTCAGAGAGCTCATTGTACCTAATGGAAGACCGATTCAGTCCACACCAGATCCGTCGTCGGAAACGACAAAAGCTCATTGAAATCTTAAAACGATACGGAACAGCAAAACCTGAAAGTACCGCGGCTAAACTTCAGAAATATGCAGCACATGTGCTCAATACGCCAAATGAATACATTACCACCCTCCAGCTCTCACTCGCTCAACATATCAAACATCTTAGATGTTTACAAGACAGCATAAACCAACTGGAACACGAAGTTGCTGTATGGCTTGCGCAAACACAGGGTGCATTCCTGACAACTTTTCGCGGTATCGGCATCGTTCTGGCTGCAGGAGTATCAGCTGAAATTGGGAACCCACATGAGCAAGCGCCATTGAACAATCTGGTATCATACTCAGGCATTATCCCCAGGGTCAAACAAACCGGTGGCGCCGAAGGTAAAACCTATACCGGTAAAGTCGCAAAACGCTGTAATCATATTCTCAAAGACTATGTCGTTCAATCTGGCAATCACATGGGTTTACACGGTCCAGAAGAATTGATGGCCGATTACAAACGTCGTGAGGCAGCCGGACAACACGCTGACTTTGGCATTAGCCGCCGATATCTCCGTACCGCTATGTGTCTGATGAAGACCTCCCAAATATATATGCCGGAGCAACTCCGTAATACGAAAGTGAAACCGGAAGCACGGGCGGGCTATTATCTCACAATCTGGCCGTATCTCCGGAAAAAATGGAAAAAAGCAGGCGCACTCGATGCTGCTTTTGAAAAGGATCGCCCGTTAGGCCAATGGCGATGCATGGTACAGGAGCTATATGAAATAAAGCTAAAACTGTGAGCCCAGAATCCACTGAACTTAACCTTTGCGCTTACGGTTTTCGCGGTTTCGGCGGACAGGATGGCTATCTATATCTGCCGCAATGTTTCCCTGATTGGGTGGACACTACTGACGGCTTTCACAAGAATGCCCACCCTGTCCGTCCGAATTCTTTAAATATGGCTCCAAGGTGCTCTGATCCTTGAAAACTCAAGAGATCTAGTCATACCAGATTGCCAATATCGGACATTAGGGGCAGGGTTTTCCACCTGTAAAGCCGGAATGCGAATATCTAAAAGTGAAATTGTTAGGCGCAGTCAATAAAAGTTTTAAAAATCGGCTTGAGCCGCAATGGAGGAGTTTTGCCTAATGAAAATCAATTTTTTCTCTTGATTTTTTCCTGGTGCTCTTGTGATATTCTTCCTTTACCTTGTGCCCATCCACAAATGGCTAATTTGCTCGATTTCGGCGTCAGGCTCAAATGGTAATCCTCGAAATACTAAACTGTATTCCTGCGGTTACAATTTTCGCCTTCCTTGAACTCGAACAAATTTTCTCATTCGTGGACGGACACTACCTTAATATTTGTCAACGAACACGGGGGTCCTGCAAATGGCCGGCGCCAAAGTCGTCATAGGTCCCATTGATGCCGGAAAACTGATGGTGGTTTTTTGTCTCATGGCGGCGGTGGAGGCACCGTTGCGATTGATACCGTGGCATGAGGGTTTTTCACAGCTGCTTCTTCTGGGAACGTCACGGTTGACAGAAGCGGCACTGATCATCGGGGTCGCCCTTAGAGGAAAAAATGGTCTTTCGGTTGTAGGGCTTTCAACGGGGAAATCGCTTTCAGGGTTCCGGAGAGGTCTTTTATGGTCAGCGGGCTTCGGAGGGATCGTCCTTTTGATTTGCATTTCCCTTCAGATCATGGGGATTGATCCGTTACGGTTCATTAAAACGCTCTTGCCTTTGAACACGAGTGATCTGATTCTATTTTTCCTTGTGGGGGGTATCATCTCCCCCGTAACGGAAGAGCTGTTATTCAGGGGGGTTGTTTATGGCTTTCTGAGGCGGTGGGGCGTAGCGCCGGCGGTGATTCTCAGCTCACTGGCATTTGTTATGGCCCACATGGATTTTACAGGATTTTTTTATATCCAGGTCACCGGGGGGATTCTTTTTGCCTTAGCCTACGAGGTCGAAAAAAATCTTATGGTCCCCATCACCCTTCACGTGATGGGAAATCTGGCGATTTATTCCATTTCCTTTTTCTAATGAGTTTCTAATTTCGGATGGTCCCGATAAAGCAACCTTTATTATCGTCATCACTTTGCTCAACGGTAACCTGGACCGTATCCGTATCCGTCAGGCCGCCGTTGTCGGTGACTTCCAATTGAAAGGTGAGTGTCTTTTTGTCGCCGTCAACACTGGGGGGTGAGAAGGTCGGTGTGACGGAAGCGGCATCATTGAACGTTACCGTTTCCCCCTCAGTCTGTGTCCATTTAAACAGGGGGATGCCGTAGTCCGGATCGGAAGAGTTGGAACCGTTCAAGGTGACCGTGTTGCCGGATTTTACGGTTTGATCAGATCCCGCATCGGCGGTTGGGCCGGCGTTTGTATAGTTACGACCTGTATGTCGCGCATCGTGGTGAAAAGCGGGCCACAAGCCAGAGGCGAGGCGATCGGAAGCGGTTTCAACGGCATAGAATTTCCCCCCTTCCGTGCCGATGTAGATATTTCCGCCGAACCCCATGGCAGGAGAGGCGGAAATCATTCCTTCCGTCTGGAACGCCCACTTCTCGCTACCGTTGCTGTTGAGGGCAATCAGATTCTGATCATCCGTACCAAAATAGATGCTTCCATCAGACGCCACAAGGGGTGAGGACCGAATGGCATTATCAGTTCGTATATAAACCCAAACTTGACTTCCGTCGTCTTTTGATAGGGCATAGAGGTTTCCATTGTCTGAGCCCACCAGGATGCTCCCGTCCTCCCGAATGATGGGCGAAGAGAGTACTTTTTGATCGGTCTCGGCAACCCATTTAAGGGTTCCATCTGATTTAACGGCATAAACTTTGAAGTCGTCCGACCCGAAATAGATGGTACCGTCGGCATCGATGGCCGGGGAAGAATGGATGCTGCCGATGGTGTTATTGTTGGAGAACTCCCATTTCATTTTGCCCGTGGATTTAATGGCATACAGTGTGCCGCCTTCGGACCCCACATAGACGGTGCCATCCGAGGAGATAGCCGGAGAAGTGGTGATGGCGCCATCGGCTGAGAAAGGCCAATCGTTCAGTTCACTTGTACCATCCGATTTGACGGCATAGAGCTTTCCATTGTTAGACCCCACATAAATGGTGCCGGTGGAGTTGATGGCGGGGGAGGATCGTATGTCATCTGTCGCTTCGGTAAACACCCATTTCTGAGTGCCGTCCGGGTTGACGGCATAGAGGTTGTTGTCGTCCGACCCGAAATAGAGGGTGCCGTCATAGCCGACGGCCGGGGAAGAATGCACTTCTTCCAGAGTTTTGAAGGTCCACTTAAGGGATCCGCTGGGATTGATGGCATAGAGATTGCCATCGCTGTTTCCTACATAAATGGTGCCGTCAGGTCCGATGGCCGCCGAAGAATCAATACTGCCACCCAGGGAAGTCTCCCATTTTTGATCACTTTCAACGGCCGGAAGGGAATTGGGATAAAGGGCGAATAAAATCAATAAAGATGAAAATAAATAAATACTTCTTTTTTTGATCCCACTCTGTCTCATTTGTACCCCCCTGCCGGAAATCCGTTTTGATTAAAGCCCATCTGTTACATTTGATTAGGCCCTATGTCAAGCGGGTTATTTCCGTGCAGGGGGGGTGACTATATGGCTTCCTTTCCGGTTTCTCCCGTTCGGATCCTGATGACTTCTTCCACTGGCATGATAAAGATTTTCCCGTCTCCAATCTGGCCGGTTCTCCCTTTCTCCTGGATGACCCTGACGGCCTCGGGCACCAGTTGGGAGTCCATGACCACCTCGATCTTAATTTTTGCTATGAAGTCCACCTGATATTCAGCGCCTCGATAAACCTCTTTGTGCCCCCTCTGCCGTCCGAAACCTTTAACCTCACTGACGGTGAGGCCCTTGGCGCCCAGTTCCGACAACCCATCTTTCACATCATCCAATTTAAACGGTTTAATAATCGCTTCTATCTTTTTCATGGTATTCACTCCTTTTCTTGGTTAATACGTGTATCCTGCTTCATTGTGTATGGATGTGTCCATGCCCATCCGTTCTTCTTCTTCGGTGATTCTGAGGCCCACCAATTTATCGACCACTTTCAGGATAATCAATGTCATGACGAAAGCAAAGGCCATGGTGACCACCACCGAAATAAACTGGATCCATAGCTGACCGGGATTGCCGAAGAAAAGTCCGTTGGCGCCGCCGGGATTAATTTCGGTGCTGGCAAACAGTCCGGTGGCAAGTGCCCCCCAGGTGCCGCCCACACCGTGAATTCCCACAACATCCAGGGAATCATCATATCCGAGGCGCGCTTTCAGCAGTACACCGCCGTAACAGAAAGCACCTGCCAGAAAACCGATGATAATGGAACTCATGGGACCAACGAAACCGGATGCGGGGGTAATGGCCACCAGTCCCGCAACAGCTCCTGAAGCAACACCTAGGGTGGTGGGTTTTCCCCGATGAAGCCATTCAAAAATGATCCATGAGATTGCGCCCACGGCGGAGGCCACGTGGGTGACCACAAAAGCGCTGGCAGCGAGTCCGTCGGCGGCCAGAGCGCTCCCCGCATTGAAACCGAACCATCCAAACCAGAGCAGGGCCGCACCGGTGAGGGTCATGGGAAGGTTATGGGGGATAAAGGCGGTGGTACCGTATCCCAGTCTTTTGCCAACGATGATGGCCGCAGCCAGAGCTGAAATGCCTGAGCTGATGTGCACCACCGTGCCCCCTGCAAAATCCAGAGCCCCAAGGCCGCCCATCCATCCACCCACAGCCCAGACCCAATGACAAAGCGGGTTATAGACAAATGTTGCCCACAAAAGCGTGAAAAGAATCAGGGCGCTGAATTTCATTCTTTCGGCAATGGCCCCTGTGATGAGGGCCGGGGTAATAATGGCAAACATGCATTGGAAAATCATAAAGGCCAGTTGGGGGATGGTGGAACCGTAATCAGGACTGGGCGTAATTCCTACCCCTTCCAGTCCGAACATGCTCAATCCCCCGATGATGCCCCAGTGGTCCGGTCCGAAACTCATGGTGTACCCCCAGAGGACCCATTCAACGGTAATAATTCCCAGAATAATAAAACTCTGCATGAGTGTCCCCAGAACATTCTTGCTTCTGACCATGCCCCCATAAAATAGGGCCAGACCTGGGGTCATCAACATGACCAGCGCCGCGGATATCAATACAAAAACGGTATCTCCTGCATTCATGATGTTTTTCTCCTCCTGTGTTTTTTCTTAACAAACTTGCAAACCACGTGCCATTAAATGGAATGTGAATGTTTTAATTGTAAAAACAGAAGGTTAAGGTATCCATGGCATATCTCCCTGTAGCAACAAAATTGTATTTAGAAGAAAATGAATCGACAAAAATGTATTGGAAGAAGCAGTGAAAGATTGTTGTGGGTTGGAAAAATCAGTACCATACTGTCTCAATACCTGATATAGAACTCCATACGCACAGCGGAATCGCAACAAGGAGACTTCATTTGGATAGGATCATTTATCTCTGCATATCCGTGGTCATTTCCGGATTAATGTACCTGGCGTTCGTGCTGGTTTTAAAAACAGAAAAAGGAAGGGATTTTCTGGGGCGTCACTGGGTTTTTCACCCCAATGCCATTTGCCTCTGGCGGGTGATCATTGGGTTTTCAGGTACACTGTTGTTTTTCCTTGCAGAGCAACATGCTCTGGGTATCCTTCTATTTACCGTTTCAGCAGTTCTGGACGGTGTTGACGGACTGGTTGCCCGCCAGTGCAACTTGACCACATCTTTTGGTGAGGAAATCGATCCATTATGCGACAAAATGACCTATTTGCCGCCCATTCTGTTTTTTGCATACCAGGGTTTTCTGAGTGTGACAGCGGCATGGGTTTTGGTTGTCATAGAAGTGTGCGGACAGTTTGTGGTGAGATATATCATTAAGCGGTTTACCCTATTCTCGGTGGCGGCGAACAATTTTGGGAAAATTAAAGCGGTTTTATGTTTTTCCCTGATCATTTACGGCTCGTTTCTGGATGAGGTTCTGCCAATACCCGATTTTTCAAGGCAAATGCTGTATTTGTGCATTATCCTCTCAGTTTCATCCATTGTCTTTAAAATAATACCGAACCGCTTTTACGCGGACATTTTGTCCCTGCTGAATCTTTTTTGCGGTATTGCGGGTATTTTTCTGGTGTTTCAGGGGCGATATGCCTATGCGACCATGGCAATCCTCGCCGGACAGATTTTTGATCTCTTTGACGGTCGGATGGCTGAAAAACATGGGGGAACCCGATTGGGACCTTGGCTGGATGATATCGCCGATCTGGTCAGTTTTGGTGTATGCCCGGGATTGTTGATCATTTTTAAAGGGGCGATGACGCTTCCTTTTATCATTTTGGGGACCGTTTATTCCTTTGCCGTCGGGTATCGGCTGTGGCGATACCTCATTCATGACAAGAAAAACCATAGCCTTCCTCCCGGTGTTTTTAACGGATTGCCGAGCCCGGCGGGGGCCATCGCGGCACTGGGCGCCTGCCTGTTCTGCACCCGGCCATGGGCTGTCATGCTCGTCATCTGCTTCACCGCTTTTTTACTGGTAAGTCATGTTCGGTTTGTTCATTTTGGAAGGGTCATCCTGACCCGTTTGCCACGCACCCTGATTGTTACATTCGGTTTTGTTGTTGTATTTATTATCGCCTATCTCATAAAAGCCCGGGATTCGCAAATGCTGGGCGCCTTGCTCATCATCTGTTTTTTGATCTACGTGATTACCAGCAGCCGCTTTTTAATCGGGAAGCACATTAAATCCTGAAGTTGTTGTCACCCTGGGTTTTTAAAATGAACTACATCTTTTTTTTCATGGTATTGGCGGCAGTTTGTTCAGCGGGCTGGCGCCAGATGTATTGGGTGCCGGAGGCAGGGGGTGTTCCCCCCATGGAAATGCTTTCCAGGTCAATGGTGGATTCTGCTACGGGTTCGGTGGATCTGGCCCTTGGGCTGGTGGGAGTGATGACCCTTTTCCTGGGATTGATGAAGGTTGCCGAATCTGGGGGGCTTCTAACCATTGTGGCACGCCTTATCCGCCCTTTAATGGTGAGGCTGTTTCCCTCTGTGCCCGCTGATCATCCGGCCATGGGGAGTATGATCCTGAACATGTCCGCAAACGCTCTGGGCCTGGGCAATGCCGCCACCCCCTTCGGTATCCGCGCCATGCAGGAACTGGACAGATTAAACCCGGTTAAAGGGACTGCAACGGATGCAATGGTCCTGTTTCTTGCCATCAATACCTCAAATGTGACGCTCCTGCCCACGGGCGTCATCGCCATCCGGGCCGCTGCAGGATCCCATGATCCAGCGGGAATTCTGCCCACAACCCTTTTCGCAACCTTTTTCTCGACCATTATTGCTATTTTCGCGGCCAAACTCTATGGGAAAATAACTTTTTTTAAACGAACCCGTCCGCATAAAATCTGTGATTCCGAAGGGTTTAATGTGGATGAGGCTGCTGATGTCATTTCCCAGGAAACTCAGAAGGGGTATCCCCTGTGGGTGAGCGGCATTGCCATGGTAATTCTGGTCTCTCTTATCCCTGTCACGGTCCTGTTCGGCCGCACTATTTCGCCCTGGATTATCCCCGGGTTGATGCTGGGGTTTCTTACGTTCGGGATTTTCCGGAAAGTGCCGATCTATGAGGTATTTGTTGAAGGGGCTAAAGAGGGGTTTCAGGTGGCGATCCGAATCATCCCCTATCTGGTGGCCATCCTGGTGGCCGTGGGGATGCTGCGCGCCAGTGGTGCCATGGACCAAATGGTCAATTTTCTGGGAACATGGACAGAAAAAATTGGAATGCCGGCGGATGCGCTCCCCATGGCTATCTTACGTCCCCTTTCAGGATCCGGCGCATATGGGGTGATGGCCTCTATCATCAATGATCCCGGTATCGGCCCGGACAGTTACACGGGCTATCTGGTCTCAACGCTTCAGGGATCAACCGAGACCACTTTTTATGTGCTGGCCGTCTATTTCGGTGCAGTGCAGATCAAACGCATCCGCCATGCTCTGGTGGCTGCGTTGACAGCGGATGTGGCCGGCATTATAGCGGCCATGGCGGTTTGTTCCTTTCTTTATGGCGGATGATATTATATGAATTGCGTAGTAGAGACAAGGCATGCCTTGTCTATACCTGCGATGTGGCAAAATGAAAACAATAAGGAGCACAATATGAGTAACAATCCCAATCAGATTAACGTGGAATTCCCCAAGGAAATGGTAGGCGGTGATTACGCCAACAATATGGCGGTAACCCATACAGCTGAAGAGTTTATTATGGATTATATTATGATCGCTCCTCCGGCAGGGGTGGTCAAATCACGCGTCGTGGTGAGTCCCGGACACATGAAGCGGATCATTCATGCACTTCAGGAGAATCTTGAAAAGTACGAACAGAAGTTCGGACCTATTCAAATGGCCGAGGAACCGGGAGGAGAAGTAACGATTCAGTGAGCCTAATGAAACGAAAGGAGGTAGGCTCTGAGGTTAATCTTTTTATTTTTGATGCCCAGCTTTCGCCTTAAGTTAAAGCGATGGGTTAAAATTGTGTTTTTGGATACGGAAAGTTTTGCGGCAATCTCTATATTGCTCTTGCCTTCTTTGACCAGGGTGGCCACCCGGAGTTCCATGGGTGTCAAATCCAGCACTCTGGACCCGATGTCTCGAACAAACGGTGAAATAACCTGGTCCAGATTGGTTTCAATCACATGTAAATGGTTGGTCTGAACGGCATCCAGAGGGGTGTTTTTAAGCTTTTCGATATAGGGGTTGACCAGGGTGCTGATGTTGCTGATGACCGAAGATTCAAAATGGGTCCGGTCCTCCTCGCGACGCCGCAATAATATGCTGAATGCGGTATTGGCTTCTTCCAGACTTCGGGTTCTGGCGTTCAGTTCCTTTTCTCTTTTTTTAAGGTTTGCCGTATTCTTCTTTTCCAGTGAAATATCTCTCGAATACACGGCCAACTGCACCACTTTTCCTTTTGAGTTTATCACAGGGTACATGGTGTTCTGCAGAACGAGCCTGTCAAGTCGATCCTCAAACCGGCTGGGTTTCCCCGTTTTGATAACCTGGGCAACTTTCCCTTCCCTTTTTTTGGCAATCTCGGGCGGCAGGTAATCATATACACATTTTCCCAGGAGTTCATCAAGAGGCGCCTTAAGCCTTTTGGCGGTCACCTTGTTCGCGGTAATAATGTTTCCTTTGGGGTCCAGTAGTTGGGCCGCATCAGAAGACGCATTGATAAGCGCGCTCATCTGATTGTAGGTTTTTTCCAGTTCGGCTGTACGTTTTTCCACGATTTTTTCAAGTTCGTCATGGGCCTCTACCAGAGATTTCTCAAGTTCAAAATTATGAAGGGCGATTTTTATGCTTGAACTGACCTGGGCGGCAACGAACGGTTTGAGAATATATCCAAAAGATCGCGCCGATTTGGCCCTTTCGATATATTCCTCTTCCGAATAACCCGTCAGAAATATCACCGGAATGTTCAATTCCGTTCTGATTTGTGTTGCCGCCTTGATGCCGTCAATTTTCCCGGGCATGACAATATCCATCAGGACAAGATCGGGGCGGGTCTTTTTGGCTATTTTAATGGCCTCCTCGCCGGAATCCGCCGTGCTCCCAATTTCATATCCGGAAGATCTGAGGGCTTCGGTTAACTCTGTGACGGTGATCACATCATCATCAACTATCATGATTGTAGGCATCGCTTAACCTCGTCTGATTTTTAAAAGGATTTGAAAAAGGGGAGTTCCTATAGTCTCCTTACAATTTCAGAACAGATTGAAAATGTCAAGGGAAACCATGGTGATAAACGGATTATTTTTTTGCGTAACTGTGAAGTCCTGCCAGATAATTGACGCCGAAATAGGTGAAAAGGACACAGGCAAAACCCACAATGGAAAGAATCGCAATCTTTTTTCCCGTCCAACCCTTCACAAGTCGCGTATGAATAACAGATGCATACACCAGCCAGGTAATCAGCGACCAGGTTTCTTTGGGGTCCCAGCTCCAATAAGTCCCCCAAGCCGAATGGGCCCATACCGACCCGGTGATGATGCCTAAGGTCAACATGAGGAAACCGATAACAATCATCTGGTAATTGAGATCATCCAGTATGGTGGTTGAAGGGATAAGCTTGAGAAAAAGGTTGTTTTTATCTTCCGTATCCAGACGCTTCAACAGGTACATAATGCTGATCCCGAAAGACAAGGCAAATGCGGCATAGCCAAAAAAACAGGTGATGACATGGCTGATCAACCAGTTACTTTTCAGCGCCGGGATCAAAGGCTGAATTTGGCTGTTAATATTGGGGGAAAAGGAAGCATAGGCCATGGCCAGAAACGCCAGAGGGGTCACAAAAGCACCGATGGTTCTATTTTTGGTGCGCCACTCTAAAATGAGGTAGAGGAACATCAAAGTCCATGCAAAGAAAATCAAAGACTCATAGAGGTTGGAAAAGGGCGCATGGCCGACACCCATTTCATAGGATTCTACCCACCTTAGAATAATAGCCAGGGTCTGGGCCGAAAATCCCAGAAGAGAAAGATAAGTGCCCAGACGGGATAGAAAAGCACGGTTCATGACCATGCCGGCCAGATAAACCATGAAAGCCAGGAAATATATGAAGGTCGTATAGCTGAGAATCAGAGAGTTATCCATTCGTTTTAGCCCTTTTTATGGAATTCTTTTTGAAGATTTATGATGAGATGAAGGCGTTCTTTTTGAAGCCCAACCGGATTTTTGTTGGTGGTACCAGCCACTTCGATTTTCACTTTTTCGCCCAGTTCAAGGACGCGCACCCACATCCTTTTGTGTGACATGAAAAAGGTCATAAACAAACCGGACACCATCAGAAAACAGCCCGCCCATACAATGGGAACGCCCGGGTCCCTATTTGCCTGGAGCCCTGTGTAATACTGGGTTTTGAGGCCCATGAGTGAAAAACGGTAGGGTGAGAAAGCTTCAGGATTGAATTTTGGAGAAGCCAGCATGGGAGGGGGCAATTTCTTTTGAACCGCAACGTGATCTTTAAACACCCAGAACTCGATCCGATTTCCTGTTTTGGGTTGAACGGAAATAAGCACAGCAGGACCCAGGTGCATGATATCGTTTCTCATGTCTACGACCTTGAAGGTCCCCTCGCCACCGGGCAAAGGATAGCTTTTATCACCTTTTACCATCATTTCAGTGGGTGCGGTTGCATTAGATTTCCTTTGAATGCCCAAAGCCACTTCCTTGCCGGCAACAGAACCGTAGCTGGCCTGGTAAAAGGTAATGCCTCCAAATTCTACGGGATGATTGACCAGCAGATTGTTCTCTCGAACAGCTTTCCCGTTAACCAGGAAAGTGAGAATGGACTTGAATTCCTTAGGCGCCCCGGTTTTGTAGAAATCGACGGAGAACTTGTCGCAACGGACCTCAAAACCGAGTTTAAGGGGCTTCATGGTTTTTCGAATAATGACCCGATCTGTTTTTTCTCCCTCCAGAATATTGACATAGGCCTCAAATCCGAAAAAAGATCCCACCAACCCTCCCATAAGGATTAAAAGGACACTCAGGTGGACCACATAGACGCCAAAATAAGAGAGATTCCCCTTTTCCCCATAAAAAAAATGGTCGGCACCGTTGGTTTTTTGGCGCACGTTTTTGTAGCCCGACTTCAATATCTTTTCTACCCGCTTTACTGCCTTATGGCCACTAAGGTTGACTTCAAAGCAATCTTCCAGTGTGTTATTTTCAAAAGGCTTGCTTCGGTCGGGACTAGGTTTGGCGCTGAATCGTTTCCACGTGGATGGAAACCGGGTTATGGAGCAGACAATCAGGTTGAGGGCAAGAAATGCAATGAGAAGCCTGAACCAGGGGGCGTTGTACATATCAAAAAGCTGCAGTGTTGAAAGAAAACGAAACATGGCCGGGCTGAGGGTTTCTGCAAATTCGACAGCGCCTTGTCCCTGGGGGATCACGGTCCCCAGAATGGAAATGATAGCCAGCAAAATTAAAAGAACAATGGTCAGTTTAACGGAACTTAAGAATTCCCAGAGAAAATTGGGATTATTTTTCGATTTGGCATTTTTCATAGTCAGTTAATTAAAAGGAAAAGAACAGCGATACGGTTGCAGTTGGCCTGTAAAATTTCCCCTTTCCTCCAAGAGTTGAACATTTTATGACCCTCTTTCTTTCGGGTCAATGGCGTTTTGTCGGAAGTCCTTATAACATGGATTTTCATAAAGTTCAATTTGGTTGAAAGCGCAAAAGGTTTGACGATTGCCGTTTCATCATGTAAAAAAAGCTGATTAAGATGTTTGTTGGAATGTTTTTGTAATTTTGGGAGAAAATTATGCTGGATCTTAAATTTGTCAGATCGAATCTGTCTGATATCAAAACAATGATCAATAATCGCGGATACGATCTGGATCTTTCACGATTTGAGCACTTGGATAAGGAGCGACGAGAGCGGCTTTCCAGTCTGGAAGAACTTCGCCATCGCAGAAACAAAGTAAGCGATGATATCGCTAACATGAAGAAAAATGGTGAAGATGCATCGAGCGTTATTTCTGAAATGAAAGCGGTTGCATCTGAGATTAAAGAAAAAGAAAAGGAACTCCCACGGTTTGTGGAAGAGCTGGAACAGCTTCTTCAACTGATTCCCAATATCCCCGATGAATCCGTTCCGGTGGGAAAAGATGAAAAGGACAATCCGGTCATCAGGACCTGGGGTGAAATCACAAACTTTTCATTTGAGCCCCTTCCTCACTGGGAGATCGGCGAAACCTTAGGTATTCTGGATTTCGCATGTGCCGCCAAACTCTCCGGGGCAAGATTTGCTCTTTATCGGGGAGCAGGCGCGGCCATGGAGCGTGCCCTGATCAATTTCATGCTCCACATTCATACGACAGAGCATGGTTACACGGAGATTCTTCCCCCTTTCATGGTCAATGCCGCCTCTATGTTCGGAACCGGTCAGTTGCCCAAATTTGAAGAGGACCTCTTTAAGATAGAAGGTAGAGATCTCTATCTGATTCCCACAGCAGAGGTCCCGGTCACCAATATGCACCGTGAGGAAGTTCTTAGAGAGGATGATCTTCCGGCAACCTATGTGGCATACACCCCGTGTTTCAGATCGGAAGCGGGGTCCTATGGCAAAGATACCCGTGGCCTTATCCGGCAGCACCAGTTCAATAAAGTGGAGTTGGTAAAGTTCGCAAAGCCGGAGGATTCCTATGATGAACTGGAAAAACTAACCCATAATGCGGAAGAGATTTTGAAACGCCTTGAATTGCCTTACCGGGTGGTGAACCTTTGTACGGGCGATATCGGTTTTTCCGCGGCAAAGACCTATGATCTGGAGGTATGGCTTCCCAGCCAGGGTTTATATCGGGAAATATCCTCATGTAGTAATTTCGTGGATTTTCAGGCCAGAAGATCCAACATCCGTTTCAAACGAAAAGGAAAATCCGGGACCGAGTTGGTGCATACATTGAACGGATCCGGCCTTGCGGTTGGAAGGACCCTGGTGGCAATTCTGGAAAATTATCAACGTGAAGACGGCAGCGTGGAAATTCCGAAAGCATTGAGGCATTATATGGGCGGAATTGAATCAATTCCAAAGGATTCGGATGGCTAATCATTTTTCCTATAGCTCCGGCTGGCGTGATAACAACCCCGGCCTCAGCCGGAATCGCCCTAAAAAATATTTCACCAGGCGGGTCACCTTGTTGGCTTTATGTCTGTGCCTCCTGATCACCGCTTATCTGCTTTTTTTCCCGATCCCGTGGTATGGAGGTGACACGGGCGGAAATAATGATGCTCTTTCCGCCATTACCCAACCGATTTATTCGAAAAAATCCGCTCCAGGAAGACTCTTAATTCATGACGTTCAGGATCTGAACCTGGACCCCTCCCACATTGAAAACCATTTCACCCTTCAAAAAGAAGGCATTCCCTTGACGGTGGAGTCTTCGGTTGATACGGATTTACAGTCCTATATCCTGAATTTACTTGAAACATCCAATACCGTGAAGGCTGCGGTCGTCGTTATGCAGCCGGATGACGGCCGAATTCTTGCCATGGTGAGTTACGACAGTGAAGCGAAAGGGGAAAGTCTTTGCCTCAATGCGGATTACCCGGCGGCCAGCCTCTTTAAAATCATTTCGGCGGCGGCAGCCCTGGATTCGGCCGGTTTTTCGCCGGAAAAAGAGGTCACTTTCGTGGGGAGGAAGCACACCCTCTACAAGAATCAACTCAAAAACAAAAAGAGCAAATATGAGGCTACCATCTCTTTTAAAAGGGCTTTTGCCTCCTCCATTAACCCGGTGTTTGGAAAATTGGGCATCCATGATCTGGGTTACGAAGCGATGACGAAATCGGCTGAAAAATTCTTTTTTGATCGTTCTATCCCTTTTGACTTTCCCGTTGGCAAGAGTGAAATTTTTGTTCCAAAAGATGAGTTCGGATTGGCGGAGCTTGCCAGCGGATTCAACAAGGGAACCACTATCTCTCCCTTGCACGCGGCACTCCTTTCGTCAGCGGTGGTCAATGGCGGGGTCATGATGAAACCCTGGGTTGTCAAACGGGTCGTCAATGGGGAGGGTCAGGTGCTCTATGAAAACCATGAATCGAAGATGGGGGTCTCCGTCAGTCCTGAAACCGCAAGGGCATTGCGGGTTCTTATGAAGGACACGGTAATCCACGGGACCTGCCGAAAGACTTTTTTTCGGGAGAGACGCAAGAAGGTCTATAAAAACGTGGAATTGGGGGCAAAAACAGGCACCATCAATGATCGGAACGACGAGTTTAAATATGACTGGTTAACGGCTTATGTTGTCCCCAAAAACGGCAGAAAAGGCAGAAAAGGCATCTGTATCGCCGTATTGGGTATCCATGGAAAGATACTGGGCGTACGGGCCAACAGGCTCGGCCGCAGCATTATTCGATACTACCTCTCTTCCTGAACAACGGTTCATTATGACACCTGGTTCCCATGCTCCAGCGTGGGAAGCCTAATCAACCCATACAAGCCTTTACAAACCCGAAAAACAGCGGTGAAGGGGACTCCATACGTGACTTCAACTCCGGGTGGGCTTGTGTGGCACAGAAGAATTTCAACTCAGGCAATTCAATAAACTCCACCAGCTTGCCGTTGGGGCTCATGCCGGAAAACACCAACCCTTTTTCCTGCAATTCTTTATGATATTTCGGGTTCACCTCATAGCGGTGCCGGTGACGCTCGGACACTTCTTTGACACCATACAGGGAATGCACCACTGATCCCTCCGAGAGCAGGGCAGGATAGGCGCCCAGACGCATGGTTCCCCCTTTTTCAGTCACGGTTCGCTGTTCCGGAAGGATGTCGATGACGGGATGGGGCGTTTCAGGGTTCATTTCCGTGGAATTCGCGTCATCCAGACCACAGACATGTCTTGCAAATTCAATGACTGCCAGTTGGAGACCCAGGCAAAGACCCAGAAAGGGGATGTTCTGCTCTCTTGCCAGGCGAATGGCCTCAATTTTTCCCTCGGTGCCCCTGGATCCAAACCCGCCGGGGACCACCAGACCGTCAATTTGTTCTAAACCGGAGGCATCTTTGAGCTCGGTGGTCTCAACCCATTTGAGGTTAATTTTGCACCTCAGGTGAGCAGAACAGTGATTGAAGGATTCAATGATGGAGGCGTAAGAATCTTCGAGTTTGGTATATTTTCCGCACATGGCAACGGTAATTTCCTTATCTGGATTCCTGATGTTGTCCACCAGCTTTTTCCATTTTCTGAGATCCGGAGGGCTGTATATGTTGAGTTTCTTGTGAATGTTTTCGGGCAAACCTTCACGTTCGAAAATGATGGGGATTTCATAGATGTCGTCCACGTCCAAACCGGTAATGACCGCCTCAGGCTTGACATCGCAGAAATTGGATATCTTGGTCTTGATTTCCGGTGTCAGAAATTCCGGAGACCGGCCGATGATGATATCCGGGAAAATACCCCTTTGTTGCAGAAGATTAACGCTTTGCTGAGTGGGTTTGGATTTTTGTTCATTGACACCTGCGGGAATCGGCACATAGGTGAGGTGTACAAATATAATATTGTTCCTTCCCACATCCTTTTTCATCTGGCGCATGGCTTCCAGGAAGAGCTCGTTTTCAATATCTCCAACGGTTCCACCGATTTCCACAATCACCAAGTCCGGGGATTCCTCCTTAACAACCTTGCCGATGTGATCTTTGATCAGATCCGTTACGTGGGGAATGTATTGAACGGTTTTACCTAAGTAATCACCCCGTCTTTCCTTTTTTCTGACCATGTTGAAAACCTTTCCCATGGTCAAATTCCAGTTGGACTTACAAGTAACACCCAGGAAACGCTCATAATGTCCGAAATCCATATCCACCTCACCCCCATCATCAAGCACGAAAACTTCGCCGTGTTCAAAGGGATTCATGGTGCCGGGGTCCACATTAAGATAACCGTCACATTTGATGGGAACAATTTTGAGTTTGGAGGAGAGCAGGTGGCCCATTGAAGCCGCAGCGATACCTTTGCCTAACCCTGAGAGTACGCCTCCCGTCACGATGATATATTTAGTGGGCATTTCTGAAGGTTTCCTTTCCTATTATGTAAGCATGACAAACGTTGCGAATCGCCCCGTTACACCCTCTCCCCTGTAAGAGAAGAAGCGATCCGTATGACATCGGGTGCATATTCCTGAAACTGTAATGTTATCCGGGTTGACCCCTTCCATAACCAACTGATGAGTGCTTAAGCGCCAGAGATCGAAATGGTTTTCAGTAACCATGAATTCCACGAAAGGAGATGGAAATATGTCTTTGTGGGTTGTAAATTCGGCACAACAGGGCCCGAGAGACGGCGCTATGGCAATAACAAGATGCGCTGCATTACAGTCAAAATGGTGCGCCATCATGCGTACAACCCGGCCCAGAATGTTCTGCACGTTTCCTCTCCAACCGCAATGGACGTTGGCAATCACTTTTTTCTGCGGGTCAAAAAGGATCACCGCCTGACAATCGGCCTGTTTTATCATTAGCCCCGCGCCGGGGATATTTGTCATCATGGCATCTGCGTGCCATGAATTTTCGAACGTTTCAGTTGCGTCGGCACGGAGGACCAGGATTTTTGTCCCGTGGGTTTGACGTGTGAAAAGGATTCTTTGGGCACCTATGGTATTTTTAATGATGCCCAGGTTTTCCGCCACATCTTTCCTGCGATCCCCAACCTCATCACTGGTATTCAGGGAGACATACGGAAAGCCACTGATGCCCCCGTGCCGGGTAAATGTCCCGTGTTTCAGTTGATGATACTGGGAAAGGTTTTGATATTGAAGGTATGGCGCGCGGCGTTTCGTCTCTGGCAGATGAAGGGGGTCCGGCATGAGCATTCCGATTATAAAGTCCTTGGCCGCGCATCCTTTTTCGAAACCTGAACAACATGGCTTCGCCACCCGGGGAAACCATATAGATTCACTCGACGACACAGACTTTCTTACTTACCGCTGCTTCCTTCCGGACCTGACGGGGTTTATAAGTGCCTGTTACGTGAGGTCCATATCAACCCCAAAGTGTTGAAAACGCATCTCGAATCAGGGCTCTCCAGAAGGACTTTCAACCCCGCATAAGCGGATTTCGGGTGAAGGGGCACCGCTAACTCCCCGTCTAGCGCGACCAAGGGTATTAACTGATGGTACTTGAATTTACAGGATGTCGACTCTTTCTTTCAATTCCTTTCCGACCTTGAAGAAAGGGAGTTTCTTGCGGCCGACCTTGATAATTTCCCCTGTTTTGGGGTTTCGGCCTTTGTAGCCCGCATAATTTTTTACTTTAAAACTACCCAGTCCCCGGATTTCAACCCTCTCTCCCTTTATGAGAGCGTTTTCCATTTCTCCAAAGACCGTGTTAACAACTTCCTCAGCCTTCCTCAAGGGTAAATCTTTTTCTTTGGCCAAGGCTTCAATCAATTCTGACTTGTTCATTTTTCCTCCCGGGTTACCTCTGAAAAACACACCATTCAGCCACTTGCCCAAAAACATAAAGAGCGCTTGAGGGTCTGTGCGTCATTTGGGGCCACAAAATTATTGCCTGAAACCGAAACACAAAGAACCAACAGGCCCGTTGCCGCAAACGAATGGAAAAATAGAGGATCAGGCCTTGTAAGTCAAGGGAAAATCGATAAAAAACATCATTAATCCTGCACCTTTCAAAGTGGAAACTATGTGCGACGGTGCGGACCGTTTACTTTTCCTTGTTATTGAGATATAAATCTCAAAAATAATGAAGAATGGATTATATCGGAAAAGCTAACCATAATCAACTATCTTTTAATAGAAATTCATGCCGGCAAAAAACCTAGGTCTTTGGATTTAAAATCGGGAGAGGAAATACTCGGAAGGGAAATCAGATGAGCGTTGTAAATGTAATCACAATCGATGGTCCCGCAGGGTCAGGCAAAAGTACGGTGAGTCGTCAACTCGCTGCCAGGATCGGCTATGCTTACCTGGACACGGGGGCTATGTACCGTGCTGTTGCGCTTGCCGCAAAGCGGGGGGGGATCTCCATGGATGACCGCGGTGAATTGGGAAAATTGTGCGGTAATCTCAATCTTCGCTTTGTGTCGGAAAAGGATACTCCCAGACTGTTTATGGAAAATGAGGATATATCGGAAAAGATTCGAAATCCTGAAATTGATATGCTTTCGTCAAACGTTTCCGCTGTCAAAGAAGTTCGAGACGCCATGTGCGACCTTCAAAGAAAGATATCCTGTAATCTCAACACGGGCCTGGTTGCGGAAGGGAGGGATATGGGCACAGTGGTTTTCCCGAAAGCAAGGTTTAAATTCCTGCTAACGGCATCCCTTGAGGAAAGGGCCTCAAGACGTCATTTGGAATTGCTGGCCCGTGGGAAAATAATGGAAAAAAATACGGTTATGAATAGCTTGAAAAAACGAGATAATCAGGATGAAAATCGAACCCTGGCCCCCTTGAAGCCCGCACGCGATGCGGTTATTCTCGATTCCACGGGAATGGGAATTGAAGATGTGGTGCAATATATGATGAATCATATGGGAAATTCGCCGTTATTACGCTCTAGTTGAGGAAATAAGTTGAAATCCCGTTTTAGGTTTGATAGTTAATCAATCCAGACTATCTTGTTAAGGCACGCAGACCAGAGGGGGTTATCGGGTTATATGGAAAAGACAACTGGCTTCTTAACTCAAAACGAAACAGTAACTGCCGATGATGTAACTGTGTCCAAAAGTGATGATCAATTGACCTATGAAGATGGATTAGGTACAGACGATGTTCAGGAGATGGAGCCGCTGGATGATGACGCTTCCGAGGATATGGATGCTGACAACTTCATGAAAATGTATGAAGAAAGTTTGAAGAGCATTCAGGAAGGCGAAGTGGTCTCAGGGGAAATCGTTCAGGTGGATAAAGAATATGTGCTGGTTGATATCGGCTACAAGTCGGAAGGCCAGATTTCCATTCATGAATTCCTTGATGAACAGGGACGCGTTTGTGCAAAAGTGGGCGACAAGGTTGAGGTCCTCCTTGAGAAAAGAGAGGATGATGAAGGGGTCATTCGACTCTCCAAGGAAAAAGCCGCGAAAATCAAAATCTGGGACCAGATAAAAGAAATATACGAAAGTGACGGTACCGTTAAGGGCAGGATCGTTTCCAGGGTTAAAGGTGGGCTGTCGGTGGATATCGGTCTTCAGGCTTTTCTGCCCGGATCACAGGTGGATCTCAGGCCGGTCCGGGATATGGACAGTCTGGTGGATACGGACCATGAATTTAAAATTGTTAAATACAATAAACGGCGGGGAAATATCGTTTTGTCCCGCCGTGCCATACTTGAATCGGAACGTGCTACTCTAAAAGAGGAAACCCTCAAAATCATCGGGGAAGGAGCCGTGCTGAAAGGGGCGGTGAAAAACATCACCGATTACGGACTTTTTATTGATCTGGGTGGGATCGATGGCCTTGTTCACATTACGGATATGTCCTGGGGCCGAGTGGGACACCCTTCTGAAATGCATCGGGTCGGCGATGAAATCGAAGTCAAGGTGTTGAGTTTTGACCGGGAGAAAGAGCGGGTCTCCCTGGGTATCAAACAGTTGGCGCCGGACCCGTGGAGCCAGGTAACGGAAAAATATCCCATCGGTGAAAAGATTGATGGGCGTGTTGTCAGCCTCACGGATTACGGGGCGTTCGTGGAAGTGGAACAGGGCGTTGAGGGGCTTATTCATGTGTCCGAGATGTCATGGACCCGTAAAATCAGGCACCCTTCACAGATCCTGAATGTGGGGGATCCGGTCAATGCCATCGTTCTGAATATGGATGTTTCAAGGAAGCGTATTTCACTGGGCATGAAACAGGTGGAACCAAACCCCTGGGATGTCATCGAAGAAAAGTATCCGGTGGGGACCACCATCGAGGGGAAAATTAAGAATATTACGGATTTTGGGACTTTTATCGGCATTGATGAAGGGATAGACGGGCTCGTTCACATTTCTGATATGAGTTGGACCAAACGGATCAAGCATCCTTCGGAAATATTTAAAAAGGGGCAGGAAGTTCAGGCGGTGGTTCTCAATATCGATAAAGAAAATGAGCGTTTTTCCCTGGGTATTAAACAGCTGGCCCCCGACCCCTGGGATGAAATCCCCATAAAATATAAACCCGGAACACGTGTCACGGGAACAGTGACCAACATCACCGATTTCGGGCTGTTTATCGAACTTGAAGAAGGTATCGAAGGGCTCGTCCATGTTTCTGAAATTTCTGGTGATAAACGGGGAAATCCCCTGTCCCGATTTCAGGTGGACGACGTGATCCAAACCAAGGTCATCAACGTTTCACGCCGTGAAAAGAAAATCGGTCTGTCCATCCGCAAACTTGAGCAAACCAGTGAAAAAGAGATTTTCAAAAGTTACCTCAACAACCGCAAGGAAGCCACGTCAAACCTGGGCGATCTATTGCGGGAAGAAATGATGAATCTTGAGGCTCAAGCCGTACCGGATGACGTTCATTCTGAAGAAACAGAAACCGTCGAAGAACTCTTAAATGAGAGCGGCAGTGAAAAATCGTCTTCCGAATAAGACTGATTTTAAATGTTTAAAGAACCTGTACCCATGGCAAAAAAAAGCCGCCCACTATTGACCGTAATGATCATCCTTCTGGGTGTGGCCATTGTATTGGGCAGCACCCTGCTTCTGGCACTTCATTTTTTCAGCCCATCCGCGACAATACTCTTTAAAGAGAAAATTGGTGTTGTTTCCATAACCGGGACCATCTCTTCTTCCAAAACAATTTCTTCTCAACTGGTTAAGTTTGCCGAAGATGAGAGCATCAAGGCCATCATCCTGCGGATCAACTCCCCGGGGGGTGGGGTGGGGGCGACCCAGGAAATCTATCGTGAGGTACAGAAGATTATTCCTCGAAAGCCGGTTGTGGCATCCATGGGTTCTGTTGCTGCCTCCGGCGGGTATTATGTGGCGGCGCCGGCAACCAAAATCGTGGCCAATCCGGGGACCATTATCGGCAGTATCGGCGTATTTATTCAATTTGTTCGTCTTGAGGAACTGCTGAATAAAATTGGTGTTGATCTCGAAATCGTCAAAAGTGGTGAGTTCAAAGATATGGGTTCACCAGATCGTAAGCTGACCGAAAGAGACCGGGAAATACTAAATGCACTGATAGAAGATTTGCAGGGACAGTTTGTATCAGCTGTAGCCACAGGTCGAAATCTTTCAGTGGAAAAGGTTAAGGAAATAGCGGATGGTCGTATCTTCTCAGGTGCTCGTGCCAAAGATCTGGGCCTGGTTGATTTCATGGGAAATTTCCAGGATACCGTTGAAATTACCAAGGAACTCCTTGGCATCAAAGGAGATGTGGCATTGGTTTATCCGAAAAAAAGCACCGGAGAATGGTGGAATCTCTTTCTGGAGTCAAGTGCCAGGCACCTGGTCGGGGCACTGGCCGAGAAGGGGGGCAGGGCGGAATACCGATGGAATGGATTTGGAAATACCACTAACGGAAGCTACTGACATCACCTTTGCCTTCCCGAATAATCTCCGGCTGGTCGTCCATGAGGCTTACAACACTTGAAGGACTCGGATACATTAGACCGCCGTCAATGATGACGTCAAGATTGGCGCCATAGGCCTCCCCAATGGCATAAGGGTCGTCGAACTCAGCGCTGGTGCTGATAATGGGCCGGCCCAGGGTGTGAACAATGGCGCGTGTTATGTTGTTGTCCGGCACACGAATCCCCACGGTTTTTCTTTTGGTTAACATAATCTTGGGAACCAGGCGGGTACCTTCCAGGATAAAGGTATAGGGGCCCGGCAAGAGCCGTTTCATGGTTTTATACGCATAGTTGCTCACCAGTGCATATTTGCTGATTTCATTCAAGCTGTCACAGACAAAGGAGAAAGGTTGTTTCAGGGGCCGGTTTTTCAACCTGTAAATATGTTGTATCCCTTTCTTATTGAAAAGGTCGCAACCGATCCCGTAGAATGTATCCGTGGGATAGGAAATAACGCCCCCTTCATCCAGGATTTGACTCACGCGGCTGATGTGGCGCTGCTGTGGGTTATCCGAATTAATGGAAAGAAATAATACCTTTTTTTTTGAACCCGTTTTTTTGGGAGGGGACATTCTTTTATTGCCTTTAGCGTATTACGTGTGAATATGGATTTTGTCTTATGCCTTTTTGCGGTCTTATTCGGACTCTGTCTAGGGAGTTTTGCAAATGTGTGTATTTACCGCATTCCTCATAACAAGTCAATCGTCCATCCCCCATCTTCATGCCCCGATTGTGGCCATAAGATTCGATTTTATGACAACATTCCCGTAATCAGCTACCTTTTCCTCATGGGACGTTGCAGACAATGCAAGGCTTTCATCTCCTGGCGGTACCCTCTGGTGGAGATATTGATGGCCTTACTAAGCCTGGCACTCTTTATCAGATTCGGTTTTCAGGTACAAACCATTTCTTGGATATTGTTTGCCGGAACCCTGCTGATCCTCAGCTTTATCGATCTTGATCACAAAATCCTGCCGGACGTCCTGACGTTGCCGGGTATTGCAGTGGGATGGCTGGTATCGTTTTTGCCGGGTGGGATTTCCTGGACCGATTCTCTCATTGGCCTGGTAGCAGGCGGGGGATCTCTCTATCTTGTGGCGGCCGTTTATGCACGCATTACAGGAAGGGAAGGCTTGGGTGGCGGCGATATAAAGCTCCTGGCCATGATCGGCGCGTGGATGGGGTGGCAGTCTCTACCGCTCATCGTTCTGATGTCTTCTTTGAGCGGTGCTGTTATAGGTTCTGTTTTTATCCTGGTTGGTGGTAAAGGCGCACGCACACAAATTCCCTTTGGCCCTTTCCTTTCACTGGGTGCCCTTTCCTATCTTTTTTTCGGCCATCAGATAACACTTTGGTATTTTGATCTATTTCTCTGATAGCCATCAAAACCTGCAATCATGGAGCGCCGGTTTCAAATGGAGGTTGGCAATTTGCGGATTCCCTTTTCCTTCAACCGATTGAAAACAGTCATCATGACGAGCCTGGCGTTTTTAATTCTATCCGCAATGTTACTCATCCATGTGGTGACGGCCAAACTTAATGAGCGGGATCTCATCAATGCACGTATACAAAACGGTCGTTTGCTGCTCCAATCCGTGAGTATTATCCTATCCGACCAACCATTAATCCGGAATGTGGGCCGGAAAAACAAACGTTTGGGAACGGATTTTGGCAGGCACATGGTATCCTTGCTCCATATGGGCGAGTTTTCCGGTATTATGATCAGAGACGGTAAGGGTTCAACGGTATTCTCTCATGGCCAGTGGGGTCATCAGAATCTCCTTCAAAGTACTGTGATCCCTCAATCTGCCCGGGCCATTCATATTGATTTTTCCGGAAGGACCTGGGGGTTATTCTGGCACGCGCCTGAAAAAGTAATCCTTGTTATGCCTTTATGGGTTAAAGGACGTTTTGCAGGATCGGTTGCCGTGTTTTCCGATTTAAAACCTCTCTATGCGAAAATAAGAGCCTCTGAACCCGTTATTATGGCATATATCGGTATGAATGCATTGATATTGGTTCTTTTTGGTATCTATCTGCTCTCTCGAACCGTGGTCAGACCCATCAATCGACTGGTTGCGGTAACCGAACGATATAACGGCACCATTCCCACCTTGAAAAAAGAGGAAACGCCTAACAACGAAATCGGTCGGCTTTCACTGTCCCTGAATCGCATGTTGAGGCAGCTCGATGCCAATGAGCGAAAGCTCAAAGAGAACATTTCATCCCTTGAGGCGGCCAATGAGGAAATCAAAAAAACCCAGGATGAAATGGTGAAATCCGAAAAAATGGCCTCGGTGGGACGTCTGGCGACCGGCGTGGCCCACGAAATCGGTAATCCGCTGGGTATCATCCTGGGCTATATTGAACTGCTTCAGCGGGGAGATCTCACCGGGTTGGAACGAGGGGATTTCCTGAACAGGATGGAATCGGAGATTACCCGTATTCATCGCATTATCAGGGATCTCCTGGATTTTTCAAGGCAAACGGATGGCGATCAGCATGATACCGATGCCCATGAAATCCTGGAAGAAGTCCTGACTATTTTAAGCCCGCAACCCCTGTTTGAAAAGTTTTGTCTCAAGCGATCCCTTAAGGCTGAATCAGTTGTTGTGAAATTGGCGCAAGATTCATTAAAACAGCTTTTTTTAAACATCATCATGAATGCAGCCGATGCCATGGATGATGACCACATTCTTCCTAGAGATTTCAGGGAACCGATTTTAACCCTTGAGAGCTTTAACGAAGAAGGGTTTCTGATTATGCGGTTTTCAGATACGGGATGTGGTATAAGCCCTGATGAAATAAAGCGTATCTTTGATCCGTTCTTTACAACCAAAGAGCCTGGAAAAGGCACCGGTTTAGGCCTTTCCATCTGTTATACGATGATGGATCGGGCGGGTGGCGAAATTCGTGTGGAAAGCGAACCCGGCGTGGGGACCACCGTGATCCTTGAGATGCCCCTTGGTAATGATGAATAAAAGGAGAATCGTTGTGCCGGAAAGACGAGTGCTGGTGATTGATGACGAAGAAAACATGCGTCACATGTTAAAATTTATGCTGGAAAAGGAACGCTATTCCGTTTCATGCGCCGAAGATGGTTTAACGGCCCTTGAGCGCATGGATCAGGATAACTTTGATTATATCCTTTGTGATATCAGGATGCCGAGAATGGACGGCATGGCCTTTCTAACGGAGGCCGTCAGGAAATACCCCGAGAAGACCTTCATTATGATGTCTGCTTACGGCACTGTTGACACAGCTCTTGAGGCCATCAAGAAAGGTGCGTACGATTATATTTCGAAACCGTTTAAAACGGATGAAGTCCTTTTGACCCTCAAAAAAGCCGAAGAGCGTGAACGTCTGAAAACGGAAAACAAGGACCTTAAAAAGAAAATGGAACAGGTCCAAAACAAGTATTCCTTTGGTAGCATCGTGGCCAGAAGTGAAGCCATGGCAAAGGTCTTTGATCTGGTCGGGAAAGTTGCGGAACACAAAACCACCGTATTGATTACCGGCGAAAGTGGTACGGGAAAGGAATTGATCGCAAAGGCGATTCATTCAAATGGACAGAGGCGTGATGGGTCACTGGTCTCCATCAATTGCGGCGGCATACCTGAAAATCTTCTTGAAAGCGAATTGTTCGGTTATAAGAAGGGGGCTTTTACCGATGCAACCCGAGACAAACCGGGCCGTTTTGATGAGGCCCACAAGGGGACCTTGTTCCTGGATGAAATCGGGGAATTGCCATTCACTTTGCAGGTGAAGCTTTTAAGGGTTTTACAGGAAGAAGAAATAACCCCCCTTGGCGGAAGCGGCGCCAAAAAAGTGGATGTGCGGATCATCGCTGCCACATCAAAGGACCTGGCCAAAGAGGTTGAAAGAGGAAACTTCAGGGAGGAACTTTATTACCGCATCAATGTCTGGCGTATCCATTTGCCCCCTTTGAGAGATCGGAGAGGCGACCTTTCCCTTTTAACCGGATATTTCGTGGATCAATTTAACAACAAACTGGGGAAAACCGTTGAAGGCTTATCTTCAGAGGCCATGGGCATAATCATGGATTATCACTGGCCGGGGAATGTCAGGGAGTTGGAAAATACCATTGAACGGGCGGTGCTGTTGGCAACGGGACGGTGGATAACACCTGAAGACCTTCCCTCCAGCCTGCTGAAAAACCGAAACTCCCTTGAAGCGATCGATGGATCGGAAGCGCTCTCCATCAAGCAGGCCACGAGACGTCTGCAGCGGGATTTTATGGCAAAAGCGCTCAAGCGAACAGGGGGCAACAAAACCCAGGCTGCCAAACTGCTTGAGATCAGTCGCCCCATGCTCATCGCAAAAATAAAGGAATACGGATTATAACGGTTGCCGGTTTACGGTTGAAAAAAGCGTGGGTTGTGAATGGGTGACCACTTGAGCCAGTTTCAAAATGTTCAATTTTGTTCGAGATCAAGGAAGACGAAAATTTTAAACGCAGGAATATGCTCGATATTTCGAGGATTAAAATTTGAATCTGACGCAGAAATCGGGCAAAAGGGGGCGTTTTGAAATTGGCTTGGTAGTATCAATCTTCATGGGTGCGTCTCCTTCCATTTCAGATTTTTGATCAAACCTTATTACAAAAAAAGGGCTCTTCTTTTTACATGGCTTTTGAATTCACACAGAAAAAGGAGGTTGGCATGAACAGTTTTTCGTTGCTTTTCTCGCCCATAAATATCGGTTCCATGGAAGTCCGGAACAGGATTGTTATGGCTCCCATGACAAGCGGGTATTCCAGTGCTGACGGACATGTAACCCAAATCCTCATAGATTTTTATCATGCACGTGCAAATGGGGGCGTGGGATTGATCACCTGTGAATCCTGCTATGTGGAAGGGAGGGGCAAAGGCTTTGTCGGACACCTATCATTGGATGATGACAAGTATATACCAGGCCTGACCCGACTTACCGAGTCGATCAAATCAACCGGCGCCAAGATTTTTCTCCAACTCATTCATTGCGGCCGTCAGACAACCCCTGCCCTTTGCGGTCAACAACCGGTAGCGCCTTCGCCCATACCATGCCCGGTACTTAAAGAAATGCCCCGTGAAGCCTCAATAACTGAGATCGAACACATTATCGAATCATTCGTGAAAGCCGCTCACCGGGCAAAAAAGGCAGGCTTTGACGGCGTGGAAATCCATGCTGCCCATGGTTATCTCATCAACCAGTTTCTATCCCCCTATTCCAATAAGCGTGCCGATGCATATGGGGGTGATTTGTTTGCCCGTAGTAAGATGCTCCTGGAAATCGTATCGGGCATAAAGCAGGATGTGGGGGAGGATTATCCTGTCACCTGCCGTCTTTCGGCTGATGAATTCGTCCAGGGCGGCTTGACCCTTTTGGAAACCAGGACCGTTGCCGGATGGCTCCAGAATATCAGTCTGGATGCCATCAGCGTAACAGGGGGGATATACGAAAGCGCGCATAAGATCATCCCGCCCATGGATGTGGAACCCGGAAGCCTTGTGTATCTGGCTGCTGGCATCAAACAGGCGGTAACCATACCGGTCTTCGCTGTGGCCGGCATAAATGATCCCTTCTTTGCCGATCAGATTCTTATCAAAGGGAGAGCAGACATGGTAGCCCTTGGCCGGGCACTCCTGGCTGACCCTCATTGGCCGTTAAAAGCCCAAAAAGGAGATAGCCATAGAATCAGACCATGCCTTTACTGTAATCATTGTCGTAACAGGGCTCTTAGGCCCAAAATCAACTGTGCGGTAAATTATGAAACAGGCAGGGAAACAGAATTGATCCCCCAGCCAAAAGGCATTAAACCCAAAAATGTGATGGTTATTGGGGGCGGAATATCGGGACTGGAGGCCGCCTGTGTTTCGGCCAAAAGGGGGCACCATGTCTCTCTCTACGAACAAACCGGTCAACTGGGAGGCAATCTGTTGCTTGCCGGGGTGCCTCCGCGAAGGACCCGAATGTTGCAGGTTATCGATTTTCTGAAAAACGAGATTGGGATGTTGGGAGTGGACATCATTCTGAACGCTCAAGTTTCGCCTCAGATGATCAAAGAACAAAACCCGGATGTTGTATTGCTGGCAACAGGTGCGAAATCCGTGCTGCCTGACATACCGGGGATTGATGGTCCGAATGTGCACCCGGCCACAAAGATATTGAGCGGAGATGCGGATGTCGGAAAATATGTGGTGGTACTGGGCGGGGGTCTGGTGGGTCTGGAGACCGCCGATTACTTGAGAGAGCAAGGGAAAGCGGTTATCGTTGTGGAAAAACTCCCTGAAGTCGGGGCCGACCCAAAGGTGGAAGCCATTTTTCAGAAATTCCTTGTGGGGCGTCTTACCAAGACCGACGAACCCATTTTGATAATGACCTCAACAGAGGTCGAACATATTGGCCCCGATCATGTTAGAGTCAAAAATGCTTCCGGCGAAAAAATTCTGCCGGGTATAGATTCCGTAGTGGTCGCCACAGGGTTTAAGGCTTACACACCAATTAAACCGGATGATTTAGGCCCTCACTGCCAAGTACATATTATTGGGGATGCGGTTAAACCCCAAACACTTTTCGAGGCAATTCATTCGGCAGCGCACATTGCCTACGCCCTATAATTTAGCCGTGTTTCAAAGCAAAACCGCATCATAGGAGATTTCCTCATGAACTGGAGTTCCATATTAGAAAGAAACGCTGAAAAATACCCTGACAAGGAAGCTGTTATCAGTTTAGGAAAGCGGTTGACCTACAGTGAGCTTCATGAAAGATCTAACAGTCTCGCCCAAGGATTAAGAGACCTGGGACTGGGTAAGGGTGATATTGTTGGAGTTCTCCTCTATAATTGCTGCGAATATATTGAAATTACCTTTGCCATTAACCAGATTGGTGCGGTCTGGCTCCCCTTGAACTTCCGACTCGCAGGGGAAGAATTCCAGTATATCCTCAAAAACGCCGGGGCCAAGGCCTTGATAACGGAACAGGAATTTGCACCTGTCATTTCTTCCCTTAAATCAAACCTCTCCCATCTGAAACACGTGCTGCTCCTTGATTCAGATTGCTCCGAAGACTGGCTCGATTACACCGACCTCATAGAACGAAACCTTGGGGCGACTGTACCCCATGCTGAAGTGGGTCTGGAGGATTTACACCGATTGATATACACCTCCGGCACAACCGCCCACCCCAAAGGCGTCATGCTCACTTACGGAAATCTTTATTGGAAAAACATTGGTCACTTGCTGACCTTCGGTTTAACCAGTATAGATCGGACCCTGGTGGTGGGGCCCCTTTACCATGTAGGAGGGATGGACCTTCCCGGAACGGGAACCCTTTACGCGGGTGGAAGTCTGGTAATTCTGAAAAAGTTCGACTCTGTGGAAATTCTAAAAGCGATTCACCGGGAAAAGGTTACCAATCTGTGGCTCTCACCCGCAATGACCATTATGCTTTTCAATGAACCCTCCTTCGACCAATACGATGTCTCTTCAATCCGTTTCATTATAGACGGTGGCGAAAAAATGCCCGCCACCTTGATAAAGCAATTCAGGGACAAATTCCCCAATGCATGGTTTTCAGATGCCTACGGACTCACCGAGACAGTCTCCGGGGATACGTTCTTAGCCAAAGACAGGATGTTACACAAACTTGGGTCCGTTGGAAAACCGGTCCCACATCTGCAAGTTCGAGTGGTAGATGAGCAGGACAATGACGTCCCGCCTGATGAACTGGGTGAAATTTGTTTGAAGGGGCCAAAGGTCTTCAAGGGCTACTGGAAAAACCCCAAAGCCACTGCCGAGGCATTGAGGGACGGATGGTTTCATACGGGAGATATCGGCACCTTGGACCAGGATGGGTACCTCTACATCATGGATCGAAAAAAAGATATGATCATCAGCGGTGGGGAAAACATTGCTTCGCCGGAAGTGGAGCGGGTGATATATGAAATACCCGGCGTACTGGAAGCAGCGGTGGTGGGTATCCCACATCCAAAATGGCTTGAAGTTCCAAAAGCATATGTGGTGTTAAAGCCGGATAAAAACCTTACTGCGGAAGAAATCACCCAATACTGTATTCAAAAAATGGCCAAATTCAAAGTGCCAAAGGAGATCGCGTTTATTGACCAGCTTCCCCGTAATCCATCGGGAAAGGTCTTGAAACGAGAGTTAAGGGCAATGAATGTGACGGAAACGGATGAAGGCTAAAGGCAAATATTTTTTTTGGAGTTTATTCTTATGAATCTAGAAAACCAGATGTATAGACCGCTTATCGACAAAGCAGCGCAACTGGCCTATGAATATGAGTTGAAATATTTTGGGTGCAGTCAAACAACACTTGCCGGTCTCATTGAGGCTTTTGGCATTGGGGGTCAAGATCTTCTTCGAGCATCCACATGTCTGGCGGGTGGAATCGCTCGAAGGGGGCATGTATGCGGAGCACTTTCAGGAGGTCTAATGATGATAGGCTTTTTGACCGGAAGGGATGACCTGGAGATGTTCCCCCAATATCAAAGGGCAATGGACTATGGAAATAAGCTCTACATGAAATTCCGGGATGAGTTTGGTACTGTCAACTGCTCTAAAATACAAAAAATCAAATTTGGAAGATCGTTCGATCTACAAAACCCTGAAGAGCGGGAAGCACTCCACAATAAAATGGCGGAAATGAAGGACGGCTGTCAGTCTGTCACCAGTGCCGGCGCCAGGTTGGCAGGAGAGGTCATATGCGAAATATTGGAGCAAGGGCTTCCCTTACCACGCATGCTGTCGAGAGCAAAATAGTAGATCTCGAACAGGCTCCCTACGGAAATGCTTTTTGTTTGACGCGAATTGTTTTACAGGAGGCGATGGCGCAATCAATTGACAACCCTCAAAACGCTATTCAAAGCAAGAATTTCCGGATTGAAAGACCGCCAGGCAGGCCGTCACCACCTTTGGATCATAAAGAGTTCCCTTGTGCCGGCTGATCTCTTCAAGTGCTGATGGAACTCCATGGGCGGGCCGGTAGGGTCGATGGCTGGACATTGCTTCCACCACATCCGCTACAGCTAATATACCGGCCTCCAGGCGGATGTCGCCTCCGGATAGCCCCCTGGGATAGCCTGAGCCATCCATCCGTTCATGATGCTGATAAACGATTTCAGCCACGGGACAGGGGAACGCCACTTCACTGAGTATCTGGCTACCCACTCCGGCATGCCCTTCAATCAGTGCAAACTCGTTTTTGCTGAGGATTCCCGGTTTGCTGAGAATCGCCGTGGGTGTGGCCATTTTACCGATGTCATGGATCAACCCGGAGATTCTCAGGGTTTCGATAGTCTCTTTTGACAGCCCCAGCTTTTTTCCTATGGCCTGTGCCAGCAAAGCAACGCGCTTCTGGTGGCCGGCTGTGTACGGGTCTTTTATTTCTACAATCATGGCAATGGCCTGAATGGTTCCGTTCAGGGTTCGATTGAGTTCTTGAACGCTTTTATCCAATTCCGCTTTGGCCTTTTCCTTCTGGCTGATTTCATTTCTGGCACGTTCGTAAAGCCGTGCATTTTCAATGGCAATGGACGCGGATGCGGCCAGCCATTCCAGGAGAACCTGGTGGGTATTGTCAAACACGTTCGGAGCCGTGTCCACAACCTGTATGACCCCAACGGGCTCGCCCCTGGCCATGAGGGGCACCCCCAGAATGGACCTGATTTCACGGCCGGTCTTTTTGTCCACCTCTTTGCAATGGCGAAAATCAATACGGGTGTCATGCACATTGAGGGATTCCCCGTGCTGGACGACCCAGCCGGCCAGTCCCTGCCCGGGTTCAAGGCACCAGCCATGCAAAATATGGGCACAGATACCGCCCGCCTGCCGGCATACCAGATTTTCGCTTTTCGGTTCCACGAGCCAGATAGTGCTGCCCAGTACGTCAATCAAACGACACAGTTCTTCCAAGACGGTGTTCAGCACCTTATCCAGTTCGAGACTGGAATTGAATGCGCGGCCTGAAAGATTGAGAAGCTCCAGCTCTTTATTTCGCCGTTTCAGGGCCTCTTCGGCTTTCTTTTGCATGGTAACATCGTTTAAAATGAGGATAAAAGACCCGCCGCCGTCCGTAACGGCAAGTGCTTTAACCATTAACTGGTAACCATTCATGGAGATCAGAATGTCTTCCGTATTGTCCGCAGGAAACCCATTCAAAGCTGAAATGAGCTCCAACACCATCCTCCGGTATTCACGGGGAAATATTTCCCCAACGGGTGAGGCGAGCAGCTTTTCTTCAGGGAGTCCAATGACGGAGAGGGCAGAGGGATTGGCGTAAACAACCCTGTTATCCGGTGATATCTCGATGATGCCTTCGGACATTTTTTCAAAGATGATTTCAAAATGCTTCTTGACGAAAAAGAGCTCTTCTGTAAGGGATCCGGGAGCAAACTGTTGGGCCTGTCGGGTTTTTTCGGATGGCGGGGCAATATCGAGCGAGAGCTTTCGCCCGTTAACTGCCGAGAGGACATCCCGGGTCATGGCTTCAAAAGTGCCTTTGGCAATACACTGGTCAACCCCCAGGCCCGGCAGGTTCTGTCGCTCTTTTTCAAAGGTTGCGGATAACACCACAAGATAAACGTTGTCCAGTTTTCCCATAGCCCGAATGATTTTGCAGAGCCTTTTCCCATCAATATTGGGCATGACCAGATCCACGAAAATAACATCAGGCGTGTGCACATCCAGTACATCCACCGCATGGAGCCCATCCTTAGCAGTCAGCACCTCATGGCCTTCTTTTGTAAGGATGTCTTTTAAGAATTCGAGAATAAAGGGATCATTGTCCACTGCCAGTATCTTACTCATTACAGTTCCTATCCCTGATCAAGCAAAAAATGAAATATTACCATTAAAGCATCAACATTTTCAACAGCAAATTCGGGAAGACACCCAAAAAGATCACAAGACCCGCCAGAAACAGTCCTCCCAAAAGGTACAAAACACCGCCCGAAACTTCCGCACCCGTCATTTTCAAAGGAGCTTCCGGGCTTTCCTTCCCGTAGGCATACCGCACCAGATTCAAATAGTAAAAAAGGCCGATGGCCACGTTCAAGGCGGCAATCACCACCAGCCAGTTGCAACCCCGATTCCAGGCGGCGGTAAGCAGAAAAAATTTGCCCATGAAACCGGCGGTGGGTGGGAGACCCACCAGTGCCACAGCCCCCACGGCCAGGACCAGGGCAAGACCGGGCGCACGCCTGGAGAGACCGATTAAGTCTTCCAGCTTCAGGTTTCTGCCGTCTTTGGATTCTCGACAGATCACCCAGAAACAGGTAAAGTTCATAAGGACATAGGCCAAGGCGTAAAACGCTGCAGCCGCCACCCCTTTAGGGGTTCCCGCCACCACACCCACCATGAGATAACCCGCATGGGCGATGGCCGAATACCCCAGCAAGCGTTTCACATCTTTTTGAACCAGGGCCGTCAAATTCCCGTATGTCATGGAAACGGCGGCCAGTACAGCCAGTATGGTGGTAATTTCCAGCCCCGGTTTCAAAATCGGGGTAAAGCGGAGCAGCACCACCACGGCACCCACCTTGGGGAGCGACGCGATATAGGCGGCGGTTTCATTGCCGGCCCCTTCATAAACATCGGGCGCCCAGAAATGAAACGGAAAAAATGCCAGTTTGAAAAGTAACCCTGAAAAAAACAGGGTTAAGCCCAAGACTGCCATGGGACCATGAGACCAGGACCAGGACATGTGCACCAGTTGATTGAGATAGGTTGTGTGTTGGGCTGCCAGGATATATGAAAAACCGAACAGTCCCACAACGGTCGCGACCCCGCCAATGAACATATACTTGATGGCCGCTTCGGCCCCGGGGAGGCTTTTCCTCCGCAGCGGGAGCAGGGGAAACAGGCTGAAGGATGCCAGTTCCAGAGCCAGATAGATGCTGATCAGTTCCACTGTGGAGCAGAGCAGCAGCAATCCCCAGGCGGAAAGGGCCATGAACAGGAAATAATCACACCGTTTCTTCTCCTCCAGCAACGGTTGGCCGATACCGTTTATCACCGTCAGAAAAAAACCCAGACTCACGGTCATTTTAAAAAACTGGCTTAACCGGTCCACCTGGTACGTTTGGCCGAACATCAAACCGTTTTGAGAAAGGGATGCCATGGACACCAGGACACCCAGACCTGCAGCCCAGGGAAGCCATTTTTTCAATGGGGCCGACCGATCCCCCTGCAGAATGCTTTGTACAAAAAGACCTGCCACAATCAGGAGCTGGAACAATTCGGGAGAGATCAGTCGTAAGTTCACGGCCGCCCTCCCCTCTCGGGTTTTGAGTGAAGGTTTCGCGGGTTCTTGGAAGGCGCCAAAAGGTTTTTGTCCGTGGAAAGCGTCACCGGCACCCGAGATTGAAATGTCCCCATCAGGTTTTCCAACGAGGGGTTCATCACTTTCAAACAAAGGGTGGGCGCCAGCCCCAGGTAGAGCACTAGAAATGCCATGGGGAGCAGACAGGCCCATTCCCGACCATTCATATCCCGCCATCCTGTTGCGGTTGACGGTTCACCCCAGGTCATTTTCTGGGTGGGTCGAAGCATGTAGGCCGCAGCCAACAGGGCACCCGGTACGGTAACGGCCCCCAGCCATAGATTCCGTTCAAAGGCGCCGGCCAGAATCAGGAATTCACCCACGAAATTATTGGTCCCGGGAAACGCAAAGCCTGCAAACGCAAACAGCCCCCAGAACCCCATGATGGCGGGTACGAATTTTCCCAGGCCCTGATTCCCGGATATTTCATTGTCTCGGCTCCGTTGGTAAAGGATTCCCACCATGGCAAAGAGCGCACCAGTGGTGATGCCGTGATTGACCATCTGGATCAGTGCTCCCTGCGCCCCATTGAGGTTAAAAAGAAAAATCCCCAGCACAACAAACCCCATGTGCCCCAGGGAAGAATAGGCGATGATTCTTTTGAGGTTTGTTTGGGCGCATGCCAGAAGGCCACCGTAAAGGATGGAGCAAACCGACATGGCAATGATCAGGGGCGCAAAAAAATGGGCCGCGTCAGGCGTGAGGGGCAGGGCCAGGCGCAGAAAACCGTAGGCTCCCATTTTGGCCATGACGGCGGACAGGAGGATACTGCCTGCAATGGGTGCCTGCACGTATGCCGCCGGCAGCCAGGTATGAAACGGAAACAGGGGCACCTTCACCGCAAAGGCCAGCGCCATAATCAAAAACATCCATTGCTGGAAATTAACGGAATAAGACTGTGCCATGAGGGCTGGAATGGAAAAAGAACCCCCTTCCAGTCGAAAAGCGATGACCATTACCAGAAGCAGGGCACTCCCCGCCAGAGTATACAGGATGAATTTGAGGGCGGCATGGTCTCTCTCGCGACCTCCCCACAAGGAAATCAGTAGATAAGTGGGGATCAAAATGGCTTCCCAAAACAGGTAGAACAAAATCAGGTCCAGGGCCGAAAAAACCCCGATCAGGGCTGAAATGAGAATAAAAAGGCAGATGTGAAATTCCTTCACTCGGGTGATGATGGAACGCCATGAACAGATGACGCAAAAAGGGAACATGAGAATGGTCAATGCTACCATGAACACGCTGATGCCATCCACACCCAGAAAATACTGCAAACCCCAGGTAGGAACCCAAGGGATTGATTCCACCAACTGGAAGTCCGCCGTTCCCATATGAAATTGAAGCAGGGAAAGCCCCATGAGCATCTCCGCCAGAGAAACCCCCAGCGCCCAGCGCCTTACGGCTCCGGGAGTCTTCATCAACAGCACGCCGACACAGCCCAGAAGCGGCAGGAGGATGAGACAAGTGAGAATGGGGAAATGCGTTTCAGTCATAAATAATTACCAGAACCAGATGAGCGCAAAAACCACCAGGGCCAGCAACATCATCCACGCCAATTGATCCTGCAATCGGCCGCTTTGAAGCCGGGTTGAAATTCTGCTCAAAAACATGACGGATGAAGCCGTTTGGTTCACGGCCCCATCAATCCCTCTTCGATCAAAGATATCCGAAATATGCGCCAGGAAATTAAAAGCCCTTAAAAAGATGGTACGGTATATCTCCGACCAGATACCATCCATCCACGAAAGGGGTTTTGAAAAAAAGAGTATTACGCCCCGGCCCACCCACATATAAAGAAGTTCGAAATCGGGCAGTTCATTGGCCTTTGGCTTCAAAAACGGACGTAGGAACATGAACAACCCAAAGGCGGCAGCCGGAAACAGAACCCCGATCCCCAGTTTAAAGAGGGTAAAGGAGTTCTCTTCCATGGCATATGGCAGGTGACGGTTAATCATCTCAGGAAAAACCCCCTGAACCAGGCAGAATGCTCCGGCCATGCCCATGGCCACCACCATGTTTTTCGGCAGGGCGCGGAGGGGTTTTCCATTTCGGGTGCTTTCGGACCAGAACACGAAAAACGGCAGTCGCAATCCCCCGGCCAGGATCATCAACACCATGGCGAACCCCAGTAACAAGACCAGAACCGCACCCGGTATGGGGCTTTTTAGTTTCAGTGCTTCTTCAAAAATCAGGGAAATTCCCGTAAAGCCACTGAAAAAAGGGATCGCACAAAGGGCAAGTATCCCAACAAGGGTTAAGGCGGCCACAAAGGGAAGCCTTCGGAAAAGGTTTCCCAATCGTCCCAGGAGTTCCTCGCCGGTGGCGTAGATGACGGAACCCATGGTCATCAGGAGAAGCGCGTTATAGAACGTATGGGCGTATGCCAGGGAAACGGCGCCATCCAGGGCCATTTTTGAATCCATGCCGATCCCCGTTATCATCAACCCCCCTTGTGCGACCATGAGATACGCGAGGATACGCCTGATATTGTTTGAAAAAATGGCATACACAGCCCCATAGAGGGCCATGATAACGCCCAGGACAATGAGGAGATCAAGGCCCACAAAACATCTGGCCATGGCGTAAACAGCCGTTTTGACGCCAAATACGGACAAGAATACCGCTCCCGGAATGGTGGCCAATGGAAGGCCTTGAGTCAGCCATGCGTGGAGGGGAACAACGGCTGCGTTGATGGCAAAGGCCCCCAGAATCAACCAGTCATAATGCCACATGAGATTGTCATCCGCGGGGCCGAAAATGAAGCTGCCCGTCACCCGCTCCCGGAGGAGTATGCCCGCCAGCAACAGGACACTGCTCAAGAGCAGAAGCATCATGTACCAGAAGCCCGTTTTCGAAGCCTCAGGCTTGCGGTTCAGCCAAATGAGGAAGGAGGAAGACACAGTCATCCCCTGCCAGAAGATATAGAGGGTCCAATAGTCCCCCGCCAGAACGCTGCCGAAGGCCCCGGCCATGAAAAAAAGCCCCGCCACGTGTTGGGCTTTTTCACGGACGTGAAAAGAAAAGGTCATGCAGATAAGGGTCATGAACGCAAACAGAACAATAAAGGGGAGCGATAAATTATCCACCCGGCCGAAAACCAGAACCTGCCCCACATAGTCCACTTCCCAGTAGGTCCCCACCTGCAGTTGAAGAGCCAGAAAAATGGCGAGGATGGGCGGTATGAAAAGCAGGGGCCGCCAAAACCGGCCCTTAAGAAACGGGAGAATAAGCCCCAGAATCACAAAGAGAGTCGCCGGATGCAGAAAGCTGCCTTCCATGAGGTTCATGAACCGTTATCTCCAGAAATTTCCATAAACATCCACAAAATTCACAAAGGTCTCCGGGTAAAACCCGATGAGGATGGACAACAGGGCGATCATAAACATGGGGACCACCATGGTTTTAGGCGCTTCAGCATATTGTTCCATATTAACACTTTTGACGGGGGGCATAAAAAACCCTCTGATAACAATGGGGCCGAAATAGGCCATGTTCAATAAAACGCTACCCAGGATCACCAGCATGAGCACGATCTGCCCCGCATCGGTGGCCCCGGTGATCAGGTAAAATTTGCTCAAAAAACCACTGGCCGGCGCCAGTCCGATAAAGGAGAGGGTTGCCAGTGCAAAAGCGCCGAAAGTCCAGGGCATGCGGCGCCCCAACCCGTTCATGAGGCTGATTTTCTTGGAACCGGTCACCACCATGATGCAGCCGGCGGCAAAAAACAGGGTGATTTTGGGAAAGGCATCGTGGGCGATGGCCGAGACCCCCCCTTCCACCCCACCCTGGGTCAACATGGCAACACCCATGACAATATAGGAAAGGTGACTCACCGTGCTGTAGGCAATCCGGGCCTTGATGTCGTCCTTGGTGAGTGCGATCAAAGCCGCCGCGATGATGGTGAAGGCCGCCACGTAGGCCGTGGGCATGCCCAGTCCCAGATCATGCAGGGAATCCAGGCCGAAGCAGGAGAGCATGATCCGACACACGGAAAAGGCGCCCGCCTTGACCACAGCCACCGCATGAAGCAGACCGGAGACCGGCGTGGGCGCCACCATGGCGGACGGCAGCCAGCTGTGCAGCGGCATCATAGCTGTCTTTGTGAGACCCGCTAAAAATAGTATATAGACCACAATGAGCAGCACCGGATTGGCATCTGCCGGAAAGATCCCCTTGTGGATGTCTCCCAACTGAAAATCGAGGGTCCCGCACAACACATAGGTGATGATCATAGCCGGCAGGAAAAATAGCTTCGAAGTGCCCAACAGATAAACCAGGTATTTCTTGCCGGCTTCAAAGGCGTCCTTGTTCTGGTAATGGGCCACCAAGGGGTACGTAAAAAGCGTAATGATTTCATAAAAAAGATAAAGGGTGAAGATATTACCCGCAAAAGCCACCCCTTGTGCTCCAAAGACGGCCACCCCGAAACAGATGTAATATCGCGTCTGAGCATGCTCCTTCAAGGTCCGCATATAGCCGATATTGTAACTGGTGGTGAGGATCCATAAGAAAGATGAAATCAGCGCAAAAACCATGCTCAGACCATCGGCACAAAAGCTCACGGTGATACCGGGAAGGATCCGAAACAGGGTGTAGGTGTAGATTTTCCCTTCCAGAATGCCGGGGGCCATGGAAACCACCGCAAGAAAGGCGATGGATGCGAAAACAAAGGAGACTCCCTCCCGGCGGTTTTCATTTTTAGCCATCAGCCGAATGAGAAAGGGGGCTAAAAAGGTAACCGCCACCGGAATAACCGGGCGGATGCTATGAATGATTTCAGAATTCTGAATCAACTAAATCACCCTCTCATTTGAGAGATACCATCGGCTTTTGAACTCTTAAATCGTTTGACCACCACAAAAATAATGGCCAGCATCAGTGTTGCTTCAGCGGCCGCAAGGCCCATGACAAAAAGCGCAGCCAGCTGGCCCGTAACCGCGTCTCCTTCGGTGAGCTGGGCCGCCGCCACAATGGAAAGCCCGGCGCCGTTAATCATCAACTCCAAGGCAATGAGCATGCCCACCAGGGTTTTGCGCCGGACAAGACCAAAGATCCCCACACAGAAGAGAAACACGCCCACCAGTTGAAACAGCGTGAGATCGGTCATTTTTCTCCCCGCTTCCGCCAGGCCGCCAGCACCGCACCGGCCATGGCCGCAAAAAGCACCACGGAAATCAGCTCGAAAGGGAGGAGATAGGGTCCGAGCATCGCTTCACCTAGCAATTGGGGCGCCACATTTGGCGCAACATTCAGTGCCGTTGCGGGATGCTGAATAATGATAAGAGAAAAAATCACAGCCGGCACCAGCAAACAGGCAAAGGCATTCACCGTTTTCCGAAAAGAAACAAAACCAGCTTCATCCCCTTCGGTTGATGCTCTGGAGAGCATGATGGCAAAAAAGATGAGGACGCTGACGCCCCCCACATAGATAAGGACCTGCATAAAAGCGATAAAGGGCGCTGCCAGCAACAGATACATGCCTGCAACGGCGATCATCACGGCAATCAGGCCCACAAGGGCACGCACCAGGCTTCCGGAAGCAACGGCCACCATGGAGCCCGCGCAGATGATGAGGCAATAAAACCCAAAAGCAATTTTCGCCATAATTTCCATTGATTCGGTCAATTTTTTCGGTTTACAGTTTCCGGTTGTCGGTTACCGGTTGCCGGTTGTCAAATTTTTTAAGCAAATCAAATACAAACTCCTTCTTATCGAGGCTTGCGGAATAAGGGTTTCCCGAAAAACGGATGGCTTCTTTCGGGCAGTTTTCCGCGCACAAGCCACACTGGCAGCACAAGGTGTAGTCATAGGTAAATTTTTCGGGACCTTTGGGGGTTTTATGAGGCATTGCTTTTTCGTCTGAGGCCCCTTCCTCAGTCTTCGGCGCCTTCTTTTTGATCACCGAAATAGCACCCGTGGGACAGGTGGAAGCGCAGGTCATACAAGCAATGCACAAAGGTCGCCCGGAATCTTCAGGATTGGGAACAAGATCAATGGGCCCCCGGAAAGATTCCAGGTTGTCAACCTGGGACCTTGGATAATGGACAGTCACCTGCTTTGAAAAAAAATAGGCACCGGTAATCTTGAGACCTTTCACCAGACTCCATAGTCCCAGAACATCCTCACCCATTTTCCTAAGTGTATTCATACGCATCTTTTTATTAGTTTTCAGTTGTCAGTTGTCAGTAACAGCATATTACAATTCATTTATTATCTTTAGGGATCTGCTGAGTTCCACAAGTATTGCCGAAAGTTCATTTGTTTCATGAATCCTTCAGTGCTGAAAACTGATAACTGACAACTGATAACTACCCTTAAAACAGCTTCATCACTAAAGCCGTCCCCATCAGGTTGATAAGTGCCAACGGCAACAGCCACTTCCAATTCAAATTGAGCAACTGGTCAAAGCGGAGACGGGGAAAGGTCCAACGAAACCACATCATGACCAGCAGGAGCCCGTACATCTTGGCCAGGAACCACCAGAAACCCGGCAGAAAGGGACCGTGCCAGCCCCCCAGGAAAAGGGCTGTACAAACGCTGCAAACCACGATCATGTTGGTGTATTCCGCCAGAAAAAAGAGACCGAACCCCATACCCGAATACTCCGTATGAAACCCGGCGGTCAGTTCGCTTTCCGCTTCGGGCAAGTCAAAGGGGTTGCGGTTGGTTTCCGCCAAGGCGCAAACAAAGAAAATGAAAAATGCCAGGGGTTGGGTTGTTATATTCCATTGCCATGGGTATGGGCCCTGTCTCGCCACCATCTCGGAAAGGTTTAATGTGCCGCTGGTAAAGGTCACTGCCAAGACTGCCAGCAGGAGAGGGATTTCATACCCCACGGCCTGGGCCACGGATCGTGCCGCCCCCAGGAGACTCCATTTGTTGTTGGAACCCCACCCGGCCAGACAAAGGGCCAGCACATTGATCCCTGAAAACGCCAGAATCAACAGAAGTCCCAGGTTCACTTCAAATCCGGTAAGGATCGGTCCGAAAGGGATTGGCAACAGCAACAGCAAGGTAGGTGTAAATGCAGCGACGGGCGCCATCCAGAACAAAACGGCATCCGCTCCGTCGGGTTTAAGCGGCTGTTTTGAGAGAAGTTTAACAGCATCCGCAACCGTTTGGAGCATGCCGTGGGGACCCACCTCAAAGGGTCCCGGTCGCCGGTGAACATGCCCCGCCACCTTCCGCTCCAGGTAGACCAGGAAGATGACGCTGGCGGCTACAAAGAGGGCAGTGGCAACCACCGCAATGATCATCCGTATCAATTGGATTTCATCAAAGGACATGATGTATTTTTTATCCTTACAGGCATCGTAAAAAGTCCCAACTGTTGTAGAGACAAGGCATGCCTTGCCTCTACGGTCCCCGACAATCCCTCACCGACATTACCGCAACGGCAATCCATCATAAAACTTGTCATTTGACCAATTTTGCGGGTTGGTGATGATATATTTTTCTATGCGGCAATGGGATTCATGATTGCGGATAATATGATCATGAAACCGTGATTGCCATTTGAATTCATACCCCAAACGATGGGCATGTTTGCTGACCGCCGATTTGTATCCCCCGATAATGGAGGAAACCGTGGTTTTTCCCTGATTTTGGAATCGGTGTTGCCCGATTGTTTTGGTTGTTTCCGTCGTTATCGTTGGTTTTGTAGAGACAAGGCATGCCTTGTCTCTACGGTCCCCACAATCACCACCATCATTTTGATTTAACAACAATATCCCATGAACATGATTGGGCATCACCGCAAAGACGTCCAATTCGACATTTTTGTTATGACCTTTTATTTCATGCCAAAACACATCCGCCAAAATGCCAATTGCAGATAACTGCATGTGACCACTTTCAATCTCACCGAAATAATGCGTCTGTTGGTATGTGCAAATGGTAATAAAATAGGCGCCCGGACGACCATAATCCCATGTTTGCAAACGTGCAGAGCGTACCCTGTATCGATTCCTGAATTTTTCCGTCATTGCTTCCAAAAATATCTGCGATTTGGCCCTCGCTCTCTTAAATTCTTATTTTCACCCTTTCACCGATCAATCTCAGGGATCACCAAATCCAAGCTACCCAGAATGGAAACCGCATCCTGTAGGAGATGACCTTTAACCAGTTCTCCAAAAAGACTCAGATTGGAGAACCCTGGCGACCGCAGTTTAACCCGGTAGGGATGTTTGTCGCCATTTGAAATCAGGTAGACGCCGATCTTCCCCCGCGCCCCTTCCACAGCGAAGTAGACTTCCCCCTTGGGGGGCTTCCATCGGGGTTTGGGGGCATTTTTGACAATATGCTCCCCTTCCGGAATCTGTTTTACGGCCTGTTCGATGATGTTTAAACTTTCCGCCATTTCCGCCATGCGAACCCGGTAACGACCCATGGCATCCCCCTTTTCATCGACGGGTATCTCATAATCAAACCGGTCGTATATGGAATAGGGCTCGGTTTTTCGAATATCATAGGGCCGGTTGGAGCCTCTGATGACCGGACCTGTGGCCCCATACCGCTGACACATCTCAAGAGAAAGCACCCCCACGTTCTGGCACCGTTTACGGAAAATAATGTTGTCCGTTACCAGATCCCGGTACATGGGAAGCCGGTCTCTCATATATTTCACAAAGGCAAGGGCGTCTTTCAGAAACGAATCGGTGACATCAGCTGCCACTCCGCCGGGACGGAAAAAACTGTAGGTGAGACGTGATCCCGAAATGGGCTGGAGGAGATCCAGAATTCTTTCTCGATCTTCAAAGGCGTACATAATGGGGGTAAACGCACCCAGATCCAAAATATAAGCACCAAACCAGACCAGATGAGAGGATATGCGGTTCAATTCCCCGGTGATCACCCGAATGAATTCGGCCCGTTCAGGCACTTCAATACCGGCCAGCCGTTCCAGAGCCCCCACATAGGCCCAGTTCCAACCCAGCGGGTTCAGGTAGTCCACGCGCCCCATATTGGGCATGTACTGGAGGCAAGTTCTGTTTTCCGCTATTTTCTCATGCATCCGGTGGAGATATCCGATGACGGGCGTAGCCCTTACGATGTATTCGCCGTCCAAAACCAGCACGACCCTAAGTACCCCATGGGTGGACGGGTGTTGGGGACCCATGTTGATGATGAGGGTTTGTTCGTCGCCTTCGGTCATTGGCCCTCAGGTTTCGATTTTTCGGTTGGCAAATTGGTTTCTTCAAAAAACAGAAAATCAGGATCTCTTTCCACGATTTCACCCAAGTCAAGCAGATCTATTAGGGGCGCCCGGCTTTTACCCTCCTTTATAAGGGGATGATCCGTCATGTCTTCAGGCAACAGCAGGGGCTTTGGGTCCGGGTGACCGGTGAAATGAATGCCGAAAAAATCCATCGCCTCCCGTTCATGCCATAAGGCGCCGCTGTAAACAGCACTGATGGAAGGTATTTGGGGGTCATTATGGGGCAGGATCACATAAAGCGCCACCCTGTCCGGACCGGAATAGGGACTCAAATGGTATACCGCTACAAAGCCATTTGCGCTGTTCAGAGCCGAAATATCTTCCAGGAAAAAACCGGCTCGAAACAGGCGCAGGGCCGCATCCACCAGAGTGTCGGGGGAAAGGAAGAGACCCCAGGTAATTCCTGCCTTTTTGAAAGGGTGCCGGCACTTGCAAAGGGTCTTGAGTCCGTCCATCCACTCCGGCATCATCGCTTGATGCCCTCGGACGGTTTCGGCCACCAACGCCGACCGGTGATTTTTTTCTGCAGTTCGAACAGACCTTCGAGAAGTGCTTCCGGCCTGGCCGGGCATCCGGGTACGTACACGTCCACGGGGATTATTTTGTCCACGCCCTCCACCACAGAGTATTGTCCCGGAAATTTGAAAGGGCCTCCGGATATGGCACAGTTTCCCATGGCAATCACCCATTTGGGCGCGGGCATCTGTTCGTAAAGGCGCTCAACGGCCGGCGCCAGTTTGTGGGTCACGGTACCCGCCACAATCATCAGGTCCGACTGCCTGGGAGAAGCGCGAAACACTTCGGCGCCGAAGCGGGCCAGGTCGAACCTTGCCATGCCCGCGGACATCATCTCAATGGCGCAACAGGCCAGTCCGAAGGTCATGGGCCATAAGGACATGGACCGGCACACATCTTTCAGCTTTTCCGCCAGTTCGAGTTGGATAATGGGTGGTGTCCAGGATCCCGACCTTTGCGCTACGCCGGTTCTAGTTAGAAAATGGGCTTCCGGGGCCATTTGAAGACTCCTTTTGCGTGAAAATACAGAACTGCCAGGGCCAAAACCAAAAGGAAAACAAACACTTTGAAGAAAGCGGAAATACCAGTGGTCTGAGAATAGAAAAGGGCCACGGGGAAGAGATACAGCACATCCACCTCAAAGGCCAAAAAGATCAGAGCATAGATGTAGTAGTTAAGATGAAACCGGATACGGGCACCGGCAAGAGGGCGCATGCCGCATTCATAGGACATGCCCATTTGTTTATCGCGCGCCCGGGGCGAGAGGAAAAAGGCGCCGGTCAGGGCGCCTGCGGCCATGAGAAAACCCACGAGAAAAAAAAGCAGGATTGATATGTGTAACCAATTGAAGACCATTGATTTCTAAAGAACCTTTTCTGCTAACCTGCCCAGCTGGAATATTTGCCGATATCATATCAGGAAAAGTGATGCTTGCAAGGAATAATTTCCGGTTAACCGGTATTGTGAACCCTTGTTAAAAAGCAGAACAACGATTTCTTCAGCTTTATTTTTTTCTGGTTGACACCATCGGGAGGGATACTCTAATCTTTTTGTTCAAGTATGAATCCTGGGAAGTCCAGCGTCTCCATTCATAGGCGCTGTCTGGTGGTACGGGGGATCACCTTTTTATGGGTATCGTGTACGCTTTGCTCCTTGTCATGGGCCTTGTCCTGGTTCCCTGGATCGGGATTCAGGGATTTGGGCTGTCTTATCTCTTCGGTGTTTTGATCCCCTACGTCGCCATGGTCATTTTTTTCCTGGGGGTTTTGTCACGCCTGCTAAAGTGGGCCCGCATCCCAAACCCCTTTGTCATTCCCACCACCGGAGGTCAGCAGAAAAGCCTGGATTGGATCAAATCATCCGGACTGGATAACCCTTTTACCCGGGGTCAGGCAATGGGCCGACTCTTTTGTGAAGTCTTCCTGTTCAGGTCACTTTTCCGTAACCTCTCCTCAAGGGTTGCCTCGGATCGTAAAAATGGGCAGCAGCCGGGGCTGACCTTTGCGTCGGCCAAATGGCTCTGGCTCTTTGCCATTTTATTTCACTATGCCATTCTTGTGACGGTTTTCAGGCACCTCAGGTTTTTCACGAACCCCGTTCCCTGGCCCGTGAAAATGGCGGAAGCCCTGGACGGATGGCTGGAAGTGGGGATTCCAGAGGTCCTGGTAAGTGGTCTGGTCCTGCTGATGGCCGTCAGTTTGCTCCTGGGCCGGAGACTGTTGATGCCAAAGATGCGATACATTTCTCTTTTGAACGACTATTTTCCCCTGTTTTTGCTCGTGGGTATCGCCGGGACAGGGGCGCTCATGCGCTACGTGGTGGGGATTGACGTAAGCGGTGCCAAACAACTGGTCATGGGTCTTATCTCGTTTAAGCCCGTGATCCCCGAAGGGATCGGCCCGCTTTTTTTTATACACCTCTTTCTGGTTTGCACCCTGCTGGTGTACTTCCCCTTCAGCAAATTGATGCACGCGGGAGGCATTTTCTTTTCTCCCACCCGAACCATGCCCAACAACAGCCGGGCCGTGTATCATGAAAACCCCTGGAACTATCCGGTAAAATTCCATACCTACCCGGCCTATGAAACGGAATTTCACGACAAAATGGTGGAAGCGGGCATTCCCCTGGACCGATCAGCGACCCCCTTGAACGGAAAGGATTAATCCTGTGAGCGACAATCTTCCGGAAGCAGACGATCTTGCCCGGATCAATTTGGATTTGCCCGCATCCGGGTGGATGGATACCCTTCCCATGCTCAAGAAAGGGATGTACTGTCACGGGGTTCAAGGTAAAAATATCGAAGCCCTGGGCATGCCCAACCCCCGTGACTGGCGGGTTGAAGATGATGACTGGCAGCTGCCTGAAGACTGGTACAATATCGTCATGGAAGGTCTTCGGGAACGTCTCCATCGATTTCGATCTCTTCAAATTTTCATGGATATCTGCGTCCGTTGCGGCGCCTGCGCGGATAAGTGCCACTTTTTCATCGGCTCCGGCGACCCCAAGAACATGCCGGTGCTGCGGGCCGAACTGTTGCGGTCCGTGTATCGCCACGATTTTACCCGGGCCGGCCGCATTATGGGAAAAATGGTGGGGGCCCGGAAACTGACAAAAGCGGTGATCCGGGAATGGTGGGTTTATTTTTTTCAATGCAGCGAATGCCGCAGATGCTCTCTGTTCTGCCCCTATGGCATCGATACAGCGGAAATCACCATCCTGGGCCGCGAATTGCTAAACCTGTTAGGACTCAACATCGACTGGATCGGGGCAGCGGTTGCCAAATGTCACCATGTGGGGAACCATATCGGCATGGAACCCCAGACCTTCAAGGAATCCATTCTGTTTTTGTGCGACGATATCGAGGAGATCACCGGGGTCAAAATTGAACCTTCTTTCAACCGCAAGGGGGCTGAGATTCTGTTTGTGACTTCTTCGGGCGATTTTTACGCGGAACCGGGCATCTTCACCTGCATGGGATACCTGATGCTGTTTCACCAGCTTGGGCTGGACTATACCTGGTCCACCTATGCAGCGGAAGGAGGCAATTTCGGTTTTTTCACCAGCCACGAGGTGGCCAAACTCCTGAATGCCAAGATGTATGCCGAAGCCGAGCGCTTGAAGGTCAAATTTATCCTGGGCGGAGAATGCGGTCACATGTGGCGGGTTATTCATCAATACATGGGCACCATGAACGGCCCGGCCGGTTTTCTGGAGACGCCGGTTTCCCCCGTCACGGGAACCCCCTTTAATCATGCGGCTTCCACAAAAGCGATCCATATTTGCGAATTCACATCAGACCTGGTTCACCAGAACAAAATCAAGTTGGATCCTTCCCGAAACAATCATTTAAACGTCACCTTTCACGATTCCTGCAATGTGGCCCGGGGTATGGGCCTTCTGGAGGAGCCCCGTTACCTGATTAAAAAAGCGTGCAATCATTTTTACGAAATGCCCGAAGAGACCATTCGAGAGCGGACTTTCTGCTGCGGCAGCGGCGCTGGTCTCCATGCGGGGGAAGACATGGAACTGCGCATGCGGGGGGGGCTACCGAGGGCCAATGCGGTCAGAACCGTGCGCGACCGATATGATGTAAACACGCTGGCGTGCATCTGCGCCATTGACCGGGCCGCTTTTCCGGCGCTCATGAAATACTGGGCACCGGAAGTGGGAGTAGTGGGTATTCATGAACTACTGGGGAATGCTCTGGTAATGGATGGGGAAACAAAACGGACATTGGACCTTCGCGGGGAAGAACTGCCGGGAATGACAGAGGAAAGCCCGTCACCCGAAGAAACGTCCATTCCTGATTCAACCGTGAAAACGGAGGGTGCCTGATGCACGGCAAGGCTTGGGTGATCACAGGGATGATTCTTTTCACCGCATTGGCGGCGTTTCCCTTTTACTGGTATTTTATGGGAGAAGATAAACCCTTTCCCCAACTGGAAATGCCCGCCAATGCCAAAAAATGTGTGGAACAAACCGCATTCATGCGGGCAAACCACATGCGGTTACTGGATGCCTGGCGGGTTTCGGTGGTGCGGGATCATATGTTCATCTACACCGCCGCATCGGGTCGGGCATTTGAGATGAACCTACACAAAACATGCCTGGGGTGCCACACCTCCGCCACAAAGTTCTGCGACCGATGTCACACATACAATGACGTTACCCCCCCCTGCTGGGACTGTCATGTGACCACTGGAGAAGCTGAAAAAGGGGGATCATCATGACCATCACCCGCAGAAAATTCTTGAAAACAGCATCGACCGCCGGCCTTTTCGTTGCAACGGGACCTGTCATGAGTCATGGGTTTGATCTTCCGGGCCGCATGTCTCCCGGCCCTCGTGCGCTTAAGGCTAAACGGTGGGCCATGTTAGTGGATATGAGCAAGTGCGATGGTCAGTGCACGGAAAACTGCATCGGCGTGTGCCACGAAATTCATAATGTCCCATATATTCCCACAGCCGAACACCAGGTCATGTGGCTGTTTCAGGAGCCCTATGAAAATACCTTTCCAGAACGGGCCCATGATCTTATTTCCGATCAGCTTAAAGGGAGGAAATTCTTCCTCTTATGCAACCATTGCGATGATCCGCCCTGTGTAAGGGTCTGCCCCACCCAGGCCACGTTCAAACGGGAAAAGGACGGCATTGTCATGATCGATTACCACCGCTGCATCGGATGCAGGTTCTGCATGGCCGCCTGCCCATACGGCTCTCGAAGTTTCAATTTCCGCGACCCCCGGCCCCATATCAAAAAGATTCATCCGGAATTTCCCACCCGACGAAAAGGGGTGGTGGAAAAATGCAACTTCTGCCAGGAACGACTGGAAAGAGGGCAAATGCCCGCATGCGTTGAAACCTGTAAAAAGGGCGCCCTGGTGTTTGGAGACCTGGGGGATCCCTCATCGGAGATTCGTCGAATCCTGGCGGAAAAGCCTCATGTGAGGCGCAAGACCCACCTGGGAACCCACCCTTCGGTTTTTTACATTTTCTAAGAGGTCAACATGATTGAAAAAGCCCTTCATGGCGGAAAAGTCTACTGGTTGTGGATCATTTTCCTTGCGGCAGGGGTTGGGGCGGGGCTTTTCGCCTACCTGTATCAGCTGCAAGAGGGTTTGTGGCTTACGGGCATGAGCCGGAATGTGTCCTGGGGGTTTTATATCTCCCAATTCACTTTTCTGGTGGGGGTGGCGGCTTCCGTCCTCATGGTGGTGCTCCCCCTGTATCTGCATGATTTTAAAGCCTTCGCCCCCATAACCGCCCTGGCCCAGTTTTTGACGGTGGGAACGCTTGCCATGAGCTTGCTCTTCATCTTTTCCGATGTGGGCATGCCCATGCGCATCCTGAATGTTCCCCTGAACCCCACGCCCGGCTCCATGCTCTTTTACGATACCATATTCCTTCCGGGATTTATGTTGCTCAACCTGGTAATCGGCTGGACCGCCGTCGGGGTCGAGAAAAGGCACACATCCCTTCCCCGCTGGATCAAATTTCTCATCTATGTCTCCTTTCCCTGGGCCGTGATCATGCATACGGTCACCGCATTCATCTACGCGGGCACTCCCGGACGGGGCTTCTGGATGACCGCCATCATGGCACCCCGTTTTCTGGCCACGGCCTTTGCCGCGGGATGCGCCATTTTGATTATTCTTTCATTGGTGCTCAGGCCTCTCGCCCGGTTTGATGCCGGGGAGAAGGCCATCCAGAAACTGGTAACCATTATGTTTTACGCCCTGATTATTAACGCGTTCTGTCTGGCTGTTGAATATTTCACGGCGTTTTACAGCCATGTGCCCGCCTATAGCGAAACTTTTCGGTATCTTTTTTTCGGGATTGACGGGAATACGGCCTTTGTGCCATGGTTCTGGGTGATGAATCTGGCGATTCTTTGTTCCATCGCCCTGCTGGCCTTCCCTGGTGTAAGACACAACCACCTTTATTTATCCGAAGCCTGCATTGTTGCGCTGGTCGGTCTCTGGATTGACAAAGGATTTCTACTGGTGCCCGCGGCATTTATCCCCAATGTCTTCGGCCGGATCATGGAATACCCGCCTTCATGGGTTGAGCTGACCGTCTCTTTAGGAATTTACTGCCTGGGCATGCTTCTGGTGACGGCACTTTACAAAGTGATCATCGCCGTCAGGAGTGAAAGGCATCTGTCTCCTTCCTGAAAGGTTTGATGAAAAAATAATTTCATGATGAAGCGCAGAAAAGTTTTTTATTGGATCGGGGGGATTCTGAGCGGAATCCTGCTCCTGCTATGCCTGTTACTCCTGGTGGCCCCCCTGCTCATTAGCCTCGACAGTGTACATAGAGAGATTGAGGCCCGCTTCAACCGGGAAACGGGCGGGCAAGGCACATTCCGAAAGGTGGATATTTACTTTTTACCTCGACCCCATGCGGTCATCCGCGGGGGAAAGCTTTCTTTTCCCGGCAGGGATACCTTGGTTTTTGAAACCCTAACGGTTTATCCCCAAATCCTGCCGCTACTTAAAGGGGCGTTCCTGCCGGCCCGTATTGAACTCTCCTCGCCCAGGACGGATATTGATCTAGAATCAGCCAAAAAGGATCAATCATCAATCCTTTTCTCCGACATTGTTGGAAAAGGGGAAATCCCTCCGGGCATCCGTACTTGGATTAACAAAACCGACGGCCTCAAGATTCGGATTGAAAACGGTCTCTTGAATCTTATAGCCAGCGGCTCAATCTTCAAAAACGGAGCATCGTTTCAGTTCAGCAACATCAACATTTCAGCCGAGCAATCAAACGACAATCTCACCGTTAAATTGACATGCGCCTCCAATTTTTTTGAACATATGAACCTGAAAGGTCAGCTGGAATTGGCTTCCTTTAAAACAAAAGGGGATTTGACCCTCTCAGGTTTCAAGACCGGCGAATTACCGAACAATTTGCAACACCATGAGGCCATGGGGCTGGAAGATGGCTTGGTAGACCTTCACATGAACTTTGAGGGGATGGGTTTAGAAAGCCTGAAAGCGCATGTAAATCTGTCCGCGCCTGCTCTGAGGTTATCGCGCGGTCAAAGAAGGATTATGTTAAAAGGCGCTCAACTGGGGGGCGATATCCAGTTTGGAAAAGATATTCTGGTTGCGTCTTTGTCTCACATGACCCTGGACTATCCCCGAATGGAGCTGTCCGCTCTGTTCAAAAAAGAAAAGGATGGTCCACGGGTAAGCATTCACCTTGAGGGAAAAGATGTGGATGTGCCTGCCGTTCGCTCCTGCGCTATGACTTTAGCGGACGATATTTCACCTGTTAAGGATATCTTTGCGGTTATTAAAGACGGGTGTGTTCCGTCCATCTCGGTGGACGCTCAAGGGAAAACCCTGGCTGATCTAGGCAATCTGAATCGCTATACCATCAAAGGCCAAATGCGAAGGGGGAAGATTTCCCTGAAAAACCCGGAGCTAAACCTGACGGACGTAGAAGGCAGCGCCCTGATTTCGAATGGGATACTCAGAGGGCAGAGACTTCTGGCAAACTTAGGTAAAGTCAATGGAAAAGAAGGGATTCTTACGGTGGCGCTTAAAGATAATGCCGCTCCTTTTTACCTGAACATCCAGGTGGACGCAGATCTGGCCGAGGCCCATGCTGTTTTGAAGCGCATTGTGACGAAGGGCGCCTTTGCAGAAGGTCTTAACCATGTCCGATCCATAGAAGGTCAGGCTACGGCAGAACTGAAGCTGGAGGAAAGTGACAGTGACCTCCTGGTGGATGTGGATTGTTCGTCGTGCCGTTTTAAGGCCGATTACCAATCCCTTCCATTTCCCGTAATCGTTGACAAGGGGAAAATACATTACCGTCAAAACCACCTCCGTTTTCGCGATCTGGAGGGCAGCTGCGGTCGGACCAGGATCTTTGAGGCATCAGGCCTTTTTGACTGGCAGGCGGATACCCAAATGGATATAACGTCCGCAAAGGCCACCGTTTGTCTGGAAGAGGTCTATTCTCATTTTGCCACCATGAAAGGGCAACCCGAATGGTTCAAGAAATTAGACGGCATCAAGGGTCAAATGTCCCATCATACCCTTCGCGTGAAAGGTCCGTTAGAAAAACCCGGCGCCTGGCAATATGAAACCGACTTTGATATGCGAAATGTTTCCCTTGAAGCATCGTTCATGCCGGGGACACTGGCAGTCAGCCAGGCGCAGGTTTCAGCGAATACCCAAAGTGCCCGTTTCAACAATGCGGTGATCCATATCCTGGATGCGGAACTGAACATGAGCGGAAAACTGGGAGGGCCCTTGACCGATCTGAAAATGTTTGAGACCACCCTGTCGGGAACCTTAGGGTCTCAAGGGATGCAATATCTCTATGAAACTTTTAAAATGCCCGAGGACTTTCTGCTCAGAACACCCATGACAATTCACTCGGGCCGTGCTCTCTGGCGGAAGAACACCGGCGTATCCTTTGACGGGAATCTGCTTTTCCCCGAAGGCACTGCCGTATCCTTGGATGTCTCTTATGGTCCGGCAAAATTGAATATTCGAAAACTGGTGGTGGAAGACGATACCACGCGAGCAACCCTTGGTTTGCTGGCTCATGAAGCGCTGGTGGACATCGATTTTTCGGGGAAACTCCAGAAATCAACCCTGGACGGGCTGTTCGCAAAAAACCTTATTTTGGACGGTTGGATTGAGGGGGATATATCAGCCCGGATATTACCCCAACAATCATTTTCCACCTCAGCGGAAGGGTTTCTTAAAGGAAAGGGCATCCCCATTTACGGCGTGGCGCTGCCCGCAACAATTGAAGACTTTTCTTTGCGCGCCGAAGGTCAATTGCTCCGTGTTGATTCGGCACGCATGGCCATATATGAAAACAGACTTGTCATCAGCGGAAATGCCGATCTTTCAACGGAAAATACCCGCTTCGATGTGGACATTTCCACCGATAACGTTGATCTTGACAAAATCCTGGCATTCCTGAAAGAATCAGATACCGATGCCGCAAGCAATGATAAAGGCCCCTGGTCTTTCCCCATCCGGGGTACGGCCCATTTAATGTGGGATAGTTTGAAAATTGGAGGTTACACCTGGCATCCTTTTCAAGGGGAAATAACGGTGGATACTGACAGCATTCGTGTTGCGGTTGAAAACTCCAGACTATGCGGCATCGATTCGCCGGGGGTTTTAAGGTTCAACCGGGATGGCATTGAGCTTGCGTTTGGTTTGAAGGCAGAAAAAGGTAATTTGAACCAAACGATGACCTGCCTCACCCAAAAGCGGGTCGTCGCAGAGGGCACATTTGATCTTGACGGAAAAATCGAGGGAAAGGGCAACTGGAACAATCTCTTTGAAAGGCTGGAGGGGCCGTTTCTGTTTTCGTCTGTCGACGGGCATGTCAGACAAGATCCGGCACTGGCGGGGGTGATATCGGTTTTAAGCGTCACGGACATTTTTCAAGGCAAGCTTCCCTCATTTGAAAAGGAAGGATTCCCTTATGATTTGGTGCGGATTAAAGCGGACCTTAAGGATGGAAAAATTCACATCCATGAGGGTGTCATGAACAGTTCCGCCATGGACCTTGTGATTCAAGGGAAAATGGATCTGCTAAATGATCAGCTGGATCTCAACATGCTCGCATCCCCTTTCACCCTGACGGATCGCTTAATCAGGCTTGTTCCCATAGCCGGATACATTCTAGGCGGAACACTGATTTCCGTTCCCATTAAAGTTGACGGCCCCATGGAAAAGCCCAAGGTTCGAATCCTTCCTCTTTCGGAGATTGGATCGGGCGTGTGGGGAATCTTGAAAAGAACCCTTGAAACACCGGTAAGAATGGTTGAACCACTGGTGGGAGAAAAGGAAAAACCCAAAGACGAAAAAGATGAATCAAGATTCTGGTAAATATTTTTTCTGGAGGATCAAAAAATGAGAATTGGAAGTATTGTTTGCATGCTGTTGTTTCTGGCTGCCTGTGTGCCTGCAAAGACGTGGATCAGCAATCCCTCGACACAGCAGATACAGAATTCTGATTTCAGTGCTCAACTAACCCCTCTAAAAAGGGATAAGGAACATTTCGTTTCGTTCAGGCTTTTCATTGACAATAAGACGGACCAAAAGCTGAAAATTGACTGGAACCAGACACGGTATCTTGTCAATGGAAAAGCCTATGGCCCGTTTGTGTTTCCAGGTATTGATCCTGCAACCATCAAAAAATCGATCCCACCGGCTACTATTCCGGCAAATGGTACTTTCAGCAAGGAAGTCTTTCCCCTGAAACTGGTGGCCTTTGCCCCAATGCGACAGGAAATTCTGGATGGAGAGGGCCGGGGACTCTACCCGGGCCCCCTTCCAGCGGGAAAAAACACCATGGATCTGATTATCTATCAGGGCGACCGTCAACTAAGGCAGCGAATTACTGTGGATATAGAGCAGAATTGATTTACCATGATTGGCAATTTACTTGACAAAACCGGAAATCAACGGTTAGGAGTAAGTCCAAATTATTTGAAAACCTAAGAATACCAGGAGCAGGATAATGAACCCCATCGCAGAAGAACTCAACACCATTATAGAGAACGGAAACCCGCATGTTTACGATATGCTTAGCAGCGTAGGCAAAAACCTCTTTTTCCCGAAAGGCATCCTTTCACAAAGTGCTGAAGCCAAGGAAAAAGCCCATAGATTCAACGCAACCATCGGTATGGCCACGGAAAAAGGGGATACCATGTTTCTCCCCTCCATCATGGACATGCTCAATGACATCTCCCCCGCGGAAGCGTTGACCTACGCCCCCTCTTTCGGCATCATGCCCCTTCGAAAGGCCTGGAAGGAAGAAATTTATCGAAAGAACCCTTCCCTCACGGGCAAGGAAATCAGTCTGCCTGTCACCTGCAACGCCATTACCCATTGTTTGAGCGTTGTTTCAGATATGTGGGTGGACCCGGATGATGTCATCATCCTTCCTGACAAAATGTGGGGCAATTACAACCTGATTTTTGGTGTCAGAAAAGGGGCGGTCATTAAGAATTATACTTTTTTCGACCCGGCAGGCGGTTTCAACATGAACGCCTTTAAAATCTGTGTTGAAAAAGAAGCCGAAGAACGGAAAAAGATCATTGTACTGCTCAATTTCCCCAACAATCCCACCGGCTACACGATTTCATCTCAAGAGGCGGACGGTATTGCAGATATTCTTGAAAGCGTTGCCAAAAAGGGAACCCATGTGGTGGCCTTTACGGATGATGCCTATTTTGGTCTTTTCTATGAAAAAGCGGCCATGAAGGAATCCGTTTTCACCCGATTGCTGGACCGTGACCCCAATCTTCTGGCCGTTAAACTGGATGGCGCCACCAAGGAAAACTTTGTATGGGGACTGCGGGTGGGCTTTGTAACGTATGGTTGCCCCGTCAATGGAGAATCGCGACCCTTTTATGATGCACTGGAGAGAAAAACAGCAGGCGCCGTCAGGGGATCCATATCCAATGCCTCCCACCTGAGCCAGGAACTGGTCCTGAAATCATTGCAGTCTAAAAGCTACCTGTCTGAAAAGCAGGAAAAATTTGAGATTATGAAAGCACGGGCCTTGGAAGTTAAAAGTGTGCTTACCGACCCGAAATATAATGATGCATGGGATGTATACCCCTTTAATTCCGGTTATTTCATGTGCTTGAAGCTTAAGACCGTCGATGCGGAACCCCTTCGGGTCCACCTTCTGGAAAAATATGGCGTGGGACTTATTTCTTTGGGCAAGACCGACCTGCGCGTAGCCTTTTCCTGCCTGGAAAAGGAAGATACTCGGGAGCTGTTTGATACGGTTTTAAAGGGTGTGGAGGATCTTTCGTCATCATAAACAGACATTGGTGGGTTGCCGGCTATTTGTTGTGAGCAGACTTCCATTCCAGTTCTTCAATATGTTTTTGATATAGACCGGTTTTGGCTCTTCCGCCGGGTTTTCCTTCAACCAGAGATAACATGGGATCTTTTGTGGATACTGACGGTTTTTGCGCCTGGGGCGGCAAGAGAAAATCCACCAATCTCGGTCCTTTCTCGCGGGGTTTCCCCTTGGAAGACATGGGCGTCTGGCTGGGCACCATGGTTTCCAGCTCCATGACGACTCTGTCCGCCTCTTCGCGAAGGCTGAATTCAACAAACCGGCCGTGGAGTGACCGTTCCACCCGCCTGGCCGTCAAGACCATGAAATCGATGAAATCCTCCATCAACTGAGAGGGCTCCAATGAGTGGCCCATGGCTTCCATCATTTCACGATATGCATCAAAAAACCGGGTCATCTTTTCCCGTTCATCAGCAATTGTTCGTGTATTGAAACGACTCCGGTAAACCCTTGCCTCCTGGGATGCCCCCGAATCCATATTTATCAGGGTCTGCTTTCCAGGTGTCGTTTGTTCTTTTTCGACCAATGCCGTACTTACTTCAGCCAAAGCGATAATTTCCTCGGGCGAACGGCGAAATCCTTCGTCAATTTCCTGCCAGGGAACCACACGGCTGACTTCCTCAAAGGTCGTGATCCCCTTCAGAACCTTGTAAAAACCATCTTCCCGCATGGTGACAAGATCCGACGCTTCTCTGGCCGCTCGCCTGATTTCGCCGGATGTTTTGCGCGCAAGGATGGCGTCTCGAATCATATCGTTGACCAGCAGCAGCTCATGAACGCCTGTTCGCCCACGATATCCCATATGATTACAGTGGGCACATCCAACGGGTTTAAAGAATTTGTACTTTTCCATGTTTTCAGCGCGAACCCCCAGAGCATCCAGTTCATATTTATCCGGGGTATAGGCCAACCTGCATTCGGAACAAAGAACGCGAACCAGCCTCTGGGCCAATACGGAGACCACGGTGGACGAGATGAGGAAGGTGTCGATACCCATGTCCATGAGCCTCAAGAGCGCGCCGGTGGTATCTTCCGTATGAAAGGTCGACAGCACCTTATGCCCGGTGAGCGCCGCCTGGATGACCGCTTCCGCCGCGGTGGTATCCCTGATTTCCCCCACCATGATCACATCGGGGTCCTGACGCATCATGGATTTAATGAAATCCGAATACGTATGCCCCAGTTTGGGGTTGAGCTGGCCTTGAACGATGCCGTCGATGACATATTCCACCGGGTCCTCAACGGTGATAATGGATGTCTTGCCGTCATTGAGGTAATTGATTGCCGCGTACAGGGTCGTTGTTTTTCCGCTGCCGGTGGGCCCTGTCACCAGAATCACGCCTGTTGGCTGATCCAGGATCTTCATGAAACGAACCATGTTCTGTGGCGTAATCCCCAGTTGGTCAATGTCAATCAGAGCGCTTTTGCGATAAAGAATCCGAATAACAATGTTTTCCCCAAAGGCAGCGGCATAGACCGATACCCGCAAATCAACCTCTTTGTCCATCACCTGGGCATGAATACGGCCGTCCTGATGTTTGCGCTTCTCGGCGATATCCAGTTTGCACAACACCTTGATTCGGGACGCAAGGCTAAGGGCCAGTGAAACCGGCAGGTCCGTTTTGTGGTGCAGGATCCCGTCGATTCGGAACCTGATACGGAGACTATCTTCCTTGGGTTCAATATGAATGTCGCTGGCCCCTTCAAGGATGGCATTGGTAAAGATGTAGTCCACCACCCCCGCGGTGGTGTCCCCCCCTTCCATGGAGATTTTCTTATCCCCGATGATAAGGTCCTTTTTTTCCTTGCCGGCAACTGCCTTTTTTTCAAAAGTGACCTTTTGAAAATGCTGATGGATGGCGTTGCGGATGTCGGTGGATGAGGCAATGGCCGGTTTGATTTTACGGACCTTGAAAACACGACCCAGATTCTGAATCATATCCCTATCAAGGGGATTGCTCATGATCAACGTCAATACATCATTTTCCTTGAAGGCGGGAATGATTTCATTGCTCAGCAGAAATTCCTCGTTAATACCTTGTAAAAGCGTCTTATCGATGAGATGAAAATCAGGGGCAACCTTTAAAATTCCCATCTGAATGGATAATGCATCCACAAGGGCGTTTTCTGAAATAAACCCCTTGCTGATAAGGATTTCACCCAGTCTTCCGCCGATTTTCTTTTGATGGTTCAGTCCTTCATCCAGCTGTTGGGGCGTGATCAGCCCCAGGTTGATGAGCAGATCCCCCACGGAGATTCTTTTATGATATCGACTGAGGATCTGGTGGAGACGGCTTCTGGAGAGAAATTTCAGGTCGACACAAACCTCCCCGAGCGGTTTATACACCCTTCCCTCTTTTTTTATGGCCAGAGCCTTTTCAAGCTGTTCCCCGGTGATGGCGCCTTCCTGGATGAGTAGTTCGCCTACCCTGAGGTTGCTAGACGCCTTCATTGCCGTTCGCCTCATTTTTGTCTTTTTGTGGGAAGGGGATACCCGTCAAAGGGGATTTGACTTCCTTCAATTTGGGGGTCGCTTTTTTCGGCATGGCATCGGCAAAAAATGACTCGGGCGTTTGGTTCCGCTCCGGGTCAAATTCACACATACCCATATGGGGCATCAAAAGACCCAGGGAGGGCATTTGAACCGAAATATCCTGGAGCACGTTCTTTTGCACCCTCTGGGTTGGAATCTTTGCGTTTTCAAAAGATGTATGGGTGAGCAGAAAGGTAAAATTGGCCCGGTTCCATCTTGCGATAATGTCCGCTTTTCGAAGGGTTCGAAAAATAGCATCTTGAACAATTCGAATGATCTCAATTTCCTCCTCGGGAAGCAAATCCTTCGTGACTTCATCAAAGTTGGAAATGATAATGGTAATCAGGGTAAGGCTATATTTGTTTCTTCTGGCATTGGAAATCTCTCTTGCCAGAACTTCCATGAAAAACGTCATGGAATATCCTTTGGTCGCCATATCGATAACGGATAGCTCCTGGCTTTTTCTGGCCAGGCTCTTCTTTTCCAATACGCCATGGGCCAGGTCCAGTGCAAGCCACAGTACCTGCTGTTCTTCCTTTGTCATTTCCCCCACATGGATGTTTTCAAAATACAGGGCTGAATATACGGGCACATCCTCTTTGGTATGGATGTAGATTTCACCACTCTCCTCCTCAAGGTCAAGGACTTCCAGCAGAGGAACATCTGAAAAGAAATTTGTGATATCATCGGGCTTCAGCAGCATGGAATGGGTCTGCCACAAATGGGCCACAACCAGTTTATTGATTTCTTCGATCCTTTCCGGGTCAAAGGCGCCTTCACTGCTGAGGTACATTTCACCATGGTTGTTTGAAATCAATAGCGCTGCACCCAGGGTAAAAGGATAGAGGGAATGGATGATGGCCATCAGCGACTGCACGAGATCGGCCGGACTGGTCTCCCATGTGTCCATCATATTGATCTCGTTAAGAATATTGGATCGAAGGAGATCCTGCTCCAGAAGGGTGGTGGCCATCATTAAAATGGCCTGGTCCTCCAGCTCGGGTATAACATTGAAATGGCTGATAATCTGGCGAGCGGGTTTCTTCCTGAAAACCAGTTCCTCTATAGCGGCTTCCCAGACCTTTTCAGTAACAGGCGTTTTCAGGTAGCCGTCCGCACGGCAGACCTTGCTCCAATAGCGGTCCAGAGCATTTCCGGAGGCCGCAACATGCAGTATGGGCACATCACGCACAAAAGGATCCTGTTTCAGCACCCGCGCACACTGATGTCCATTCATTCTCCTGAGATGAACATCAAGGACAATGAGATCCGGTTTCTGCCCATAGACTTTCCGAACGGCGTCAATGCCATTGTCACACGCAATAATTTCCATTCCGCGTCTTTCCAGCAGACCTCGGACAGAACCGTCCGAGGTCTCGGGGTTTTCCGCCAACAATACTTTCTTCAGATTAGGATGCATTTGGGCCTTCCAAAACAGGTCTGGTTGTTTCCTTTCTACTTTCAATTCATGTCAACCCGCGGGGTTAAACGCTTTCAATAAATACCCTCACGGCATCCCGCAGCGATGGTCTTACCCAGTTCTTCACATTGCGCGAAGATTTCCCGGTTAACGACGCCTTTTGCCATCACGGGTGCCATAATTTTCTTGAACTGATACCCCAGACAAATACGGTCTATGTGGTTTAAAGCCCCGGCTCCGTCATTGCCGGCACTGATAAGAACTGCATATGGTTTCTTGAATATTTCTTTTTTTCCCCGCGCCTCCTCATAGGTTCTGTCAAAAAAATCTTTGACCATCCCCGCCATGTAACCGAAATATTCGGGCGAAGCGATAATCAGCCCATGGCATAACATCAGATCTTGAAGGGTTGCTTCAGAGGCCCTTTTCAGAAAAACTTCCACACCCGCCATGGAGTTTGCCCCTTCGGCAGCCTTTTGGGCCATTTTTTGCGTATTTCCACTTTGTGAGTGATAAACGATCAGGATTCTACACGTCAACGGTTTCTCCTGCAACACTTTGAAAACGGAAGTTAAAAATAAACACCAAACATCAGGATCACCGAATCTACGCTCGTATTATCTCCGTTCAGATAGGCGTTTGACAAATGGTCCCAGCGAAGGGATGTAAACAAGGTTTCCCGGCCGATGGGAAACTCAAGCCCGAACCCTGCCTTGGGATTGAAATTGAGACGGGACCCCTGGCCTTCTACGCGAAATCCCGTGTAAATCAGTCCGATGCCACCTTCGATGTAGGGCCGAACGGATTTTGAATCAAGGAAGTCCAGGTAATAAAGGGCCAACATCCCCGCCGATGCCATGACCCAGTTCTCAGGGGTTGTGGTGGACCCCAGGCTGCATTCCACTTTAAACCGCAGATTTTCCGGCGCGCTGTGAGGCCAAACTTTATCATAGTCAAACAGGACCAAATAGTTGGCCAGAATAAATCCGATCTTATTGTCGGGATGAAAGGTATTCCCATAACTGAGGGCAAATCCGAATCGAGTGGGCACCTCTTCGGTGTTTTGCTCCTCAGCCAGCGATGTTTCGTTAAACAGCATTAACGCAAAAAAAGTCAACCAAACCACTAGCAGGGCCTGTTTAAATTTCATATTTCAACACCTGTTTTGAATAAGAAAATCCGTCATCAAAAATTTCTACCGCTTTAAGCGCCGTATCACCAGTGGTGGAAGCGACCACCACTTCATTTAAACCTAGTGCCACAGCCCTTTTAAACGCCTGGTTCAAGGTTTCTTCCGTATTGGTCTTTTCGGGTTCTTCAAAGTACATGGGCTCCTTATCTTAAAAGTCTCTCGTCGTGGAATGGCTCCATCTTATGATATTTCTAACAATGACAGAAATTCTTTCCATGTTGAAACACGGAGCACACTCTCATGGGGCTCATCTGTTTCACTTGGAGCCATGAGCGCAGGTATGGGCGGTTTCTTATCCTTGACGTAAGTAAACCAAACCGGTTGGATCCCAGCCGCCGAGGCCCCATTCACATCCGCATCCACATCATCCCCCACATACATGATTTGATCCTTGGGCACATCAAAACCGCCAATCAACTCGCGGAAGACCTCGCCGTGGGGTTTGCGATACCCCAATTGTCCGGATATGAGCTTTATCTCAAAAAAAGGTGCTAACGCAAGGCGATCTATGATCTCCAAAGCGGCGGGCCAATGGGTGAAATTGCTCAACAGCCCAAGTTGATACCCATCCTTCAATCTTTCCAGCATGGCTTTGGTTCCGGGCACACAATGGCAGGAATCGTAAAAAGTTGAAAAATAAGCTTCAACAGCATTGGCTATCCTGGGATCATCCGGCAAGACATGGTACCCGAAGTTTTCCAGTGCGGCACTGATCCAGAAACGGTTATGGGTTTCCTTGCCATCTTCCCGGGTCTGTTTGATAAACATCACAGCCGCATCGTAATAGGCTTTTTTAAAAGCATCTTCCTCGGGGTAAAACCCACTTCGTTCCAAACTCTGTTGCATGCGGGGAAAGGCCCGTGTAAGGGTATCCGGTTTCGCCATCACCAGTGTGTTAAAAAGATCAAAACCGATGGCTTTAATATGGTTCATTTTTTTCCTATTCAGCATAAATGGAGTAAACGGTCATCGCCATTATTTTATCTACCCTGATTTACAGAGAAAATCTCAATCGATGGCGAATCCAAGGGATTTTACTGAGCATGACGTCTATTCTGCTGCTGCGGCTGTAATCCAGGAGCATTACTTCTTTTCTTTTAACCGTCTTTCCACAACACAATAGATCCCTTCACCCTCCATGGCCGGTTTAAAGCAGAAATTGTCGGAAAGACATTTGGCCTTCCTCAGATCGCCGGATGCCCATCTTTTGACGAGTCCCGGTTCCCGAATAAAGGGCCGACTCATGGAAATGTATTCCGCATACCCGCCCTGAACCAGTTTTTCCGCCACCTGAAAGGATCGGTTCCCGCCCACAAGAATCAAAGGAACACGGATCTTCTCTTTGAACATTTTTGCCGCTTCCCTGAAGTAGGCTTCCTTTTCTTCGGTGGCGATCCCCATCCTCGAGGGGTTCAGTTTTCCGGAGAAAAACGTACCGCCGCTCAGTTCGATAGCATCAATCCCGCCCTTTTCCAGCATTTCACCAACCTGAACGGATTCATCCAAGGTCAGCCCGCCTTCAAGAAAATCCTCAGAATTCAATTTTATGAGAATCGGGAAATCATTACCGACAGCAGATCGAACCGCTCCAAGAACTTCCAGCACCAACTTGGCCCGGTTTTCCAGCGATCCCCCATAAGCATCTTCGCGTTTGTTTAAGGCCGGTGAAAGGGATTGGCTTAGAAAGTATCCGTGGGCTGTATGGATTTGGACGCCGTCAAATCCAGCTTCTTTGGCTCTACGGGCCCCTTCGGCAAAAGCGTTTACCAGTTTTTCCAGGTCGCTTTTTTCTATGATCCTGCGGGGAGCTTTGGTGAAATTTTCCACACCCGACAACGCCAGAGGGGGTTTTCCAATCAATTTGGCACTGGCAAAAGCCCCTGCATGGGTGATCTGGAGAATGATTTTGCCATCCCGCTCGTGAACCGCCCGGGTCATTTTCCGGTAGTCATCAATGAAATCGTCCGTATAAATGCCGAGTTGCAAAGGCCCTGCCTGCCCATCGCGCTGCACATAGGCGTGGCTGGATATGATAAGCCCCACATCACCTTCGGCAAGCTCGGTCATGACATTCGTTATTTTTGGGGTACACTCGCCTTTTTCTCCCGCCATCCCTTCCCAGGTGGCGGATCGAACGAACCGGTTTTTCAGTTTCATTCCATTGATTTCACTATTTTCGAACATTACAGACATGGCTTTCCCCTAATTTGTCGTTGGCCTAAAGTAAAAAACAGATACGGAAAATATCGCATAATAATCTGTCTATTGATATCACAAGGCCATTGTTCCTGGCAACCGGATTTCCTTTCTGAAGCTCTCGCACGTCACCCCCATGGCCATATGGCGCTTGTTCTTGCCATCCGGTAGCACCTCATGTATTCTACGTAAGCCTTTTTGGTTTCGGTTACTCAGCCTTAGTTACTTTTGAGGAAAAGCTGTTGTACGATTTTTCAGACCATAGACCACTCCCACCGGTCCTTCGGCGGTCCTACAATTTTCGACGTCGCTATCTTACGATCGGCAATCTGCGCTACCATTTTGTTAATGAAGGAAATCCGCACAACCTCCCAATTTTGATGCTTCACGGCAACCCCACCTGGTCTTTCTATTTCAGAAATTTAATCACAGCCCTAAGTGAAACACATCACGTTATTGTACCGGACCATATGGGCTGCGGATTGTCCGATAAACCACAAGACTATACCTATACTTTGAGCAACCATATGGAAAATGTGGCAAAGCTCATCGAGCATATGGGGCTAAAGCGTATCACACTGGTCTGCCACGACTGGGGTGGGGCCATCGGAATGGGTGTTGCCACGCGTCGGCCTGATCTTTTCAGTCGATTTGTGATTTTAAACACGGCGGCATGGCGCTCCACTCGCATGCCGAAACGGATCGCAGTCTGTCGCATCCCGTTTTTCGGAACTCTGGCGGTACGCGGTTTAAACGGCTTTGCCCTGGCCGCAACCCGTATGGCCGTGGCAAAGCGCCTTGAACAGGGCGCAAAGTCCGGTTTGCTGTGGCCCTATAACAGCTGGAAAAACCGTATTGCCATATTGCGTTTTGTTCAAGACATCCCCATGAATCCGTCGCATCCTTCCTATGGTTGCCTCAAGAAAACAGAAAGGCGTCTCTACCAGCTACGGAATAAACCCATGAAAATCTGCTGGGGAATGAAAGACTGGTGTTTTGACAGTGTATTTCTACAGCAATGGCGGGAACGCTTTCCTAAGGCATCCGTGACCGAATTTCCGAATGCCGGCCACTATATTCTGGAAGACACCCATGAAACCGTTGTACCGGCGGTTCAGAATTTTCTGGCATCAGAAGATCCTTGATCCGATGGTAGGATTTTTAAGAAGGCACCGGCTTATCCAGCTCTTTTCTGACAGCGACGCCTATCTTTTCCAAGGAGTAAGGCTTTTTCACATATTCCCCGGCACCCAGGCGCTGGGCCTCTTTTACCCTTGATGTTTCTGCAAATCCGCTGGCAATAATTGTTTTCTGCCCCGGTTTCCATTTGATGATTTCCCGGAAAGTCTCCAGACCATCCATTCCCGTTCCCATAATCATATCGAGGACCAGCAAATCAACAGGATTCTTCTTGATATATTCCACCGCATCCTCTCCCGAGGAAACGGCCGCGCCACGATACCCGAGCTTTGACAAAATGGCGGTGGCGATGGTTCGCTGCTCTTCCACATCATCCACAACGAGAACCGATTCACCGTTTCCCCGGCAGTCTTCAATGGCAACCGTTAACTTTTCGCCGGGTACGTCTTCCCTGTTTGCAGGAAAATACAATGTAAAAACAGTCCCTTTTCCTTCAATACTCTGAACATCGATGAATCCACCGTGATCCTTGACAGTCCCCCACACCACCGCCATTCCCAGCCCGGTTCCGCTTCTCCCCATAACTTTCTTTGTGTAAAAGGGCTCAAAAATCTGTTTCACATCCTGGGGAGAAATGCCGACCCCCGAATCAGCTACGGAAAGGACTACATAGTCGCCTTCTTTTTTCACATGGTCGAACCCTTTCACAGGACTGTCGATATATCGGTTTTCCATTGAGACACACACCTTCCCACCGTCCGGAATAGCTTCCACCGCATTGGAAACAAGGTTCATCACCGTTTTAGAAAGGTGAACCGGCGAACCCATGATATAAAGGAGATCGTCGGCCGGACGGATCTCCATTTCAACGCCCGGATAAAAGGAAAGGAGCATCCGGTATTCCGGACTTCTTTCATATTCGGTGACGATACGGTTTAAATCAACCACTTCTCTCGATGCTACGCCCCTCCTCGCCAGAGTGAGCAGATCCTGTACAATGGCGGCGGCCTTTTCTCCCGATTTCTGTATGGTAAAGATCGGTTTTCGTAACGGGCTGTCTTCGGGCAGATCCATCAGAAGGAGTTCCGGATAGGTCACAATTCCCGAAAGGATATTATTCAAGTCATGGGCGACGCCTCCGGCAAGGGTGCCGATGGCTTCCATTTTCTCGGATCGCTGAAGCCTGATCTCGAGTTCCTGTTTTTCCATTTCAGCAAGCCTTTTTTCGGTAATATTCTTCATTGTGCCAATGGTGGCAACACCATCCTTGTAAGTTATAACGTCCGTGTGGATATTCACGTAAACGCGGGTGATGCCATCTTTGTGAAGAATCCGGAATTCATATTCATTTTCAACGCTTTCACCCTTCTGCCGACGATTGTAACGCTCTGCCACCATGCTCAGATCTTCAGGCGCCACAAACTTCTGAAATTCCATGCCGATAGCATCCTTCAATGAATAGCCGGTCATTCTGGCAAACGCTTCATTTGCAAACAGAATCCTACTATCCCTAATAATGTAGACGCCGTCCTGAATATTCTCAATGAGGGTACGGTATTTTTCCTCACTAGTCCTGAGATCCGCCGTCACCTGTTTTCGTTCACTGATTTCTTCATGAACACTTCCGATCATCTGGTTGGTCACTTTCTTGAGAGATTCCAGGAGTTCGACATCGGAATCTCCCCGAACCCGCGCCTCCAGATCACCCTTTGTTACACGGTGCAGCACGTCGAAATGCTCGGCCAGACCCATAGCGAACTCGTGGGATAGATCGACCATCTCCCCCAGATTCTCGGCCGTCTGGTTGACCAGTTCTTTCAATTTTGAAATCAGTTCAAGGCTGGAATCTTCCGGGATCCGAACCATCGGGTCTCCGGAAGAAATTTGCTTTAATGCTTCGAAAACCTCTGAGAGCCCGAGCGCCATCTCCAGACTGATGTTTTCGAGCTCCCGATCCCTTTCTTCAAGGGCATTGCGCGCCTCCACAAATTGCTCGGAAATAGCCTTGAAGGAAGCCCCCATGGCTGCCAAATCCATATTAACGGCGAAGACCTCACATTCAATGCACAGATCCACCTTTCCGAGAAAATCTTCCTGAATTTCATGGCGGCAGCGAGTACCCTCCACCAACCAGCAAAGTGTTTTTTCGGATCTATATGCGGGACATTTTTCTTCCCTACATTGAAAAATATCCCAGCATTTTATCTTTTCGGCCATGGCTCCGCCCCATCCCCTTCAGGTTATTTTTCACGATTCATTGTCGGCCAATAAATGGGTCATCAGAACCGGATCTGAATCCTTTTCCTGCCGCTTCCTTCATCCCTGATGGAAAGAAACGTTTTCCCCAGCCGCTCACACCAAACACGCACATCTCTTTCAAAGGTGGGGCAGTCTCCCAGTACCTCCAGGATGTCATCGGCATTCATATCCGGTGCCTTCACTGCAATCTTGAGAACCGGTTGCGGGCATTTCATTCCCAGCATATCCAAAACTTCAATCGCCATTTTCAATTCTCCTTTAAAACATCAATGCGTCGCACAGGCCATACACGGGTCATAGGCCCGATAGGCCATCTCAATGCGATTCAAAATCAAATCCGAAACCTTTCCCCCCTTGATGAATGCCCGGGCCGCTTTTAGAACGGACAGGTTTATGGCACCCGCATTGTTTTGCGTGGCCACCAGCAGGTTCAGCCTTTGAATAATCGCGGCTTCATCCGTTTCATAGTGATGGATCAGGGTCCCCCTCGGGGCTTCGCAGATCCCCACCCCTTCCTGTGGGGTCTGTAGGGGAATGTTTCTGATTAAAGGGTCGGTCAGTTGATCATGGCCGGCTATTTCACTCATCCGCTCCGCCGCAAACAGAACTTCAATCAGCCTCGCCCAGTGATACACAAGGGTATTGTGAACAGGTTTCCCGCTGCAAACATCAAACATCCGTTCATATTCCTGTTGCGCCAGAGGCGTGGCCATACCATCGGCGGCATTCAATCTGCCAAGGGGACCCACCCGGTACAACCCGCTCTCTTTTCCATCACACAGGCCATGCCATCCAATGCTTTTGAGATAGAGGGTCTTCATATAACTCCAGTCGTCCACCCGTTCTTCCAGATGATGCATATAATCTGCCGCACCAAATTTCTCAAACTGCACGCCCTCTGGATCAACAATCCTAATCTCACCATCATAAAAACTGACACGGTTTTTCCCATCAACCATTCCCATGTAATAGGTCTGAAGGGAGAGTGCCTCGGAATGCATCAGATCAGAATATTCCCGGTTCGAAAGCACCTCTTCTTCAAAAATTTTCAGGCACAGGCGCGCAAACGCCAAAGCATCCGCCGCAATTTCCTGTATTTCTGCCCGGTCTTTTTCGGATACCGGTTTTGATACGCCACCGGGCAGACCGCAGACCGGATAAAGGGGGCTGCCACTGACCAGGGCATTGAGACCCCGAACCCTCTTTCGAATCTCAATAACCTTTTTTCCGATTTTTTCCCCGAGTTTACCGATCACACCAAAAATATTTTTCTCGAACCCCTTGTCATTGGAACCGATCAATAGATCCGGCCCCCCGAGATAAAAAAAATGGAGGAGATGGTCTTCATAGATAAAAGCCGTGTGCATCAACTCCCTATGCAAGCGTA
>FLOH01000544.1_pt1 | contig 77907 bp, 66 predicted proteins | sample 756751 | NCBI WGS metagenome assembly FLOH01 (sample SAMEA4026879, study PRJEB14308) | marine metagenome | biome: coastal water; material: water | depth 74 m
CTAATAGGAAGCTGCGCCAGAAAAAAAGCTTTTTCGAGCGAGATCGCTCTTTCCTGAATGCCAAAAAGGAATACTTCAAAGCAGCGGGAAACATTGACGTAAAAACGGCAACTAAAGAACAGCTTTCGGCCATCCGAACAAGAATTCTTCGGCAAAGAAAACGCGACTCCATTAAGTCGGCTATTATTATCCTCGCTTTCGTTCCCGTTATCGTTTTTGGGGTAGTTAAAGTGCGACAATCATACATTTCGGCCCAAGAGTTGGCTATAGAACAGAATGCTGAAGTGCGAAAAGCAGAAGAAACTGTAAGAAGGAACAAGTACATAGAATGTATTGATGATGGAGACAAATGGTTAAAGAAAAACCATTGGCACAATGCAATTTTCCAGTACAGAGCAGCTCTTAATTTATACCCTTCTGACTTTGACGCCAACTATCGACTTGTTCTAGCGCTTACATATAGAAGTCAGCAGACTAAGCAAAGCAATTCAGAGGCTTTAAATCTCGTCAACAAACTAATTATATCACGCCCTAACGATGTGAATCTTTACAAAGTCAGGACGAGTCTTTACTACGTTATGGGAGACACCTTAAAGGCAGATGCTGACTTTAAAACTATTGACAAACTGACAAATTGAAAGGAAAAAACTTGTCCCCAACACACCCATCAAAACAGCATCTCATTAGTTAACCCTAATTTCCGAAGCTGAAAACAAAGTATATCAAATGCAACCTATGAAAACGATTCTTAAAACACTTGCCTTGCTGCTTGTAATGGTTTGCCACAGCACACTCTCATCAGCACAAAAAGTAAAGCTGAAAGATGACAAGGTGCTTATTGATGGGAAAGAAATTTTCCGATTTGAGAAAGGCAACCACCCAGGTTGGGTAAGCCTTTTTAGTTTAGAAACCGATGAGGAATTAATCATGATTAAACAAGATCATGGAGGCACACCAGGACCAGACTACCGCGATGACGACTACACCATTTACACCTTCCTAAAAGAGGGCGTGAAAGCCGAAATTTCAAGCTACAATCTGTGGAAGAATAACATCAAATTCCTTTTTGAACAAAGGATTTTTGACGAAAACGGAGTGATGAATGCAGAACGAATCAAGAGCTTCAAGGTCAAATTTGATGAAGATATTACCAGCAGAAGAATACGTATTGATTGAGACAAAAACGACTAACCCCAACACCCCAATCATCAGAAAAAAAACAAACATGCAAAAAGCTTTCATTTTCATACTAGCAGCCTTTCTTCTTCAATCTTGTGGTTTACACAACGAAGAACAATTGATTACAATAGAGCCTCATTATTCGCTTTCTATCCCCTCGTTTCTCACAAAAGCCGACAACTTAAACGATGATGCATCTCTGCAGTATCAGCACTCTTGGAGGGAGTTTTACGTCATTGTAATAGACGAGCCTAAAAGCGATATGCACAAAGCGTTGAAAGAGAATTTATTGACAGACGTATATGCTAGCAGTATTGACGGTTATTCTCAACTTATTCTAGATGGAATTAAAGACGGGTTAACCGACCCAACTCAGTCAGAATTGATTAAAACCAATATCAATAGTATGCCCGCTAGAATAACCACGGTTAACGGAAGCATTGATGAATTTAGCGTGTTCTATTCTATTGGGTTTTATGAGGGAAGAGGCCGATACTATCAGGTTATTACATGGACCCTCAGCGACAAAGAGGACGACTATAAAGACCAAATGGAGAAAATAATTTTCTCTTTAAAAGAATTGTAAATTATTGAGAACGCTTGGAATAACTACTCAATTGATTTGGAGACAGAAAACGTTGTGTATAACTGCTGCCCACCATGTTAAAGAAGTACCAGTTCACCAATTATGGCGGAATCAACGCTTTGCTTTCCTTGATACCACTTGTTCCTGTATTGGGAATAATTCCAAGTGTTGCACTAGCATCTGGCATTGAAAAGTTGGGGGCAACGTGCGAAGCCAGCTATCAAATCACACTGCTCATTTCGGCAGCAATTACTGGCCTCATTGTGCTTCTCTACACCATACGGTTTGAATGGGTATTAAAGAAGTTTGTAAAGTCACCCGCCTTGTATTTTGGACTGTTTAGTGCAATCTTATACGTAATGGTTGGGACGATGGCCTTTATTATGTCAGTAGGTGTGGACAGCTGTTGCCACGGTGATGGACAGACTGGACTTGCCGTGTTTTTCTCCGCCCCATATGCAAGTGCCGCTTTGGTAGCATTTGGAATTATCGTTGACGTGAAAAAGAATACAGCTATACACAACAACTAGGGGCTCATCGGTTAGGAAGGGTTCCTGTTTATCTGTCCGCTCCTGCGCTGCGCGCGAGTTTATGCTGAGCCAAGTCGAAGTAAAGCAGGTAAAACGCTACATTCCCCAGCACATTAAAGAATATTTTGCTGTGTCAAAATCAGTGGTTTTTCTAGGCGCAAGTGGAGCAGTAGGCTCAGCAGCTCTCGAGAGAGTCTTACGTTTTTCGGGTATAAATAAGATATTGCTTTTAGGGCGAAGAAAGTTGGATGTGGCTGACAACGGTAAGCTACATCAGCAAATAGTTGACGTAAGCGATTCAGGGACCTATGAAAGCTTTATTACTGGTTACGACACAGCTATTTGCACCCTAGGTGTTGGCGAACCCTCTAAAGTAAGTAAGGAGGACTTTGTGAAAATTGATAAAACGGCTGTGCTTGATTTTGCAACGGTTTGTAAAGAAAAGGGAGTAAAACACTTTCAGCTATTGTCCTCAATTGGGGTAAGCTCAACTTCAAGCAGCTTTTATTTAAGAACAAAAGGAGAGCTGATAGAAGCCTTAGAAGCGCTCAACTTCGAGCGTTTAAGCGTCTTTCAACCGTCCATGATTCTTACGCCTACAAACAGATACGGACTCTCCGCAAGCCATCGTTTTAAAAGTGTGGCCCATGCTAGATTTCATGCTGCAAGGAAGTGCTCAAAAATACCGCGGTATTAAAGTGGAAGTGCTGGGTAAAGCCATAGCCAACAATACTTTAACCGCGGGAAGCGGAACTGAATACTTACAGTACAATCAATTTAAAAGCTTAAGCAATTGATGAATAAGAACCGCAGCCCTCTTTTGGTCCTGTTTGGGGCGCTTCCCATATTGTTTCCATTGTTTAACCCTACCGTAGAACTAGGCGCCCTAGGAATAGCTCTCGGTTTTTGGGGCACCTTTGTTTCTCCGATCATCATTTTTGGTTTCTTGCTCTACCAGATTTTCAAGAAAAATTAGTCGGGAAAGTAGCAGCTTACGTAGCTTGTAATCAATGAAAGTCGACACCGATAAAGTTCAACTAACTAAAGATCAAATTGATCAGTGTATCGCCATTCTGGAAACGCTGAACAACGATACCGAGCAGCTATTTGAGATTGCGAAGGATCAGAAGATTGAGCTCATGATGCAAGCTGGTCGGCTGTCCAGACCACTAAAAGATGAGTTTAAGCAACGCGATAAAGACGCACGGAAAAACGGCCGGAAAAAAGCAGCCGAACAAGACAAGCAGGCACGCAACAAAACAGGTATTCGCAGCGCCAGAGAGGCAACGGTATTTATAGCACCCAAAATGATTGCGCTCTCTGCAGAGCAAGTAAAACGTGGAAAAACATCAGTTGCCCCGCGCGAATGTTATGTGTGCAAGGAAGAGTTCACAACGCTGCATCACTTTTACGATACCATGTGCATGCCCTGTGGCGATTTCAACTACGCCAAGCGCTTTCAAACCGCAGACTTGACGGGGCAAGTGGCATTGGTAACAGGTTCTCGTCTTAAAATTGGCTACCACATTACCCTCATGATGCTTCGGGCAGGGGCAACGGTCATTGCCACAACCAGATTCCCGGTAGATTCTGCGATGCGCTACGCTAAAGAAGAAGATTTTGAAATCTGGGGACATCGCCTTAAAGTGCATGGCTTGGACTTACGGCATATTCCAAGTGTGGAGATATTCTGCAACTACATCGAACAGCAATACGACCGATTAGATGTGCTTATCAATAATGCCGCACAGACAGTCAGACGTCCAGCAGGTTTTTATAAGCACCTTTTAGAGACGGAGGACAGCCAGATGGCAGAGTTACCTCCTTCGGTTAGAACTGTTTTATCTGATCATGAAGCCTGTTTGCAAGAGCTCGGAGCAATCAGTGCAACGCTGGAAGAAGAGGACAAAAATCTCCCCGTTTCTTGGAACAGAAAACAAGTGGGCATTGGCCTAAGTGCTTCGGCACAATTATCTCAAATCGCCTATTCGGTTGATCATTCTTTAGCTACGGACGAAGTGTTCCCAACGGGCAAGTTAGATGCCGACTTGCAACAAGTTGATCTGCGAACCACCAACAGCTGGCGCTTGAAACTAGGAGAGATTCAAACCAACGAAATGCTAGAGGTGCAGCTCGTTAATTCGGTTGCTCCTTTCGTGCTCTGCAATCGCTTAGTTCATTTGATGAAAAAGGAAGACACGGGCATGAAACACATCATCAACGTGTCGGCCATGGAAGGTAAGTTTCATAAATATCACAAAGAAGCGCGGCACCCGCATACCAATATGGCCAAAGCTGCATTGAACATGATGACCCTTACTTCGGCCTCCGATTTTGCCAAGTATGGCATCTATACCAATGCTGTAGATACGGGATGGGTAACCGATGAAGACCCGATAGAACTAGCCAAAAAGAAAGAGGAACTACATGACTTCCAACCACCATTAGATATTGTGGATGGAGCCGCCCGAGTGATGGATCCTTTGTTTGATGGCATTAACACAGGCAAGCATTGGTGTGGTAAATTCTTGAAAGACTATCGGCCGACTAGTTGGTAATGTTTCGTCTTCAAAACAGAGCCTCGAAATAAATCCACACCCCACCCTTTACGTTTATACTGAGCATTAACGAATCATTCGGCATAACAGCCCGCTAAAACCCTATTTTCGAATCCGAATAAAAGGAGCAGGAATTGGTTCATTAACGCACCTTTCAGATACCCGATTTAGCAAATAATTAAAACCAAATAACAACAACAGTATGAGTAGGATGTGTAAGAGTTTTGTGATGATTTCGATTGTGTTATTCTCGAACTTAGGTGTGATGGCGCAAAATGAAGTTTTTCAGTGGGCTGGATCAATTGGAGGTAGTTCGTACGATTTAGGAGCTGCCATTACCACAGATGCGGCAGGAAACGTCTATTCAACTGGCGCCATCCAAGGTGTAGCAATTGACCTTGATCCAGGGCCACTAGGCTATTTCGTAAGCGCAAATGGAGGTTACGACACCTACATTCATAAAGTGAATGCCAATGGGTATTTCGAATGGGCAAAAACCTTCGGTGGCACTCAGAATGATGTTGGGTTGGCTATTGCCCTAGATGGCGATGGAAACATATTCATTACTGGACACTTCTTTGGCACTACAGATTTTGACCCAGGGGCTGGAGTAACGGAGCTCACTTCTAATGGAGCACGTGATGTGTACATTCTGAAGTTGGATGCCAATGGCAACTTCCTTTGGGCGCGTTCGTTTGGAGCCGCTAACGATGACTACGGACATTCCATTGCTACCGATGCCAACGGAAACGTGTATGTGGCAGGTAAGTTTAAAGGAACGGTGGATTTGGATCCAGGGGTAGCAGAATTGAATTTTACTTCCAACGGAAACGATGATATGTTCATTCAAAAATTGGATGGAGATGGGAACCTACTCTGGGTAAAAGCCATGGGAGGTGCAAACAACGATAGAGCATTCTCTATAACCACAGATGCCACCGGAAATGTTTATACAACGGGTGCATTTGTTGGTACCGTAGATTTTGACCCAGGAGTTGGAACCCTAGACCTTTCTACCGGTCTTACAGGCTTCGATATTTTTATTCTAAAACTGGATACAGACGGAAACCTAATTTGGGCAAAAGTGATGGGTAGTACGAACTGGGACTATGGCGTAGCCATAACCACAGACGCATCTCAAAATGTTTATACAACTGGATACTTCCATCTAACTGCAGATTTTGACCCAGGAGCAGGCACCGCCAATCTTACGTCACATGGAGAAGCAGATATATTCGTTCAAAAACTAGATGTTAATGGCGATTTCCTTTGGGCTAAATCAATGGGTAGCTCAGCAGGTGATAGTTACGGAAACGCTATTGGCGTAGACGCAAGTGGCAATGTCTATACCACAGGAGAGTTTTACGGAACTGTAGATTTTGATCCAGGAGCAGGAACCAACTATCTTACTTCTAGCGGGTTCAATGATATTTATTACCAAAAATTAGACGCCAATGGCAACTTCCTTTGGGCAACAAAGTTTGGATCTACCAGTAGCGATTTAGGGCAGGGAATTGCCATAACTGCAAACGGTGATATCTGCGCAACGGGGTACTTTGGGTCTACGGTAGATTTTGATCCAGGACCAGGAACTACTAACCTAACCGCAGTTGGTGGAGACTCTGAGGTTTTCATTCAAAAATTCAGTCAGCCTAGTACTGTTGGAATTTTGGATAATAACCAAGATGCAGTTGTTACAGTTTATCCTAATCCGACCAACGGAGATATCCGTATTAACCTTGCTGGTTTTGAAGCACCAAGGTCTTTGAAAATTTACGACATGACAGGTAAGATGGTGCATGCACAAAGTCTTGCATCAAATACAGCCATCGATTGTCAGCTTCCAGAGACGCAGGGCATCTATCTCGTTCAAATCATTGGTCTTGACGGGACAGCTAGCAACCTAAAAGTTGTGAAGAATTAAGGCGACCTTTTAAATCATGGATCAAGAAAGAGCCTACTCTCTTTTAAATCGACAATTAACCGACATTCTAGCCAATGCCGAACGGATTCTTAACGGAAACGACTCTGCCGATGAAATCGAATCCTTTGCGAGATACTCTCTTGAACTAAAGCGATATGTGAACGACCGAATTGAAAATGAGGCTTTCAAAAAGGAAACCAATAAAATACCTGACATTAACTACAAACGAACACAAATTCAGCTTTGGCAGTACCTCATCCTCCCCGTTTGGTGGATAAACCTGTATAAAGATTACCATGCAAGGCAAAAAACCAAGGAAGAAGTAAACCTAGTGCGCGGTAAATATGCAAGTCTTCAACTCTTACTTAGTAGTCAGTTGAATTAAGCACTTAAACTGCGCATCAGTGAGGCCATGCGTCATTGCAAGCGCAGCGCGGCAACCCTATGGAGATTACTTCGGTCGTTTTTCCCACGCAATAATCGGCTAAATCTCTCTTTTCAAAGCTGTTTTACGCTGCATGCAACACCTAAAAACAAAGTAGAATAACTACTCTTACAGGTCATAACTCCTCTGCCAAAACGAGCCCCCTTTTTATTATCTACAAATGCGATACTTCATACACTTAGCATTCGATGGCAGCAACTACAGAGGTTGGCAGCGACAAAAGGGTACTCGAAATACGGTTCAAGAGGTTGTAGAGCAGACACTCTCTCGCCTCTTTAAAAAAGAAGTGAGTGCTTACGGTTGTGGGCGTACCGATGCGGGTGTTCATGCTAGTCAATATGTCATTCAAATCAATTTGGATGAAGCCCCTGCATTTGATTTAAAATTTAGGCTGAACAAAAACTTACCAGACGACATTGCCGTTTTTGAAGTCATTGAAGTCACGCAAGACCAACATTGCAGGTATGATGCTGTGGCGCGCACCTACGACTATTTCATTCATTGGAACAAAGACCCCGTACTCATGCGTTACAGCTCGTTTTATGAGGATTTGACATTAGATTTCGACCTCATGAAAAAAGCTGCGGCTCTTATCCTGCAAACCAGCGACTTTAAACTGCTCTGCAAACAGCCCGATTCGTACAAGAATACGCTGTGCGAGATAAGTAACTGTGAAGTATTTGTAAATGAAGAACAAGGACGATTGCGGTTTACCATTACCAGCAATCGCTTTCTACGCGGAATGGTTAGGATTTGCATTTTCTTTTTGCTGGAAGTAGGAAGCGGCAAAATGACTTTAGAGGAGTTTGTTGAAATTTTGAATCAACAAAGAGATGTAAAAGAGAAGATGCCAGCGTTTCCGAATGGCCTTTTTCTGAGCAGAGTTGAGTATCCGTTTTTAGATTTGAAGGATTCGCATCATTTAATCAGGATGTTGAAGATTGGGTTAGAGTAGTTGGAGCAATCAAAACAGAACCGAAATCCTCTTTTAATCAAAATGTAATAGGCTATGGGTACACATCAAGGCAGTAGCCCCGGACACACAGGCAATTTCAGTTCTAAACCTCCCGAATTTAATTGGGGAGGTTGCATCATGTCTATCCTCTTTGTAGGATTCCTACTATCATTTATCATCATGGCATTGGTGGGTTGCTAAGTAGACACCAAGCAAGAGATAAAAACGAGCATCCAAGGCCGTTTGATTATCGAATAGACCCAGACCCTGAATGGAACCTTTCAGCATGGCATCTTGGCGAGTGAAATCAGGAAACTGAGCCTCTACCCTACGCTTCTTCTTCCTTCTCGCCAGCTTGCTTAGACAGGCGGTAGAGATAAGCATTGAAAATGCTGCGTTTGGCAAAACGCACCTGTTTGTCTGAATTATGGAATTTGAGAAACACATTCTTCGGCACACCAAAGAATTCGTAGGTATTTCCATCCAAGAAAGTAATCTCCAACAGCACCCCTTTGTGATGATAATCGGCAATACCACCTTGTGAAGTAGTCAGCTCAAAAGCCGCGGCATTCGTAGCCTTAGTCTCTGGCGCTATGCTAACCAGAAACTTGTATCCGTCAATAATACTGCGGCTCATGTTCTCTGCTTCAGCAGCTTTTTCGTCCCCTTCTCTAAACTTATCGGGGTGCCATTCCTTCACCAAATTGCGGTAACTGGTCTTCAGTCCTTTTAAATCGGTGGATTCTTCCACGCCAAATAACTTTCTATACTCACCAATACGCTTCATGCTTCAGGTTTTTTTTTCGGGGCGCAAAGGTAGGTCGCTAATTCATGATTGCAACAGGTTTAGTTTAATGCTCGCTTTTCATCAACAAACCGTTGCAAAAGAAATCACCTCATCATCCGTTTTGCAATGCGTGTAAATGCTTTACACACATTTTACATTCGGTTTGCACTGTTTTACATAGCTTTTGGCACGAAAGAAGAATGATTGCCGAGGTTTACAGAATCATTCAACGATGCATTCTAGCATTACCATCACAGTCTAAAACGCAAACTATGTTCAAAGAAAAAGTCTTGTTACCCGTTCTTATTATCGGTTTAGGATTCATCACCGCTTGCGGTCAGGATAAAGGTGCTGCCAACCAAGAAGTGGCGCCAACAGCCGAAACCGAATCGACAGAGAAAGAACCGCACCGATACGGTGGTTGGTACTGTCCAGACAATTTTGGTTTTGTACCAGTAGACATTAAGAAGTTGGCTGAGGTTCCTGCCATTGCAGATAGACTACCAACCGAAGAAGAACTTCACGCTAACAAATCGCTGATTAATGTAGACACCGAGAAATATCCTGATGCACGGGCATTGAAGATGGAGCTTCCGAGAGTGGCAAGCATTTATTCTGAACACAAAGGAATGAGCGAGCTGATTATCATTATTCAGGCTATTGTTGTGCAAGAAGATACAGTTGTTGGCTACCGTTTTGCCAACGGAGGCAACGGCTCTGCTTGGATAAGTGATGTTACCTTTCTTTCTGATGAAGAGGTTGCAAGCAAGGGCTCACAGCCCTTCTATTATTCCAAGTCTGTGCTAAAAACCACCACGGCAGACTTATGGAAGGCCATTGCCAAGACCGCCTATTTCAAGCAATTGGGAGATAAGTTTGACAAGAAAGAGTTCTTCTCTTCTGCATGGACCCCTGATGGTGAAGCACGTTTGAAACTTGACACCGATGGTGAGAAGGCCGATGGCTATGTGGGTATGTTGTACGGTAATTATTACCTACACATAGACTACGTAAGAGATGGATTCCATTATTCGGAAAAGCTGCTTATTTCAGAAAATCAGGAAAAAGGCACCACAGAATTGCACTTTGCATCTGGCCCTTATCCCGAAGACTTTGAAACACAAAAGTTGAATTGGGACAAGTGGGTTGCTTTAGTGAGTGGTGAGTAGTGAGTAGTGAGGGATGAGTGGTAAGGGATGAGTACTAGGTAGGAAGGATTGAGGAGAGGTTGTGGACTTGGACCTGCTACATTTGACCGGACAGTGAGTTAAGTCATAGGCTGTGATAATTCACAACTTTACAGAAATGACGACAAGAAGAAAATTCAGCAGAGAGTTCAAGTTAAATGCTGTTAAACTCAGTTACCAACGTGAGAATGTCAAAGAATTGGCCGTTGAGTTGAACATCCGGGCAGAGGTGCTCTACCGATGGCGTAGCGAGTTTGCAACCCTTGAAGGCGGTAGTTTCCCTGGCAATGGCCGCAAGAAGCTGACTGAGGAGGAAAGTGAGCTTGAACGCTTGCGCAAGGAGCTGGCAGATGTGCGCATGGAACGCGACATCCTAAAAAAGGCCGTGGGCATCTTTTCCAAGAGCGATGGAAGATATTCCAATTCATGAAGGACAACATGAACAGATTTCCCATTGAAAAGATGTGTAGGGTATTGAAGGTGAGCCGCAGCGGTTATTACGGATGGCTCAACGGTGATCCGTCTGCTAGGTCATTGCAGAACAGGGCATTGAAAGGGCAGATTCGAAGCATACATGAACGTAGCCGCAATACCTATGGCAGTCCACGAATCACACACGAGCTCAGAGAACAGGGCGTTCTAGTGTCCCGTCCGCGTGTGGCACGGCTGATGAAGGCCGCTGGTATCAGAAGCTGTATCGGAAAAAGGTACAGGGTCTGTACCACTGACAGCAACCACGGATTCCATATTGCAGAGAACTTGTTGGCCCGTGACTTCAGTAGCGCCCGACTGACAGCGGCATGGGTGTCGGACATAACTTACGTGAGAACTACCCAAGGCTGGTTGTATCTCACCACGGTCATCGACCTGACAGACCGTATGGTCATCGGATGGGCGCTGAGCAGCACCATGATGGCAAAGGACACCAGTGTGGCAGCATGGAAGATGGCAGTGACCAACAGACCACTCAATACTGAACTCATCTTCCACTCGGACAGAGGCGTGCAGTACGCCTGCAAGGAATTCGCGGACCTGTTGGGAAAGTATCCCAAGGTGAAGCCCAGCATGAGCAGAAAAGGAAATTGCTGGGACAATGCCGTGGCCGAGAGCTTCTTCAAGACATTGAAATCAGAATGTGCCGACCGTCAAAAGTTCAACTCCAGGAAAGAGGCCGAAATGGCAATCTTTGAGTACATCGAAACATGGTACAACACCCGTAGAAGCCACTCGACATTGAATTACATGACACCATTACAATACTCTCAATTATTACAAACCCGAAAAATTGCAGCCTAACTTAACCTACTGTCCACTTTTTTGTTGCAAGTCCAGGGGCATAAAATCTTAACGGGGGCTAATCTTCCCGTTCATGTGATACACCAATTCATTATTGTCGAGAAGTAACTGAACCGCTTTCAGAATTTCTTTTTCTGGTTTTTCAATCTTATTGATTAGTTCCTCCAAACTGATTTCGGTAAGAATGGTTGATTTGACGAGTTCGATGTCCTTTTCTTCTAATTTGAACTTGGAAAGTCCTCGACACACATCACATTTATCGCAATGCGTGCTGTCTGATTCCCCAAAATACTTGAGCAGCATTTGGCTACGGCATACCTTATCCGTTTCTACAAAATGAAGGGCTGCTTTTATCCGCTCCTGAATCAGCTTGATACGAACTTCATAAACCTCTTTCGCAATGTGGATGTCTTGTTTCCGGACTCTTCCACCCACAAAACTGAGTTTAGGCAGACCCGTTGAAGGACGATAATCAACTACCTCCAACTTGTGGAGTTTATTGAGAATGGCAACTGATTGTTCGATGGAATATCCAGCACGTTTAGCTATGAGCGTTTCGTTAATGGACACGAATTCTTCAAACATTCTCCCGTAAGAGCGAAGCAAAACTTTTGTCAATCTCCCCACTTTAGGGTTGCGCAATTCAAGGTCGTAAAGCGAATCGTGATTGACCAATAGTTTGAGTTGAGATCGAGGATCAGAATGGGCTGAAATAATCAAATGGTCGGCCTTTTCCAAGAACGAAATGGCTTCTATAATCTCTTTTGGTTTCCATTTGTAACGGTCGGAAAGCGCAACAAGGTCAAAATCGAACCATTCGTCTTCGCCACTTCCTTCGGCCAATTGCAGCGAACTTCCAATGGAATAATAGACTTCCTTAATTCTGTCTCGAGTAGGGAATACGTGTGTCAGTTTCCTCTGTAATTCAGCAATATCATGCTTGTTGATTAATGCTACCGCAAAACTCTCCTTCTCGTCACGTCCTCCACGACCAGCTTCTTGAAAATAAGCCTCCAAACTATCGGTAAACCCTACATGAATAACCAACCGTACATCTGGTTTGTCAATGCCCATTCCGAAGGCATTGGTGGCTACAATCACGCGTGTTTTGTCGTTGATCCAATCGTTTTGACGCGCCTGACGCTCATCAAATGAAAGTCCAGCATGATAGTAAGTAGCTGAAATATTTTGGGTTTGAAGAAATTGGGCAATTTCCTGTGTTCGTCTTCTATTCCGAACGTAAATAATAGCACTACCAGGGGTTTTGGATAGAATCCGAAGCATGCGCCCTTTCAAATCATCTTCGTTCAAAATCATGTACGAAAGGTTTTCTCTTGCAAACGATTTTCGGATTACGTTCTGGGTTTTGAATTCTAGTTTTTTCTGAATATCAACAACCACTTCTGGAGTTGCAGTAGCAGTTAAAGCCAACACCGGAACCTTAGGTAGCAACTGCCTAATCTCCGCTATCTGCAAATAGGGCGGACGAAAATCATACCCCCATTGCGAAATACAATGCGCTTCATCAATCGCCAGAAGGTTAACGTTCATCTTCTGCAAACGAACCTGCACCATTTCATTCCGTAGTCTTTCTGGACTCAGATAAAGGAACTTTACATCGCCATAAACGCATGTGTCCAACGCAGCATCTATCTGTTGAAACCGCATTCCAGAATGGAGCAGCATGGCGTTAATGCCTTTCTTTTTCAGGTTTTCAACCTGATCCTTCATTAAGGCAATAAGAGGAGAAACCACAATGCAAATACCTTCTTGGCAAAGCGCTGGAACTTGAAAACAAATCGATTTTCCGCCACCAGTGGGAAGCAGCGCTAGGGTGTCTTTCCCGTTTAACGCACACTCAATAATTTCTCGCTGTTGCGCGCGAAAAGCATCAAAGCCCCAGTATTGTTTAAGAATGGATTCTGGCGTAGGATTCATCTACGCTAAAGGTAATATGCTATTTGCCAGTGTCGGTAGTAGACCAAGCATGAGCCGGAAGCGAGAAAAGTGCTTTTGTGTCTTTCCAAGTTGCCTTGAATAAATCCGACTGTCGGTAAGCATCCAATGATTCTTCATTGTCCCATTTACTAACCGTGAAAAACACGTACGGTCGATAAATATCTTGCACCAATTCAACACTTTGGCATCCTGAAAAAGCTCGGATTTTAGGGCCCGTAGTTTCAAACATGGTTAAAAATTGGTTTACCAAATGCTCCTGAAAATTGAGCTGTACAATACGTGTTATCATTTGAATGTGATGCTTATAACGTCTTCATGTTTAACGCCTAATAATTGAGAAGCGTTTGACCGGTTAATGGCAATTTCCAATAAACCAGACGCTCCAAATAAAGCCATTTTTTCTCCACTTGGCACTTCGGAGTAGGATTGATACAATTTATTAATCACGTGCTGTTCCTTACGGAACCTGATTTCGAATGGTTTCCCTTGCCCAACAGATCTGAAAAGGTTTTTGTCAATATTGGTGACAATGTTCCCGTAAATATCAATGTGAACAGCAAGGCCTCGAATGGTTAGCCCGTTAACCACAGGTGCAAATGCGGTAATCTCATTATTAATTTCTGCTGGTCGGCCTAGAATTTCCATTATACCTCCTTGAGCCAGATGGCAAGCCGCTACCGCAAAAATATCTCTCGATGGAAATATTTCGGACGATGCCGTCTGCCTTACTAAGCTCAAATCAAAAACCTTGGTTGGTGCCTGATTAAACATGAGCGGAAACATTCCGTTATCAGCTCCGACAAAAAATTGCCCTTTAAATTCGATGGCTAAGTGGTCAACCAGTTCGGTTCGGTTAGGATTAACTCCTATCAAATGCACCGTTCCTTTCGGAAAGTCTGGATAAGAATTTCTGACGGTCATTGCAGCTCCAGGGACAAAAAACGGCTTTATCTCATGAGTAAGGTCAATAATTCTAGCATCAGGATAAAGCCGCAGAATAGTACCCTTTAAAACCCCGACATAGTGGTCTTTGGTGCCCATATCGGTGGTGAGGGTTATTATCGACATCTGTTAACTAAAAAGCAGTTTTTGTGGCCCCTTACTGAGGGCAATTTCTGTTACTTTGTAACCGTTCCAAATCTACATAATAAGCCGACCAATAGAAATGCCAAATCCCTTAAATAGAACAAGCTTTTGAGTGAGAAAACTGTAAACATTGAACCAATTCCACCTTTGGAATTATTTGGGGTTAATGAATCTAAACTCAAGGTGGTTTCGAAGTATTTTCCCAAACTGAGGCTAGTTGCAAGAGGAGAGACCATTAAACTATTTGGCGATGATGATTCTATTCGTGAGTTTGAAGTTCGGCTAAACCAACTGGTAGGGCATTATAACAAGCGAGGCAGTCTTCCGCTTACAGAAATAGACCGAATTCTGCTAAGTGAACTTGGTCAAGACACTACAAAATTGGACGATTCTGTTCTGGTTTACGGTCCAAATGGCAATTTAGTCAGAGCAAGAACTGACAATCAAAAGAAGATAGTTAGTGCTGTTGAAAAGAACGATATGGTGTTCATTATCGGTCCTGCTGGTTCTGGTAAAACGTACACTGCAGTCGCCTTGGCGGTTCGAGCCTTGAAAAAGCGAGAGGTAAAAAGAATTATTCTGACTAGACCAGCGGTAGAAGCAGGCGAAAGCATTGGATTTTTACCTGGCGATATGAAGGAAAAACTCGACCCGTATTTACAGCCATTGTACGATGCGCTATTAGATATGCTTCCGCCAGCCAAACTTGCACAGTATTTAGAAACTGGAATCATTCAAATTGCTCCGTTGGGTTTTATGAGAGGCAGAACGCTCGACCACGCATTTGTGATTTTGGATGAAGCACAAAACGCCACAGACCCACAGACAAGGATGTTTCTTACGAGAATGGGGAACTCAGCTAAGTTTATTATTACCGGAGACGTAACGCAAGTAGACCTTCCTAAAAAGGTGCAAAGCGGCTTAAGTATTTCTTGGAAAATGCTTCAAAACGTAAAGGGCATTTCCTTCATAGAATTGAAAGGATCCGATATCATTAGACATCCATTGGTTAAAAGAATTGTAGACATTTACGCTAAGGCAGACGAAAAATGAATGAAGCTTTGAAACTTCCAAATACACTCACAAAAACCGACTTTTCGTTCCCAAATCAAACGAAGGTTTACAAAGGAAAAGTAAGAGACGTTTACTCTATTGGCGATGAAATTGTGGTAATGGTAGCAAGCGATAGAATATCGGCTTTCGACCACATATTACCCAAAGGAATTCCATTTAAAGGACAGGTGCTTACACAGATTGCCGCTAAGTTTTTACGAGCTACTGAAGACATTGTACCAAATTGGTTAATTGCTGTTCCAGACCCAGTGGTGTCTTTAGGGTATAGATGCAACCCGTATCCTGTTGAGATGGTAATTAGGGGCTATTTGGCCGGGCATGCTTGGAGGGAGTACAAAGCGGGAAGAAGAATTATTTGTGGTGTGCAAATGCCAGACGGAATGAAGGAAAATGACCGCTTTCCAGAGCCTATCATTACACCTGCTACCAAGGCTGAGGAAGGCCATGATGAAGACATTTCTAGAGAAGCTATTCTAGCTAAGGGAATTGTGCCAGAAGCCGAATATGTACAAATGGAAGACTACACTCGTAAGTTGTTTGAAAGAGGCTCCGAAATGGCTGAAAAACAAGGACTTATACTGGTTGACACAAAGTATGAGTTCGGAAATAAAAAGGGAATGGTTCATCTCATTGACGAGATTCATACACCCGATAGTTCAAGGTATTTTTATGCTGATGGGTATGAAGAAAGACAGCAAAAGGGTGAAGTTCAAAAGCAACTCAGCAAGGAGTTTGTAAGAGAGTGGTTAATGGAAAATGGATTTCAGGGTTTAGATGGGCAAGCAATGCCATTTATGCCAGACGAATTCGTTCAAACAGTTTCTGCTAGGTATATTGAATTGTACGAAATGATTGCGGGCGAAAAGTTTGAGCCCGTTGTAACTTCAGACATTAATCAACGCATAAACAAAAACGTGGTGAGCTTTCTAAAAGACTTCAAAGGATGAGCAAACGCCTATCCAACCAGCAGCCACTTAAGGAGGTTATAGATGATTGGTTATCAAATCATCCTATGGCCAATAAAGTCAAGGTTACCCGCATTGCACATCTTTGGGGACAACTTTTGGGGCCTTCTGTAAAGAATAGAACTACAAACATTTATTTCAAGGATGGGATTCTGAATATAAAACTCAGTAGTTCTGTTCTTAGAAATGAACTTTCTTTTGCCAAAAAGAGCATTATTGAAAACATAAATAAGGAGTTGGGCGAAGAAACAGTTGTTGATATAGTACTAAAGTGATATGAAAAAATACCTGATAATTCTACTACTTATTCCATTCGTTTCAATTGCACAAAACGATCACAGAGAGCTCTGGCCTAATGGCAGTGTAAAAGAGGAAGGCAAGCTTGTAGATAGTCTAAAACAAGGACTTTGGAAGAGCTTTTATGATGACGGAAAACCATTTTGTGAGGGTAAATACAAAGACGGTAATAAAACTGGTCGATGGAAATGCTACTACCGTAGCGGTCAACTGATGAGTGATCAAGAAACCGAAAGCGGAAAGAACGTGAGTTATTATGCTGATGGAAAGATTGAGTTTGAAGGTCAGTTAAAAGGTGGCGCTAAAAATGGTGCTTGGGAGTATTTCTACAAAAACGGAAAGCCTAGCAGAAAGGTAAATTACAAACAAGGTTTGCAGCAAGGAAAAGAAGAGCAGTGGCACGAAAACGGCCAGCTCAGCATGACTGGCGTTTTTAAAGAAGGAAAGAAAGAGGGCAAATTTGTTTGGTATTTCGACAACGGAAAGGTTGAAATGGAAGGTCCTTTTGTGCTTGATAAGCGAGAGGGTGAGTGGCAGTTTTATTACGAAAACGGAAACCTTGGAAGCAAGGGAATGTTCAAAAATGACCAGTTGCAAGGTCAGTGGAGTTACTTCTACGAACTAGAAGGAACAAAATGGAAAGAAGGAAGTTTTGCAGAAGGGCTGAAAGCAGGCGAGTGGGGAAGGTTTTATGAAACAGGTGAAAAGTTCAGCACAGGTGCATTCGCTAATGATAAAGAAACAGGTGTTTGGACATCTTGGTATTCAAACGGTCAGATTAAGGAAACTGGAGAGTTTGTTGAAGGTGAGATGCACGGGCAATGGCTTGGTTACTACGAAGGTGGGGAACCAAAATTTGACGTTAGCTATAAGACTGGAAATCGGCATGGAAGAGCACAATTGTGGTACCCGAATGGCAACATGCAGTACGATAAATCTTATGCAGACAACCTGGAAGACGGGCCAAGTAAAGAATGGCATGAAACAGGAGAGTTGCGAGCAGAAGGGGATTACGTGAAAGGTGCTAAGAACGGCTTATGGAAACTTTTTTATTCAAACGGATTCAAGTTTCAAGAGCTTACTTATGATAATGGTAAACTAGAAGGTCTTTCACAAGCGTGGTATGAGCATGGCGCTAAATGGTTTAATATCACTTACCATAATGGCAGATTAAACGGCACTAATACTTACTGGGATCTAGACGGAAACATCACTTACCGAGCTAAATATGCCGATGGTAAATTAGTGAAGGTGATGCAGAAAGCTGGAGAAATAGATAAGTTCTAACTCTACCTGTGTAACGTAACATGACCTTTGAATTTATGGTCGTGTCCTTGCCAATCTAACAGGTAAAACCTGTACATGTAGGTGCCTTGCTGAACTTGCTTACCCTGGTAAGTTCCATCCCAATGAAATTGGTCGTCATGAGATTCGAAAATCTTTTCGCCCCATCGGTCAAAAATCCACATAGAGTAGGAGGTGTAACCTTCGCCAATTCCGAAGAATTCGTCATTTATTCCGTTCTCATCTGGCGTAAATGAATTAGGCACGTAGAACGTGAAAATCGGTTCCACTTTAACCCGATAGTCAATGGTGTCAAGACATCCATATTGAGTCTCTACGGTCAATATGATTGGATACGAGCCAACGTCTGGATAGGTGTGCTCTGGATGTTGTTCGGTTGAATACATGCCGTCTCCAAAATTCCAATCCCACGCTGTTACGTTTTCAGACGAATGGTCGGTGAATAAAAACAATGGTTTAAGCACATCCTTTACATCATCATCAACAGAAAATAAGGCATCTGGTTTCGGGTATACTGTAACGAAATTAGGTCTGAAAATTTCCGAAATACAGCCATTCAAAGAAGTAACCGTAAGACCAATATCGAAAGTGGCAATGCTCAACGGGTCAATCTCAGGATTGTAGGTTAAAAACGGGTTCTGAGCACTGGCCAGCAGAGAATCAGAACCTAAATACCAATCCCAAGTGCCAATTGAATAGGGAGCTGAAATACTACTCTGGTCTAAAAATTGAACTCCAAGTGGAGCGCAGCCTTCCGCTGGAGTTGTAGTGAAATCTACATTCGGTAACGGATAAATCTCAACTGCATGAACCACATCATCCAAACAACCATGGTTGGTTTCTACAGTTAATTGAACATTGTAAATGTTTGCTGAGGTGTAAAGATGTGAGGGAGATGGAATAGCCGAACTTCCTGTATCGTCAAAATCCCACGACCAAGTAGTGATGGCATCATCAGTAATTGGAATAATGGAAGACTGATCTTCAAAGTCGATAGTTTCCTCCAAACATGCAGCTAAATCCGTTGGGAATTCTGCGGTTGGTAATGGATGAACCACGGCATCTCCGGCTGAGAACGTGCTTTTGCAACCTGGACCATTGCTAATAAGAAGTTCTGCAGAGAAAGTTCCTGGCATTCCAAAATCAATGCTCGGAGAAGCGGTGCCACTTGTTTGAGCATCACTAAAGGTCCAAAGCCATGATGTGATTGGATATGCACCATTCGCCTCAGAAAGGTCCGTAAACTGTACTTCTAGCGGGAAGCAAACACTATCAAAAGTGAATTCAGCAATTGGCACCGGATATATTTCAATGACATCTTCCAACGTATCTGAACAACCAAACCCTGACGAGACAATCAGCGAAACGGGATACGTGTTGTCTGCCGCGTAAGACTGATAGTTGGGTGTTTCTACCGTAGATGTATTTCCATTCCCGAAATCCCACTCCCAGTCTGTAATTGCTCCAGAAGGAATAGAGGAGAGGTCGTTAAATTGAACAGAATCGTCTTCACAGATATTTGTGAAACTGAAATCGGCAGTAGGCAAGTCGAACACATTTGTTGCCAGAATCAACGTGTCATCGCAACCATCTGCTGTTGTTACTATAAGCTCTAAGTTATAATTACCCGAATTTGCGTATTGATACGTGGCAGGAACCGTGTTTTGAATTGCCGACAAATCCCCTAAATCAAATTCGATAAGGTCTATTACGCCCGGAGCAACTACAGAACTGTTGTTGACCAAAGCAACGGTTTCTCCCAAGCAAGCTTCGGTAACCGTGAAATCTGCAACGGGATTTGGATTTGATGCCAATTGAAAAGTGGTGTCGGAGGTACAGCCTTCATCACTCGTGGCAATTAACTCGATGGTATAGGTATTTGCAACGGTATAAACATGTGTTGGAGCAGCTAGAGCTGAAGTTGCCGCATCCCCAAAGTCCCAATCGTAAGAATCGATGGTTCCAGCTGAAATGCTTGAATTGTTTACAAACTGCACTACATCTAAAACACATTCCGATGGGGCGGAAACAGCCAATTCGGGACTTGGATAAACATCTATCGTAGAAATTATGGCATCCGAACATCCATCAGATGTGGTAACGGTTAATTCTACGTTGTACGTATTGATTGAAGCGTAAAGATTTGATGGGTTCTGCGTGGTGGATGTATTGGCATCACCAAAATCCCAAGCCCATTGGTTGATGTTACCAGGAGCGTTGACAAGAGATTGGTCGGTAAAATTGGATTGAGCTCCAAGACAACCTGCAACTGAGTTGAAATCCGCCTCAGGGTTAGGGTAAACTGTTGCAATTCCTTGCCAAACATCAACGCAATTTGAGTCTGTTGTGACCGTCAAAGTCACATTAAATGTCCCATCCGAAGCATACAAATGAGTTGGGTCTTCCAAAATGGAAGAGTTACTATCACCAAAATCCCAATCCCAATTTGTAATGTTGCCCGAAGCAAGAGCCGATTGGTCGGTAAAGGCAATATCCGTTAGCAAACATTCATTGGTTATGGTTGCATCTGCAACTGGAAAATCAGGGGCAATTACAGTGGTAGTGAGTGATTCGCACTGGTCATTAATGAGCAGCGCAATGGTGTAATCGCCTTCGCCATATCCGTTACCAGAAACGTCTAATTCTTCATCGGTTTCTCCTACAAGCGCAACACCATCTCGATACCATTGGTAGGTGCCAATCACGGTATCCTTTGAAGCCGTCAAAAGAATATCGTTGTCGCACCATTTACCAGATCTACTGAGATGCAAAACCTCAAACAATTCTGTTGAGATTAGACTCATATCATCCATGTAATAGTAGGTTCTAGCTCCACCGCTTCCGCAAGAGCCACCCATTACCAATGCGTTAATGTTTATTGTTGGAGTGAACGTAACTGTAATTGGCTCCCAGCCTGGTGCGCCTCCTACATTGATTTGGCCCAGTTGTACCCAACCTGCCTGACCAGCTGGACAGTCATTTCCACTGAACGGTAAATCGCCACAATTAGGTGTACCATAAAATGTAAGGTCTAAAGGTGGGCTGTTATTCGTATAGCCCATGAAGAAACTCAAATCGTATTCCTGTCCAGCCAACATAGGTTGATTGAGACACGCTCCAACGTATTCTTGCCATCCGCTCATATGAATGAAGCCGACAAATCCCGTTCCGTCAGGAATAGGCAGCGTAGCCAATCCATCAAAAGAACTTCCTCCTTGGCCACAGGTGTTCCAATAATCAGAAGTTGGATTAGACGCTTGAATCCAAGTATCAGCGCAATTCAACTGAGAATAGCTGCTTGGACAACAACTTCGGTCTTCAAACGAACTATTAGGAATAAGCGACTCTAGTTCGCTTGTATTACCAAATCCACCGCAGTCACAGTCGTCATCATTCAAATCAATAAGTCCGTCCGCGTCATCATCTATACCGTTATCGCAGATTTCTTGACCGAAAGCAGCAATTGAGAAGAAAAACGAGAGCATGAACACCACCATCGTTTTGCAACGTCTGGCCGTGTCTAACCAATTCTTTGAAGCTATGGGGTTGTTAAGAATCACTTTTACAGAACCGAATTTAAGGAATTGCCTTGTTACGGTTATGTTGTTGACGCAGTAGTTATAGGAAAGTTGTCTCGAAAGACCGAGGTATTTTTACTATCGATGTAGCGTTACATGGCCATCGTACTCATGGTCATGTCCTTGCCAGTCAATTAAGTAGAATCGGTAGGCATAAACGCCCTCTTGAACCTGCTTGCCTTTTAAGGTTCCATCCCAAGTGTAATCCTCATCATTAGATTCAAAAATCAGCTCTCCCCAACGGTCAAAAACGAACATGGAATAACTGGTGTATCCTTCTCCAGTTCCAAAGAATTCGTCATTAATACCATTTTCGTCTGGTGTAAATGAATTAGGAACGTAGAAGGTAAAGACGGGTTCAACCTTCACTTGTAAACCAAACGTATCTAAACAACCATACTGCGTTTCAACGATTAACCCAACTGGGAAAGTGCCAATAGAATGATAAGTATGTGTTGGGTGCTGGTCGTTATCATAAGAAGCATCGCCAAAACTCCAATTCCAATTGGTCACGTTTTCGGATGATAAATCGGTAAACTCAAAATAAGGTTTAATGATGTTTTGAACCGAAGGTTCTACGCTAAACAAGGCATCTGGCTTGGGATACACGCTGATGTAGTTTGGCTTGGTTATCTCCGACACACAGCCGTTTAGAGACGTTACTGTTAGATGGATGTCGAATTGCGCAATATCCATCGGGTCTATTTCAGGATTATACACTTGAAATGGAGATGTAGCATGAGAAATAGTAGAATCGATTCCTAAATCCCAATCCCAAGTAGTTAGGGTGTAAGTGGCAGGAATAGTAGTTTGATCAAAGAATTGAACAGCAAGTGGAGCGCAGCCAGCTATAGGGTCGGCTATGAAGTTGACATTTGGTAACGGGTAAATCTCAACTACGTTGGTCATTTCATCCGTACAACTATGGTTGGTAGTTACTGTAAGCTGTACATCGTACAAATTGTGGTTTGTGTAAAGATGATTCGGTTCAACCAGCACAGAAGAACTGCCATCATCAAAATTCCAATCCCAATCGGTAATCAAATCATCTGTAACTGGTGTGATGTTGGATGCTTCGGTAAAGAAGATGGTGTCTTCTAAGCAAGCGGCAAGTCCAGTCGGGAAATCTGCAACCGGAAGCGGATGAACCACTGCATCGCCATCAATAAAAGTGCTTTTACATCCAGGGCCATTGCTAATAAGTAGTTCGGCAGAAAAGGTGCCTGGCATTCCGAAATCCACGCTTGGAGATTGAACTGCACTTGTTTGTCCATCGCTAAAAGTCCAAACCCAGCTGCTAATGTCGTAGCTGCCATTTGGTTCAGATAAATCTGTGAATTGTATTTCTAAGGGGTAGCAAACACTATCAAAAGTGAATTCAGCAATAGGAACAGGGTAAATTTCAATCTGTTGCTCAAGGGTATCAGCACATCCCAACCCAGAAGAGACAATAAGTATAACAGGATAGGTATTATCTGAAGGATAAAGTTGATACAACCCAAGTTGATCGGTAGATGTGTTTCCGTTTCCAAAGTCCCAATCCCAACCTGTAATTGTGCCTGAAGGAATGGTAGATTCATCTGTAAACTGAATTGAATCGTCTTCACAAATATTTGTGAACGTAAAGTCTGCAACAGGAAGATCAAACACACCAATGCTATGCTCAATGGTGTCTTTACAACCATCTGCAGTGGTGGCAATTAACTCAGTGGTAAACTGGCCGCTAGAACCATAGGTATAGTTAGGGTTTTGCAATGCTGATGTGCCAGTTAAATCACCGAAATCCCATTCCCATCCATTAACGGTAGAACCCAAAACGGTTGACTCATCCGTATACGTGTTCAGCTCATTCAAGCAGGCATCAGTCCAAGAGAATGCTGCATCGGGTTTTGGATAGACAGTTACGTCAATTGCAACCGAATCTTGACAGCCTAGGGCTGTTGTAACTACCAAAGACGAAGTGTACGTTCCGCCAGGGGCGAAAACATTGCTCGAATTCTGAGTTGCAGTAGTTCCACCATCTCCGAAATACCATTGCCAGCCTGTAATGGTGCCCGATGTAACGCTAGAAGCATCTGTGTAATCGGTAGTGGTTTCGGCACAAACAGTGGTGTTGGTAAAGTCGGCTACAGGTAATGGATGAACGGTAATGGTTTGCGTTATATCATCTGTACAGGCATGGTCTGAGGTTACTGTGAGCAACACACTAAAACCACCATCAAGGCCATACGTACTAGATGGATTTTGAGCAGTTGATGTTCCTCCATCACCAAAATCCCATGCCCAGGCAGCTATTGCTCCCGAAGAAATGGTAGACTCATCTGTAAATTCGAAATCTGTATTCAAACAGGCATCGGCAAAGCTAAAATCAGCCACTGGAAGGGGGTACATGCCAACATTTTGAGTGCTTGTGTTAGAACATCCATTGCCAGAGGTAACGGTTAAGTCAACAGAATAAACGCCCAGTGTGGTGTACGAGTTGGTTGGGTTTTGAACAGCAGAAGTATTGCCATCATCAAAATCCCAAGACCAGCTGGTAATGGTTCCAACACCAATGGAAGATGCATCGGTAAAGTTGGTTATGTCTCCTTCGCAGGCTTCATTGAATGTATAATCGGCAGTTGGATTTTCATACACATCAATGTTTTGGGTTGATGTGACTGAACAACCGTCTGAAGACGTTATTTCAAGACTTACAGAGTATGTACCAGAAGTAGTATAATTGTTTGTAGGATTCTGAGATGCAGATGTGTTGCCATCACCAAAATCCCAACTCCATACATCTATGGTGTTTCCTCCAAATGGGGTAGATGCGTCTGTAAACGGAATGGCCGTACCATCACATTGACTTACAAATGTGAAGCTGGAAGCAGGGGAGTTGATTACCAAATCAACATCTGTATAGACACATGTTTGCTGAAGCTGTTGATCGGTATAATACGCGGTGGCGGTTACAGTTTGATTGCCTGGACCATTAAAAGTGAGTGGCGCAGACCAGTTTAGGCCACTAATCGTAGTTGCTAGTGGCGAACCTTGGAAGTTTCCAGTGAGAACTACGGAGTCGATAATGGCGTTGTTAATCGTCCCTTCAAGTGTAAATCCGCAAGATTCGGCATCTCCATCTACATGAGAAGTGATAAAAACATTCGGATTATCTGCCTGCAGTGGCGTGATATTATCGAGAAGAATGTAGCCCAGCGGACCACAATTACAGATGAAATAGATGTGCGTCCAGTTTTGGCTTGGGGTAATGCTTACGTTATAGGTTTGCCATCCATAATGAGTGATTACTGGAGAACTCCACATTAACTCTGTTTTCACGCAAATGGCGTTGGCTCCCCAAACTTCCATGGAGCAAAATGAATTGGGATTAATTCCACCCCCAGCGGCTGGAGTAGCAGACAAATCGATGGTAAAATCGTAGGTAACACCTGCCTGCATGCTTCCGCTTAGTGCTTGAGAGGCCCCTTCTTGCCAGTTGGGACTACCATAGACAAAACCTACATAAGAATTGCCGTCAGATGGCGGTTGATTTACACCCCAAATGCCAGGTTGAGTATCTGGTGTTATACCACAAGTGCTCCATGGATTAGGCGTAATGTGTGCCCCAGGGGGGCCTTCAAAACTTGGATTAACCACCTCTAAAGGCACAAGCTGATTGCATTGTGCATTTACCTGTGTGTAACACGAAAGTGCCACAAGCGCTAATATGAGGGGTTGAATTGCGCGGTACATAATTGAATCTAATTCCTTTCGGAACAACTCGAAATTAAAGAATCTAGCTCTCGAATCATATGTTGTTGGTTTGCTTATTGACAACTTACTAACGAAGCAATGAAAGCGGGGTTGTTTCTGAACTTAGATTTCGCCAAGTCTGAAAAACTGATCTGAACGAACTCCCTTATCAGTCATTTTTACCGAGCAACATTCATTTACAGAATCATGTTGAAACATGAGAATGTAGTCATTGGCAGCGGCTTCATTGAGGAACTTCTCCTTTTCGTCTAAGGTTAATAATGGTCGGGTATCGTAGCCCATAACAAACGGAAGAGGGAAGTGGCCTTCCGATGGCAGCAAATCGGCCATGAAAACCAATGTTTTCTCCTTGTATTTAATCTTCGGAATCATCTGCGCATCGGTGTGCCCGTTGGCAAAAAGCACATCAATTCCTGGAATCCAATTTCCTTCATCAGCAATAAATTTCAACTGCCCACTTTCTTGAATAGGTAGGATGTTCTCCTTTAAAAAACTTGCTTGTTCTCTCCGATTTGGTTCGGTTGCCCATTGCCAATGCCGCTGGTTGCTCCAATAGGTGGCGTTCTTAAAGTTCATCTCATAACCTGTTCGGTCTCTATTCCAAGCCACGCTTCCTCCGCAATGGTCAAAATGCAAGTGGGTGAGAAAAACATCGGTAATGTCATCTTTCCCAAAACCATGTGCAGCCAAACTCTTCTCCAAGGTAGCCTCGCCATGCAGGTAATAATGCCGAAGGAATTTATCATCCTGCTTATCTCCAATACCATTATCAACCAAAATCAAGCGGTCTTCAGTTTGGATAAGCAGGCAGCGCATGGCCCAAGTGCACAAATTATTGGCGTCTGCCGGATTGGTGCGTTGCCAAAGCGACTTGGGAACAACCCCAAACATAGCCCCGCCATCCAACTTAAAATATCCTGTTTCTATACTGTATAACTGCATCTGTCTTGTTTTTTGACGAATATAACCAAAGGTAAAAGCGATTAGGAGCTAGCTAGAAGAATCCAACAAAGACACGTTCAAAACTTGCAGACACACAAGCGATAAACCCTATTAATTAGCCCCAAGTTTAGGGTTGAAGAAAACGATATGAGGGTTCATTTTATAGCAATTGGCGGAAGCGCCATGCACAACTTAGCTTTATCGCTGCACCATAAAGGCTATGCCGTTTCAGGTTCGGATGATGAGGTGTTTGAACCATCCAAAAGCAGGTTGGCAAAGTTTGGGTTACTGCCCGATAAGATGGGTTGGGATGAGAAAAACATCCACAGAGACCTAGATGCCGTAATACTTGGAATGCACGCAAGGGCAGATAATCCTGAACTGATTAAAGCGCAGGAGCTTGGACTACCCATTTATTCTTATCCAGAGTATATCTATGAGCAAACAAAGGATAAAACCCGAGTTGTAATAGGAGGGAGCCACGGAAAAACCACCATTACAGCCATGATACTGCATGTGCTCCAAAAGTGTGGAGTTGAGTCTGATTACATGGTTGGAGCACAACTAAAAGGGTTCGATACCATGGTAAAGCTCACCGAAACTGCACCTGTTGTAATACTGGAAGGAGACGAATACCTGAGCAGTCCCATAGATAGAAGGCCCAAGTTTCACCTTTACAAACCAAGCATTGCGCTCTTAAGCGGCATAGCCTGGGACCATGTAAATGTGTTCCCAACCTTCGATAATTACGTAGAGCAGTTCAGAATCTTCCTGAATTTGATTGAGAAGGATGGCACTCTTATTTATTCTGAAGACGACTCCGAAGTAAGAATGGTAGCAGAGCAATGCACCAATCAAATTGAGAAAATCCCTTATGGCATTCCACAACACGAAACCGTAAACGGAATCACGTCTCTCATTAGTAAGGGTGAGAAGATTCCACTGAAGATATTCGGTAATCATAACCTCATGAACCTGAATGGTGCCCGTTTGGTATGTAATGCCCTCGGAGTTTCTGATGAAGCCTTTTATCAGGCCATCCAAGATTTTTCTGGAGCCTCTAAACGTCTTGAGCTTATCGGTCAAGCAAGTTCAACTTCGGTTTATAAAGATTTTGCGCATTCTCCTTCCAAACTAAAGGCCACTACAGCTGCGGTTAAGGACCAGTTTGAGAACCGAAAATTGGTAGCGTGCATGGAACTTCACACCTTCAGTTCTCTTAACCAAGAATTCCTGTCGCAGTACGCGGCAAGCATGAATACGGCTGATGTAGCTGTGGTTTACTTTAACCCACAAACGCTGGAACATAAAAAGCTACCACCTCTTTTAGAGACGGATGTAAAGGATGCTTTTAAGAGAGCAGACCTTTTGGTATTTACCGATAATGATAAGATGGTAAGTTGGTTAAAGAACCAAACTTGGACTGACAAGAACCTGCTTCTAATGAGCTCTGGAAACTTTGGTGGGCTTAATTTGGAAGAGTTAGCGTTGGAGATTATCCAAGGCTAGTTATTTCTTCACTAAGAATGCAGCTAGTATAGAACTGAGAAATCCAACAATCAGATTAAAAATAAGTACAATTATTACGTGAGATGATGGCGAGTAAATCTGCTTAGCTAACTCTATTTGCTTGTCCATTACTTCTTGTGTAATTGCACCTGTTTCAACCCCACGTTGCATGTTGATGGAGATTTCCGATAGTCTTTCTGCAATAAGCGGTTCTCCAAAAACTTTGATTAACCCAAACGTGACTATCGCTATAATTAGGGTATACATAGCAACAGGCTTTAAGCCAGATTTAACTCGTTCTGGAAAGCTTAAAACAGTGTCAACCGTGTTTTTTATAACAATAGCTTGATAAACAGGGACTAAACTGAGAACGAGTATGAGGTCGGCAAAAAGTGTTTTGGCCACAACGGAGGTTAATTCCGTGCCAGTAGAGAAATAATAGATATTAACGACAATGGCTAACGTCAAGCATACAAGCGTAACCGCTACGGGATTCTTGCTCAAACCTTAAGCTTTTACCAATGTTGGAAACTTGTAAGCAGCAAGTTTGTAGCTTCCAAAAAACACTGTGGTAAAGGCTAAATCTCCAGCCAAAGTATTTCTGAAAAAAGGAACACCGGCAGCATAGCTATTCAGTAGTCCGCTTAAATCTTGTACGTAATATGGGCTACCATACCACACAGCGGCATTGGTAATAAGGTAGAATAGGATAGAACCAACTAACGAACCACCAATGGCAGCCAGCATGGTAGGGTTCTTTCTAATAATCTGACCAATAATTACAATGGCAAGAAATCCTGCATAAACAGCCCACATGGTGCTGTGCATTCCAATTATTAAATCGGATATAAACATGATTGCTAACGGAAGAACCATGGCCAAAGCTCTGTTAGAGAACATGGCACCACCAAATAAAGCGATTGCAGCAATTGGTGCCACGTTATCTGGTAACAAGCCAGCAATTCTTAAGCCTGCTGCGATTAGTATTAAAACTAGGATAAAAATGTTTCTTGAATTAATCATTGTATTGAATTTCGCGCTAAGATACTTTCTATGAACTCTTTTTCATGTGATGACGAATGAAGTTTTCAAGGTCTTCCGCACCAATGCGTTTTGCAATCAGCTTTTTGTTCTTATCAAGTAGAAATATAACAGGAGTAGAGTAGATGTCGTAAAGGTATTTGTATGCCGTTTTCTGTTCTGGATCTTCAACATTAATCCAATCTAAGTTGTGCTCATTAATGTATTTAATCCATGCTTCTCGCTCCTCAGCATTGGTGTTCACCCCATAAACCTCAACATTCAATTCGTCCTTAAACTTATCGTAAAACTCCTTCACCTTAGGGGTTACTTTTTTACAATGTCCGCACTCCGGATCCCAGAAGTAAGCAATCGTATAATCTTTATTAATAGCATGTAGAACTTGAACCTTATCGGCCGTGTCTTTCATAATTAGGTTAGGTGCGGTAACTCCAATTAATGAGTAACTGAGCTTTTGAGCTCTATCGCTAATCTTTGCTATGGTTGTCGAATCCGCCCAATAGGCTTGGCCTGTCATGTAGTAGCTTTTCGCCATGTGCACAAAAACCGCATCCATTCCCATCTGTTTAGATGTCTCGAAATGACTAGTAATCCAAAAAACTGTGTACTTAAAGAGTTCTTTGTTTGTCTTTGTTTTCTCAACCAATTTAGTGGCCTCTACTATAATAGAATCTGGTATTTGCTGGATGGTTTTACTCATAAATCTTTCCAGCTTGCCATGAAAAACGGGTGTACGAATAATCCTATCATCTGTAAAATCAATCAAATCCCAGTAGTGATCTTTGAAGTAACGCCATGCAAACGTGCTGTCTGGTCTTCCATTCTCTAAGATTGGTGCTTCTGGCACATCTGGATCTTTAGAAGCTAGAAACACTTTTGTCAGTAATGCTTGCGGGTAATCGTCAATAAACTTGTTTTTGTAAGCTTTCACTTCCTCATCAATGACAGCAACTTTTTCTTGTAGTTTTTTGAATTCTGGGGAATCCTTGTAGCCTAAGCTATCTGCGGCTTGTAGCTTCTGGCTTTGCTCCGAAAGGGGCTTACTCTTCGCTTTTTGAACGTTCAAAAACTTGAGATACTCGTAAAACCGCTTGTTTTCGTCATTGCCTTTTACCACCATCTTCTCGACAGGTTTAGTATACTCAGAAGTCATACTAAAATGTTGATCGCCATCAATCATAAGTTCAAAATACTTATTGTCTGGCGGCATAACAGCCATGTAAATTCCTTGCGCTAAGGCTTCATCGCCTTTAAACACAAACTTTCCATTTACATCACACTTGGTGCTATCCTTAATGTATTGCTTGTCTCCGTAGTAATACGCTAGAACAACATTGCCAGGCTGGCAGCCTTTAATGTTAAACTCCAGTTCATATCCAGTTTTTTGTCCAACAGCTTTCCCAACGAATCCAAGTAGTAGCCAAACAATTAACAATCTCCTCATAGTCTTTTATCTTAATTCTGTGTTTGAAAAGGCAGCCAAAATTAGCAATTCAGCCGCTTATTTAGTTCCTTAGATTATATACTAATTGACGCAAAGGCTGTTCCAAGTTGCTAGGACAAAAGCCGTTTAGATTTTTTTAACAGTATGACGGACTATCAGTTGTTAAACACCACAGATTTTGTCACCACCCTAGAAAAGGAGGCGATAATCAACTTTTTGATGAAGAGTTTGGATGATTATGCAGACTCTCGTGATAATGTTTCAAGGGCGATTGAGTATGCGTTAAGCAAGTTTCCGCATCAAGGTGGTTTTGTTTTGATTGCAAGAAAGGCAGATGAAATAACTGGTGTTTCAGTTGTAAACAGGACGAATTTTGAAGGCTATTATGCCGAAAACATCTTGGTTTACCTGGCAGTTGACAAGCAAAAACGAAGAACTGGAGTTGCAACTGGGCTAATAAATCAGTCTAAGGTTTATTCTAAAGGAAGCATTATCGTACGCTTGAACAATAATGAGCGCATCAAAGCGCTACTAGAAAAGACTGGTTTTAACCAAAACCAAACAGAGTTTCTGTTCAAAAGATAGTTCAGCCAAGCTTACTTTCTTCAAACCTTCTTTTTACTTCACCTGCAATGGGAATCTTATTGCCATCCTCGTCAATTCTAACAAATACAATGGTGGTTGTGCACACAACATCTTCCTGCTCTGTGTAAACGTTATATCTCCGAGCTTCAATGTTTAGAGCTAGCGAGGTGTTTCCCATTGAAACTGGTTGGCCGTATATATTGATGCTATAACCAACTTTAACAGGACGCTCAAATAAGATCTCAGTCATCTTTCGGGTGACCATGTTTGGGGTTTTACAAATTCGATTAGACATTGCCACCGCTGCCTCATCAATCCAAGAAAGCATTATTCCTCCGAATAAATTGCCGTGCACGCCTATATCTTTAGTCATGCACACCTTGGTCATTAAGAGTTCCATTTAATTGCGTTTGCCGCAAAAGTAACCATCAAAGCTTTCTGCCCTTAGCCACGTGAGTATTACGCTTCACACGATTCAAAACGGCTTTATCAATCATTAATCGACTGTCTGCTCCGCGAACTAGGTTATAGATTTTGCCTTCATAATCCAGCTTTCCAATTTTCCGGCCTCGTTCTGTTCTAATCCACTGTTTGGCGCCAATCTTAAAATAGCTGCCTGCAACAACAACATCACCCTTTCTTTCCACCAAAAAAGGAATGCTTTTCCCATCTCCAATGTCAAAGCTGACTTTAAGGGTCTTCTCGTCATTCAGTTCGCAAATGCCAGGAGTATTTGCGGGAATAATGATTTCCTCGATGTGTTTACCGTTCTCAATTCGAACTTTTCCTTCGGCAACTTTTACTTCTTCCTTGCTTATTTGCCGAGCAAGAACAATTTCTTCTGAATTATAGAATTGAACCTGCTTAATATCAACACCAGCATTTTCAATTTGCTGTTTTGTGTCTACTGTAAGCAACATGCGATTTGCAGAGCAGGAGCTGAGCAAGATTACGAATGAGGTGAAAATGAGTAGCTTTTTCATGGTTAGAGATTTACACGAATCTTCAAACCAATAATTATACCAACTAAGAGCAGCTAGGGCTTTTTGGTGAAATGCAATGTTTCTATTGGAGCTCCTGAAGCAGGAGAACCTTCCAAAATAATATCTAATCCTACATCAGTCCTAGCATAGGTAATTCGAGAGGGGAAGTCGTTGGATGGGTCTAAGAATGATATTGATTGCTTTTTGAACTGCTCCAGAGGGAAGATTGCGGTCTTGTCAGGTAGAACTGCCACGTAGACCATTATTCTGTTCTGTGTTTCTATAGAAAGTTTTTCGGAGAAATGAACGACCCCGTTGCTCTCTAACGTTGAGTGACCACTAAAAGTAGAATCATTGATTAAAGTCCATTCTTCCGTAAAAGTGACATCATCTTGGGTCGAGACCCAAACACCTTGCAACCAACCTAAATCTTGAACCTTTTGGGCATTAGCGGAAAATTGAGTTGTCAGACAAACAATTGAAATGATTGAAATAACGCGGTTCATTTGGCTGATTACGAAATTTTAGAAGCAACATAGAAAAGGACCAATACAACGGCTAGAATGAATAAACCGATTCTATTGCTCTTTAAAAACGACTCATCTTTCGGTACAAAAGGTAGAGGTGGTTTACTATCGCCAGAATTATGGGCTCTATACGGCTTCTTATTCTTCGCGCGTTCAACTCTTTTGTTCTCATCTTCAATTCCGCGTAGAAATTTGGAATAAGAACTAAAGGACCGAAGAAAATCCTGTCCTGTACCATTCAGCGAATAGCAATCAAAACCTTTAGAATCCTTATCAACAACATCCACCAGACTTTTTGAGGTTAGTACCGCCTCAATAGATTCTATAAGTTCATCCGTATAGTTGACGTTGTGCTTTTCTAAAACGCGCCTAACGCTAATAGAAGGTTGCATCGTTCTAACGAGCTCTTGCAGCACTAAATCAACAAGTTTTTTCTGTTCCACCACCCTAAAGTACTAACAGAAACAATGGCTCAAAGCAATTAAATAAATAACATTCTGAACTCAAATGTTTCTAAGAAACAATGAAAAACGCCTAGTCTTTGAAATCTGGCTTTTGTTTGGACATTGCAGCCATAAAAGCAGCCGTAAGGTCATCTGAAAGAAGCATGGCTGCATTCCAAACCGCCATATGATGAAGACCATCTTTTACTGAATGATCTCTTGTGTGGCGTAGAATTTCCTTGGTTCCGCGGATAGAGAGGGGAGATTTAGAAGCTATCGTTTCAGCAATAGCCGTCACTTCCGACATCGTAGTTTCTCTGTCATCGAAATACGCGTTCACCAAACCAATTTCTTTGGATTCAACCGCGCCAACCTTTCTACCAGTAAATGCCATTTCGGCAACTACCGCTGGCTTTACAAACTTGGGAAGCCTTTGAAGAGTGCCAAGGTCGGCCACCATTCCCATGTCAATTTCCTTAATGGTGAAATAGGCATCGTTTGTACAATAGCGCATGTCACATGCTGCTACAATATCAACTCCACCACCAATACAGCCATTATGAATAGCTGCAATTACTGGCTTAGAACATTCTTCTATAGCATTGATGCATGACTGCAAATCCTTTACAAAACCTAGAATCTTTTCGCTACGTCTTCCTGCGCACTCAATGTTTTCTACATTCTTCACCGACATCAACATTTGAAGGTCAATTCCAGCACAAAACAGCTTTCCTTCTCCAGAAAGCACAGCTACTCGAGCCTCTGGTTCTTTGTCAATTAGTTCAAAAATTGTCTTGAGTTCTTGCCAAGCCTTCTCGTTTAAAGCATTCGCTTTATCTGGTCGGTTTATGGCAACAAACGCTACCTTATTCTTAACCGAATAGGTGAAATGTTCAAAACTCATACGGTTAGTTTAGGTAAGCTGGGTCGAGGTCTAGTGTCAAGCGGTAATCGCTTAATAGTCGCTTAGTAAGGCCAATTGACTTTGGTAATTCGTATTCAAAGTAATATTCGAATGCCGCTTGTTTTCCCTTGTAGAAATTAAGCTCTTCTCCCGATGGGTTTTCTGCAAGCTTAGCCTCTACAACCATTGCTTGTTTGAGCCATTGCCACGCAACTGCCAGGATTCCTGCATTTTCTAAGTACAAAGTTGCGTCAGCAAGGAATACTTCTGGAGCTTCTTTCTGAGCAAGGTCCATGAGTTTCATGGTTACTTCCTGAAACTTTTGTGCAGAAGCACCAAGTTTTGCCGCGCGTTCTTTCAGCGGTTCAACAGCCATTGCTGCCATTATGGTTGACTGTAGTTCGGCTCCAAACAACATGATGGCTTTCCCCATTCCCATAGTCACCTTTCTCCCAAGCAAATCCATTGCTTGAATACCTGTAGTGCCTTCATAAATTGGGTTGATACGTGTATCTCTGTAGTACTGTTGTAAAGGGAAATCACTACAATATCCAGCGCCACCTAATACTTGCATTCCCTGGCTGGTGGATTGTACGCTTATCTCAGATGGATATGCTTTGGCCATAGGCGTCAGTAAATCCAACAACATTTGATACTTCACCTTTTCTTCTCCTTCAGTAACTCGAGCAAGGTCTGCATACATGGCACATTGCGTTACCAAGGCTAGACTTCCTTCTGTAACAGATTTTTGAAAAAGAAGCATTCTTCTTACATCTGCATATTCAATAATGAGTTCTTGAGGACTACTAACGTCTCTGTTAGATGGCTTTCTTCCTTGTGGACGCTCGTTTGCATATTCTAGTGATGCATAATAGGCGGCAGAGGAGATAGCTGTGCTCATCATTCCAACACTAATTCTAGCTCCATTCATCATTTGGAACATATACCGAAGTCCGTTGTGAGGCTTGCCTACCAACCAACCTTTGCAGTTGTCATTATCGCCCATAACGAGATGTGCTACTGGGCATCCTTTCATACCCATTTTGCCTTCAAATCCAGCAGTAACAACATCGTTTGGAACCAACGTTCCATTTTCTGGACGATGTTTTGGGACTACAAACAGCGATATGCCTTTTGTTCCTTCAGGGCCTCCTTCAATTTTGGCTAACATCAGGTGCACAATATTCTCTACACCGTCATGATCACCTGCAGAGATGAAAATCTTTTGTCCTTTAATTAGGTAAGAACCATCTCCAGCTTCCTTTGCAGTGGTATAAATATCTCCTAATGAACTACCAGCATGTGGCTCCGTAAGTGCCATTGTGCCTTGCCATTCGCCAGCGAACATCTTGGTCATATATGTTTCCTGCAGCCCTTTAGAGCCGAATGCAGAAATAAGCTCTGCACTACCCATGGTTAAGCCGAAATAAGAAGCGGCAGATGTGTTTGCAGCGTGGAAAATGAAATTGGCGGCATTGTATACGGTCGCAGGCATTTGCTGTCCTCCGTGCTCAAAATCTTCTTGTGCTACAATCCAGCCGCTTTGACCGATTTCGCGCATAATGTCCTTAATCTGAGGATGAACATGAACAATACCATCTCCCATGGTAGGTTTCTTCTCATCCATCTCAGTGTAGATAGGAAACATAAGATTATCGGCAATTTGCTTTGCCGTATCTAGCATCATATCAAACATCTCCTTGTTGTGTTCAGAATAACGCTCATACTTCGTTAACTGCTCAACATTCATTACTTCGTGAAGAAGAAAGCGCAAATTGCGCATACTCATATATTCCTTTGCCATTTATCTTGTTTTTGAGGCAGGCAAAACTATTAGAATAACTGGTTTATTTGGATTGACAAAGAATGAATGGTTAACAACTGCATATTGTTTCTTAATGTATATGCCACAAAAAAGTGTAGTTTACCATTGAAAGACCAATTCTACCAACGTGTCTAGCAAGACTCTTTTTCGGGTAATTATTCTTCTAGCCGTTTCTCTCGTATTGATGGCGGTAGGTCGTTTTTCCAGTTTTAGCCAATACTTCACCCTTGCGTATTTGTCAGAAGCAATCGTCACTTCTGGTGGGTTTGGAGTGGTTGTTTTTATCTTGGCGTACATTTTAGGAACACTGATGAATATACCAGGCGTTCTGTTTTTACTCATATTGTTTATGGTATACGAACCGATAGAAGGACTTCTAATTGGTTACATAGGAACTGTTTTGGCTATGGTGGTGCATTTCTATTTCACAAGGGCGCTGGCTGGGGAGGCATTGTCTGAAATAAAACAGCCCCTCATCAAGAAACAGATGAAAAAACTGACTTCCACACCAGTCAGAACTACGGTTATTCTTCGGTTGATATTTTTTGTCTCACCGCCTGTTAATTATGCTTTGGCGCTTTCATCCATCAAATTCAAGCACTTTCTAATAGGTTCTATGCTTGCATTACCCGCAAATTTGGCGTTGAACTTCGCACTTTATGTATTTGCCAAAGACTGGCTAGTTCAACGGTTCTTGTAAGTCCAATGCGGGTTACTGAAAAGTAAACACTTGTTCATTTTTCTTAATTGCGAGAATAGGAATATGCTATCTTGAGGCCATAATCTTATACGTAGAAGTTATGGCAAAAATTACCAAAGAGGAGAAAAAAGGAATTGGCAGAAAACTGAAAGAGTTTAGAAAGGCTGGATTAGAGTCTTATGCCAAGTATTTAGATGCAGAACTCCTTGCTTCTGAAGGAAAAGAAATTCGAAAGGCGTATACCAAGTACATTAAGAAGGAGATAGAACGTACAGCAAAGCAAATTGCCAAGCTAGATGCTAAACTAGGTACTGCCGCAGCAGACGAAAGCCAATAAAGGAGGAAAGCCTACATCTTGATGACAGGATTTCCTACATTAAAAACGCCAGAATCTCCGTATTCTTTATTTGGGTCGCGTTCTACATCTGGAGGGAACACATCGCGTTTGGTCTTATAGTATTCATCGCGATAGCTACCTTCAGAAGCACGGTTGTACGTAATGTATAGGGCACGCCTCGGTCGGTTACTTTCGTTAGCATCAGACATATGTGGGATGTATGAATCGAAAAGCACGATGTCTCCTGGTTCTGTTTCTACATACTCCCAGTTCAAGGTTTTTGCAAATTCAGGATCAACTGTTCCATCGGTTGCAGTTGGAAGCATACCTTGACTGTGCATGCCCCGTGCCATTTTAAGGCATCCATTTTCAGGGTTAGAAGCATCAATACTCACCATAAGGGTGATGTGATATTTCTGGTTGAATGAAGTAAATGCCGGTGCATCTTGATGCGGTAAAAAACCATTCCCTCCAGGTAGTTTGAAGTTGATTTTCTCCTTAAACAACACGGCTGGTTCATCCATCAGTTCCGATAGTACTCCAAGAATCTTTTCGCCTTGCAACAGTCCGTCAAAACCATCGTGGTATTGAAGGAAATTCTCTACTCTGCAAAGTTGTCTTGAATCTGGTTTGCTGGCAGGACTCTCAAAATATTTCATCCATTTCCCTGCGGTTTCTGGCCGATGTTCAAGGTCTTCAACCCAAGTTACTAGCTCAGCTTTTTGAGCATTCGTGAAATAATCTTTGATAATGAGGTAACCGTTTTCCTTCCAGGAAGACAGCTGTGCTTCGGTGAGGTATTGAGGCATTGTTCTCGTTTAATGCGGCTAGCTAGCAGCCTTATTAAGTAAAATGTTCTTAGCCATTTCCTTGTATCTGTTCAAATCGGGTAAGGGCTTATTCTCCACTTTGGCCAACTCATCCCAAGCACGAAGTTTAATGATGTCTTTAAACCAAGGGTCAGCCTCAAATTTGGCAACTTCGTCTTTAGACATTGGTCCACCTTGAAATTTGAGTGTTTGGGCAGATGCATCAGAAAGTTTGGCAAAATACCCCGGCTTGGCCGCGCATAGATATCGTTTGGCTTCCACATGGCTTTCTACTAAGCGTGCTACCTTTTCAGGAAAACCAATATTTCTTAAGTAGTCGGCTCCAACTTTATCGTGAGCGATGTGTCCAAGACCACCCATGTCTTCTTTTTCTCCATATTCTGAACAGAAATGGCCGATATCATGAAAGAGTGCTGCCAAGATTACCTCAGCATCATTGCCTTGTTCTTCGGCATACTCAGCTGCTTGACACATATGCTCTAACTGCGTTACGTTTTCACCGATGTAATCGGCTTCTCCGCTGTCAATAATCATCTGGAATAAATCGTCAACGGCCTTGTCTACGTTTTGCTGCATGGTAAGATTTGAATGTAAATGCTACTGCAAAAATAAAAAGGTATCGTGGCTTGTGGTTGCTACAGTACCATGGACTTTTGTCAATTGCGAGGAGACTGAATTTACTACACGCCAATTCTCAGCACAAGAAGGCTCGTTCAACCCAAAATTTACAACCTCATTAACACTTTTTAAGAACCTCTTAACACCACTTAAGAATTTTAACTGTTTGGTGGTAGTAAGCGATCTATATTTTTGCGCAACCAAATGAACATTAAACATAATGAGCGAAGTAATTGACATTAAGCAAATCAATGAGCTAATCGAGAAGGAAAGTGCTTTTGTAGACCTCATTACCCTTGAGATGAACAAGGTGATTGTGGGCCAACAGCACATGGTAGAAAGCCTCCTGATTGGATTACTCTCAAAAGGTCACATTTTGCTGGAAGGTGTACCTGGATTGGCAAAAACGTTGGCCATTAACACACTGGCATCGACCATTAATGCTGGTTTCAGTAGAATTCAGTTTACACCAGACTTGCTGCCTGCCGATGTAGTGGGAACACAGATTTACAACCAGAAAACGGGTGGTTTTGACGTTCGGAAAGGACCTATCTTCTCCAACCTAATTCTGGCAGATGAGATTAACCGTGCCCCAGCGAAGGTGCAGAGTGCCTTGCTTGAAGCGATGCAAGAGAAGCAGGTTACGATTGGTGATACCACTTATAAGCTAGACGAGCCTTTTCTTGTAATGGCTACCATGAACCCAATTGAGCAGGAGGGAACCTACCCACTGCCAGAAGCGCAGGTAGATCGTTTTATGCTTAAGGTGGTTATTACCTATCCGAATAAGGCGGATGAAGCACAGATTATTCGTCATAACATGGCGGGGAAGTTCCCAACTGCTAATTCTATTCTAAAACCAGAAGACATTCTAAAGGCACGTGAGGCAGTTGGCATGGTTTACATGGATGAGAAGATTGAGAAATACATCGTTGACATTGTTTTTGCAAGTAGAAACCCAGAAGAATACGGTCTAGCCAAATTGAAAGACTTGATCAGCTTCGGTGGTTCTCCACGTGCAAGTATCTCATTGGCAAAAGCAGCTAAAGCGTATGCCTTTATTAAGCGTAGAGGCTACGTAATTCCTGAGGATGTTCGTGCTGTATGCAACGATGTACTGCGTCACCGTATTGGTCTTACTTATGAGGCCGAAGCAGAGAACATTACCTCCGAAGAAATTATTGCTGATATCCTGAATACGGTAGAAGTACCGTAGAGAGATGTGAGAATTTAGACTTGAGAAGTCGGAACAGCCAACTGTTCGCTTTTCTCTGTTCACTATTCGCTTCAAAAAATGGAAACGTCAGAGCTATTAAAACGCGTACGAAAGATTGAGATAAAGACGAGAGGTCTGAGTAATCAGATATTCTCTGGTCAGTATCACTCTGCCTTCAAAGGACGTGGAATGGCTTTTTCTGAAGTACGTGGATATCAAATGGGCGATGACGTTCGAACCATTGACTGGAACGTAACTGCCAGAGCTGGAGAGCCTTACGTAAAGGTATTTGAAGAAGAAAGAGAGCTAACAGTTATGTTAGTGGTTGATGTGAGTGGTTCTGGAGATTTTGGTTCTAAGGTCATGATTAAGCGTGCGCTGATGACTGAGATTTGTGCCGTTCTTTCGTTTTCAGCCATTCAGAATAACGATAAAGTGGGCATCATTTTCTTTAGTGATAGAGTTGAGAAATTCATTCCCCCTAAAAAAGGGAAAAGCCATATTCTGAGAATAATCCGTGAGTTGATTGACTTTAAACCAGAGCACAAAGGCACCGATTTAGCAGAAGCATTGCGGTATCTGACAAATGTGGTCAAGAAGCGAAGTATTGCCTTTCTGCTTACCGATTTCATGGATACAGGCTATTCAGATGCACTGAAACTGGCAAATAAGAAGCACGATTTAGTTGCCATTCGTGTCTACGACCATCTAGAACAAGAAATTCCAAACGTTGGATTGCTTCCAATGACGGATGTGGAGACAGGCAAGGTGGTTTGGGTAGACACTTCTAGCAAGGAAACGAGAATTAAGCTGAAAGCCAATGGCTTAAGGTTTGAAGCTGAATTGAAGGATATTTTAGTAAAATCAGGTGTAGATATGGCGGAAGTAAGAACTGACGGTTCTTACATAAAGCCACTCATGAATTTATTTAAGCGAAGAGGATAATGAAGCAGTTTCTATCCGTATCGTTATTGATTGTAGCAAACCTCGGTGGCTTTGCGCAAAATGCTACTGTAAAGGCAGTATTAGACAGCCAGAAAATACTTATTGGCGACCAAATAAACTTGGATTTAAGTGTTGAGTTTACGCACGACACACCTATCACGTGGCCTGCATTTAAAGACACAATCACTGGTCAGATTGAGATTGTACAATCATCTATTCCAGACACTATTAAGAAAAAAACAGGCGAGACAATTATTCATCAGCGATTGGTGATTACCAGTTTCGATACTGGCGTTATCGTGCTTCCGCCTATTACATTCATTTTTAATAACGATAGTTCTCAAACACTTTCAACTGAAGAGCTGACTATACTTGTTTCAGATGTTGCGGTGGAGATGGAAGAGGAGATTAAGGACATTAAGGAGCCTTATGATGTTCCGTTTAACTGGAAAAAGTGGTTGCTGTACGGTCTCATTATTTTGCTCGTTCTAGGATTGATTGTAGCTGCTATCCTTCTCATTAGGAAAAGAAGACGAAAGCCAGAAGAGTTATTGGCTCGGCCGAAACCCAAACGTCCTGCACACGAGATTGCCCTCGAGAAATTGGAAGAATTGCGTCAAAAGAAGTTATGGCAAAATGACCAAACCAAGCAATTCTATATTGAGTTGTCTGATATTACCAGAGAGTACATTGAGTTTAGATTTGATGTATTGGCTCTGGAAATGACCACAGATGAAACAATCTGGGCATTAAAACGAGAGGGATTGGAAGAGTTGAAAATGGCACCGTTGAAACGACTGCTTCAAATGTCCGATTTAGCCAAATTTGCGAAGTACAAGCCTGTATCTAATGAGAACGAACAGAGCTTCGATATTGCTAGAATGTTTGTTAACAGCACACTGGTTATGCCATTAGACCAACCTAAAACAGAAGGAGAGGAGAAAGAATGATGGCCGATATCACATTCAAGCACCCTCACTTATTGTGGTTAGGATTGATAATCCTGCCCATGATTGCCTATTACGTGCTGCTTCAGCGCAGAAATAGGGCTGAGTTTAGGTATTCGAATGTTGCGACATCGGCAGGAGCAGAGGCTAACATCAAATCAAAGCTTATTCATTTACCATTCGTGCTCAGAATGTTGGCGGTTGGATTATTGGTTGTGGTATTGGCTCGTCCCCAATCCACCAGCAGTTGGCAAGACGTAACTGCTGAAGGAATTGATATTGTGATGGCAATTGACATTTCAGGTTCAATGCTTGCCGAAGACTTCAAGCCAAACAGATTAGAAGCTGCCAAGGAAGTAGCAAAAACCTTTATAAGTAATCGCCCAAACGATAGACTTGGATTGGTGGTTTTTGCAGGTGAAAGCTTTACGCAATGTCCGCTTACCACAGATCATTCGGTTATTCTGAATTTGTTTAACGATGTAAAAAGTGGAATGCTCACCGATGGAACTGCCATTGGAATGGGCTTGGCTACATCCGTTAAAGGTTTGAAAGACAGCAAGGCGATAAGCAAGGTGATAATTCTGCTTACAGATGGAGAAAATAATCAGGGTTCTATTGCACCAGGAACTGCAGCTGAAATTGCAAAGGAGTTTGGTGTTCGTGTTTACACCATTGGAGTTGGAACAAAAGGAATGGCGCCTATGCCTTACAAGGGCGCTTTTGGTAGAATCCAATACCAAGACGTTGAAGTGAAGATTAATGAAGAGCTACTCACCCGTATTGCAGATATGACTGGAGGTCAGTACTTAAGAGCAACCGACAATGCTAGTTTGGAATCGGTTTATGCTGAGATTGATCAATTGGAGAAGTCAAAAATTGACGTTACTGAATATCGCAAACGAAAAGAGGAGTACATGCCATTCGCAATTATGGCACTTATCCTTTTAGGGTTAGAAGTTTTATTGAAACAAACCGTGTTAAGATCAATCGTCTAATGTTCAGGTTTGCTAACGAAATATGGCTTTATGCGCTACTGATAATTCCAGTTCTTATCCTCATTTTTTGGATGAATGGAAGATGGAGAAAAAGCGTTCTTGATAAATTGGGAGATGCGGTTATTCTTCAAAACTTAATTCCAACCTTTTCTACCGTGCTTCCACGATGGAAACGATTCCTATTTCTGCTCGGTATTGCTTTTCTGTTGGTTGGAATGGCAAACCCACAAATTGGCACGAAGTACGAAGAGGTGAAAAGAGAGGGCTTTGAGCTCATGATTTGCTTAGATGTGTCAAACAGCATGTTGGCCGAAGACCTTACGCCTAATCGCTTAGAAAGGGCCAAACAAGCCATTTCTAGGTTGGTTGATAGGCTCAAGAATGATAAGATTGGAATAATCGTATTTGCTGGCGATGCTTACATCCAGTTACCTATGACGGTAGATCATTCGGCAGCCAAGCTATTTCTGCGCTCTATCGATACGGATATTGTTCCTACACAAGGAACTGCAATTGGGAAGTCAATCGAGCTTGCCATTAAATCCTTTAGTCAAACAACTAAGGCAAACAAGTCAATTATCGTTATTACGGATGGTGAGAATCATGAGGATGATGCATTAAAGCAGGCAGCGGCTGCTGTTGAAGTTGGAATTACCGTTCACACAATCGGAATTGGCTCGGTAGACGGAACGCCTATTCCGATTTACAAAAAAGGGCAAATGCTCGGGTACAGGAAAGATCGAGATGGAAACACTGTTGTTACCAAGCTGAATGAAACGATGCTTCAGCAGATTGCTGCTTCGGGAGAGGGAACTTATGTTCGTGCTAACAATTCAAGAACCGGTTTAAACGCATTAATGGACGAGTTAGAAGGAATGCAACGTGATGAATACGATAGCAAGATGTTTACTAGTTATGAAGATCGTTTTCAGTATTTCATTGCCATTGCGTTGGTCTTATTATTGATTGAATTATTGCTACCATCCAGAAAACTCAATTTATTCGGAAGTTCAAATTTCTTCTCAGCCGAAAAGAAATGAAAAATATGATTCAACATATCGCTCTCTTGTTTGTGATCGTTTTGCCCCTTGGCGTATGGGCGCAAGACGAGGCGAATGACCTTATTTCCAAGGGCAATGCTCAATACGAAGAAGGTAAATTCGGAGAAGCCGAAATGACTTATCGCGAAGCACAGGAGGCTGGAGCTGATGCGTTTATTTCAGGTTTCAACTTAGGAGACGCACTTTTTAAACAAGAACGTTTTGAAGAAGCAGCAACTGCATTTCAGTCGCTTCCAAATCTTACGGATGATAAAGAACAAAAAGCTGCAGCTTACCATAACCTGGGTAACTCATTCTTGAAAGCGAAAAAATTTCAAGAAAGTGTAGATGCTTACAAGCAATCGCTGCGGAATAACCCAAAGGATTTAGAGACGAAATACAACCTGTCTTATGCTAAACGTATGTTGCAGCAAGAGCAAGAACAGGAGCAACAGCAGGACCAGAACAAGGACGAGGAAAAGAAAGACGATCAGGAGCAAAAGCAAGATCAGCAGAAGAAAGACGAAGAAGAAAAGGAAGGAGACGAGAAGGAGAAAGATCAACAGCAGCAACAAGATGATCAAACTCAAGAAGAGCAAGAACAACAACAACCGAAAGAGGGTGAGATTTCGAAGGAAGATGCTGAACGCATGTTAGACGCACTCAATCAGGAAGAGAAGGATATTAGAGATCGATTGGAAAAGCAAAAGGTGAAGAAAGGTTCTAAAGGGACAATTGAGAAAGATTGGTAATGGCGCAGCGGTTTACATATCTATTTGCTTTCGTGCTTGTCATGCTGGTTTCGTCTGTTTCGCATGCTCAAGAACTCACAGCTTCTGGGCCATCGCAAGTTCAGCAAGGCCAACGGTTTCAGGTAAACTGGACATTAAATGCAAATGGCAGTGGCTTTATAGCACCCGAGATTACGGATTTTCAAGTGTTAGGTGGCCCAAATCAGAGCACAAGCATGCAGTACGTAAATGGAAGCATGTCGCAGTCTATCACCTATTCCTACATCTTGCTTGCCTCAAGGGATGGTGAGTTTAAAATTGAACCAGCCAAAATTAAAGCAGGAGGAAAGGTAATTGAATCTAATTCTCTTAAGGTTAAGGTCTTACAGGCTAATTCAGTACCTGAGGCAACACCACAAAAAACACAAGCAAGTGCTCCGCAGGGCAGTTCTTCAGACTTGTTTGCACGAGTAGAAGTAAGCAAGACAAACTGTTATTTGGGAGAACGAATTACAGCCGATTTGAAGATTTACAGCCGTGTTACCATGGTTAATTTTGACGATTGGAAAATGCCATCGTTCGAAGGGTTTTGGACCAAGGAAACTACTTCTAATCAGCAAATTCAGCTTCAAAATGAAGTGATCGATGGCATCATGTATCAAACAGGACTCATAAAGCAGATGGTTCTGTATCCGCAAAAGTCAGGTGATATAGTTATTGACCCCTTGGAATTGAGCGTAATTATTCGTGAAAGAACTTCTGGTAGAGGTCGTTCTGTGTTTGATCAATTTTTTGGTGGTTATGAAGATTCGAAAAGACCGATAAAATCGAATGCAGTAACCATTAACGTGAAACCTTTTCCTTCTGGCAAACCGTCCGACTTTAGCGGCCTTACTGGTAAGCTAAACATGAAGGCTACACTTGATAAAAGTGAGACCAAGGCCAACGAAGCTGTGAACTTGAAAATAACGGTTAGTGGAGAGGGCAACCTATACCAACTTCAGCCTCTCGATCTTGATTTTCCGCCTGACGTTGAGGTTTACGACCCTAAAACGTCAGATAACATCAAACTTAATTCGAGCGGTATTTCTGGGAGTAGAACCTTCGAATACGTCCTTATTCCAAGGTATGCTGGTGATTTTAAAATTGGTCCGTTTGCATTCTCTTATTTTGATCCAGCTGCAAAGGAGTTTAAAACAATTAATCAAGATGCGTTCGACCTAATTGTCACTAAAGGAGATGGAGAAACAACCGCTTCATCACCCGCAATCAACTTCGCGAATAAGGAAGACATAAAAATGCTTGGCAGCGATATTCGATACATAAAGCAAGGCCAGTATCCAATTTTAAACGGAACGCACTTCTTCTACCGTTCGGTGCCGTTTTATGCTGCAATAGGCTTGCCTTTAATCTTGTTTGTACTTCTAATTGGTTATGCTGAGTATCAAAAAGCGCAAGGAAAAGATGTTGTAAAACTGAAAAGCAAGCGCGCTACTGGTTTAGCAAAAAAACGACTAACCAAAGCGAAAAAACTATGGGACGACAACCAAACAGCATCGTTTTACGAAGAGGTGTTTAAAGCTCTAACAGAATACGTGGGAAGCAAGTTTGCAATCCCAGTTTCTGAATTAAGCAAAGACCGAATAAGAAGCACTTTTGCAGAAAAAACGATTCCAGATGATGTAGCAAACACATTTATTGGCGTGCTTGATAAGACTGAATTTGCCCGATTCGCGCCTGGAGCCGACAAAGAAATGGGAAGCGTATATGACGAAGCTTTAGATGCCATTGTTAAAGTTGAAAATCATGCATAAGGCTTTATTCACATATCTGATTTTAGTGACATGCTTGTTTCAGACTACGGTTTTTGCGCAAGTAGAAAATGCTAAGGCCGAGGCCGACCAAGCTTACATTGATGAGCATTACACAGATGCAGCTCAGTTATATGAACAAATTCTCAGTCAAGAGTATGTTTCTGCCGAAGTCCATTTTAATCTTGGGAATGCTTATTTCAAGAACGGACAAATTGCACCATCTATTCTCAATTACGAACGGGCATTAAAGCTTTCTCCACAAGATGAGGACATCCTATTCAATCTTAGATTAGCCAATCTGAGCGTGAAGGATAAGGTTGAAGAGATTCCTCAATTGTTCTTTGTCACTTGGTGGCACATTATTCTTCAAGCATTAAGTGTGGATGGTTGGGCTTGGTCTGTCGTTATCTCATTAATCTTGGCGCTTGTTGGCTTTATTCTCTTTCGTTTCTCTTCTGAAGAAGGAATGAGGCGACTTACATTCTTTACAGCAATCATTGCGCTAGTTTGGTGCCTGTTCTCCTTGTATGCTGCGCGAGAAAACTATAACCATGCTGTGAATGATAATAGAGCAGTGGTATTTGCCTCAACGATTAATGCAAAAAGTGCTCCGGATAAGAAGGGGAAAGACCTTTTTGTGCTGCATGAGGGACTAATAGTAACCGTTTCGGATGAACTAAATGGTTGGGTCCGAATCAAGCTTTCTAACGGAGATGTTGGTTGGGTTGAAGCAGGCAGCATTGTTAGTATCTGAAGTTATCCACATCAAGCATCCTTCTTGACTTTTCTCGTCTGTCTAGGTAGAGACAATTATTAGCTTTACCGAACCAACCCCACTCTAGCATCCGTGAAACGTTTCGTTTCCATTTTTTCATTGATTTTGTTCATCTCGGTTTTTCAAACCGCAGTATCGCATGCGCAATCGTTATTTGTACCTGGTGGGGTTAATTATGTTCGGGTTGGAGATCTCGATGTTACTGGAGATCAGATTACAGTGGAGGCCATTGTGACTATTACCGGTGCGGGGGTCAATATCGTTTCTAAGCACACGGGGCCTGGAAACGTGAACTACCTAATGAGGCCCGGTTCTGCCGAGATAACAACAACAAACGGATATATAAATGCAGTAACTGGCTTTCCATTGGTGCAGGGTCAATGCTACCATTTGGCCTTTACATATGATGGTGTGAGCCTCGATTATTATGTAAATGGTTGTTTAGCCTCATCAACCCCACACACAGGGAATCTTATTACCAACGACCTCATTACCGGAATTGGAGACCAATCTACCTGTCAATGTGAATCTTGGGCGGGTTACTTAGATGAGGTGAGAATTTGGAATGTTGCTCGAACTCAAGCAGAAATTCAGGCTAATATGACCAATCTTCCGACCCCAACTACGCAGGTTGGCTTGTTGGCTTATTACAAGTTTGATGGCGACTACACCAATGTGCAAGGAAATGCCGCATGGAATGGTGTTCCTGTTGGAGCTCCGCAGTTGCAGAATAATGCGGCTTGTCAGAATGTAGACCTGACTTTTCAAAACCAAGCTGTGGTAACGGATGTAAGCTGCAATGGTGGCTCAGACGGTTCTATTACCATAACTAGTTCGGGCGGCCATCCCAACTACACCTATTCACCCGATGGCATTAACTATTTCCCTATTAACACAATCGGAAATTTACCTCCAGGTAATGCAACGGTTTGGGCTAGCTCTGGAGCAAACTCAGGTTGCATTGAGCAAATTCCTGTTGTAATTGCTGAACCAACTGCTATTACTACGTCCGTCACTGGAACAGATCCTAATTGTGTTGGAGGTAATGATGGAACAGCAGATTTAACAGTAAATGGGGGAACACCTCCCTATTCGTTTAATTGGTCGTCAGGTTCAAATCAAGAAGACCCTTCCAATCTTGTAGCTGGCAACAATACCGTTACGATTACTGATGCAAATGGCTGTACAGCCAACGAAAGTATTGTGCTTTCTAATCCAACCGCAATCACTACTTCCATAACCGGTACAGATCCATCCTGTAATGGTGGGAATGATGGAACGGCTAACTTGACGGTCAATAATGGCACGCTTCCATACAGTTTTGTTTGGTCGTCAGGTTCCAACCAAGAAGACCCTACAAATCTTGTTGCTGGAAATAATACCGTTACAATTACCGATGCAAATGGGTGTACGGCCAATGAAAATATTGTGCTTACAGAACCAACTCCAATCTTTCCAAATGCTTGGGCAAATTTTGTAAGCAGTGTCGGTTCTTGTGATGGAGGTGGAGTTGCTAATCCATCGGGCGGGACGTCTCCTTATACCTACTCATGGTCTAATGGACAAACCACACAAACCGCAACAGGTATGTGCCAAGGCCCACAAACTATTACGGTTACGGATGCAAACGGATGTACTGGTTCGCAGATTATCACTGTTAATGTGCCTGCCTGCTTAACTGATGTTGACTTTTTTACTTGGGTCCAAGCAGGTCAGCCAGCAAATGGTAACTGGGTTGTGCAAAATGGCGGAGCCCAAGTAACTCAAACCGTAAATGGAAATCCAACATTCTTCATTACTCCGGTCGATTATATCAATGTTAGAATGCGTGGAAAAATGCGAACCACGGATAATGATGATGATTTTATGGGGGTAGTTTTTGGGTTTAATGACCCTTTAGGTGCTTCAGACAATTATGACATGTGGCTTTTTGACTGGAAACAAGGCAATCAGACCAGCGTGGGAGTGGTTGCGCAGGAAGGCTTCGTTTTGAGCCATGCGGTAGGTACAATAGTACCACCGTATCAGCCTACATTTTGGGGCCACACAAACACACCAGAATTTACAGTTGTAGCTACCAATTACGGCAACAACGGTTGGAATCAGAATGTAGATTACGAAGTAGAAGTAACCTACACGGTTAACCGAGCAATCATTTTGGTTGATGGAGATACGATTTTTGACATATACGATTGCTTTGAACCTGGCAGGTTTGGCTTTTATAATTATTCGCAGCAACAGGTAATATATTCTGATTTTACGTACGAATTATTTGCAGATTTTATCGTGGAAGAACAGCAGATATGCGCTGGCGACACGGCTCATCTTACATTCTTGGAACAATGCGGCAACTTCAGTAATCTAAACCAATTTGCTGAACTGCAATGGGACTATGGTGATGGTTCAACAGAAATCGTGACGAACCTAACATTGGCAAACGTGAATCCAGAACACGTTTACGAAACGGGTGGAAATTACATCATCGAATTGGTAGCATTGGACACCTTGGGATGTAGAGACACAGTTTACAAGAACATTACAGTCTTTCAGAATCCTACTGCTGACTTCACTTTTGCGGATCAATGTTTATCAGATTTTACACAGTTTGCTGACGCTTCAATCCAAGGCGATTTTGCGATTACTTCTTGGACGTGGGGCTTTGGTGACAATACAACCGATAACACTCCTGGACCAACGCATCAGTATGCAAATACAGGTCCTTACAATGTTAGTTTGGCGCTAACCGATTCTTACGGATGCGTTGATACTTCTGAACAAACCGTGGATATCTATGTCTTGCCGCAAGCCGATTTTTCGCCTATAGATGACTGCTTTTCTGCAAACTATCCATTCGAAGATTTATCTGCAATTTCAGATGGCACGGTGGATGCTTGGGAATGGGACTTTGGAGATGCCGCCACCTCTAACACGCAAAATCCCACTCACACATATGCATCGTTTGGTCAGTACGATGTGCAGTTAATTGCTTTAAGTGATCATGGTTGTGGCGACACGATTACCCAAACAATTGTGCTACATGATAATCCAATTGCAGATTTTATTGTGCCCAATATTTGCCAACTCGAACCAATGCAGTATTTGGATAATTCATCAATTCAGGAAGGAGCCATTGTTGCTTGGGATTATGAATTAGGAGATTTGAGTACTTCCATATTGCAAGATCCAACTCATTCCTATCAAGATGAAGGAGCATTGAACGTGCAACTAACTGTAACATCTGATTTTGGATGCACAGGAACCACGTTAATACCTATTGTGGTGAGTCCAAAGCCAGTGGCAGATTTCACTACTTCTAACGTATGTTTAAACGAAGTGATGAACTTTACTGACCAAACCACAGTGGTCTCAGGAAACATAGCTACATGGGAATGGGATTTTGGTGATTTGAACACAGATGTTACCCAAAACCCATCAAATACCTATTCAACCTTTGGTAATTACACAGTGGAGCTAATGGTTGAAACCAATCAAGGTTGCAGAGACACGGTTGACACAAGCGTTGAAGTGTATGAATTACCTGTGTCTGATTTTAATTTTTCCAACGTGTGTTTAGATGCCACCGCCACATTTACAGATGCAAGTACATCTAATTCGGGTACAATTGATACATGGAATTGGAATCTAGGCGATTTGACCATCCAGTCTGGTCAAGGTCCAATGTCACACGATTACCTAGTTCCTGGAGATTATGCCGTAGAGCTTATTGTTGAAACAGATCTTACCTGTAGAGATACACTTGAACAAACCATAACTATTCATCCAATGCCCGTGGCAGATTTTAGCGCGGATAGTGTTTGTTTTGGACAAGTAACTTCATTCGTTGATGAATCAACCATTCTAACTGGTACGGTTACTACGTACGCTTGGAATTTTGGATTTGCAGCTTCAAGTGCACTTCAAAACCCAACAAATATCTTCCCGGAAACTGGTTACCTGCCTGTGTTTCTCACTATTACTTCTGATAATGGATGTAAAGACACACTCACTCAAAACATCAGAGTTTATGTGCTACCAGAACCAGCATTTACCTTTAACGACACTTGTTTTGAAGATGATGTTTATTATCTAGACCAATCGGTAATAGAGGAGGGGTCGGTTGTTGCTTACGCTTGGAATTTTGGCGATGCTGGAAATTCTAATCTTCAAAACCCTGTTCATCATTTCAATTCGGAAGGGCTTTATCAAACTGAGTTGATTACCACATCAAACTTTGGCTGTTTGGATAGCGTTGAGCATACGGTAGAAATTTATCCTTTACCTCAAATTGCGTTTGAGGCCCTTCCAAATGAAGGATGTCAACCACTTACAGTAACATTCGACAACCAAAGCACCATTACTAGTGGCTATTTTATCTCAGCATATCAGTGGAGTTTTGGACAAGGCGCAACATCTACAGGTACTTTTCCACAGACCCTTTATCCTGACAGCGGTTACTACGATATTGAACTGATTGCAACATCAAGCAATGGTTGTGACGATACGCTTTATGTGACGGATGCAATTAATGTATGGCCACGTCCAATTGCCGGGTTTACCACCGATAAGGACGAGTACATCATGTTCTTTCCAGAGGTTGATTTTATTGACGAAAGTTATGGCGCCACCGAGTGGGTATGGGATTTCGCGGATGGAAGTAACGCCTATAGCCAAAATCCTACGCACACCTATACCGATGCTGGCAATTACCAAGTGGTGCAAACGGTCTACAACGATTATGGCTGTGATGATGAATTCTCTCAACGTGTCATTGTAAAACCTGCAATTACCATGTACATCCCTAATGCTTTTACTCCCAACGCTGATGGGATTAATGAGACTTTTTCAGGTGAAGGAGTAGGAGTTGAGGAATTCCAAATGTGGATTTTTGATCGCTGGGGCGAAAACATCTTTTTCTCAGCATCTATGAACGAACCTTGGGACGGCACGTACAAAGGACAACAGGTTGAAAGCGGCTTATACGTCTACAGAATTACTGTGATTGACGTAGCTCAAGAGTACCATGAATTCAAGGGCGAAGTGTACCTTATGCGCTAATGAAGCGGATAGGTTTACTTTCTGACACACACGGTTATCTAGATCAAGGAATCAAAAAACATTTTGCCAATTGCGATGAGATTTGGCATGCTGGTGATATTGGTACAGAGAACGTTTCTGACGCTTTAGCTTCATGGAAACCATATCGAGCGGTTTTCGGAAACATTGACGGAGGAAAACTGCGATTGATGCACCCCGAAGACCAGATTTTCGTAGTAGAAGGGGTTAAAGTATTGATTACACATATTGGAGGTTACCCTGGTAGATATGTTCCGAGAATCCGCGAATTGATTGTAAAGGAAAAACCAAAGCTGTACATCTGTGGCCACTCACATATTCTTAAAGTGATGTACGATAAGAAGAATGAAGTCTTGCACATGAACCCTGGTGCTGCTGGAATTAGTGGATTTCATCAGATTAAGACCTTACTCAGATTTGTATTAGATAACGGAAATATCCGCGATTTGGAAGTAATAGAACTGGGACAGCGAACATCGAAAACTCCTTTGACTGAAGCGCTTATCTGATTTTTGCAGCGTATTCTAGAATCTTTTTACAATGCTGTTGAACGGTCAACCCGTTGTCTTCCGCAAAACCTGAAGAGATTTGCATTTCTTTTTCAAGCGTTTGAAGAATCGCTTTTTTCCAACTAGCAAGCGAAAATCCATTTACAACCACACCATTATCGTCCGTCACAATCTGCTTGGCACCGACCATGCTTGATATAATAACAGGTGTCCCGCATTGAATTGATTCCGTGATAACCTGTCCAAATGGTTCATACAAGGCTGGATGAATAAGTGCATCAGCAGCCCAAAGCAGCTCTTCTGAATGGTTTGTGTATCCAATGTATTGCACGTTGGGTAAATCTGAACCCATTGGCTTCACTCCAGCCACAACCAATTCAATAGGGTCGTCCACTAACTCCTTCATCAACTTTAAGAGAAATGGATAGCCTTTCCGCTCATTTCCAGTGGTAAGAAATAGCAGTGATTTCTTCTTTTCATTGAAACCGTACTTGATTCTAAACTCAGCTTTACTTGATTTTCCACTCACATTGAATCTCTTAGAATCAATAGGAGGGAGCAGCACTTTGATTTTATGTTCGGGAACCTTATACAATTCCACAAGTTCCTGTTTCATCATTTCAGACGCAGCCAGAATGACTTTGCTTTTTCGGTAAGCCAGCCTGTCGAGATAAACGTTAAGCATATCTGATGGTGACTGAAATCGCTTACCCATTGCCTTCAAATACCCTAAATGATTCCCTGGACAAAGCACTATGTCTTGGTTAGAGGTTCTGCCTAGAGAAAATGAAAAATCAAACTCGCCAGCAGGAATGATTCGAGCTAAAGCTTGGTCAAAAAAGTACATCCTCAAGGGTTTAGGAACACGCTTTAAGTTCACCTGTTCAATCTTGATATCAGGATGTAATTCTACATCGGGGTCAATCTTAGAAACAACCAACGTTATCTCGTGCCCGAGATTCCGAAACTCATTTAAATAGTTGAACAGACGGGTTTCTAACCCTCCGTTACGCAACAAACGATAATGGATGAGAGCAATTCGCACAGCGCTAATTTAGAAAGCCTTTGCGTGTAACTTGGTTTTGTTTTAGTAAGATTGCCACACATTAGAAGTATGAAAGACCGTTGGTTGTTTATTGTGAATCCCGCATCTGCTGATGGCAAGGGAGGAATAAAGTGGAAATCTGTTCATCAACAGTTTTTGAAGTATGATTTTGACCCGGTAGTTTGGTCGTCAGAATACAATGGTCATATGGAAGAACTCGTTGTTCGTGCTTGTCAGGAGGGTTATCGAAAAATTGCTTCCTATGGAGGAGATGGTTCGCTGAATGCCGTGGTTAATGGATTAATGAAACAGCAAACATGTGCCCCAAGCGAAGTGCTACTGGCGCATTATCCAAGCGGAACAGGTAACGATTGGACTCGATTTTTCAAAGTGCCAGACAATCCCAAAGAGTGGGTTGCTACACTTAAGAAAGGACTGACATTTAAGCACGATTTAGGAATTATTGACCTTAATAAGAATGGAGAGGCAGCCAAGCATTACTTCGTAAATATTGCTGGCGTTGCGTACGTAGCTCAATGCGCAGTATTGATTACTGAAGCCAGAAAAAGTTCCAGTTTGTTGCAAGGAAAGTGGTTTTATGATTACATCGTATTTAAGGGCTTGTTGTCTTTTGAGGTTCCCGAACTAACACTGAAGTACAATGACGTGGTTCGAACTGAAAAGATTTTCAATTTGAGTGTAGCTATTTGTCGCCATAATGGTGGCGGAATGTTGCCAGCACCTTTTGCCGATCCAGCCGATGGAATTTTTGACGTTACTGTGTTTGAGAATATGTCAAAGTTGATGGTGCTTAAAGATTACGGTAAACTCAGAAAAGGGACAATCTTCAAGAATCCGAAAATCACTTCTTTCAGAACAGATAAGATTGAAATTAGCCGAACGGATAAACCCGATTTTATCGAAGCTGACGGTGAATTTGTAGGAATGGGTCCCGCCACTTTCACAATTCAAAAACAAGCACTTCAATTCGTTATCGGTCAAGTTCCTGAATCGAAAGTGTTTCCTTTCTAATCACCGTTTTGTAAGTCAGTCATTCTGCTAATCTTTAGAGAATGATTGAGCTTATCGTTTTTACACGTAAGCCAATATGGTTAAGAATGTCATTGTCAAAAGGGTCAATATTCCTACAAGTGGCATAATGAACTTAATCCAACGGTCGAAACCAACATTTACCATGGCTAAAGAAGCCAATATGAGTCCTGTTGGATTAACGAAACTGAAGAGACCCATTCCATATTGATAGGCGTTAACAACCAAATCTCTGCCAAGCCCAACTCCATCTGCTAAGGGCGCCATTATTGGCATGGTGAGCACGGCCATTCCAGATGAGGACGGAACAAAGAATGATAGTCCGGCATAAATGAACATCATGGCATTTACGAATACGCCTTGATTCATTCCTTCTGTCATTCCGCTAGCGTGGAAGAGCAGTGTGTCACTTATTAGTCCATCATCCATCAAGACTGTGACTCCTCGCGCAAAGCCAATAATTAAGGCAACACCAAGTAGGTCATTTGCACCTTTTACAAACTCTGAAATAAACTTCTTCTCACCAACACCCGCAATTATTCCTATGAGAATCGCACCGACAAAAAAGACCGTTGTCATTTCCAAGAACCACCAATCCAACTTAGAAACACCAAGAATCATTATCACAAAACAGGAAATGAATACCAGGAGTATGAGTCGAATCCGTGTTGTAAACGCAATTGTTTGTTTGGCAGCATCATGAAGAAACAGCTTTTCAATCATTTCTTTTTTATCAAAAATCACCGAAGTGCTCGGGTCCTTTTTAACCTTATTGGCATAGCGTATTATGTACCATAAACAAACAGAAGTTCCGATAATTAGAAAGGCTATTCTTCCGTATAAACCGGTGGTCCAATTAATACCAGCCGAATCTGAGGCAATGATTACAGAAAAAGGATTGACAGTAGATACCATTGAACCAATACTTGAGCCAACGTATATAGCTGCAAGCGCAACCATCGCATCATATCCTGCTAATAGGAATATGGGCACCAGAATAGGGTAGAAGGCAATGGTTTCTTCGGCAAGACCGAATGTGGTGCCACCAAGAGCAATAAGAGATGTGATAAGAATTATGAGGACAGTTTCTCTTCCTTTTAGTGCATTAGCAAGCCAATTCATTCCAGCATCAAACGCTCCACTGAAGTTTACAACGCCAATAAAACCACCAATAATGAGAACGAATAGAATAACATCTATTGCTTCCATCATTCCTTTAAGTGGAGATTGAATCAGAGCCGTTAATCCCTGCGGATTGGGTTCCAATTTGTGATAGGTATTGGGAATTCCAACGGGTTTCCAGATATCTCCTTCAGTGAATTTTTCTAACGGAATATTGACTCCTAGCTGATTTAAACTAACCTGAGTAGCAGGATAGGTCTTATCATCTTCAAGCCCCGATTGAATAAATACGTTTTGCTCCTTATCATAAGCTAACCTATCAAACTGCCCCGAAGGAACAATCCAAGTTAAACCAGCAGTAAGTGCTGCGATGATTAAAAGCACCGTGTGTGCTGCAGGGAATGATAGTTTTTTCATCGGTTTCAATTAAAACGAGGCAGCAAAGTAATGGGCTTATTTGTTAACCATGATTAAAGAAATTTGAGAGAGATAAAAAAGGGCGAAACCAACTGGTTTCGCCCTTTTTTGATTGAGTACAATGCCTATTTACTTCTTCCGCATAATAAGCAAAGGAGTTTGACTATGCATAGCCATTTCCTCGGTATAACTTGTGTTGAATAGGTACTCAAGAATTCCAGTTTTGTAGGTAAACATGGCAATCAAATCTGGATTGTCCGATGCGACAAACTGATCTAATCCGGCAATGATATCAGAATCCATTACCGCATTAAACGTGATGTTCGGATAGTTGGTGTTAGCTATCAATTCCAACTTGGTGCTTTCTTCGTCAAATGTGCTTGGGTCTATCACGTCTGGATAGACATGTACCACATGAATCGTAGCATTAAAGAACTGTGCAAATGCAATGAGCTCTTCAATTTCTTCATCAATATTTGTTAGATCAGTTGCGAAGGCAATATTCTGAGGCTTGTTTCCTTCAGCAGCAGCTGGAACAAAAATGGTTGGGCAAGAAACGTGCTCTAACACACCAGAAGCGACAGAACCGAATAACCTATTCTGTATAACAGACTCTCCCTTCGTGCCCATTACAATCAAATCAATATCATGCTTGATGCAATAAGGGTCAAGCACTTCAATTGGATCACCAAAAGTAAAATCACAAGTAATCTTGGCGTTAATTCCAGTCGACTGCCTTATGGAGTCGGCTAGTTCGTTCCCAGTTTTAATTGCCTCTTGCCGGAGGATTTCATCCAGTTTATTGACAAAAGAATAGGAGGGGCGTGGGATGTTGTCGCAATGCAAAAGCACAAATTCTGCGTCTAAATTGGCAGATAGTGAGACAGCATATTCAGCTGCTTTTCGAGACAGCAATGAAAAATCAGTTGGAATTAAAATTCTCATAATACCTATATTATATAGTGGTTGTAATCTTGTCAGTTATGTATTTACCTGCCTTCAAGTTTTCTCTAATCTTGGAGAATACCTCAATCGTGTATTCCACATCTTCGAGCGTGTGATCGGCAGTTGGAATTAATCTTAAAAGGATGATTCCCTTCGGAACAACGGGATAAACAACCATCGAACAGAAGATGTCATGATTCTCCCTCAAGTCAACGATTAGTGCTGTTGCTTCAGGAATAGTACCATTCAAATAAACGGGTGTTACGCAAGATTGGGTGTTGCCAATTTCAAATCCCGCATTCTTTAATCCGGATTGCAATGCGTTTACAATTGTCCAAAGCTTCTCTTTATGACTTGGGTCTTCGCGCAGCAATTCTAATCGCTTAAGCGCTCCAATTACCAACGGCATTGGCAAGCTTTTAGCGAAAATCTGCGAACGCATATTGTATTGAAGGAATGTAATCACATCTTGTGTACTGGCTACAAAAGCGCCAATGCTAGCCATGCTTTTTGCAAATGTTCCGAAATAGACATCAATTCCATCTTGCACACCTTGCTCTTCACCAGTTCCAGCTCCTGTTTTTCCAAGAACACCAAAGCCATGAGCGTCATCGACAAATAGTCGGAAGTCGTACTTCGCTTTAAGTGCAATTATCTCTTTAAGTTTTCCTTGGTCACCACTCATTCCGAAAACACCTTCGGAAATAACTAAGATTCCTCCACCAGATTCGTCTGTTAGACGCTTTGCACGCTGCAATTGCTTTTCAAGATTGGCAATGTTGTTATGTGGGAATACAAAACGTTTTCCCATATGAAGTCGAACGCCATCTAAAATACAGGCATGTGATTCGGCATCATATACAATCACATCCTTTCTAGTAACCAACGCGTCTATGGCAGAAACCATTCCTTGGTAACCAAAATTGAGAAGATACGCAGCTTCTTTGTTTTCAAAGGCTGCTAATTCTTCTTCCAGTTGCTCATGATATTTGGTCTGGCCGCTCATCATTCGCGCGCCCATCGGGTACGCCATTCCCCAATCTCTAGCGGCATCTGCATCGGCCTTTCTAACTTCTGGATGATTACCCAACCCCAGGTAATTATTCAAACTCCAAACAAGACGCTCTTTGCCATTGAACATCATTCGGTTACTTATTTCCCCTTCAAGTTTGGGAAAAGTGAAATATCCATGAGCTTCTTTGGCATGCTCTCCAAGAGGACCTCTGTTGTGCTTTATACGTTCAAAAATGTCCATTTGCTGTTGTAGTAATTATTGGCGCAAAGGTATTTTTTTTAGAAGAGTGGATAGGCGGATGAATCAGAATCCTAGGTTGGTTTAACAACTTTTTTAACCATCCAATATTTTGCCTAAACATCCGTTCACGCCACGTGAACGAAAAAACTATCTTTGCCGCCATGTTAAAAAAGGCGTCTTCAGCCCTCTTATATCTTTCCATTTTACTCGTCTTTGCAGGATGCAGCAAATATCAGCGCGTTCTAAAAAGCAACGACTTCGAAAAGAAGTTTGAAATGGCAACGCTTTATTACGAAAACGGCAAGTATCAAAAGGCTTTTCCGTTGTTCGAGGAGCTTATTACAGTTTTTAGAGGTACCAGCAAAGCTGAAGATGTATACTACTACTATGCTTATTGCAACTATCAATTAGGAGATTACATGCTAGCAGGTTATCACTTCGATAATTTTGTGAGAACATTTCCAAGAAGTACACGGGCACAGGACGCTCAATTCATGAATGCCAAGTGCTATTTCTTAGATTCTGCAGAGCCAAGTCTAGATCAAGCAAGTACCTACAAAGCAATTGATGAATTGCAGTTATTTATCAATAAGTACCCTGAAAGTCCAAAGGTTGATGAGTGCAACGACTTAATGGACAGGTTGAGATATAAACTAGAGACTAAAGCATACAACGGAGCCAAGTTGTATTATAGACTTGGTGAACATAAAGCTGCTATCTTTGCGCTCCGAAATACGCTGGCCGATTTTCCTGACACAAGGTTTAGAGAAGAACTAAGCTTCATGATCTTAAGATCAAGCTTCTTACTTGCTGATAATAGTGTGGCAGAAAAAAAGGTAGAGCGGTTTGAAGCAACTTTAAGAGAATGCGATGCGTTTATGTCGAAATTCCCGCGGTCTGCAGATCTTAAAAATGCCGAGAGTATAAAGAACGATTCTAAAAGAGAACTTGAAAAGTTAAAAACCCTGTAAAATGGAGTATAAAAACACAAAAGCATCAAGAAACACAATTACTCGCGACATGCGTGATTTTGAAGCTGGTACTGATAATACGTTTGAAACGATTGCTATTATAGCCAAACGAGCTAACCAAATTGGTGCTGACATTAAAGAGGAGCTAAGTTCAAAATTGGCTGAGTTTGCTACTTCTTCAGATAATCTTGAAGAGATTTTTGAAAACCGTGAGCAAATTGAAATTTCTAAATTCTACGAAGCTCTACCAAAGCCAGTTTCTATGGCTGTTGAAGAGTACCTGAACGATGAAATCTACTTCCGCAATCCAGCTAAGGAAGAAAGTCTTGCCGCAGCTGAAGACGGTACTGAAGAAGCATAATTCTTTGTGTATACGAACCTTGAAACCCGGCCTATGTCGGGTTTTCATGTATATTAGAATATGAACGGAAAGAAGATATTAGTTGGGGTAACTGGCGGAATAGCTGCTTATAAAATACCCTTATTAATTCGTTTGCTTACTAAAGCAGGGGCAACGGTTAAAGTTGTTGCAACCGACTCAGCATTCGATTTCGTTACACCGCTTACCCTTTCTACAGTTTCCAACAATGCTGTTATTTCATCTTTTTCCGATGAAAATGGCACATGGAACAGCCATGTAGAATTAGCCTTGTGGGCTGATGTATTTGTAATTGCACCAGCAACAGCTAATACTATTGGTAAAATGGCAAATGGTATTTGCGATAATGTATTGCTTGCAAGCTATTTTTCATCTCGTTGTCCTGTGCTTGTGGCTCCTGCAATGGATTTAGACATGCTTGTGCATCCTGCGGTAAAAGCCAATATGGGTAAGCTTCATGAATTTGGAAATCAGATTATCGAGCCTGCAGAAGGAGAATTAGCAAGTGGGTTGGTAGGTAAAGGTCGAATGGCCGAGCCAGAAGAGATTTTTAAAAAACTTAGTGCCGTTTTTAATGCCTGAACTGAAAGGCAAAAACGTACTGATAACAGCAGGACCAACATACGAAGCAATTGATCCGGTTCGCTTTATTGGAAATCATTCATCTGGGAAAATGGGAATTGCATTGGCCGAAGAAGCGTCAACGCTTGGAGCCGAGGTTACTCTAATTTGCGGCCCCTCCTTTGTACCGTCCTCTGAAAAGATTAAGCGAATTGATGTGGTTTCTGCACAAAACATGTTTGATGCAGTTATGCTCGAGCAAGTGAAAATGGATGTAATGATACTTTCTGCTGCCGTTGCAGATTATCGTCCAAAAAATGTTGCTGAGAATAAGATTAAGAAGAAAGACTCTGGATTGTCCATTGAACTGGAACCAACGCCAGACATTTTGGCCAGCCTTGGCAAACTGAAAACCAAAAACCAATTATTGGTAGGTTTCGCACTAGAGACAGATAATGAATTGGAAAATGCCCATTCAAAGCTCAAGAGAAAGAATTGCGACTTGATTGTTTTGAACTCATTGCAAGATGCCGGGGCTGGTTTTGGACACGAGACAAACAAGGTCTCAATTTTAGATCGACACAATAATATCACTACTTTTGAATTGAAGTCAAAAGCAGAAGTTGCAAAGGATATTTTGCGCTTGATTACAGACTACTAATGACACGAATTCTCACTTTTATTTTTCTGATTATTTCAGCTAGTTCAATCGCTCAAGAATTGAATTGCACTGTTTCGGTTATGAGCCCTCAGGTTCAGAATACGGAAAAACGAATTTTTGAATCTCTTCAAAAGGATATTCGAGAGTTTATGAATTCTACCAGGTGGACAAACGATGTTTACGCCATTGAAGAAAGAATTGAGTGTAGCATCTTAATTACCGTTACGGAGAGATTATCGAACGATAAGTATAAGGCTACTATGCAAATTCAGTCAAGTAGACCCACCTATATGACATCATACAACACGGTAATGTTGAATGTGAATGATCAAGATTTCACGTTTAATTACCTTGAAAATCAACCGCTTCAGTTCCAAGCAAATCAGCATGTCAATAATCTTACCTCTGTGTTGGCTTTCTATGCATATATGATTATCGGAACAGACTATGATAGTTTCTCTTTGAAAGGTGGCGAACCGCACTTTCAAAAAGCACTTCAGATTGTAAATAATGCTCAAAATGAATCTGAACGAGGTTGGAAAGCATTTGAAGGTTCTAAGAACCGATATTGGTTAATTGAGAATATGCTGAATGCCAGATATGAAGATTTTAGAGGTGTAATGTATAAGTATCACAGAGAGGGATTGGATATCATGCAATCAGATGTAAACACAGGAAGACAAGCCATTATCGAATGTCTAAAACCTTTGAAGACAATCCGAATGGATCAACCCAACTCTTACTTGATGACGGTGTTCTTTACCGCCAAAGTGGATGAGATGATCAACATCTTTAAGGAGGCTTTTCCAGATGTAAAAACAAAGGCTGCTAACGAATTGATGCAAATGGATCCGGCAAATGCCAATAAGTATCAAGCAATAACAAAAGGGTAGAGGCTATGCTCTCTCGCTTGCATATTCGCAATTATGCCATCATTAGCGAACTTGATATTAATCTTGAACGCGGGCTCACAATCATAACAGGAGAAACTGGCGCAGGTAAATCAATCTTAGTCGGAGCTCTTTCTTTGGTACTAGGCAAACGTGCTGATACCACATCCTTACATAACGAAAGTGAAAAGTGTGTAATTGAAGCTTCTTTTCTTATTGATAAGTATGAGTTAAAGGAGTTTTTTACCGAGCACGATTTAGACTTTGAAAACCCCACAATTTTAAGGCGAGAGATTAATTCGAACGGTAAATCGAGAGCATTTGTTAACGACACACCCGTAAATCTCAATCAACTAAAAGCACTCGCTTCAAAACTTATTGACATTCATTCTCAACATGAAGTATTGACACTGAAGTCGGCTGATTTTCGAACTCATTTTCTTGACTCTTGTTCTGATGGAGGTCAAATGTCGGCTAAATACAAAGTGGCATATGCAGATTGGCTCGCATTGAAAAAGGAAGTGGATCAAGCCAAACAAGCTTTACAGAAGGCAGCTGCAGATGAAGATTATATTCGATTTCAATTAGACGAATTAGACCAGTTAAACTTGGTTGAAGGCGAATTAAAAGAGAATCAAAACAAGTTGAGTTTACTGGAAAATGCTGAGCAAATTGCTGGCACTTTAAACTCCATTTCTGCACTCATTTTAACCTCAGATGAGGCAATTGTCGATAATCTAAAAAGAGCAGAAGCAGAGTTAGGTCGGTTAGCGCGAATGTATCCACAAGCGCAAGATTGGACTGATAGAATTCGTCAGAGTTTAATTGATCTTGAAGATGTAGCTAGCGAAATGGAGCAAAAAGCTGGTTTTGCAGAGCATGATCCAGCGGAGCAGCAACGCTTGGAGGAGCGAGTGGATGAAGTGCTGAGGCTACTTACTAAGCACAGAAAGCAAAGCGACTCGGAGCTAATCGAACTTCATTCTCAATTGACCACTCAATTGGACTCTATTAGTAGTTCCGATGAGCGTTTAACATTGCTTAATGCAAAACTTGAAGAAACGGATGTTCGTCTTCAATCTATCGCCAAAGAACTGACTGATCAGAGAGCATTAATTGCAAAAAAACTTGCACCTCAGCTTTCTTCTGAGTTGAAACAACTCGGCATGCCAGATGCTCTATTGGAAGTTCAAGTCGTTTCAGAAGAACGAATGGCATCTGGTCAGGATAAAATCAACATCCTATTCACCTCAAATAAAGGCCAATCACTACAAGATATTAGCGCTGTGGCTAGTGGCGGAGAACTTTCGCGACTTATGCTTACAACAAAAGCTGAAATGGCCAAAAACATTCAATTACCCGCCATTATTTTCGATGAGGTGGATACAGGTGTTTCTGGGGAAGTAGCTGATAAAATGGGCACAAAGATTAAAAGCTTAAGTGCCAATATGCAGGTGCTTTGTATTACACATTTGCCGCAAATTGCTTCAAAAGCAAATCAACATATTCATGTTTTTAAGGAGGAAAAAGACGGCAAAACAGTAACGGGCATCAAGGTTTTAGATAAAACTGATAGAATTGTAGAAATTGCCAAGATGTTGAGCAATGCTCGGCCTACAGAAGCAGCTTTAGCACATGCTAAAAACATGGTAGAACAAACTAATTAGAATGGGAAACGACTTACTAAAAGGTAAAAAAGGAATCATTTTTGGTGCATTAGACGAAAGATCTATTGCCTGGAAAGTGGCAGAACAATGTCACGCTCAAGGAGCAGAAATCATTCTTACCAATGCACCCGTTGCGTTGAGAATGGGAAAGATTAACGAACTAGGAGAGAAGATTGGTGCGGAAATTATTCCTGCCGATGTTACGCTCAATGAAGACCTTGAAAACCTAGTCTCTACTGCAAAAGCCAAGTTTGGCGGATTGGACTTTGTGCTTCATTCTGTGGGAATGTCGCCAAACGTAAGAAAGGGGAGAGCTTACACCGATTTGAACTATGATTTCTACCATAAAACGCTCGATATTTCTGCAATGTCATTACATAGGTTGCTTCAAACCTGTTATCAAATGGATGCATTGAATGAGTACGCATCCGTTGTTGCACTTACATATATTGCCGCCCAGCGTACTTATTCTGGTTACGGAGATATGGCAGAGGCCAAATCAATGCTGGAAAGTATTGCTAGGAGTTTTGGCCACCATTATGGAATTAAGAAGAGTGTTCGTGTAAACACGATTTCTCAAAGTCCAACAGTTACGACTGCCGGGTCTGGAGTAGAAGGATTTGATGATTTTATCAGTAATGCAGACAAACTATCTCCATTGGGGAATGCGAGTGCTGAAGAATGCGCAAACTATTGTGTTGCTATGTTCTCTGATCTAACCAAGAAGGTGACCATGCAAAATCTGTTTCACGATGGTGGATACAGCAGCATGGGTGCCGTGGATTAATTCGAACTTTTAGGACATAAAAAAGGGGCTTAATAGCCCCTTTTTTATTTGGATTAAGTCCGAGTTATTTCTTTTTCTCAACCTTCTTCGCTTTTACTGTAATTGTCAGTTCTTCAGCGCCTTTAGGATGTTTTACTTCAAGAACATCTCCTTCCTTAATTGTGGCACCGATTATAGCTTCTGCCAAAGGATCTTCAAGATACTTTTGAATGGCTCTTGCTAGTGGTCGTGCTCCAAATTCTGGATCATACCCTTTTTCTGCTAAAAACTCCTTCGCTGTTTTAGACAACTCAACTTGATATCCGGCTTCAACAATTCGTTTGAAAACGTTTTTCAACTCAAGATCAATAATCTTGAACAAATCTTCCTTCTTAAGTTGATTGAACAGAACAACATCATCAATTCTATTCAAGAATTCTGGAGCAAACGCTTTTTTCAAAGCCTTCTCAATAACGCCACGAGCGTGATCATCAGAACTTGAAGATTTAGCGCTTGTTGCAAATCCAACTCCTTGACCAAAATCTTGTAGTTGTCTTGATCCAATATTCGAAGTCATAATCACAATCGTGTTTTTGAAGTCGATCTTACGACCCAACGAATCTGTCATCATTCCATCATCAAGCGCTTGTAGCAATAAGTTAAACACGTCTGGATGCGCTTTTTCAATCTCATCAAGAAGCACAACAGAGTAGGGCTTTCTTCTCACCTTTTCGGTAAGCTGACCACCTTCTTCGTATCCAACATATCCCGGAGGGGCGCCAACTAATCTAGAAATGGCAAATTTCTCCATGTATTCACTCATGTCAATTCTGATAAGAGAATCATCCGAATCGAACAGGTAACGTGACAATACCTTGGCTAATTCTGTCTTTCCAACTCCAGTAGGTCCAAGGAAAATGAAACTTCCAATTGGCTTATTCGGGTCTTTAAGACCTGCACGATTACGTTGAATGGCACGAACAACTTTCTTAATGGCGTCATCTTGGCCAATAACCTTGCCCTTCAGATTCTCATTCATTTGCTGCAAACGTTTACCCTCGTTTTGAGCAACTCTATGCACCGGAATCCCAGTCATCATAGAAACAACCTCAGCAACATGCTCTTCGGTTACTGTTTCGCGATTCTCCTTCGTTTCCTCCTCCCACTTATTCTTCTCTCGCTCAAGCTCTTCCTGAAGTTTACGCTCCTTATCTCTAAGGTTGGCAGCTTCTTCATATTTCTGACTTCTTACAACACGATTCTTTTCCTCCTTGATATCGTCAACCTTTTTTTCAAGTTCTACGATAACGTCAGGCACATGAATGTTTGTAATATGAACTCGCGAACCAACTTCATCCAATGCATCAATAGCCTTGTCTGGTAAGAAACGGTCTGTCATGTACCTATTAGTAAGAGTTACGCATGCTTTTAACGCCTCATCGGTATAATTCACATTATGATGTTCCTCGTACTTTCCTTTGATGTTGTTAAGGATTTCAAGCGTTTCTTCTGGAGTAGTAGGGTCAACAATTACCTTCTGGAAACGTCTTTCCAATGCGCCATCTTTCTCAATGTGCTGGCGGTATTCGTCTAGGGTAGTGGCACCAATACATTGTACCTCTCCACGAGCCAATGCTGGCTTAAACATGTTTGATGCATCCATAGAACCACTTGCGCCACCAGCGCCAACAATCGTGTGGATTTCATCAATAAAGAGAATAACGTCTGGAGATTTCTCCAACTCATTCATAACCGCCTTCATTCTTTCCTCAAACTGACCACGATATTTAGTGCCAGCAACAAGAGATGCAAGGTCTAAAGTCACAACTCTTTTCCCGAATAAAACACGAGAAACCTTACGTTGAATAATTCTCAAAGCAAGACCTTCAGCTATCGCAGATTTACCAACTCCTGGCTCACCAATTAAGATGGGGTTGTTCTTTTTTCTTCTACTTAGAATCTGAGAAACACGCTCAATCTCTTTTTCTCTACCTACTACTGGATCAAGTTTCCCATCTTCTGCTGCTTTGGTTAGGTCTCTTCCAAAGTTGTCAAGTACCGGAGTTTTCGATTTTGGGTCAATCGCTTTTCGCATTTGACCGCCACCCGGTGCTCCAAAAGAATCTCCTTCCTCATCATCGTCATCGGCAGATTGACTGTGTCGAGCCTCCGGATTTACATCCGTTTCTCCAACCAAGCCTTCAACTTCTTCTCGAACCATTTCGTAATCTATTCCAATCTTCTTCATACTTCTTGTCACTACGTTGTCGTCATCTTTTAAAATTGCCAGCAGCAAATGCTCTGTGCCAATGGTAGGGCTTTTGAAAACCTTCGCTTCTAAATACGTGATTTTCAAGGCCTTTTCCGCTTGCTTTATCAGCGGGATATTTCCCAAATTACTCTTCTTGGCTGCTTTGCCTGTGTGAGTAGCCGATTCAATATCCTTTCTAAGTTCCTGAGTATCAACACCCAAACTTGCCAAAATCTTTATGGCAGTTCCTTCCCCTTCTCGAATTATCCCCAAAAGAAGATGCTCCGTTCCGATGTATTCGTGCCCTAAACGCAACGCTTCCTCCCGGCTGAAGCTGATTACATCTTTTACTCTTGGTGAAAATTTCGCGTCCATGTTCTCTTTTACAAATGTCGGGTTTATGCTGCCACTAGTACTATGCAACAGCAAACAATTACCTCATGTTCAAAAATACCTTCGCCTGTTGTGTTGACCTGTTTAAACCCTCGTTTTTATCAACAGAAATCTGTTAGTAATATATAGGTATTAAAACCCCTGAATCGTGCGTCAACACTAGCTAAAACCGTAAATTCGATCACTTATTTTGAGTACGGAATATCAAATACCGTGCAAACCATAAAACACTAACATTTTGTCATGGCTGAAGGAGAAAGGATAATTCCTATAAACATTGAGGAAGAAATGAAGACTGCGTACATCGATTATTCGATGTCGGTTATTGTTTCTCGTGCACTTCCTGATGTAAGGGATGGATTAAAACCGGTACATAGAAGGGTTCTTTTTGGAATGCTCGACCTTGGGGTTCGGGCTAGTAGCGGATACAAGAAGTCTGCGAGAATTGTTGGAGAGGTACTAGGAAAGTATCACCCACACGGAGATACATCAGTATATGACACCATGGTGCGTATGGCGCAACCTTGGTCGCTTCGTTACCCATTGGTTGATGGACAAGGAAACTTTGGGTCGGTAGATGGTGATAGCCCAGCTGCTATGCGTTATACCGAAGCACGATTAAAAAGAATAGCGGAAGAACTTCTTGCTGATATAGATAAGGATACGGTTGATTTCAAATTCAACTTTGATGATACCCTTCAAGAGCCTACGGTTCTTCCTTCAAGAATTCCAAACCTTTTGGTAAACGGAGCTTCTGGTATTGCTGTAGGTATGGCGACTAATATGGCTCCACATAACCTTACCGAGGTTATTAATGGAACTATTGCCTACATAGATAATAGAGAGATTACAATTACCGAATTGATGGAGCACGTTAGCGCTCCTGACTTCCCAACTGGAGGAACAATTTATGGTTATGATGGCGTAAGAGATGCCTTTGAAACGGGTAGGGGACGTGTAATGATGCGCGCCAAGGCGGAATTTGAAGAAACCAAAACAGGCAGAGAGCAAATTATCGTTACCGAAATTCCGTATCAGGTTAATAAAGCCGACATGATTAAGAAAACGGCCGATTTGGTCGTTGACAAAAAGATTGAAGGTATTAGCGATATCCGTGATGAATCGGATAGAAACGGAATGCGAATCGTTTATGAATTAAAGCGAGATGCAATTCCAAATGTGGTACTAAACACGCTTTTTAAGTACACACAACTTCAAACATCTTTCAGTGTAAACAACATTGCGTTGGTAAAAGGCCGACCAGAAATGCTCACGTTGAAAGACATGATTGTGCATTTCGTGGACCACCGACATGATGTAGTTGTTAGACGTACCAAGTACGAATTAGACCAAGCAGAAAAGCGAGCTCACATCCTAGAAGGACTCATCATTGCTTCTGATAATATTGATGAAGTAATCAAGCTAATTAGAGCATCATCAAGTCCAGATGAAGCGCGTGAGAAACTGATGGAGCGCTTTAATCTAAGCGACATTCAGTCACGAGCAATCGTTGAAATGCGTCTGCGTCAATTAACAGGACTGGAGCAAGATAAACTACGTGCTGAGTACGAAGAGCTGATGAAAACCATTGAATACTTGAAGAGTATTCTTAATGACGAAGTCCTTCGAATGACAATCATCAAAGATGAACTTATTGTAATCAGAGATAAGTACGGTGATGAAAGAAGAAGCATTATTGAGCACAACGCCAATGACCTTCGAATTGAAGACATGATTCCGGATGAAGAAGTGGTAATTACCATTTCTCACATGGGATACATCAAACGAACTCCATTGGCAGAATACCGAGTTCAAAGTAGAGGAGGAGTAGGGTCGAGAGCAAGTACCACAAGAGATGAAGATTTCTTAGAGTACCTGTTTGTGGCAACAAACCACAACTACATGCTTTTCTTCACCGAAAAAGGGCGTTGTTTCTGGATGAGGGCTTTTGAAATTCCGGAAGGAACCAAAACAAGCAAAGGAAGAGCCATTCAGAATCTTGTAAATATTGAGTCTGACGATAAGGTCAAAGCATTCATCAACGTAAAAGACCTGAAAGATGAAGAGTACATAAACAGCCATTGCGTTGTAATGTGTTCTAAGAAAGGAATCATCAAGAAAACGACTCTTGCAGCGTATTCTCGCCCTCGTGTAAATGGTATTAACGCCATTACAATTAAGGACGGTGACCAATTGCTAGAAGCCAAGCTTACTACAGGAGAAAGTCACATTCTTATTGCCGGAACACATGGTAGATGTATCCATTTTCCAGAAGCGAAAGTGAGACCAATGGGACGTACTGCAGCTGGAGTAAAAGGCATCAGCCTTCCAGAAGGTGTAGAAGTGGTTGGCATGATCTGTGTAGAAGACGTGGAAGTGGAAACAGTAATGGTTGTTTCAGAAAACGGTTATGGAAAGCGATCTTCTGTCGAAGATTACCGAATAACCAACAGAGGTGGAAAAGGTGTTAAAACCATGAATATCACCGAAAAAACTGGAGCGTTAATTGCAATTAAGAGTGTGGTGGACGAAAACGATTTGATGATTATCAATAAATCGGGAATCGCAATTAGAATGGATGCCGCTACAATTAGAGTAATGGGAAGAGCAACACAAGGAGTGAAGCTCATTAACTTGAAAGGAAACGACACTATTGCAGCAATTGCCAAAGTAGAAATATCGGAAGATGAATCTGAACTGTTAGATGAGGATGGAAACGTAATTGAAGCATCAACGGAGGATGCTGAAACAGACGAAAACCAAACCGATTCCGATGAAAATCAATCAGATGATTCCAATGAAGAATCAAATAAAGACGAAGAATAAAAACCAATAGTAATGACGATTAAAAAGACGACAATGTTCATGGCAGCACTTCTGGTAAGTGTTGCTGTATTCGGACAGAAATCTAAGCGGACCAGCGCCAACAATTACCTGGAATACCGTGAGTTAGATAGAGCAAAAGAGGCAATCGACCCGTGTATTACGCACGAAAGCACAATGAATGAAGCCAAAACTTGGTACTTCAGAGGGCTTATCTATCAGGCTATTTACGAAACCAAAGAAGAGAAGTACAAATCGTTGCATCCAGATCCATTATTGGTGGCTTACGAAAGCTTTGTAAAATGCAAAGAACTTGACGAGAAAAACTACCATACAGAAGATGCAAACAGAATCTTAAACGTACAATCTGTTCACTTTTTCAATCATGGAGTAAGTTCATTACAAGCGAAAGATTTTGAAACGGCTATGCCGAAATTCAAGATGGCTTTGTCTGTAGGAGAAGAGCCGTATAGCACCTTAATGAACGATACGCTTAAAATGTCAAGCACCTATTACTTAGGCTGGTGTAATGCATCGCTTAAGAACTATGACGAAGCAGAAAAGTACTATTTGAAAGCAGCAGCAATGGCTAAAGCATTGAAGCAGAATGAGCACTTAGCATCATTCGCAAAGCTTTCAAACATGTACCATGATCTAGAGAATTATGACAAGCAGTTGGAGATGATTAATCTAGGACGAAAGTCTTTAGAAGATGAAATGGCGTTTGTAATTGACGAAGCAAACATTTACCTAGCTACAGGCGAAACCGACAAAGCGGTTGAACCATTGAAAAAAGCGGTACAAGATGACCCAGCAAATTATTCAGCGCATTTTGCACTAGGTTCAATTGTAGAACAATTAGCCAAAAAAATTGACGATTCTGGCGTAGATCCAGAAGCAGCCAAATTGTTAGAAGAATCTAGACAAGCCTACAGAACTTCAATAGAAAAAGCGAACGATGCAATTGCTAACCTTAAAAAAGAGAGCAAATCCTACGATAAAGATTTGGCGGCTATCAATTCTTCAAAATTTGACGCTACATACAGCTTAGGAGCATCTTACTTTAACGTAGGCGTTAAAAAGAACGAAGCCGCTAACTTAATAGATGACCTAAAGAAATTTGAAGTAGCAAGAGTTGCTGCGGATAAAGTGTTTGACGAGGCATTGCCAATTCTAGAGCAAGCGTTTACGTTAAACCCAGATGACCCGCAATTATTAGTTTCTCTAAAACAGCTGTATTACAGAAAGATGGCAAAAGACGATTCATACAAAGTAAAGTATGATGACATCATTGCTAGAATGAAATAGAAAACGAAGTTGTCATTCCGACCGTAGTGGAGGAATCTCTATAAAAAAATAAGAAAGGGAGTACAGTCTGTGCAGAGCGCAGTCGAAGTATTCCCTTTCTATTTGAGAATCCTACTTAACATAATATTAATTATAGTCCTTTTCCAGATTCCTTTCTCAAGGCTCTCAGTACTATAATGAACTATTATGTTAAATATCGGCAAGCTGTACTGCAAGCCGCTATCTCTGTGGTATTTTTCCTTCACACAAGGCCGTCTTGGTTGAATACGCAAACCTCGGTGCCTAAGTACTATAATTAGCCGTTATGTTAAATAGCCGCATCTGCCATGCCGCGCCTTGGCCTCTAAAGCCTTTTCAGTTTTTCCATATTTCGGATCAATACTCAGATAGTTTCCAAATACGCGAAATTTCAGCGGTTTAGAATCAAAGGCTTTTCGTTCATTTTCAAAAAACTCATCGCACTTTTTCAATCAGTAACAAAAGAGTTTCGCGAAAAGCTTCAACACATTTGTTTGGGATATTTCACAAACGCTAAACAGCGTTTGGGAGTTACTTGCGGATGTCATCCCGTACCTGATACGGGATCCCTATAAACCTTGATGGTTTATGTTCGTTTTTTCTTAGATAAAAAAGAACCAAAAAATCAAGAAAGAAAGAAGCTATCCACGCTTCAATCCACGCTCGCCCGCCTTTCTTTCAGGCCCACGCGCGCTCCGTGTAAAGTGCGTTCCAGCCATCTATTTAACATAATATTTAGATGTGTTTACTCGCACAAGTAAAAGCAAAACTATGGCCGTCAGTTCGGGAAATGCAAGGGTAAAATGAAGTAAAGCTTCTTAGCCTCCCACAAGGCAAACGCTCCGTAAACCGCTTTACCCCTTGCATTTGCCTCACTCCTACCATGATGATCGGCTTTCCTTGGTGCTCTGCTGGGGGCTCACTTAAATCCTTACATCATGCATTTCATCTACTTATGGTATATCAAAGTTCCTTTCATTCATGGCTGGTTCTATGGCGGCATTCCTACCAAATCTGGCTTCAAAGCCGTTTATGCTGGCTCTGGTTGGCTTTATGTCTGCTACATACGGGTATTATGGTATGAGATTGGCCTCTGCGGCCTACCGTCCACAAAATCACGTATTACCAGTAAGTCTGGCAAAACAAAAACCTTTCAAGAGTTAATAATGGGTTAGTCGCTCAATCTTCAACAGAAATTCCTTAACGGAATTTGCCAAAGCGTACTAGCTTAAAAAAAAATCCCGGCCACCTGATTGATAGATGCCCGGGATATTCAGTAACTAGAGTACGGGTTATTGCACCAGCAAACTTTCCGTATCTCTCACTACGCCATCGGTAACCAAGAGCACTTCGTAATTACCTGCTTGGTAATTAGATAAATCCAAAGTAATGGAAGTTTCGCCCAGATTGAGAATATATTGGTCTGAACCTCCTGTTGCCACATTGAAAACAGCCAAGTAAGCAGACGAACCGCCTTGTGTGTGATAAGAAACAACCGTTTGGTTGGCGGTGGCAGGGTTCGGACTTATTCCAATTATCTCGCCCATTTTCACTTTTACCTCTACCTCCTTGTAGTCTTTATAGCCATCTAGTTCAGCAATTACCTCAAGCTTGTACTTTTTGGTAATATCCGCAGTAACAGATAGGTCTTTACCAGTAAAAACGAGATTGCCATCCATGTCGTACCAGTTGTAAATGGCATCCTCGCCAATGTCTTCGGCTTTCAGGTCTACAATAGCATCCTTATCCGCTTCTTTGTCATCGGCATCGGCACCGAAAAGCGCACGTGGGTCGCGCACCACCTGATAATGCACAGCACCTATAGGAAACGCATCTTGACTACGCTGTTGCATTACATCATACTGGTATTCCATTCTTTGGGTAACTTCTTTGGTAAGAAAGCTGAAACCGACATACAACTTCACCTCTTTATGAGGCGGGAAATGAACGTTCTTGATAACCACCTCATCCTTGGTAAGGAGATAAAGACCTTGTTTCACTGCTTTCAATCCTTCAGGATTGGCCTCCGCAATGGGCGATGAAATATCGAAGTAACCATCCTTGAAATACAGATAAACCTCGGCTTCTTCTGTTAGCGGCTTACCTATATATTCTTTGCCTACGCTGAATACTAGGTCGAGCGTAACGGGCTCGTCCGTTGGGTTTCCTCCCATCAGGTAGCCACCGGGAGGTAGTTTTGTCCCATCGGCAATAATATTGCCCATCATGCCAATGTTGAGTACGTTAGTGTTGCGGTGTGCCACATTATTATTGTAGAATATGAAACCGGATAGCCAGTTCCAATTTGTGTAAGGTAATGTGGGGTCGCCAACGGTACTGTTCACTTGCCCAAGAAGACAGACGTACTCGCCTTGGTCATCTGGTATCCATGTCGAATTGGTAATAGTAGCGTTCAGGTCCCAGTCCATTTGATGGTCGTAATGTCCTCCTGGCGGGATAGATACCCCTATCTGGCCAATCAGTTCCTCTCCAATATTTATGTAGTTGGTGCCTCCGAGCCAGGCGTTGTTCTGTATTGTGGCCGGGGTAAAATCGAAACGAATGGTACGGCTGGGATCCGAATTGGCACAACCCCGATTCTCAATTCTGGCGTAAATGTATGAGTTGGTAGAGCTGAAATCTGGTGCCTGATTGATGGTAGAACCAGCAATATCGTTCATCCAAATATCTGGGCTTTCATCCAGCGGCCAGCTTACAGGAGTACTTTGATTTTCGCTGCCTACATCAGTTGATCTATCCCGTAGCCAAAGGTCTTCCTGGGCGTTTATGGTCCAGGTGATGGTTTGGGTGTTGTGGTCTGAGGTGGGGTCCAAAACCCAAGCGCCAGGGCTACCGTCAGAATAGGTGAAAACCGTATTGTCTGTTACTTCAACAGTTATTGTGTTGGAACCTGAAACAAAATCTGAACACTCAGGGGTTACGGATGTAAGCCCATCCCAAGCTGTAACTGGGTTGCCGTTTAATGTCCAGTGATATTCGAGTGTATTGGCGTCCACCCAATCTGTTCCATTGAAAACGGTAGTGATTCGGGGTTCAATCCACAAAGGGTCCATTCCTGCTGCTGCCTCAATGGGAGCAAGATCAGTATGATCAATGACCGGATCCATCAAATTGTGAATTCGATTGATGGTTGCCTCACGACAGACAGCGCAAAACGGCTTAGTGGAATCTTCCAGCTTACAAGCATCCTCTGTTGGCTTGTACCAATTCTCATGCCCCCCGGATGGACCTCCAGGATAAGGGGCATGTTGATGTACTGAAATGCCTTCGAGTCCACACCAATGCGCCCACGGTGCATCCGTGCATTGCGGTGTTCCGTTCGTGAACTCGAACATGTTAGGCGCTTCTTCGGCAAATGTTATCCCAGGCCAGTATTCATCCCTGACCAGACTGAACGAATGCCCGTATTCGTGCGTCACAATGTCGCAGGCGTATAGCCCATTGTATGTTGTTGCAAGATTTTTGAACGGAGACGGGTCTCCACCACCACTGCCTCCATATTCCCCAGTATTAACGATCATTACCACATGGGCCATGTTACCTTGATTGAACCCATTTGCAGGGTCTTCAACAATATCAACTATTCTTTGTAGGCCTGGGGTAAATGCCGGATTGGGGTCAGTTGGCACACCAACCTCAAATGGATCTGGATACAGCAAACGGTGTACTCCCCTCTGGTTTCCGTCTCCATCATATTGGTCGCCAAAGGCATCTAACGTTGCATGAAACCATGTGTTCTTAAGTACCTCTCCACCAGTGCAAGCAGCTTCTGTAAACCAATCGTGATGATCCGTACCAACTTCTGCCGACTCCACGTTCACCTGCCAGATGTTAAAGTAGTTCCGATACTCACAAAAGGGCGAAATGCCTGGGTTGGCCGGAGTGCCATCACCTATTATTTGACCTGCCAATTGCTCTGCCTTTTGACTGAAAGCGGCTTGCACAGGATCATTTACATCAGTGCCAGTGTATCCGTCTCCCATAATGATTATGTCTATGGCACTAGGGTTAGCTGGCAGCGGATCTGCTGGATAAATACGCTTGGGGTTTTCTGGGTCAACGATTTGTTGGGCGAAACCACCAGTTGCAATTAGAAACAAGAATGTTAAGGTGTACAGTCTGTAATTCATGGTATTAAGGTTTAAGTTCAATTCTAAATGTAGCCAAACAATCAAACATTTGAGCACGTGATTAAGTAACTCATGACAGAATAGTAACTTTGAACCGTGAACGTCAGGGTCTTATTTGGTTTTCTTTTTCTGCCATTGGCGTTGCTGGGTCAACAGCCCACAATAGAATGGGTTGATCTTCTGGTAGGAACCGGTAGTTGTCGGTCAGGAGCAATTCAAACTGATATGTCAGGCCATACAGTGATCATTGGCACCTACTTCGCAGTGAATGATTTGGATCCTGGTGTTGGATTGCTTGAATTTAATGCTGAGACATATGGGCAGCCGTTTGCAATGATTGTGGATTCAAACGGAATCCTTGATTGGGCTTGGGCAAACTCAAACATTGCAACTGAACTCCCAATAAAACTCTCTGTTGATGTCTTGTCAAATGTCTATTTCTGCGGAAAGATGAGCGCCATTGGCGACATCGACCCCAGCCCTAACGAATTGCTGCTCAACGCCACTAATGATGCAGTAGCAATAAAACTCACCCCAGATGGCGAATTGGAGTGGGCAACTATTATTGGAGCCGGCCTGAACACTACCCCGACTGCCATTGCTGTTGATAGCGCAGGCTTCGTTTACACTACAGGAAGAATAGGTAACAACTATGCCGATTTTGATCCAGGCCCCGACACGGCTGGCCTTTACGTTGCCGATGGTCATATGTTCGTACATAAACTGAGTCCTGACCTGGAACTGGTATGGGTAAAGCAACTTGTTACAGATGGGTGGACCTGGTCAACGGGAAGCCGCGATATGGTACTCTACGACAATGAATATCTATATCTGACAGGAACATTCAGGGACACAACCGATTTTGACCCAGGTCCGGGTACTGCCATCCTTTCGTCCAATGGAAAGGAGGATGTGTTTGTAATGAAGATGAATTTGGACGGTGAGCTGATCTGGGCAAAAAGCTTTGGAGGAACGGGGATAAACAATCTTACCAACCTGACCGATCAGGTCGGATCACTCGCTGTAACAGCAACTGGAAAGGTGATTGTTGTTGGTAGCTTTAGTGATACGTGTGACTTTGACCCCGGTCCGGAAGTCGATCTGCGCATAAGCCAAGGGGAGAATGACATGTTCATCATGCAGTTGACAGAAGATGGAGAATTGGACTGGGCGCATACCTTGGGCAGCACAGAGATTGATGAGGCCAGAAATGTGGCAATAGATGATCTGGGTAACATTCATGTATCGGGGGTTGTTTCTCAAGAAGTTGACCTGAATCCCGGGCCTGGATCTTATTACTTACCTCTGGATGAGGACTCGGTCATGCATTTCGTGGCTATTTACAATACTTCAGGAAACTTCATCAACGCTTTCGCAACAGACATGGGCTTCGCGGATATCGACCTTGACAACGCAGGAAACTTTTATGGTGTTGGCAGTTTTAACGATACAACCGATTTTGACCCTTCACCCTACAATGAGGAAATTGCCATTCCTACTCTTTGGAACGACAGCACCTTTTCTACCGATGCCTTCGTCCTTAAACTTAACATTGACAGCCTGCTTACTACTTTGCAAGAAGAAACCGAGCGTACAGGTCAGCTTACCGTGGCCGCCTACCCCAACCCGAGTACGGGCAGCTACAACGTATTTCTGAGCGAGCCGGAAAATGTCAGGTACAGCGTATCAGACGTAAGAGGTCAGATTATCCAGAACAATACTGTTTCCAACACCAACCATTTCAATATTGAAATAACAGGCACAACAGGAATCTACTTTTTGGAGGTTATTGCCGGGGAGGATAAAAGAGTGATCAAGTTGGTGAAGCATTAGGTTGTCTTCAACATGATGTTGGTTCTGCTGAAAGATCTTTATCGTACCCGCCAAGGCCGTAAAAGTTCGCTGCGCTCTCAATTACCACCTTCCCTTCTGAATAGTTTTCCCCTTCTTCTTTTTTGAAAATCCCACCGCACAACCCAGCTACTTCTGAATAAGATGGCAGAGCCTCCCGCTGCTCATCAAATGGACTCTAAAATGTGAGTAAAACACATTTTGATCTCATTTGATTTCACACCCAAGCTAAGTATACATAACGCGAATACATTATAGTCCTTTCGGCAAGTAAATTGGATCCAGCTTGCTGGTTAGCATAAAATCAGATATAGGTTTCTATATCGGCTACGATTTTATGTTAAAGCAATTTACGCTGCGCACTGGCCTACTATAATGCTATTATGTTAAATATCGGAAACCTCATCAGTCACGCAGTCTTAGTGGTATCTTTTGCCAGCGCCTCAGGCCAAGATCGTACGTCTCGGAGTTTCAGTGCGTAAGTACTATAATTAGTCATTATGTTAAATTGCCGCATCTGCCATGCCGCGCCTTGGCTTCTTAAGCCTTATTTCTTTCCGATATTTCAAACCGTTCTGTATATCTCATCGAATACGCGAAATTTCAGAGAATTCTACAACATCGGCTTTTCGTTCATTTTCAAAAAACCCACCGCACCTTAAACAAATATGTAGCAAAAGAGCATTTGCGCAAGCGACTACATGCACATTTACTTGGCTTATTTAAAACGCTCCGCGTTATGGTACACGATACGGCAGTATTTCATAGATAGTCCTCTACAAGCCAGCTAACGTCATTGCGAGAACGCTTTTTAGCGTTTGTGGCAATCTCCCAAGGTCAAGCCACATTATAAGCCTAATTGGTATTAAGGCTTATGTTCGTTTTTCCTTGATGAAAAAGAACCGAAAAATCAAGAAAGAAAGAAAGAAGCTATCCTCGCGTTTGTTATGACGTCAGCTAAAAGTGTACTGTTAAAGGGATAGTGTTAAGTGACACTTGAATACCTTCAAAGCATGCTTTGAAGATTTTATAAAACCTTTAAAAGTTACACAATGGGAAGGCCTGAAGGGCGAAGAATCGGTTGCAGAGATATGCAGACTTGAAGGCATTGCTCCAGCTCTGTACTATCGTTGGAGCAAGGACTTCATCGAGGCTGGTAAGAGACGCCTTAACGGTGATA
>FLOH01000545.1_pt1 | contig 77898 bp, 62 predicted proteins | sample 756751 | NCBI WGS metagenome assembly FLOH01 (sample SAMEA4026879, study PRJEB14308) | marine metagenome | biome: coastal water; material: water | depth 74 m
ACTTCAGAGGTTGAAGCAGTAGGGCATAGAGTTGTTCATGGAGGAAGTACTTTTTCAGATACAACTATTATAAACCAAGAAGTTAAAGATCAAATTAAAAAATTATTTTCATTAGCTCCACAACACAACCCAGCAAATTATGAAGGTATTGTAGTTGCAGAAACGATGTTTTCTAATGCAAAGCAAATTGCTGTTTTTGATACTGCATTTCATCAAACTATACCGGTTGAAGCTTATAAATATGCCATTCCAAATAAATTTTTGGAAGAACATAAGATTAGAAAATACGGATTTCATGGTACTAGTCATAAATACGTTTCTGAAAAAGTAATTGAATATTTAGGAATTGAAAATTCTAAAATAATTACAATTCATTTAGGTAATGGTTGTAGTATGGTTGCTGTAAAAAACGGAAAAAGTATTGAAACTTCATTAGGTTTTGGACCTGTAACAGGGCTAATAATGGGTTCAAGAAGTGGTGAAATAGACCATGCTATTATTTTTCATTTAGTAAATAATTTGGGCTATACTCTTGATGATGTAAATAGTATGCTCCAAAAAGAAAGTGGAATGTTTGGTTTGACAGGTTTTAGTGATTTACGTGATATTGAAGCTGAAGCTGAAAAAGGAAATAAAGATTGTCAGTTGGCTTTAGATATGAGTGCTTATAAAATTAAAAAATATATTGGTTCTTATACAGCTGCAATGAATGGATTGGATGCGATAGTATTTACAGCTGGAATTGGAGAAAACTCTGTTGTTATTAGAAAATTAGTATGTACTAATATGGAATACTTTGGAATTGAACTAGATGTTGAAAAGAATAATATTAGAGCTAAAAAATTAACTGAAATTCATACAGAAACATCAAAAACAAAAATTTTGATTGTTCCAACTAATGAAGAAGTTGAAATAGCTAAACAATCTTTTGAATTGGTAAATTAGAAGATAGGTAATTTATATAAAAAAAAGCATTGAAGAAATTCAATGCTTTTTTTGTTTAATAGTGTTGTCAGTTATTTTAACTGACCAATCATATCTTCAGGTTTAACCCAAGCATCATATTCTTCAGGAGTAACATAACCTAAACGTACAGCTTCTTCTTTTAAAGTAGTTCCATTTTGGTGAGCAGTATTTGCTATTTCGGCAGCTTTGTAATACCCTATTTTTGTGTTTAACGCAGTTACTAACATTAATGAATTGTTTAATAATTCAGTGATACGTTTATAATTTGGTTCAATACCAGTTACACAATTATCGTTGAAACTTGCACATGCATCGCCAATTAAACGAGCAGATTGTAAAAAGTTCACAGTCATTACAGGTTTAAAAACGTTTAATTCGTAATGACCTTGAGTTCCTGCAATAGTAATTGCAACATCATTTCCCATTACTTGTGCGCAAACCATTGTTAATGCCTCAGATTGAGTTGGATTCACTTTTCCTGGCATAATTGAACTTCCTGGTTCGTTAGCTGGAATAATTAATTCACCAATACCTGATCTTGGTCCTGAAGCCATCATTCTAATATCGTTGGCTATTTTATTTAATGAGACAGCCAATAATTTTAATGCACCATGACTTTCTACCAAAGCATCGTGAGAAGCCAAAGCTTCAAATTTATTTTCAGCTGTAACAAATGGTAATCCAGTAAATTCAGCAATTTTTTGAGCAACTAAAACATCATAACCTTTTGGTGTATTAAGCCCAGTTCCAACTGCGGTTCCACCTAAAGCTAATTCAGCTAAATGCGGTAATGTATTTCTTAATGCTTTTAAACCGTGGTTTAACTGTGAAACATAGCCAGAAAATTCTTGTCCGACAGTTATAGGCGTGGCATCCATTAAGTGCGTACGACCAATTTTCACCACATCTTTAAAGGCTTCAGATTTTGCTAATAAAGTATTTCTTAGTTTTTCAACACCTGGAATAGTAATATCATTAATCATTTTATAACAAGCAATATGCATTCCAGTAGGAAAGGTATCATTACTTGATTGTGATTTGTTTACATCATCATTCGCTTGAATAGTTGGTTTGCCTTCGCCAAGTATATTTCCAGCAATTTCGTGGGCTCTATTGGCAATTACTTCATTCACATTCATATTACTTTGTGTGCCTGAACCTGTTTGCCAAATTACTAACGGAAACTGATTGTCTAATTTCCCTTCTAAAATTTCTTCACAAACTTTTGAAATTAAATCTCTTTTTTCTGAAGAAAGCACTCCTAAATCACAGTTTGTGTGTGCTGCTGCTTTTTTTAGATAGGCAAACCCATAAACAATTTCCAAAGGCATAGAAGCTGCAGGACCAATTTTAAAATTATTTTTTGAGCGTTCAGTTTGAGCTCCCCAATATTTATTCGCAGGAACTTCAACTTTTCCCATGGTATCTTTTTCAATTCTATATTTCATAATATTGTATTTGTCTATTTTAATGGTTCTTCAGTAGAACAAATGGCTAGTTATAATTTTTTTGATTGGTTTTTATTTAAATGTAGGCATAAATTTTAGCATCTTAAAATAATGTCCAACCAAAAAAATCACACTTATTAAACTTGGCTTATTTAAGTATTTAAAAAGCTTAAAAAAAGTGACTATAAAAACCATTTTATCTTTTCTGTAAAGCAAAAGAAAATGGAATAAATAAACCTATTTTCTACCAACTATTTTCATCTTCCATTGTATATTTGTAAGAGTAAAAAATAAATTACTATAAAATTATATAAAATGTCTGAATTTAAATACCAAAAGCCGTTTCCTATTACAAAAGACACCACCAAGTATCGTTTGTTAACCAAAGATCACGTTTCTGTGGTGGAGTTTGATGGGAGAAAAATTTTAAAAGTAGCACCAGAAGGTCTTGAGCTACTTTCACAATCAGCATATCATGATGTGTCATTCTATCTACGTGCTTCTCACTTAAAAAAATTAGAGACGATTCTTAAAGATCCAGAAGCTACAGATAACGACCGTTTTGTTGCTTATACAATGTTGTTAAACCAAATGGTAACGGCAGCTGGTGAATTGCCAACTTGCCAAGATACAGGTACCGCTATTTGTGTAGGTAAAAAAGGGGAAGATGTATACACTGGTGTAGATGATGCAGAATATATTTCAAAAGGAGTGTTCAATACTTTCCAAACTGATAATCTTCGTTTTTCTCAAATTGTTCCTCAAACAATGTTAGAAGAGAAAAACTCGGGTAATAACCTTCCTGCTCAAATTGATATTTATAGCGCAACAGGTAATAAATATGAATTTTTATTTATAACAAAAGGCGGAGGTTCAGCTAATAAAACATACTTGTATCAAATGACCAAGTCTTTATTAACAGAAGAAAATTTAACCAATTTTGTGAAGCAACATATTATGGATTTAGGAACTTCAGCCTGTCCTCCTTATCATTTAGCTTTTGTTGTTGGTGGTACTTCTGCTGAAGCTAATTTAGCAACTGTAAAGAAGGCATCGGCAGGTTATCTAGATCACTTACCAACTGAAGGTAATGATGGCGGACAAGCTTTTCGTGACCTTGAATGGGAAGAAAAAATTACAAAAATTTGTCAAGAAAGTGGAGTAGGAGCTCAATTTGGTGGTAAATATTTTGTGCACGATGTTCGTGTTATTCGTTTGCCACGTCATGCTGCATCTTGTCCTGTAGGATTGGGTGTTAGTTGCAGCGCCGATCGTAATGTAAAAGGTAAAATTACAGAAGATGGTATTTTTCTTGAGGAATTAGAAAAAAATCCAGGACAATTTTTACCAAAAGAAGCACCACACTTAAAGGATGCTATTGAGTTAGATTTAGATCAACCAATGGAAAAAATACGTGAGGAACTTTCGAAATATCCTGTAAAAACACGTTTCAGCCTGAGAGGAACATTAATTGTTGCTCGTGATATGGCTCACGCAAGAATTAGTGAAATGCTTGCTAATGGAGAAGAAATGCCTCAGTACTTTAAAGATCATCCTGTGTACTATGCAGGACCAGCAAAAACACCTAAAGGAATGGCTTCTGGTAGTTTTGGACCTACAACAGCAGGTCGTATGGATCCTTATGTAGATGCTTTCCAAAAAGTAGGTGGTAGTATGGTAATGGTGGCAAAAGGTAACCGCTCACAACAGGTAACAGATGCTTGTAAAGCTAATGGTGGTCTTTACCTTGGTTCTATTGGAGGACCAGCAGCCATTTTAGCAAAAGAAAGTATTAAATCTGTTGAAGTAGTTGACTTCCCAGAATTAGGAATGGAAGCGGTTCGTAAGATTAGAATTGAAAATTTCCCTGCATTCTTATTGGTAGATGATAAAGGGAATGATTTCTTCGCAGAATTTAAATAGTTAATAGAAAGAAAACAAGATTTTTAAAAAAAAGACACCAATAAACTTTGTTTGTTTGGTGTCTTTTTTTTGTACACACAAGTTGATTAAAAATGAGTAAAATGTATCAGTAAGATTTCAAAGCTAAAATCATCCAGTTTAATTAAGTTTTTTCATTCTCATGGTTAAAAATTTGAGATTATGATAAAACTGTACTGAATCAATTTTTAATTCAATAGATGAGGAATATCAAGTATAAAAAAAATAAAAAGAAATATGGTTAATTAAAAATAAATACTATTTTTGTAAAAACATAAAAGAACACGATTAAGTTATGGATTTATCACAATTTTCTGGATTTTTAGTATTTTTAACCATTTTTACAATGGGATTTTGGTTGATGATTTTTTTAATTACATTTATTATTCCTTATTGGTTAATAGGATATTTTAGAGAATCATGGAAATATAGAAAAGAAGGTAAGGCTGAACGTAAAAAATAATAATCTTTATAGATACAAAAAAGGGACAATTTATAAATTGTCCCTTTTTTGTTTTATGCTTTAAACATTTCTTCATCTCCACCACCATCATCTCTTTGAGGTCTTTCTTGTTTTTTCTTTTGATTAAATCTATACGTAAAATTTAATAAAATCTGGCGTTGTCTCCATTGAAATTCACTTTGAGAAATAGTAGTAGCAGAATAGCTTGTTGATTCTCGTTTTCTAGAATTTAATAAATCACTTACATTTAAAGAGAGTGTTCCTTTTTCTTTTAAAATATCTTTACTGAAAGCAAGGTTTACACTAATCATTCCTTTTCTTTTAGATTGTGCTGTTTCAGATGGTCCCATATACATTGCTCTTGTTTGCCAATCAATTTTACCAGGTAGTGTAATTTGTGAATTTAACCTTGTAAACCAACTTGTATCTTCAGAATCATAGCTTACGCCATCAAAATCTCCGGTTGTTTTAGAATTAAAAAAGTTAAAACTATTGGAAATTTTCCACCATTTAAATGGATTGTAATTTGCTGTAAACTCAAACCCAAATCTATCTTGTGAGCTTAAATTTATAGGACTACTAATAATTATAAGTATTAAGTCTTTATTTATTTCAGGGTCTGTATCGGGGTTTAGAGGATCAAATATTATTGTGTCACCAGCACCATTTCTAATCTCTTCAGTTTGAATTCTTTCAATATTGTTTAACGCATGTTGGTAATATATGGAAGAGTTCAATGTAAATTTATCCCAACGTTTTAAATAGCCTAAATCAAATGAATTTGTGTATGTAGGGTCTAGATTGATATTACCTTTGTTAATATAGGTTTCACTTATTCTAGACTCAAATGGATTTAAATAATGTTGGTGTGCACGTCTTAATCTTTTGCTGTAACCTAATGTTAAACTTTCAGAGTCGTTAAATTCTAAGCCTAAATTTAGTGTTGGGAATAATTCAGTAAATTTTTTATTAAAGTCTTCATTTGTTTCGGATAAATTAATTTTCCTATCAGTAGTTTCCATTCTTAAACCTACTAAGTATGAGAATTTATTTATTTTATTTCCATATTGAGAGTATAGTGCATAAATATTTTGCTCAAAATCTAAAATATTAGAAAAATTGGTATTGGTAAAGTATTCATTGGAACTTGGTTCAAATTCTTCAACCAAATAATCAGTTGTTGTATTGTTTAAATCAGCTTTAAAACCAAGCTCAAATTGAGAATTTTCACCTATAGGCAAAACATAATCAGCTTTCACTAAAATATCCTTAGATTCTTCATCAGTTGAATTACGCTCAGGATCATTTTCTATATAAATAGGAAATAAGTTAGTGTCATTAATCATCGCATTACTATTTTCAACACTTTTTCCGTACTGAAAATCTAGCATTAATTTATGTCCTTCATTTTTGAAATCTTGTGTGAAATTTAGTGAATACTCAATGGTTTCATCATCTTCCTTTTCAATTTCAATTCGCTCATTCGTTAAAGTTAATATAGAATTAAGATTAAGATTATCACTTTCATTTGTTGAAATATCTTCTCCATCAGATTTTCTATATAATACAGTCCCAATTATTGAGCTTTTATTAGTAATATAATATTCTATTCCAAACCGAGTGTTAAAACTGTTATTTTCTCTGTCGTAATTTCTTATTTCATTTTTATAAGATGAAATGCCTCCAAGAACATCTAAATAGGTAACGTTGTTTGTAGAATTTCCGGGAGCATTTCTATAATTATAGCCCGTATTTGTAAAGAAATTCATTTTATTTGTACGATAATTTAGACTTGTTGAAACCCCAAAGTTATCAGGGTTTCCTGCAGTAGTTGTTATAGAACCATTGAATCCTTGAGCTTTACCTTTACGCAAAATAATGTTTAATATTCCTGCAGTACCTTCGGCATCGTAACGAGCAGAAGGACTTGTAATTACCTCAACTTTTTCAATAGCATCAGCTGGTAATTGGCGTAAAGCATCAGTACCACTTAAACCAACTAAACCAGAGGGTTTTCCATTTATTAATATTCTCACATTATCATTTCCACGTAAGCTTACATTTCCTTCAACATCTACAGATACTGAAGGTACATTGTCTAACACATCAGAAGCTGAGCCTCCTTTTACAGTCATATCTTTACCAACATTGTATATTTTTTTATCTAAACGTATTTCAACGGTACTTTTTTCAGCAATAATTTCTATTTCATTAAGAGATTGAGCATCAATTGTTAAAGTTATAGATCCTAAATCAGTTGGTCCATTAATTACTTTATTTAAAAAAGATTTTGTTTTAAAAGAAATAAATTCAATAGAAATGTTATAAGTGCCTTTTGCAACAGGAATATCAAATAAACCATTACTATCAGTAATTCCACCTGTAATAATTTTCCCTTCAAGATTTTTAATAACTATAGTTGAGTATTCTAAAGGTTGCTTTGTGTCGCTATCTATAACTTTTCCAAAAATTGAAACTTTATCAATTGGTGTTAAGTTTGTTGCAAAAGCATTAAAAGTTAAGAGTGAAATTAGTAGAAATAAAAAAAAAATTTTCATAAGCTTTTTGAAGTTTAAATCCATACAAATATACTGTAGTGAATTATATTTTAATGTTAACGAATGTTAACGTGTATTTGGATTAAAATTCAAAAATAAGATTTTATAAAACTTTAAAATAAGTATTTAGATTGCTGATTGTCAGATTTTAATGAACTCAATATTGTTGGTTTTTAATTTTAAAAATAATTTTTAATCTGTTAATAAAAACATAAATTTTAAAGTATTGTTTTTATAATTTCAGGAGGTCGTCCAATTACTGCTTTTCCATTATTAATTACAATAGGTCTTTCTATTAATTTTGGATGTTCAACCATTGCGGATATTATTTCAGAATCTGATAGATTTTTATTTTTATAATTTTCTTTCCAAAGAGCTTCATTTTTCCGAACTAAATCTAAGGGGGCTATTCCTAATAATTTTATAATTTCTGTTAACTCTTCTTTTGAAATAGGAGTTTCTAAATATTTAATGGTTTCAAAGTTTAAGTTTGAAGCTTCAACTATTGCTAAACCTTCACGGCTTTTGCTACAACGTGGGTTATGATAAATTTTCATAAATATATTTTTTACAAAAGTAGAAATTAGTAATTAGGTTTGATATCTTTTTTATCAAAATCTATTTTTCTATCTTTTTTACTTTGGTTAAATCTGTATGTAAATGATAAAATAATAGTACGATATTTATTTTGAGACAAACTTTTTGAAAAATAATTGGTATCAAATCTATCTCTATCAGTTTTGTTTGAAAGAAATATATCATCAACAGTTAAACTAATTGAAGCTTCATTATTAAATAAATCTTTTGTAATAACAGCGTTAGCATACGTATATGCTTTTCTTGTAGAAACCGGTCCTTTTGAAATTAAGTTATGTTGAATATTTGTTTGAAAATTAAACACATTTGGAATTTTAAGTTGTGTTAATAAATTAAATGATCCATTGATACTTGCATGATTATAATCTATGATAATGTTTTGATTTGTTTCATTAGTAATATTAAATGTCCCAGATTGGTCAAAGTTATAAATATTGGCAGAAGCTGTAAAGTTTAACTGGTTTGAAGCTTTTAGTATAGTTGTTAAGCTAATTCCATAATGATCTACATTTCCTAAATTTATTGGTGTTCTTATTATTTTGTTAATACCATTTATTTGTTCACCGTTTTCGTAGGTAACTTGTTGCCAATAATTATTATATCTGTTAAAAAATAGGGAAGAAGCTATTGTTAATTTATTGCCACTATAAGAGTACGTTAAAGTAGCTGCATCTTTATTCATAGGATTTAAATTTGGATTTCCTATATAAGAAGATGTTTCACTGTATTTTTGTTGAAAAGGTTGTAATTCATAATATCCGGGTCTTTCAATAGCTCTGTTATAGCCTAAGCTTAACGTTTTAGAATCACTAAAACTATATTCTAAATATACTGATGGTACAAAATTGTTAAACGTTTTATCTAATTCAGTATTTAAAGTTATGTAATTAATTTTTGAAGTTAAAAATTCAGCTCTAATACCTATGCCATAATAAAATTTATCACCTTCATTTTCAAATTCTATAAATGCTGCGTGTACATCTTCCGCATAATCAATAAAATTATCACCTGAAGTACCAACATAAGAGAAAGGAACTATACCAAATTCACCCAAATACCCAATGGTATAAGTACTTGCTTCTCCAATAGGGCTTGTAAAATTAGCGGCAACTTCATTGTTTTTTAAAGTATTTTCTTCAATATAATTTTCGTTTGTAAAGTTTATAATGTTTGAGTTTGTAATAGTATTATCGTAGATTTCATTATCATTATTTACTTTAAAATAGGCTGTTAATTTTTGACCTTCTTTTTTAAATAATTGTTCATAATCTATAATAAATTCAAAAATTTCATCATCAAAATTTCTAAAGTGTTTTCTAATATTACTGTCTGTTAGTACTTTTGAAGCATCAAAAAATTCAGAATTTGTTGTGGTAAATCTATCATTATTTACACTTGTGTAATTAATACTTGTAGATAGGGTGGTGTTTTTTGACAAGAAAAAATCAGCACCAATGGTACTATAAAACACATTATCTTTGTTGTTGCTTTCAGTTTTTTCATTTAAAAAAGCACTAGTACTGCCATTTTCAAAATATTCATTTTCATAGTTCGCAATTGTTATTGGATTTCTATGAAAATATGATGCGTTTGTGAAAAAATTAATATTTTTTGATTTATGATTTAATGTAAGTAAACCTCCATAATAATCTTTATAACCACCGGCAGTTGTAATAGAACCGTTTAAGCCATTGTCTTTTCCTTTCTTTAAAATAATATTAATGATCCCTGTTGAAGAAGCTTTATATTTAGCTCCAGGATTTGTAAGAACCTCTATTGTTTCAATAGAACTTGCAGGAATTGTTTTTAAAGCATCCGTTTTTGAAAGAGAAGATGTTTTTCCATTAATTAAAACTGTAGGAGTATCAAAACCCCTTAAAGTTATACTTCCATTGGGATCTACTGAAACTAATGGAATGTTATTTAAAATGTCTGTTGCAACACCAGCATCAGAAGAAATATCTTTACCAACAGTATAAATTACTTTACTGCGTTTAAAATCAATTGTGCTTTTTTCTCCAATAATTTCTATTTCATCTAAAAATTCGGTATCTATTTCTAATTCAACAGTTCCAATATATATATCTCTTGTAATTGAAGAAATGTTTAGTTTTTTTGTTTTAAAGGATAAAAACTCTACAGAAGCATTGTAAGTACCTTTTTCAACTTCAATAGAAAACTTACCTTTTCTGTCTGTAATTACACCAAATTTTACTTGATTAGAATCTATACTTTTAAATATTATAGTGGCATCTTCTAGTGGTAATTTGGTTAATGCATCTAATATTTTACCAGATATTGTATAAAGGGAGTTATTTTTTTCTTGGCCAATTATAAGTGAAGGGAAAATTATAAGTAGTAATAAAAACAGTCTTCTCATATAAAAACTTTAAATTAATAATTCGTAACAATTTTTTGTATTTATGTTTTCTTAACGAAAACTTAATCTTTTTTCAAGCGTAAAAATACAAATTATTGTTAATAAACAACATTTTAGATAAAATAAATTACTGTTTGTTAGTAATTTATCAAAAAATATGACAAAATTATTATTTTATATGATACTTATGTAATGATTCGAATAGCTGTTGTGGATTCATATAATGTACCCCTTTCAATTTTAATTTTTTTGCAGCTTTGACATTTTCTTCATTATCATCAATAAAAATTGCATTTTCAGGTGTGATATTGTACCTGTTCAGTAGAATGTTATAAATTTCAGGATTGGGTTTTCGTGTCTTTTCTTGTCCAGAAACTATTACGCCGTCAAAATCATTAAAAAACGGAAATAATTTTAAGGCTAAATCCCATTTTTCAGCACTCCAATTTGTTAAAGCGTATATTTTATAATTATTTGAAGCTTTTAAATCTTTAATTAGTTCAACATTTTCAACAATTGGTCCCGAAAACATATGCTCCCATTCATTATAAAATAGCCGAATTAAATCTTCATATTTTGGAAATTCAGCAATTTTAATTTTTTCAGCTTCTTCAATAGATCTACCAGCATCTTGTTCCATATTCCATTCTGGTGAGCAAACAGTAGTTAAAAACCATTGTACTTTTTTTTCATCTCCGTTAAAAACTTTTCTATAAACATATTCAGGCTTCCAATCAACAAGTACACCTCCTAAGTCAAAAATTAAGGTGTCTATTTTGTAGTCCATTACAATTCATTTGAAGTTTCATTTTGTCCTTGTTGCATTAAATAAGCTTTTATAAAGCCATCAATTTCACCATTCATAACAGCATCTACATTAGCAGTTTCGTGTGCAGTTCGTACATCTTTCACTAATTTATAGGGATGCATTACATAATTTCTAATTTGCGAACCAAATTCAATTTTCATTTTTCCTGCTTCAATATCCTCTCTGGCTTCATGTTGTTTTTTTAACTCAATTTCATACAACTGAGATTTTAACATTTGCAATGCTCGGTCTCTATTCTCGTGTTGTGATCGAGTTTCAGAACAAGAAATTTGAATTCCTGATGGTTTATGAGTTAGTTGAACTTTTGTTTCTACCTTGTTCACATTTTGTCCTCCAGCACCACTACTTCTTGATGTTATTATATCAATATCAGCAGGATTAATATCTATTTCAATACTATCATCAACAAGTGGGTAGACATAAACCGAAGCGAAAGTAGTATGACGTTTTGCATTACTATCAAAAGGAGAAATACGTACCATTCTATGAACACCATTTTCACCTTTTAAATATCCGAAGGCATATTCGCCTTCAATTTCTATGGTAACTGTTTTAATTCCAACAACATCACCAGCCTGAAAATTGAGTTCCTTTACTTTATAGCCTTGGTTTTCGCTCCACATTAAATACATTCTCATGAGCATTTGAGCCCAATCACAACTTTCTGTACCACCAGCACCAGCAGTAATTTGAAGTACGGCACTTAAATTATCACCTTCATCAGAAAGCATATTTTTAAACTCTATTTTTTCAATTAAAGTAAGTGTTGTATTGTATAATTTTTCAATTTCTTCTTCAGAAGCTTCACCATCTGCATAAAAATCAAGCAGGATTGAAACTTCTTCAAAATTTGTTTTTATTTTATTGTAATCTTCAATCCATTGTTTTTTAGATTGAAGTGTTTTCATAACCATTTCAGCTTCTTTCGGATTGTTCCAAAAATTAGGATTTGCAGTTTTTTCTTCTTCGTTTGAAATTTCAATTATTTTCTTGTCAATATCAAGGTAAGTTTTTAACTTGCCAATGCGTTCTTGTAATTTATTTATATGTTCGTTAGCTATCATTTCTTTAATTAAGTAATACAAAAATAACCTTTCATTTTTAAACTATGCAAATAAATTTAATAAGCGATACTGTAACAAAACCAACTAAAGGAATGTTGCAAGCAATGATGAATGCTGAAGTTGGTGATGATGTTTTTAAAACGGACCCTACAGTTAATAAATTACAAGATAAACTTGCCGAAATGTTTGGTATGGAAGCCGCATTGTTTTTTCCTTCAGGAACCATGGCAAATCAAGCAGCTATAAAATTACATACCCAACCAGGTGATAAAATGTTTTGCGATAAATGGGCTCATGTATATAATTTTGAAGGAGGAGGTCCGGCTTTTAATGCAGGAGTTACTTCTTTTTTAATTGATGGAGATAGAGGCATGTTTACAGCTAAACAATTGCAAGAAGTTGTTTCAGGAAGTAGATCAGATATACACACGCCATATTCTAGATTAGTTGCACTTGAAAACACTACTAATAAAGGGGGTGGTGCTTGTTGGAGTTTTGAAGAAATATTAAAAGTAAAAAAAGTAAGTGCTGAAAATAATTTAGCATTTCATTTAGATGGTGCACGTTTATTTAATGCTATAGTTGCTAAAAATGAAACACCTGAACAATATGGAAAAGTATTTGATACCATTTCAATTTGTTTATCTAAAGGGTTAGGTGCTCCAGTTGGTTCTGTTTTATTAGGCACTAAAGAGTATATGGAAAAAGCTTTACGAATTAGAAAATTGTTTGGAGGTGGTATGAGACAAGCTGGTTATTTAGCTGCGGCAGGTATTTATGCTTTAGACAATCATGTTGAAAGATTGGCAATAGATCATACAAGAGCAAAAATACTTGGCACTGCGCTTCAAAATTGTGAACTCATTAAAAATGTTGAACCAATTGAAACTAACATTGTTATTTTTAATGTGGTAGATTCTATAAATGAACAAGATTTTATTAGTCGTTTAAATGATGCAGGCATAGGACTTATTTCAATGGGACAAGGTAAATTACGTATGGTAACGCATTTAGATTTTACTGAAGAAATGTTAGAAAGTGTTGTTCATACTATTGAACACATCTAAATTAATAGAATACCTATTGAATTAATTTTTTTTAAAAACTTGTAATGTTGGGATAGAAGAATCGACTTATTTGAGAGATATTAAATAAAATGAGACAAAAAGTAATAGTAATTATAGTTTTAATTTTTGGAATTATTAATTTTTATGGACAATCTTCAATCACAAAAAAAACTAAAATGTCAAATAAATTAGAAATAGCAACCTTAGCAAATGGATGTTTTTGGTGTACAGAGGCAATTTTTCAACGCTTAGAAGGTGTTGAAAGTGTAAAGTCTGGATATTCAGGTGGAACAATTAAAAATCCAGCTTATAGAGAAGTAACTTCCGGAAGAACAGGTCACGCAGAAGTAATTCAAATTGAATTTAATCCTTCGATAATAACATTTCAAGAAATTTTAGATGTTTTTTTTAGTACTCATGACCCAACAACTTTAAATAAACAGGGCTATGATAAGGGAACACAATACAGATCTGGTATTTTTTATCATTCAGAAGAACAAAAAAATGTTTCGGAAGAGTTTATTAAGAATTTAAATGAAGCTAAAGTTTTTGAGAGCCCAATTGTTACAGAAGTAACTAAATTTGATGCTTTTTATGAGGCCGAAGAATATCATCAAAATTATTATAACAATAATAAAACACAAGGATATTGTATGGCTGTGATAAATCCAAAATTAGAAAAATTCATAAAAAAATACAAGGCTAAATTGAAGAAGTAATAGACTTGGCATTTAAATTGTTAAGGAGAGGGTATAAATTAACCTATGAATAAAAAATACAAATTATTAATACTCAGTATTCTTTTTGATGGAATTGGAATGCTTTCTTTTGTAGTTCCTTTAGTTGGTGAATTTTCTGATGTTATTTGGGCACCTTTATCAGCCTTTTTAATTTATAAAATGTATCAAGGTATTGAAGGTAAAGTAGGTAGTATAGTTAGTTTTATTGAAGAAGCTGGTATTTTTGGAACCGATTTTTTACCAACCTTTACTTTAACATGGATTTATAAATATGTAATTAAAAAAGGTAAGAATGATTAATTTTCTACAAAAAACTTTTTAAAACCCATTCTCATCAGCATTTTTTTAGTGAAAAAATTCCAGAAGAATTTAAATTGACCAAAAAAGAAACCAACTAATGGTAATGTAAGTTGGTAAATGAAGAAAATTAAAAGAATTCTAACTGGCCAAAACAACCAAGGATTTGTAGTGTTGTAATCTAAACCAATAGTTTCAGTTAAAGGTCTTGCAATTAAAGTAGCGAAGGAGCCATTTACAGAAAATACTATTAAAATTAATAGCACTTGAAAATTGGATGTTAATCCCCAACGTAGTTTTAATTTTTCCATTTTAAATATTTTGGGTACAAAAATACATATACATTTTAATAATAAAAATAATCGAATAAAAAAGGTCAAATAGTTAAATTTGACCTTTTTTATATCATTTTAAATTTTTATTTTCCAAAAAGTCCACTAAGCATACCACCTAATCCACCTTTCTTTTTATCACCACCTAATATCATTCCTGCAACATCATCAATTATACTTCCGTCACCATCTGCATCTAATAATTTAGTAATTAAACTTTGTTGATCATTAGAAGCACCACCAAGCATTCCACCTAACAAATCTCCAATACCATTTTGGTCAGAAATACCTTTTTTACGAGTTTCTTTTCCTAAGGCTCCCATTACTAGAGGTCCAGCAACTTTTAAAATGTTCATTGCAGTATCCATATCAATTCCACTAGATTTACTTACCGCATTTGCAACCTTTTTCTCTTTACCTCCAAAAATGTGACCTAAAATTCCAGCACCATCATCAAGCACATCCTGATCAACTCCACCACCGCCTAAAATGCTTCCTAAGTTGTCTAAAATTCCGCCACTATGTTTATCGTTCCCAAGTGCACTTAATAAACCTGAAGCTCCTTCTGGTGTAGAAGCATTGTTTTTCATTGCCCCTAAAATTAAAGGTAAAGCAGTATTTAAAGCGCTAGTTGTTTTTCCTTCATCTTGTCCAAATTGTTTACTTGCTCCACTAATAAGAGTTTTACCAATGTCACTGTTTAAAATATCTAGTATTCCTGCCATTTTTTTGTATTTAATATTATAATTATTTGACCAAAATATAAATAATTTTTTAATACTATATAGATTAATTTACAAAATTATAAAAAAGGTCACTTATTTATTTACAACTAAAATATCAATTTAAAGTTTAAATGGTATAGTATTTGTTAATAATTTTTCTAATAATTTAACGAGTTTTATTATGAAAAAAATATTTTTGATGTCTATATTTCTACTTGGTTTTATTTTAACAATAAATGCCCAAGAAATTTCTAAGAATGCAATTGGTGTTAGATTTGGTGATAATGATGGTTTTGGTGGTGAGATTTCCTATCAACATCAATTATCTGAAGTAAATCGCTTTGAACTGGATTTAGGCTATAGAAATCATAAAGATTATGACGCATTTAAATTAACAGGTATCTATCAATGGGTTTGGAACATTGATAAAGGTTTTAATTGGTATGCTGGTTTTGGAGCTGGATTAGGTTCTTGGAATTATGCTAATAGTTATGTTGGAGATGGAGATGAGGGATTATTTGTAAATGCAGATGGAAATATTGGTATTGAATATAACTTTGAAGAAGCACCTATATTAATTTCCCTTGATTTTAGACCCGAAATTGGTGTTATAGGTGATTATGGCAAAGATACTAATTTGGATTTAGCCCTATCAATTAGATACCAATTCAATTAAATTTATGATTTTATGCCAAAAAAGCACCTCGTGTGCTTTTTTTTATGTCAAAAATTGACATAACCTTTATGTTTTTTTTATCTTTCAACGAATTTTAAAAGTTTTAGATGAAAAAATTAGCATTACACTGGCAAATATTACTTGGAATGGTTTTGGGTGTTTTATTGGGATTAATAATGACACAGTTTGATGGAGGTAAAGAAATAGTGCAAGATTGGATAAAACCTTTGGGGAAAATATTTATTAATGCTTTAAAATTAATTGCAGTACCATTAATATTAGCTTCGCTTATAAAAGGTGTTTCAGATTTAAAAGATATTTCAAAATTATCTAAAATGGGAGGGCGTACTATTGGTATTTATTTAATTACTACAGTTATAGCTGTTTCAATAGGATTATTACTGGTTAATATTATTAAACCAGGAAATTCAATTTCTAGTGAAACCCGTCATGAATTAGTTCAAAATTATAGTGGAGATGCTGGTAAGTATGCAGAAGAAGCTGCAAAACAAAAAGAAAGCGGCCCTTTACAAGCTTTAGTTGATATTGTTCCTGAAAATATTTTTGGGGCAGCTTCAGAAAATAAAAATATGCTTCAAGTTATATTTTTTGCGATAATCTTTGGTATTGGGTTAATATTAATTCCTGAAGAAAAATCAAAAGTTGTTAAAGATTTCTTTGATGGTTTTAATGAAGTGATTTTAAAAATTATCGACCTTATTATGCTTGCAGCTCCGTACGGTGTTTTTGCATTATTAGCGGCTTTAGTTGTTGAATCACCAAGTTTAGATTTATTTAAAGCGTTGGTTTGGTATGCTTTTACAGTTATTCTAGGACTGCTTATTATGATAGCGTTCTACAATTTAATTGTATGGTTGGTAACTAAAAAAACACCATCAACATTTTTAAAAGGAATTTCACCTGCTCAATTATTAGCATTTTCAACAAGTAGTAGTGCCGCAACTTTGCCAGTTACTATGGAAAGAGTTACTGAACATTTAGGTGTAGATGAAGAAGTAAGTAGCTTTGTTTTACCAATTGGAGCCACCATAAATATGGATGGAACAAGTTTATATCAAGCAGTAGCAGCAGTATTTATTGCACAAGCTTTTGGAATGGATTTATCTTTAGGTGTTCAATTGGGTATTATTGTAACTGCAACTTTGGCAAGTATAGGTTCAGCAGCTGTACCTGGGGCAGGAATGGTTATGTTGGTTATTGTTTTAGGACAAGCGGGTATTCCGGAAGCAGGTTTAGCTTTAATTTTCGCAATTGATAGACCTTTGGATATGATGAGAACTACTGTTAACGTAACAGGAGATGCTTCAGTAGCAATGTTGGTTGCTAAATCCTTAGGAAAACTACATACTCCAAAAGTAAAAGAGTGGGATGATAATTATCAAAAAAAGTAATAATGAATAAAAAAAGAGAAGTATTAAAGCTTCTCTTTTTTTATAAAAACAACAATAGATTAGAAGTAGTTAGTTAAAAATCTGTTTTTAATTTTTTCACTCGGAATCATACATGTATCTTTTTTGCCAAACCAATTATATCGATTTTTTGCAATATAATTATATACCCAATCTCTTATAACTTTGGGTAAAATTATAAAAATATAAAGTAATTGATAACCATTATATAAATGCTTCGAAATTTTTAAAGCAGCTGTTGATTTTTCATAGATTAATCCGTTTTCAATAAGTATAATTGAATCTAAATTGAAAATTTTCATTGGGAACTGTAACAAAATTTTCTTTGCAGCGTCTGATTGAAGAGAGGTAAATATAAATTGTTTTTTTTTATCGTGTTTTAGGATAAAATTTACAGATGAATTGCAAAGATTACAAACACCATCAAAAAGAATAATTGATTTGCCTTTAAAATTGTTCATAAAACAAAGTTACATTTTAAAAAATATAATTGTGTTTTAACAAAAAATTAATAACTATTTAAAGGAGCAATTCATAAATTCGTTTAAAACAACAAACCAAATGATTAAGATTGAAAAACTGCATAAATCTTACCCAATGGGAAAAGATTCTCTCCATGTATTAAAGGGTTTAGATTTACATATTAAGGAAGGTGAATTTGTAGCTATTATGGGTTCATCAGGTTCTGGAAAATCTACATTGTTAAATATAGTTGGTTTACTGGATACTCATGATGAAGGAAAATATTATTTAAACGGACAATTAATTGAAAATTTAGATGAGACAAAAGCAGCAATTCTTAGAAATAAGTTTTTAGGTTTTGTATTTCAATCATTTAACTTAATAACCTATAAAACAGCTGTTGAAAATGTGGCACTTCCTTTATATTATCAAGGTGTAGGAAGAAAAGAGCGCCAAGAAATTGCTTTAAAATATTTAGATAAAGTTGGTTTAAAAGATAGAGCAAACCATTTGCCAAGTGAGCTTTCAGGAGGTGAAAAACAACGTGTTGCTGTTGCACGTGCCTTAGCTACAAGTCCAAAAGTTGTATTGGCAGATGAGCCAACAGGAGCTTTAGACTCTACTACTTCAGATTCTGTAATGCAATTGTTAAAAGATATTAACAGAGAGGGAATGACCGTTTTTGTAATTACGCATGAAGAGGATATTGCAGAACAAACTGATAGAATTGTTCGTTTAAAAGATGGTGTAATTATAAGTGATGAAAAAGTTAATAAAAATGTAAACGCTTAATTATGTTCGATTTAGACCGTTGGCGAGAAATTTTTCAAGCCATTAGTAAAAATAAACTAAGAACTGCTTTATCTGGTTTTACTATATCTTTTGCTATTTTGCTTTTTACTCTCTTATTTGGAATAGGAAATGGCTTAAAGCATACATTTGAGAAACAATTTGCTGGAGATTCACAAAATTCAATTTATATAAATTCTGGGAGTACAACAAAACCTTATAAAGGATTGCAAAGTGGAAGACAAATTCAATTTAGAGATGATGATTCTAAATTTATGAATGATAAATTTGAGGATGAAATTCAATATTTCAGCCCAAATATTCAGCGCAGTATGCAAGTAATTTATAAAGGGGAACAAAATAGGTATACTATTAGAGGAGTTTATCCTGATTATCAACCTTTAGAATCTGCTGTAATTCAAGATGGAAGATTTTTATCGTATTTAGATATCGAAAAAAGAGCAAAAGTTGCTGCAGTGGGAAGATTAGTAGAAAAAGATTTATTTGGAAGTCTAAGTGCTGTTGGTAAAAATATTAATATGGAAGGCATTTCCTATAAAGTTGTTGGAGTATTTAACGACCCAGGAGGTGATAATGATGAACGTTTTATTTATACACCTTTTACAACAATGCAAGGAATGTATAAGCCAAATGATGAGTTAGATTATATTGGGCTTACATTCAATCCAAAATTAAGTGTTGATGAAGCTTTAGCTTTTAGTAATTTGTTAACCAAAATGCTAAAAGAAAAACATAATGTTGATCCAAGAGACCAAGGAGCCATTCGTGTTCGTAATTATGCTGAAGGAACTAAAAATGTACAATCATTTATGATGGTTCTTAATATTATAATAATATTTATTGCACTTGGAACTTTAATTGCGGGTATTATTGGTATCAGTAATATTATGGTTTATATAGTTAAAGAGCGAACTAAAGAATTGGGTATTAGAAAAGCTTTGGGAGCAACGCCAAAATCAATTATTGGAATGATAATGATGGAATCAATTTTTGTAACGGCATTAGCAGGTTATTCAGGTTTAATGTTAGGAGTATTTGCCTTAAAGGCTATAGGAGACAGTTTAGAAAAATATTTTATAATTAACCCAAGTGTTGAAACATATGTTGTTGTTGGCGCAACAATAATATTAATAATTGCTGGAACAATTGCAGGATATATACCAGCTAAAAGAGCAGCAAGCATTAAACCAATTGTAGCATTAAACGACGAATAGACATGATAAAATTTTTATTTGATAAAGATACTTGGCAAGAAATATTTAGCAGTATTCGTAAAAATAAAATGCGAACTGGTATTACGGTTATTGGTGTAATGTGGGGAATATTTTTATTGGTAGTGTTATTAGGAGCCGCAAAAGGTGTAGAAAATAAATTTAATAACCTTTTCGGAAGTTTTGCAACCAATAGCGTATTTGTTTGGGCACAACAAACAAGTAAACCTTTTAAAGGATTTCAAGAAGGGAAAGGCCTTACATTAAAAATGTCTGATTTAGAAAATATTAAAAAAGAAATTAAAGGTTTAGATTTTGTAGTGCCACGTCATCAAACACAAGCAATGGCAACTAACAATTTTAAATCTGGAACTTTTGGAATATTTGGAGACTATCCAGAGTTGGATAAAGTACAAAAGAAAGACCTAGTCTATGGAAGATTCATTAATGACAATGACATAAAGGAAAAGAAAAAAGTGTGTGTTATAGAGGAGGAGATTTATAAACAGCTTTTTGATAAAGATGAATTCCCTATTGGAACATATATAAAAATTAACGATATTAATTATAATATTGTTGGGATGTATAAACAAGGTCAAGTAGGTTCAGGTGGTCCTCAAGGAAATATACATATTCCTTTTACAACTTTTCAGCAAGTTTATAATAGAGGAGATAGTGTAGGTTGGTTAATGATAACAGGAAAGCCTGAGTTTGATATTACTCAAATAGAAGCAGACATAAAATTACTGTTGAAAAATTTACATAAGGTACATCCAGAAGATGAAAGAGCATTTGGAAGTTTTAACTTAGGGAAAGAGATAGCGAAAGTAACTGGGTTTTTAACCGGAATGCAATTTTTAACTTGGTTTGTAGGTATTGCTACATTAATAGCAGGAGTATTTGCGATTGGGAATATTTTACTCATTACAGTAAAAGAACGTACTAAAGAAATTGGAATTAGACGAGCAATTGGAGCAAAACCTTGGGAAATTAAACGTCAAATAATTTTAGAATCAGTTTTTTTAACAAGTATTGCAGGCGCATTAGGAATAATTTTTGGAGGTTTAGTATTAATGTTAATTGATGCAACTATGGGCCAAGGACCAGAAGCCGCATTATTAAATCCAACAGTTGATATACCAGTAGTATTAATTGCAGTATTCACATTAATTACATTAGGTACTTTAATTGGATTAATTCCTGCGCATACAGCTGTTAGTATACGCCCAATTGAAGCATTAAGAGAAGAATAAATATAAATAGATTAGTAAGGATTACATAACAAAAAGAAAATCAACATTAATGAAATAAATCTCATCTATATTTTTAATACATTCAAAATATAGATAAGATGAATTTCATAGACCTTAAAAACAATAAAAAATAAACAAATGAAAAAAACATTAATTTTTGGAGGAATAGGATTGGCACTTATTGCTATTTTAGTCTGGTTTGGAGTTAAGAATAGCAAATCTCCAATACAATATGAAACAGAAAAACCATTTAAAACTAATATTGTTAGAAAAACTGTAGCTACGGGTAAAGTGGTTCCTTTGGAAGAAGCTGAAATAAAACCTAAAGTTTCAGGGATCATAGAAGAAATATTTGTTGAAGAAGGAGCACAAGTTAAAATAGGTGATTTAATAGCTACTATTAGAGTAGTTCCAAATGTACAATCATTAAATAGTGCCCAAGGAAATGTTAAAACATCTCAGCTTCGTTATGATAACACTAAAATATTATTTGAAAGAAATAAAGGATTATTTGAAAAAGGTGTAATTTCTCGTCAAGAATTTGAAACTACTGAATTAAACTTTAATAGTGCAAAGCAAGATTTAAATAGTGCTCAAAATAATTTGGATATTATTAGAAAAGGATCCGCAGCAGGTATGGGAAAAACTGCAAACACTTATGTGAAAGCTGAAATTTCTGGTACAATTTTAGAAATTCCAGTTCGTAGAGGTACTCAAGTAATTGAAAGTAATACTTTTAATGCAGGGACTACTATAGCAACTATTGCAGATATGACAAAAATGATTTTTGAAGGGAAAGTTGATGAAGCTGAGGTTGGAAAAATTAAAAACGGTACTATATTAGAAGTCTCTTTAGGCGCAATTGAAAAGAAAAAATATCCTGCAAAATTAAACTTTATTGCTCCAAAAGGAACAGAAGAGAATGGTGCTGTACAGTTTAAAATAAAAGGTGATGTAACTTTAGATGATGAATTTTTTGTTAGAGCGGGCTATAGTGCAAACGCAGATATTGTTTTAGAAAAGAAAGATAGTGTACTTTCTATTAAGGAAGCTTTATTGCAATTTGATAAAAAAACAGAGAAACCTTACGTTGATGTTAAAACTGGCGATCAGGAATTTGAAAAACGTGATGTGGAATTAGGAATTTCTGATGGGATTAATGTAGAAATACTTTCGGGAGTAACTATTGAAGATGAAATAAAAATTTGGAATAAAACATCTAAAAAAGAAGAAGAGGAAAATGGCAATGACTAATGAGTAACTTTTTATAAAATTTAAAAGCGTTTTAATATCTATTAAAACGCTTTTTTTATATCTTTATAGAAATACTTTTAGAGATATAAATTATTTTGTTCATTTAAATCTTTTATGATTTTTATCAGCGGAAAATTTAAATTAAAGTAAGAAATTTATAGTATTAAAATTTTAAAAGCAGATAGCGTATGGAAAGTCAGTTAGTTTACTTAAGTGATTTAAACTTCAATTTAGATGTATGGAAAAGAGAATTGAAGTTTCAAGAAAGTGAAATGGATTATTTTGAAGAAAAACTAGAGCATATTGCAATTCGTAACCTTGGAAGTGATGTTATGGTGCAGTTAGAAGGTTTTCAAAATAAAATAATTCGTGAACGAGAGGTGATGGGTCATTTAAGACATAGAATTAGAATGAAGAAGAGAGAATTAGCACAATCAAAATTTGAAAAAAATGCAGAAGTTTTATTTCAAGAAAAACAAGTAATGTTAAAAGATGAAATGGCAACATTTGTAAAAATGCATTATGAACTGAAAGAAAGCATGATGGATTTTTTCTTAAAGTATCTATAATAAAAAAAGAGCCGCAATTTGCGGCTCTTTTTTTATTTAAATTGTTGGGAGATAATTTCTGCTTTTCGTGATTCTGAATAATCATAAAAACCTTCACCAGATTTTATTCCTAGTTTACCAGCTTGTACCATATTTACTAATAAGGGGCAAGGTGCATATTTAGGGTTTTTAAATCCGTCATACATTACATTTAAAATAGATAAGCAAACATCTAGTCCTATAAAATCGGCTAATTGCAGTGGTCCCATTGGGTGTGCCATTCCTAATTTCATTACTGTATCTATTTCATAAACTCCAGCAACGCCATTGTACAATGTTTCAATAGCTTCATTAAGCATTGGCATTAATATTCTGTTAGCAACAAAACCAGGATAATCATTAACTTCAACAGGTACTTTTTTTAAACTTTCTGAAAGCTTCATAATGGTTTTAGTAACTTCATTAGAAGTATTATAACCTCTAATAATTTCTACTAATTTCATAATTGGAACAGGATTCATAAAGTGCATTCCTATTACTTTGTCTGGACGGTTTGTAACCGCTGCAATTTTAGTAATTGAAATTGACGAAGTATTTGTTGCTAAAATAGTTTTTGAAGGAGCTTCAGCATCTAATTGCTTAAATATTTTTAATTTTAAATCAACATTTTCAGTTGCAGCTTCAATAACTAAATCTGCATTTTTAACCCCTTCAGAAATAGAAGTAAATGTGGTTAAATTGTTTAACGTACTAATTTTAGTAGCTTCAGTAATAATATCTTTAGAAACTAATCTATCTAAATTTTTGGTGATTGTTGCTAAACCAAGGTCTAAAGCGTCTTGAGAAATATCAACTAAGTTTACAATGTAATTATTTTGAGCAAAAACATGTGCAATACCATTGCCCATTGTTCCAGCACCAATAACGGTTATATTTTTCATAATTTATATTTATAGTGTAATTTTTCCTTTTAAATAGGTGATTGCTTGCCCGCTCATTTCAACTCGTTCATTTAAAAATTCACATTTTAAAATTCCAACTCTTTTTGATAGCTGAATAGCGTTTAATTTAGTTTTATTTAACTTTTTAGCCCAAAATGGAATTAATAAACTGTGTGCTGAACCAGTAACAGGATCTTCGTTTATACCAAGTTTTGGGGCAAAGAACCTTGAAACAAAATCTACTTTGTCCCCTTTTGAAGTGACTGCAATTCCGTTTGATTCTAATTCAGATAAGAGACTAAAATTGGGTTTTAAATTTGCAATGGTAGTTTCATCTTCAAGTTCAACCATTAATTTCCAAGTTCCTTTATATGTTTTTAAAATAGGAACATTTAATGCTTGTTTTAAAAGTATAGGCGTTTCAATTTCTTCAATTTCTTCAGAAGGAAAGTTTAGCGTATACCAGTCATCATTTTTTTTAACAGTAAGATTTCCACTTTTAGAATTAAAAATTATTATTTCTTCTTCAAAATCTAATTCAGTAAAAATAATATGTGCTGCGGCTAACGTAGCATGACCACATAAATCAATTTCACAAGAAGGAGTAAACCATTTAATATCAAAAGATTGTTCATTTTTAACGAAGAAAACAGTTTCAGATAAATTATTTTCTTCAGCAATAGCTTGCATTAAATAATCCGAAATCCATTCATTCAAAGGAATTACCGCCGCAGGGTTTCCTTTGAATATTTCATTGTTAAAAGCATCAACCTGATAAATAGTCATTTTAAAAATCGTTTATAATCATATGTGCAATACGTAAAGCTTCGGTTGCTTGTTCTAAAGTTACAATAGGAGATGTATTATTATTTATTGCATCTGCAAAGGTCTCTAATTCATCTAAAATAGCGTTGTTGCTAGCAATAATTGGGTTTTCAAAATAAATTTGCTTTTTAACGCCTTCAGCATTTTGTAAAACTAAATCAAAATCACCTTGAACTTTTGGAGCATCTTTCATTCTTACAACTTCAGTCGCTTTTTCAAAGAAATCTACTGCAATATATGCGTCACGTTGAAAAAAACGTGTTTTACGCATATTTTTCAAAGAAATTCTACTGGCAGTTAAATTTGCAACACAACCGTTTTCAAATTCAATACGAGCATTTGCAATGTCTGGTGTATCACTAATTATAGAAACACCACTTGCATTTACACTTTTAACCTTAGATTTTACAACACTTAAAATAATGTCAATATCATGAATCATTAAATCTAAAACCACAGGCACATCAGTTCCACGTGAATTAAATTCAGCCAATCTATGTGTTTCAATAAACATTGGATTTGTAATTAAATCTTTAACGGCTGTAAAAGCTGGGTTAAAACGTTCTACATGACCAACTTGACCTTTTACGTTGTGTTTTTTTGAAAGCTCAATTATTGTTTCAGCTTCTTCAACTGTTTTTGTAATTGGTTTTTCAATAAAAACATGTTTACCTTTTTCTATAGCTTCTTTAGCGCAATCAAAATGAGACAGCGTAGGAGTTACAATATCAACTACGTCTACTGCATCAATTAATTCTTGAATGGAATCAAAAGATTTATAACCAAATTCGGCTTCAATTTTTGCTGCATTTTCTTTTATAGGATCATAAAAACCTACTAAATTATATTTTTTGGAATGATTTAATAAGTTTAAATGAATTTTGCCAAGATGTCCGGCACCTAAAACTCCTGCTTTTAGTATCATAAGAATATTTATTTTTAGATAAACAAAAGTAAGAATCTTTAAGCATTTATTCCTATTTTTAGCAACTCAAATTTTGTAATTAGTGAAGGATACACACAAACATCAAGGACTTAGAAATCAATTAGTAAAAATTTTAGAAGAAAAGGGAATTACAGACAAAAATGTGTTGACAGCAATTGCAAATGTTCCTCGACATTTATTTATGGATTCTGGTTTTGTTGATTTTGCGTACCAAGATAAAGCGTTTCCAATTGCAGCAGATCAAACAATTTCACAGCCATATACAGTAGCTTTTCAAACAGAATTATTAGAAGTAACACCTCATCTCAATGTTTTAGAAATAGGTACGGGTTCAGGGTATCAAACTGCAGTGTTGATAGAAATGGGAGCAAAAGTATATACCATTGAGCGACAAAAAGAATTGTTTAAAAAAACAAAATTGTTTTTACCTAAAATTGGGTACAATCCTAAAAAAATAATATTTGGGGATGGTTATAAAGGTTTGCCAGAAAATGCTCCTTTTGATAGAATTATAGTAACCGCAGGAGCTCCTTTTGTACCAAATCCATTACTAGCGCAATTAAAAATAGGAGGTAGGTTAGTTATTCCTGTAGGTGAGGATGAACAAATAATGACGTTATTTGTTAGGACTAGTGAGAAAGATTTTAAAAAACACGAACTAGGTAAATTTAGATTTGTACCTATGTTGAAGAAAAGAAATTAAAAGTATAAAAAAACTCCTATTTTTTATTGAATAGGAGTTTTTTTATTGAATTTATTTAATCTTGAAACCTTGTCCAATATTGTGTTCTCCCAATAATTGCAAAACCAATAAACCCTCTAACTTTTAATTTGTTTTCGTCTTCTAAAGTAATATAACATTTATATTCTTTTCCTGTTTTTGGGTCTAAAATTTTACCATTGTTCCACTCATCATCATCCTGTGATAAACCATTGATAATAACCATACCTTTTACGGGTTTATTTTTATTATCACCTTTGCATAAATCACAAATTTTGTCTTCTTTTCCTTTTTCTAAAACTTGCAAAACTTTTGCATAAGCTTTACCATTTTCCTTATAAATTTCAACTATAGATTTTTCTTTACCCGTTTCATCGTCAATAGTTTTCCATTTTCCAAAAATTGACTGTGAGTTACTGGTAAAAGTGCCGAATGCTATGCAAGCAATTAAAATTAAAATATTTTTTTTCATCTTTTTAGGTATTTATTATTTATTAATTTACTAATCATATTTTTGCGTCAAATTGACCATCCCATTTTCCCTGAACTTTTAAAACCTGTTCTATAACGTCACGAACACAACCAATACCACCTTTTTTATGAGAAACATACAATGATATATCTTGAATTTCTGGCACTGCATCATTTGGGCAGCAAGGTAAACCTACTTTTTTCATCACAGGATAATCAGGAATATCATCACCCATATATAATATATTTTTGGTTTGAATGTTGTTAAGTTTTGTATATTCTTTAAATTGATCTAATTTATTGTGAGCTCCTAAATAGATATCTGTAATTCCTAAAGCTTTTAGGCGTGTACGAACTCCTTCATTTGTTCCTCCAGAAATTATACACACGTTATAACCTGCCATTACAGCTGTTTTAAGTGCATAACCATCTTTAATATTCATATTTCTAATCATTTCACCGTCAGGAAAAATAGTAACCATACCATTCGTTAAAACTCCATCAACATCAAAAATAAATGTTGTGATTTGAGGCATAATTTCTTTATAACTTTTCTCCATACGTTTTATTGATAGATTTGGTTAGCAATGTATAAATTTCTCGTTGATTTATAGGTAACATTGTTTCGTGTTTTTTAATAGTCTTTGTATCATTTCTTCTTGCGGGTCCTGTTTGAGCTTCATAAGGTGAAATTTCACCTATTTTTGAAGCAGTTTCAAGTATTAGCGGTTTTAAAATTTCAAACGGTACGTTAGTAGTATTACAAATATCATGCCCAATTTTATACATCACATTTACAAAGTTATTTACAAAAACTGCTGCAAGGTGCAAATGTTTACGTTGTTCAGAGTTTATTTCATAAGTAGTATTTGAGATTTTGGAAGCCAATTGAAATAATAATTTTAAATCTTTTTCATTTTCAGCTTCTAAACAAATAGGGATTGTAGAAAAATCTGGAATTCTATTTTTAGTAAAAGATTGCAATAAATAAAAAACACCTTTATTACAATTAGTCTGTAAATCATTCATGCCAATTGCTCCAGAAGTATGAACAACTAATTTGTTTTTAAAATTTATTTTTGAAGAAACTTCTTTAACAACATCATCTGAAACCGCAATAATATAAATATCTGCCTCTTTTAATTCACTTAAATTATTAGTAATTGAAGTGGAATTATTTAAATGTTGAATTTTCTTAATATTTCTATTGTAAACCTGAACTAGGTTTATAGTATCATTCTTTAACAATTGAGTTGTTAAATGATATGCTACATTTCCACCGCCAAGAATTACAACGTTAATCATGCTACGAATATAATTGAATTGAACCATAAAAAAAATTCCGTCTTTAGAAAAAGACGGAATTTTTAATTTTTATATTTGATAATAAATTATCCTCTTAGTGCAGCTTGCGCAGCAGCTAAACGTGCGATTGGCACACGGAAAGGAGAACAAGATACGTATTCCATACCAACTCTATGGCAGAATTCAACTGAACTAGGTTCACCACCATGTTCACCACAAATACCAATTTTTAAAGTTGGACGTGCAGCTTTACCTTTTTCACAAGCCATCTCAACTAATTGTCCAATTCCTTCTTGATCTAACACTTGGAAAGGATCGTGTTTAAGGATACCTTTTTCAATGTAGATAGGTAAGAATTTACCAGCATCATCACGAGAATATCCGAATCCCATTTGTGTTAAATCGTTTGTTCCAAAAGAGAAAAATTCAGCATGTTCAGCAATTTTATCAGCAGTTAAACATGCACGAGGAATCTCAATCATTGTTCCTACTAAATAATCAACTTCTACACCTTTTTCAGCAAATACAGCAGCAGCAACCTCACGGATGATGTTTTCTTGCATTTTAAACTCTTGCATAGTACCAATTAAAGGAACCATGATTTCTGGCTTAGGATTAAATCCTTTAGCTTTTAAGTCACAAGCAGCTTCTATAATTGCGCGTGCTTGCATTTCTGTAATTTCTGGGTATGTGTTTCCTAAACGACAACCTCTATGACCTAACATTGGGTTAAATTCGTGTAAAGATTCAACTTTAGCTTTTACAAGCTCAACATTTACTCCTAATCTTTCAGCCATTTCAGCTTGAGAAACAGCATCGTTTGGAGTAAACTCGTGTAATGGTGGATCCAATAAACGAATTGTAACACCAAATCCATCCATTGCTTCAAGAATTCCGTAGAAATCTTCACGTTGGATAGGTAATAATTTAGCTAGTGCATTTTTACGACCAGCTAAGTCTTCAGCAAGAATCATTTCACGGATTGCCCAGATACGATCTCCTTCGAAGAACATATGCTCAGTACGACAAAGTCCGATACCTTTTGCTCCAAATTCACGAGCAGCTTTTGCATCATCAGGAGTATCAGCATTTGTACGAACGTACATACGTGTATTTTTTTCTGCTAATTCCATCAATTTAGCGAAATCGCCATCTAATGTTGCAGTCATCGTATCAACTTTTCCATCATATACAATACCTGTAGTACCATCTAATGAAATAAAATCACCTTCTTTATATGCAACACCATTTACGGTCATTGAAGTTCCAGTAACAAATACACCAGCAGCAGAAGAGATACAACATTTACCCATACCACGAGCAACTACAGCTGCGTGAGAAGTCATACCTCCACGTTCAGTAAGAATACCTTCAGCAGCATACATACCTTTTAAATCTTCTGGAGAAGTTTCTCTACGAACCAAAATTACTTTTTTACCATCAGCAGCCCATTTTTCAGCAGTATCAGCAGAAAAAACAACTTGACCAGTTGCAGCACCAGGTGATGCAGGAAGTCCTTTAGAGATTTCTTTTGCAGCAACAACAGCATCATGATCAAATACAGGGTGCAATAATTCATCTAATTTATTAGGTTCTTGACGTAAGATTGCAGTTTTTTCGTCAATAAGACCTTGCGCTAACATATCTACTGCCATTTTTACCATTGCAGCACCAGTTCTTTTACCGTTACGTGTTTGAAGCATCCAAAGTTTACCTTCTTGAATTGTAAACTCCATATCTTGCATATCACAGTAGTGATCTTCAAGTTTTTGTTGTGTTTCGTTAAGTTCTTTATATAATGAAGGCATTACTTCTTCTAAAGAAGGAAAGTTTTTAACTCTGTTTTCTTCTGAAGTGCCATTACGTTCAGCCCAACGTTTAGAACCAATTGTTGTAATTTCTAAAGGAGTACGAACACCAGATACAACATCTTCACCTTGTGCATTTACTAAATACTCACCATTAAATTGGTCTTCACCAGTTGCAGCATCACGAGAGAAACAAACTCCTGTTGCAGAAGTATCACCCATATTACCATAAACCATTGCTTGTACATTTACAGCAGTACCCCACTCAGAAGGAATGTTTTCCATTCTTCTGTAAAGTATAGCTCTTTCAGTATTCCAAGAATCGAATACAGCACAAACAGAACCCCAAAGTTGATCCCATGGATTTGTAGGAAAGTCTACACCTGCATGTTCTCTAATTACTGCTTTATAACCCTCAACTAGCGTTTTAAGATCTTCAACAGTTAATTCAGTATCAATTTTATATCCTTTTGCTTCTTTTAATTTATCAAGAATAACCTCAAATGGGTTATGGTGTCCTTCTTCAGCTTCAACACCCATTACAACATCGCCATACATATGGATGAAACGACGATAAGAATCGTATGCAAATTTTGCGTTACCTGATTTTTCAGCAATAATTTTTACTGTTTCATCATTCATACCTAAGTTAAGAACGGTATTCATCATACCTGGCATTGAAGCACGAGCACCTGAACGTACAGATAATAACAATGGGAATGAACCATCAGTAGGATTGAATTTTGCACCCATTGTAAGCTCAGTAGCTTTAACAGCTTCTTCAACTTGCTCTTTTATAACTTTAACAACAGCATCTTTTCCATAAAGATTGTACTCGGTACAAACTTCTGTAGTAATTGTAAATCCTGCAGGAACAGGTATTCCAATTAAACCCATTTCTGCTAGGTTAGCTCCTTTACCTCCTAAAAGGTTTTTCATAGTGCTATTTCCATCTGCAGTCTTACCTCCAAATTTGTATACTCTTTTTTTTCCTTCCATTGTTATTATACTTTAATTTATTATGTTATTTTTTATTTTACGAGGGCACAAATTTAGGGAATTTCCTCTTAATCTCGTATGATTTATATCATTGATTTTAAGCACGAAAACGATTTAGATGTAAATATTTTAACTTATTTAATAGGTAATAAGTAAGGATTTTATGAAATACCTACATTTATTGAATCATTTTTAACTTAAAATTCTTGACTTAATAATTCTCCAGAAAGTTGTAATAATTTTAATTCAGCATTTTTAGCATCATATTTAGCCAAATTTAGATTTGACTGTGCATTTAAAAGATTTACCTGAGCTTGTCTAAATTCTATGGATGTTATTTGTCCCAATTTAAATTGTTCTTCAGTTCTTGAAAAATTTCTTTTATTAGTTTCTACATTTTTATCTTCTGAATTTAAAATGAATAAAGCATTGTTGTATATTTCTAAAGCATTAGCAATTGAGCGTTCTAATTCATTTTCTACTTGTTCTTTTTGAACTTGTAAATTATCAGCTACTATTTTTGAATTTTGAATACGTGTTTTTGTATTTCCACCATCAAATAAATTCCAATTTAAGCTAACTCCTGCATTTAAGCCTTTTGATAATTGTTCTGCATTTGTAAATGTGATATCATTATCATATTTATTGAAACCGTATGAACTATTAAAATTAAGGGTAGGGTATAAGTCAGATTTGTTAATTTTTATGTCAAAATCACTAAGTTCAATGCTTTTTGCTACTTTTTGCATTTCAATATTATGACTTTTAGCTTTTTCTAATAAATTTTGATAATTGAATATTAAATTAAATGCAACATCCGTATCAACAGTAAAATCGGCGGTTATAGTTCTTCCTAAAAGTAAATTTAAATCGCGTTTAGAATTTGCTAAAAAGCGTTGTGTATTTATATATCTAATGCTATCATTATTTACATCAACTTCTGCATTTAATACTTGTAGTTTAGTACTTTGTCCATAGTCAAAACTATAATTTGCACGTTCTAATCGTTGTTTTGAAATTTTTAAGGATTCTAAAATATTTATAGCATCCACAGTTAATTGGGCTACATCGTAATAGGTTGCAAAAATTTGTAATACGGAACTTTCTATAATAGCTTGAGCTTCGAGTTCAGATAAATTATACGTTTCTTTTAGTTTTTTATAGTTATAAGTTCTTCCTAAGCCATCAAATAATGTGTAATTTAATCCTATTGATGCATTGTATACTTTAGACTCAGCATCATTAATTTCTGATTTATCACCGCTTTGAGAAGTGAATTCACTAGAATTATTATTATAATTTGCACCTGCATTAGCAGTTACTTTTGGTAAATAGCCACTGTTGTAAATACTTGCATTATTTTCAGCAATTTTTATCTTGTTTTTGGCTATTTTAATACCATAATTATTTTCCAAAGCTAACTTAATAGCATTTTCTTTACTTAAAAGTTCTTGGGCCTGACTAACCGAAAAACTTAAAAACACAGCTGTTAATACTATATTTTTATAACTCATTTTCTTTATTTTTTTGTGTAAGAATTTTTCTGTCAAGATACTCTTCGTGTATTAGTTTTAGTTCTAAATCTTCAGTTAAATCAACATCTGAATTCAATTGTTTTTCACTTTCATCTTCTTCTTCACTTTTCAATTCAATAATTGCTCTTTCAACTTCTTCTTTGGTAACTTTTTCACCAGTTATTAACCATTTTATAAAAACTTTAATATCATTTGAAACCGATAAAAGTAAAGGCAGCATAACCAAAGTTAAAACCGTTGCAATAGCAATACCATAGGAAATGGAAATAGCCATTGGTTTTAAGAATTGTGCCTGTCTACTTTTTTCTAAAAGTAATGGTGCTAAACCTGCAACTGTAGTTAGTGTGGTTAATAAAATTGCTCTAAACCTTGATATGGAAGCTTCTATTAGAGCCTCATCATATTTCATGCCTTGCTTTAAATAACCATTAAATTTTTCAATGAGTACAAGTCCATCATTTACCATAATTCCTATTAAAGCTATAATTCCTAACCAAGAAAGTATATTTATTGGAAAATCATGAATCCAGTGTCCCCAAATAATACCAATTAAACTAAAAGGAATCATTAATAATAATAAAATTGGTTGTTCATAAGATCTAAAGGTAAAAGCAATTACCATATAAATAAGTGCTAAAATTATAAAACCAACTTTTTTTGCTGATGTTACAGTTTTTTGCGCTTCTCTATTTTGGCCTTCATAAACAGCAGAAACGGTTGGGTATTTTGAAATAATTTCTGGTATTACATTTGTTTTAATATCATCTAAAATATCAGTTGCACTTTCCCCAGGAGATTTCATATCTGCAGTGATTTGAATTTCACGTTTACTGCTTAAATGATTTATAACAACATCACCTCTTTGAATTTCATAAGTTGCAATTTCAGATAAAGGTACGTTTTGGTTTGAAGGAGTTGCAATCCACATATCATTCAAATCTTTAATTGATGATCTATCTTCTTTTTTATAACGCACCCAAACTTTAATTTCATCCTGTCCACGCTGAAAACGTTGTGTTTGCAAACCAAAAAATCCTGAACGGACTTGATTCATCACAGTTTGTAAGTTTAATCCCAATAAATATGCATTGTCTTTTAGTTTAATTTGGATTTCTTTAATTCCAGCAGGATCATTATCTGAAATATCTTTTAATTGAGAGTTTTTAGTTAAAAGTTCTTTTAATTCAATTTTTGCAGCTTTTAATTCTTCAATATTATTACCTAATAATGAAACGGCAACTGGGCTTCCTCCAAAATTACCACCAGATCCAAATGTTAAACTTTCAACTCCATGTATAATACCAACTTTTTCACGAATGGCATTTGTAATTTCTGGCGAAGAAAATTCTCTAGCTTCTCCGGGAAGTAAATTTACGGTTAAACTCCCATTTGAAGTCCCAGGACCAATTCTCTTAATTACATTTTCAACTACTGAAACATTTCCGGTTTGTTTTTTTGTGAATTCATCGTTAATTTCCCATACAGCTTCTTCAATTTTTGAAATAATAGAATCAGTAATCATTTCATTAGTTCCTTGAAGCATTTTTAAATCTATGCTAACTCTATCACTTGCAATTGAAGGAAAAAAAGAAGTTTTAACAATTCCTCCTCCAAGGGCTCCAATACTTAAAATAAGTAATGTGATAGGTATTGCAAATCCAAATAATTTATGTTTTAAAAAAAAACGTAAATAAGGGGCGTAAAAAGTATCTCTAAAATAGAAGAGTCCTTTTTCAGCCTTTTGGTTTACATTAAAAAAGAAGGTATTTAATTTGTTTCTCTTTTTTTCTTTTCTTTCTAAAGCTTTTGAATGAGCAATATGAGCAGGTAATATAATTAATGCTTCAATTAATGAAACTGTTAAAGTTAAAATTACAATTAAAGATACTTCACTAAAAAAGTTTCCTATTCTTCCATCTAAAAAGAAGAAGGTTGAAAAAGCAATAATAGTTGTTAATATTGCTGAAACAATAGGAGGAATTACTTCCATTGTACCATCAATTGCAGCTCGTATTGGAGTTTTTCCTTTTTCGTAATGGTGATATATGTTTTCACCAATAACAATACCATCATCAACTAAAATACCAATTACAATAATCATCCCAAACAATGAAAGTACATTGATGGTTACTCCTAAATTTGAAGCAAAAATAAACATCCCAAAAAAGGCAATTGGAATACCAAATGCCACCCAAAATGCTAAACGAATATTTAAAAATAACGCTAAGAAAAAGAGCACTAGTAGGACACCCATTCCAGCATTTTTTATTAATAACTCAGTACGTTGTTTTAATGCAATTGAATTATCACTTGAAATATCAATTTGAACAGTTTTCTGCTGCTGGTTAAATTTAGTTATATATTCTTTTACATTCTCAGCAGTAGAGATTAAATCCTCGCTGTTGGTGTTACTTACGGTAATATCAATGGCATTTTTTCCATTAAAATATAACCTGTCGGGGTTTTCTGACCAAGTGTCAGAAACATTTGCAATATCACTAAGTCTAATAACATTTCCGCTAGCATCAGCTCTTACTACTAAATTTAATAGCTCATTACCAAAATAATTTTTGTTACGAGCTCTAATTAAATAATCTTCATCATTGGTTTTAATATTACCACCTGAGATTAATAAATTGGTTTTGCTAATAGCATTTGATACCTCTGCAAAAGATAAATTATAGGCACGTAAGTCACTTTCACGAACTGCAATTTCAATTTCTTGAGCAGGAAAACCAGAAAGTCTTACTTGAGAAATCCCATCAATACTTCTTAAATCGTTTTCAACGGTTCTTGCGTATTGTTTTAACGTAGCTAAAGGAATATTTTCTCCACTAACGGTAAAGCTAATGGTTGGTCTCATGGTTTCTATTTTAGCAATTATAGGAGGTTCCATGCCAGAAGGAAAGGAGGGAACTCTGTCTACTGCATTTTTAACATCAGCTAAAACAACATCAATATTTTTTCCTTTTATAGTTTCAATATTTATGCTGGCGGAGTTTTCTCTAGAAACTGATGTAACTCTATCAACACCAACAATTCCTTTTAAGTTGTCTTCAATTTTTAGTACAATACCTTCTTCCATTTCTTCAGGAGAAGCACCAGGATAGTTTAAACTTATGGAAATGTTTTGTGAATCAGTTAATGGAAAATAGGATGACTTCATGGATAAGTAACCAGCTAAACCAAACCCAAAAAATGCCAAAATAAATATATTTACTGCAACAGGAAATTTTATAAAATAGGATATTACTTTTTCCATTATTGGTTTTTATTTTCAGTTGAAACTTTAACAAGCATACCTATATGAGACCCAGGAACGGGTTTAGATAAAAGTGCAGTTCCGTTTACTAATCCTTTAACAACAACCGATTTTTCACTCTCAAAAATTAGATTCACGTTTACTAAATCTAAAACAGAATCTTTAACTATGTATAACTTAGAGTTTTCAATTAACAAATTTCTTGAAACTTCAAATGCATTTTCCTCAGCTTTTGCTTGCAAGGCAATTTCAACATATTGACCTTCTTTTAAATCTTTTGCACTTACTTGTATAAAAGCTTTAATGGTTTGTGTTGAAGCATCTACTTTTCCATTTATTCTAATAACTTTACCTATCCAAGTTTTCGTTTTTTCTAAGTTGTACAATTCAACTTGTTTGCCAATTTGTAGCAAATCTCTGAATTCAGATTTTATAGAAACACCGATTTCATAAACTGAAGGATCTATAAATTCTCCTAATTTTTGCCCAACTCTTATTAATGTACCCGGGTTTACTAAAGATTCAGTTAGTATTCCATTAAAAGGAGCTCTTAAATTATATTTATTTAATTTAACTTCTAAGTTTTTAACATTGTAATATGCTGTATTTATACCACGACCTGAAATAAAGAATTTTTCTTTTTCTGAAACTGTTTCTGGAAGTTTTTGAAGTGATTTTTGAGTGTCAAAACTTTGTAAGTACGTTTGCCATTTATTATATTCATTAGGATAATCTAATCTAATATCGGGCATAATAGCTGTAATAGCATTGAATAAATTACTTTTTTGTGCTTGTAAATTAGCATAAAACTCGTCGCTATTAATTTTTATAATAGTTTCACCTTTATTATAAGATGTTCCTTGTTTAAAATCTTTAGAAGTAGTTTCTAAAACACCTTGTACTTCAGCATACAGTTCAATTTTATTTTTAGCAACTAAATTACCGTTTGTAGTAATTACTAAAGGAATTGAAGTATTGTTTACAGTTTCAGTATAAACAGTTTTTACAATTTTCTCGGTTTTCGGTTTTGGTTTATTTTTATTGTTAATTAAATATTTAGCAATAAATATAGAGCCTCCTATAAGAACAATTGATAAAACTAAAATTATAATATTTCTCATTGATATAAATTTGGGTGATTATATAATTAAATAGTGTGATTTTTTAAATTGGATTGAATTTTGGTCATAACATTGATAAAAACTTCTTTTTCATCTTCTGTAATTCCATTTTGAAGCATTTCTAATGTGTTTAGCATTAAAGGTTTCATTTTAAGAAATAGTATTTTTCCTGTTTCAGTAATTTGAATTAAATTTTTACGAGAATCTTTTTTTGAAGGAATTCTAGCTACTAATTTATTTTTCTCCATAACGTTTATAAGTCGTGTTAATGAAGCTTTGTTGCGATTTGTTATAAATGCAAGTTCGTTTTGAATAAGATTGTCTTTATCTTCATATAATATTTTCAAAACAATCCATTGCTCTTTGGTTACTTGTATATTATTGTGTAGAAAAACATCTGAAATATGTATGTTTATAAGCTTTTCAGTTCTTCCAATCCAAGGCGCTAATGTTTTATTAAAATCAGAGTTGTTTGAATTGAAATTCATGTTTTAAATTTTGATGCGAATATACTAATTGTTATTTATTAGTTGCATATGCAACGATGTTAAAATTTAAATAAAACTCATAAAAAAAAGAGACTGCTTTTAACAGTCTCTTTTTTATGAAAGAAAATTTAATGAACTCTTATTGGAGCATTAAAGAATTGTATGTTATGGGGGTTGAATTATTTGAGTAAGCCTCAACGTCAAATGAATTGTTATTGAATTCAAAGTTTAATAGTTGTGGCATGTTTTTTATAGAAGGGTCTATACTACCTATAAATCTATTATTATTTAACAATAAGGTTTCTAATTTAATAAGATTACTTAATTCACTAGGAATTACTCCTTCAAATAAATTATTAGAGAGTGCAAGTTCTTCCAAATTTAATAAGTTACCTAATTCTGAAGGAATCACACCAAACATTGAATTGTCAAAAAAGCTTAATGTTTTTAAATTTATTAGATTTTTGATTTTTGATGAAATTACACCAGTTAATTTATTACTGCTAATTTGTAAAACTTCAAGTTTATTTAATTTATAAATAGATTCAGGAATGTAGCCACTTATTAAATTATTAAATAAAACGAATTCACTAAGATTTTTAAGATTACCAATATTAGAAGGAATTTCGCCTTCAATTTGATTCATAAATAACTGAATTTTTTCTAAAGATTCAATAGTCGTAATTTCTTCAGGAATTACACCAGAAATTTTATTAAAGCCTAAATTTAAATTTTGTAAAGATTTTAGATTGCTTATAGATGTAGGTAAAACACCATTTAAGTTATTCATGCTTAAATTAATTTCAGTAACTGTATTATTTTCAACAGTAATTCCATACCAAGTATTTGGAGCGTCATTTAAATTCCAACGAGTATTCCAATTTTCACCATTTGTTGATTTGTATAAATCAATTAATGCATTTTTCTCAGTAGATGAAATTTGTGAAAAAGCAAATGGTGAAATCACCATAAAAAATAAGAATAGGATTGTTGCTTTTTTCATAATATTAGGGCCTTTGGGGTTAATTATATTTAAAATCTATAGCTAATTTAATTAATTATTTTTAATCCACCAAACATTTTTAACCATTTACTATATATTTATTACCATTTATTAAAATATTTATACGTTTTGATTTATTTCGTGTTTTAATTAAAAAAAATGTTTTGAAATTAGAGTAGCTATTAGAAGGTTTTAAAAATCACTATATTTGTTGAAATATTAAAGGATTAGATTTTATGAAATTAGATATTTTAGCAATTGGAGCTCACCCAGATGATGTAGAATTGGGTTGTGGAGCAACCATTGCAAAAGAAATTTCTTTGGGAAAAAAAGTTGGAATTTTAGATTTAACTAGAGGAGAATTAGGCACAAGAGGATCTGCTGAAATTAGAGCTATTGAAGCTAATAATGCTGCTGAAATTTTAGGAGTAACAGTAAGAGAAAATTTAGCTTTTGCAGACGGGTTTTTTGTAAACGATAGTAAACATCAACTCGAAATTATTAAAATGATTAGAAAATATAAGCCTGATATAGTGTTGTGCAATGCTATTGATGATAGGCATATTGATCATCCAAAAGGAAGTAAGTTAACTTCTGATGCTTGTTTTTTATCTGGATTGGTTAAAATTGTAACTGAATTAAATGGTGATAAACAAGAAGTCTGGAGGCCAAAACAAGTATATCATTATATACAATGGAAAAATTTAGAACCAGATTTTGTTGTTGACGTTACTAATTTTGTTGAAATTAAGATGAATGCAGTTAAGGCTTATAGTTCTCAATTCTATAATCCAAATAGTAAAGAGCCAACTTCACCAATTTCAAGTAAGAACTTTTTAGATAGTATTATATATAGAGCTCAAGATTTAGGTAGATTGGTAGGGGTAGACTTTGCAGAAGGCTTCACATCAGAACGTTACGTAGCTATAAAAACTTTAGATAATTTATTTTAAAAAATGTTTGTAATAAAACAGAAATGTTTTACATTTGCATCCGCAATATGGTGGTTGTAGCTCAGTTGGTTAGAGCATCGGTTTGTGGTACCGAGGGTCGCCGGTTCGAGCCCGGTCTTCCACCCAAAATTAAAGGTCTGTTTTTCAGACCTTTTTTTGTACTGTAAAAGGATCAGTTTAAAATATTGATTTAATTAAATTTAATAAATCAGTTTTGTTTATTGGTTTGGTTATGTAGTAATTACACCCAGTATAATTTTGTGAATGTAAAAGACAAATATAACTCCCCAAATAATAGCAATACACCAGTAAATGATTGGTGTTAATAAGTTAAAAAATCTCTCCATAAATATAGTATTGTAGAGTATAGTTATAGTTTAATTGATTAAATATACAATTAATCCATAAGCAATAAACAAAAAAATTTAGCTGATGATTAATTGGTTTAGAATCTATAAATTGATAAAAAAAGTGATCCGATTTAGATAATTTTATAGTGTGTGCTTATAAATTAGTTAGCTTATAAGTAACTGTTATATAGGTATTTTACCTATATATGTTTGGTTTAAAAATACAAATTTTGTATCAATAATTATAATAAATTTAGGTAACATTAATACTTAAAAAGCAGAAAGATTATTTAATTTATAAAGAATTTGTTTTATTATTTTTTAAGATATTTTTATGCTTCTGGGATAAATAATTTATATATTTTTATGCCTTAAAACAAAATTAAAAAGAATGAAAAACCTAATCTATATTTTTACTTTTATAATTACAACAACTGTAATAGCTCAAAACACAGCTCTTTTAGATATTAAAAAGCAACAATTAAAACAAGCTTTAGCTTATGGTGATGATGCAGTTGCAGCGGCAAACATGTATGCTATTATAAATATAGAAGGTCCACAAAGTACTTATAAAGATAGTTTGGCATATTTATATTTCAATGCTAGAAATTATTCTTCTTGTTTTTTAGTAACGAATGATATTTTAAAAAATAATTCAAATAATTTAGAATTATTAGAAATGCAGGCTATTTCTTTAGAATCATTAGGTGTTTATGGTAAAGCAGCTGAAGTATATGAAACTTTATTAATGAAAACGAATAATAATTACCATGCTTATAAATTGGCAGGGTTGCAATTGGCTTTAAATAGATTTGAAGCGGCAAATACTACCATTAAAAAAGCAGATCAATTACCTGATGAAGGTAAAGTAGAAGTTACTTTTCAGGTAAATAAAAACTACAATGAGAATGTTAATTTAAAGGCCGCAATTGCTTATGTGGAAGGAATTATAGCTTTAAATTTAAAAAAGAATGCTGAAGCAAAACTAAGTTTTGAACGTGCCATAAAATTATTTCCTGATTTTGTATTGGCAAAGGGAAAATTAGAAGCATTAAATACCACAAAAGAATAAAAAATTAATCAGAAAATAACTTCAGAAAATTATTTTAGTTTTTCAGCTAAATAAGGTGCCGTATATGATTCAGAGCATTTTATGAGTTCTTCTGGTGTTCCTTGAAAAATAATTTCACCACCTAATTTCCCTCCTTCTTTTCCTAAATCTATAATATAATCGGCACATTTTATTAATTCAATATTATGTTCTATTACAATAATTGAATGTCCGTTTGTAATTAAAGCATTAAATGATTTCAATAATTTTTTAATATCATGAAAATGTAGTCCTGTTGTAGGTTCATCAAAAATAAATAACGATTTGCTTTGTCGAGTTCCTTTTACTAAAAAGGAAGCTAATTTAATACGTTGTGCTTCACCACCTGAAAGTGTTGATGATGATTGTCCTAAAGTAACATATCCCAAACCAACATCTTGAAGTGGTTGTAGTTTTTTTGCTATTTTTAGTTCTTTATATATATTAAAAAATATAATGGCATCATCAATAGTACAATTCAAAATATCGTTTATAGATTTATCATGAAATTTAACTTCCAAAACTTCTTTTTTAAATCGTTTCCCTTTACAAGTTTCACATTCCAAATGAACATCAGCCATAAATTGCATTTCTATAGTAACTTCACCTTCTCCTTTACAAACCTCGCATCTGCCACCTTCAACATTAAATGAAAAATGTTTTGCTTGGTAATTTCTAATTTTAGATAACTTTTCTGAAGCAAATAATGTTCTAATATCATCATATGCTTTAATATATGTTACAGGATTTGACCTGCTTGAGCGCCCAATAGGATTTTGGTTGATGAATTCAATGTGTTCAATAGTTGAAATATTCCCTTTGATTTCAGTGTACTGACCTACTTTTTCACCAAAACCACCTATTTGTTTTTGAATTGCAGGATACAATATTTTACTAACCAGAGTACTTTTTCCACTTCCTGAAACTCCCGTTACAACGGTTAAACTATTTAAAGGAAATGAAACATTTATATTTTTTAAATTATGTTCTCTAGCGCCAATTACTTCAATTATATTTTTAGATTTTCTACGGTTTTTAGGAACTTCAATAGTTAGTTTATTGTTTAAGTATTTTGCAGTTAATGAATCTGATTTTAAAATTTCTTCAAAAGTACCTTCAGCAACAATTTCACCACCAAAAGTTCCTGCTTCAGGACCAATATCAATAATCATATCAGCAGCTTTCATAATATCTTCATCGTGCTCAACTACAATTACGGTATTTCCTAGATTTCGTAAATCTTTCAAAACTTTTATTAAGCGTTCTGTATCTTTTGGATGTAAACCAATACTTGGTTCATCTAAAATATACATAGATCCAACCAAACTACTACCTAAAGAAGTTGCTAAGTTAATTCGCTGACTTTCACCACCTGACAATGTATTTGAGGTTCTGTTTAAGGTAAGATATGTTAACCCAACATTATTTAAAAATTGAAGTCTGCTGTTAATTTCAATTAATAAACGTTTCGCAATATTTTGATCGTTAACGGTTAATTTTAAGTTTTTAAAGAAGTCTATTAACTCATTTAAAGGCAAATCAACCAATTCGCTAATATTTTTGTCGCTTATTTTAATATTATTTGCTTCTTCACGCAATCTTTTACCATTGCAAGTAGTACATTTTGTTTTACCGCGGTAACGAGAAAGCATGACTCTATATTGAATTTTATAACTTTTTTCTTCTAAATGTTTAAAAAAGGAATGCAATCCTTCAAATGTAGTATTTCCATCCCAAATAAGTTGTTTTTGTTTTTCGGTAAGCTGAAACCAAGGTTTATGAATGGGAATATCAAAGGTGTAAGCATTATTGATAAGATTGTTTTTATAATCTTGAAATGAATCTGATTTCCAAGGTAAAATAGCATCTTCATAAATAGATAATGAAGTATTTGGAATTACTAAATCTTCATCAATGCCAATAATATTGCCATAACCTTCACAAGTTGGGCAAGCGCCATACGGATTGTTAAAGCTAAATAAATGTGTATTTGGTTCTAAAAACTGAATGCCATCTAATTCAAACTTATTGTTAAAAGTAGTTTGTAAACCAGTTTTTATAGCTTCAATAATACATTCGCCTTTTCCTTCAAAAAAAGCAGTTTGAATAGCATCACCCAAACGGTTATAAAAATCTTCGTCATCTTTTACAATAACCCGATCTATAACAAGGTAAAAATTGTGTTCAATTTCTGTTGAAATGTCTTCAATTCTAAGAACTTCATCTTTATATTTTATTCTTGAATAGCCTTGTTGTGCTAATATTTTTAAAGTTTGTAAAACACTTCTTTCATCAGCAATATGAACAGGAGAAAGCAACAGTAACTTGGTGCTTATTTCTAAAGTTTTAATATAGTTTAAGACATCAGTTACGGTTTGTTTTTTTACTTCTTCGCCAGAAATAGGAGAGTAGGTTTTACCAATTCTTGCAAATAATAATTTTAAATAATCATAAATTTCTGTTGAAGTACCTACTGTAGAACGCGGATTGGTAGAGTTTACTTTTTGCTCAATTGCAATGGCAGGAGCAATTCCCTTAATATAATCAACCTTGGGCTTATTTAATCTTCCTAAAAATTGACGTGCATAAGAAGACAAACTTTCAACATAGCGACGTTGCCCTTCTGCAAACAACGTATCAAAAGCTAAGCTAGATTTTCCTGATCCTGAAAGCCCTGTAATTACCACCAATTTATTTCTTGGAATAGCAACATCAATATTTTTTAAATTATGAAGTCTGGCACCTTTTATAAGAATGTTTTCTTTCGGATTTAATGTTGCAATGTTTTTAGTCATTTTGATTAAAAAAGTGAATAATTGCAAAGATAACTACAATAAATGAAAATTAATGTATTGCGTTCATGTAAAAAATGAGATAAAAACGAAATTGTAGCTAATAGTTAGAATTACAAATTTTATGTTAATACTTTGGGTAAAATTTGTAATTCTAATAAAAATAACGCATATTTGACACCAATTAAACCCAAACTTACGCCTATAACACACAATTACTTTTTATAAAATTTTAAAAATACAGTTACATTTAAACCCTAATGTATTTAAAGTTATGGAAAGTAAACACTCTACTGATGGCGTATTAGTCAGCAATTATATACAAGGAAATGAGAAATCTCTAGAAATTCTAATTATACGTCATAAACAACGAATTTTTAGTTTCGTTTTATCAAAAGTTCAGGATAAAGAAGTAGCAGAAGATATTTTTCAAGATACTTTTATTAAAGTTATAAATACTTTAAAAAGAGGTAAATACAATGAAGAGGGTAAATTTTTACCTTGGGTTATGCGTATAGCTCATAACTTAGTTATTGATCATTTTAGACGCAATAAAAGATTGCCTAAATTTAATAATACGGATGAATTTGATATTTTTGACGTACTGAGTGATGAAATGTTATCTGTTGAAAATCAAATAATTAGAGAGCAAATTTTAAATGATGTTCGTAATTTAGTTGAAGAGTTGCCAGAGGATCAAAAAGAAGTTTTATTGATGCGTATGTATAGAGATATGAGCTTTAAAGAAATTTCAGAAAATACAGATGTAAGTATTAATACAGCACTTGGAAGAATGCGCTATGCATTAATAAATTTGAGAAAATTGATTGAAAAACATCAAATTATTTTAGTAAGTTAAAAAAATAATATAATATAAGAGAAATTTTATCGTTATAAGTATTATAAACCAGATATTTATGATGAAACTTTACTCTCAAAAGACTCCCATGGTGGAGCAACCTAGGAAAGAAATAATTCAATATTTGATTAGCTACTCGAAACAAATGCGAGTAGTTAAAACCAACAAAAACGACTATATTGAATTACATTTGAATTAATGTTCTTTAAACCCACTTTTAACCGAAGTGGGTTTTTTTATTTTAAAAAAGATTTTCTTCCTATTGTTTTAGTAATCACGTCCTTTTCTATATTCCAACCACGTGCAGGAGAATACTCTCGTCCATAAAAAATAATTTGAAGGTGTAATTTATTCCATAATTCTTTAGGAAATAAGCGTTTAGCGTCTTTTTCTGTTTGGGTCACATTTTTTCCATTGGTTAAATTCCATCTGTACATTAAACGGTGAATATGAGTATCAACTGGAAACGCTGGTACACCAAATGCCTGACTCATAACTACACTTGCAGTTTTATGGCCAACGGATGGTAATTCTTCTAAATATTTGAAACTTTGTGGAACCTTACCATCATGTTTTTCAATTAATATTTTTGACAATCCATATATACCTTTAGATTTCATAGGAGATAAACCAGCAGGTTTAATAATTTCTCTAATTTCTTCAACTGAAAGCTTCACCATATCATACGGATTATCAGCTTTTGAAAATAATATGGGTGTAATTTTATTAACCCCTTTATCTGTACTTTGAGCAGATAATAATACAGCAATTAAAAGAGTATACGGATCTTTATGATTTAATGGAATAGGTGTTTCAGGATATATATATTCAAGGGTGTCAATTACAAATTGTACTTTTTCTTTTTTGGTCATGCTTCTAAATAAATTGAAAAGTTAAAAGTACAAAGTTTATTCTTTTGTAAAAGGTTCATGAACTAATTGTTTTATTTATGGATTTAACTTTTTAACTTTCACGTTTTAAAATTGACAACTAAGAACTTAAAACTGAAAATAATGACAACATTAAAAAAAGGAGATTTAGCACCAAACTTTGAAGCTTTAGACCAACAAGGAAGTACCATTAAACTTTCAGATTATAAAGGTAAAAAATTAGTATTGTTTTTTTATCCTAAGGCAAGTACTCCTGGTTGTACTATGGAAGCGTGTAATTTGCGTGATAACTATCAAACTTTTTTAGCAAAAGGATACGATGTATTAGGAGTGAGTGCAGATTCTGCTAAGCGTCAACAAAATTTTATAACTAAAAATGAGTTGCCATTCCCTTTATTGGCTGATGAAGATAAAACAGTAATCAATGCATTTGGTGTTTGGGGACCTAAGAAATTTATGGGACGTGAATTTGATGGAATTCATAGAGTTACCTTTGTTATTGATGAAGATGGGATAATAGAAGATGTAATTACAAAGGTTAAAACGAAAGAACATACAAGTCAGCTATTGAAGTAATTAATTTAATAGGACGGTTTTATAGCATCATTAAGTAGTTTATAAAAATTGCTAAGTAATTTACATAGAACATCTAGATGTTCTATGTAAAACATCTAGATCTTATCAAGTAAACATCTAGATGTTATTTTCCAATCTCTTTATTAGAATAAGTTATCTATTAAGCAAGTTGTAATAACTACTAAACAAATTAAAAATTTTAAACAGTATAAAAATTTAATCTTAATATAAAAATGGCATTACCACTAAAAATTGTAAAGAAAAGAGACCCTAGAGATGTAACTAAACCGGTTAAATATTATGTTGCTACCAAAGCCACTAGCGAAATAGATTTTGAAGATTTAGCGAGAATAACATCAGAGCAATGTACCGCTACTGTGGCAGATTGTTATCTTGTTTTAAAGGCTTTAGAGCACAATATTAAAGATGCATTGAGCTTTGGCAAAATAGTACGTTTTGGATCCTTAGGAAGTTTTCAAATAAGTATTAGTTCTTATGGTGCTGATACTAAAGAAGGATTAAGTGTGGCATCTGTAAAACAGCGACGTATTTTATTTAGACCTGATAAACGAATTAAAACTTTTTTAAAAGGATTACAGTTTACAAAAGAAGGTTTTAAGAAATAATTTTTCAGGGTATGTGCTTTTGTAATTAGCTGTTTTTTATAACGTTAAAAGGTGTATTTCAATACAGAAGTAATCTATAAAATGCTTGATTAAGTTTGTTAACAGTATGTTAATATCTTTATGTTACTATATACTGTAAATCTTAATAGCTTTACTCCCCTTAAATAAATTTTTATATATGAAAAACTTTTACTTTAAGAAGCAGTTATTTTTTTTAGCTGTTTCAATTTTTTTTACCTCTTTTGGCTATAGTCAAGCACAGTTGTATTATAACGATGTAAATCTAAGTTTAACAGGAACAGCTTTAAGAGATGAATTAGCTACAAAAATTATTAGTACACACACCAAATTTTTATCCTATGATGGAGCTAGAGAAGCATTGAAAATTGTAGACTTAGATCCAGGTTCTTCAACACATGTTTTGCTTTTATATGGTTTTAGTAATAACACATGTCCTTCAAGCACAGGAGATGATAATGATCATAGACTTAGAGATAAAAATAGTTTTGGAGGAGGTGCTACCTGTGAGTGGAATAGAGAGCATACCTATGCTAAATCTTTAGGGTCTCCAAATTTGGGTACTTCAGGACCTGGTTCTGATGCACATCATCTAAGAGCAAGTGATGTACAACGAAATAGTAACAGAGGTAGTCTTAAATTTGTAACTGGCTCAGGTAATTCAGGATTAACAGCAGGTGGATGGTATCCTGGTGATGAATGGAAAGGAGATGTAGCTAGAATGATGATGTATATGTATCTTCGTTATGGAAACCAATGCTATCCTTCTGGTGTTGCTATGGGAAACACAAATTCAATCGACTCAAATATGATTGATTTATTATTAGATTGGAATGCACAAGATCCAGTTTCAACCTATGAAGATGTTAGAAATACGTATTTGTCAAATACCTCAAATACGTATGGCCAAGGAAATAGAAATCCGTTTATTGATAATCCTAATTTAGCGACTCAAATTTGGGGAGGAACCGTTGCTGAGGATAGATGGAATACAACGCCTGATACAGAAGATCCAACTGCACCAACACTTTTAGTTGCTTCAAATGTAACCAATACAACAGCAGATTTAAATTGGGTAGCATCAACTGATAATACAGCGGTGGTTTCTTATGCTATTTATGTAAATGGCTTAGCATATAGTACATCTACTATTAATTCAGCAACACTTTCAGGTTTAGAGCTAAATACACTATATAATATTACGGTATATGCACTAGATGCTGTAGGAAATACATCAGTAGTAAGTAATACTGAAACTATTACAACAACCAATATTATAGATGCCGAAATTCCTTCAACTCCAACAAATTTAGTTTCATCAGAAACAACACAAACAGAAACATTATTAACTTGGACACCTTCAACAGATAATATTGGAATTTTTGAATATCAATTATTTAGTGGTGTAACTCAAATTGGAACAACAACAAGCATTCCTTATACAGTTACAGGTTTATTAGCCAATACAACCTACACTTTTACAGTAAAAGCAGTAGATGCAGCAGGAAATATTTCTTTGGAAAGTAACTCAGAGACTCTTACAACGTTAGAAGATATAATTATTACACCTTCAACAGGTGATAGTATCGTTTTTCAAGGTTTTGAAGGTACTTTAAATGATATATGGACGTACACACAAACACCTGTTTTATGTAATAATAGTGGTGATGTTTGGGATGTTGTTTCTAGTTTAGGTTCTATAAGCGCTCCTAAAACAGGAACAAGCTTTTTTGGAGTTCAAGATTTAGAAGGGAATTGTGGAACTTCAGCAGGAGGGACTATTTCTTTTGATAACGTAGATATTTCAGCATATACAGATGTAAATCTTTCATTTTCAATGAGTGTTGATGGTTTTGACGTTTCAAATGGGGATATAATTACGTATGAAATTTTTCATGACAATGTTTCACAAGGAGTTGTTACAGTTACAGTTGGAAGTCCATATAGTACAACTGGTTGGGAAGAAATTTCTGTAGTAGTACCAAACAGTGTTACATTGGTAAGATTTGACATTTATGTGAAGCAAAATGGAGCAACAGATTATGCGGGATTTGATGATGTACAATTAAAGGGAACAGAAATAGCTGCAGAACCTTCCATAATTATTAATGAATTAGATGCTGACACTGAAGGAACAGATGCTTTAGAATTTGTTGAATTGTATGATGGAGGAGTTGGAAATTCATCATTAGATGGATTGGTATTGGTATTGTTTAATGGTAGTGATCATTTAAGTTATAATGATGCTATAGATTTAGATGGTTATTCTACAAATGCTGAAGGGTATTTTGTAATTGGAAGTGCAAGTGTGGCAAATGTTGATTTGGCTGCATTTACTACAAATGGTCTTCAAAATGGGGCAGATGCAGTAGCTTTATACAAAGGAGATGCAGTTGATTTTCCGAATGATACTCCAATACGAATTGATGAAACTTTAGTAGATGCTTTGGTTTATGATACCAATGATGGAGATGATACAGCATTACTAGCTTTACTAAATGCTGGTGAGCCTCAAATTGATGAAAGTGGAGGAGGAAATAGTGCAGGTGATTCAATGCAAAGAGTACCAAATGGTTCTGGAGGAGCTAGAAATACTTCAACGTATGTACAAGAAACTCCAACACCAGGAACAGAAAATCATCCACCGGTTGTATTGCCTGAGGTAATTACAATTTTAGAGGCTAGAAGTAGTGATAAAATAGGTGAATTAGTTACTGTTAGTGGTGTCTTAACTGTTTCAGACCAATTTGCAGGTTCAGCATATCTTCAAGATGAAACAGGAGCAATTGCTATTTTTGATGAATTGATTCACGGAAATGGTGTATTTACAATTGGAGATTCAATTACTGTAAGTGGAACAAGAAGTCTTCATAATGATCAAGTTCAAATTAGTGATGTGCTTTTTGTTGAAAATACAGGATTACCTAATAATCCAATAATACCATTAATTATTACCTTAAACGAATTAGAAAATCATCCAGCAGAATTAGTGAGTATTGCAAATCCTAACTTTCCAAAACCTGGAGATATTTTATTTGGGAATGCTAATTATGTATTAACAGATGCTAGTGGAAGTGGTCAGTTGCGCATTGATGGAGATGTTGAAGAAATTGTAGGATTGGGACAACCAGAAAACTGTACAGAACTTACGGGAGTTGTGGGAAGGTTTTATCAAACTTTTCAATTATTACCAAGACAAGGATCTGATATGGCTTGTGCAAGTGCATTTGAGCAAACAGGAAATGATTTAACAATTTCTAAGGATAAAACTTTTGATGTTGTGACTTGGAATCTTGAATGGTTTGGAGACGAAGCAAATTCCCCAGCTGCAGGAAATCCAGACTCTGATCAGATACAAAAGGAGCATGTGAAAAATGCAATTCAACTATTAAATGCAGATATATATGCTGTAGAAGAAGTTTCAGATGATGTTTTATTTGAACAAATGGTAAGTGAAATTCCAGGATATAGTTATGTGTTATCAGAAGCAACTTCATATCCTAATGATACAGAAGGAGTTAAACAAAAACTTGGATTTATTTACAATACCTCCACTGTAGAAGTTATTGAGACTAAAGCATTATTGGAATCTATACATCCATATTATAATGGAGGTGACGATAGTGCTTTAACTGATTATCCTGCAGAAAAGTCAAGGTTCTTTGCAAGTGGTAGATTGCCTTTTATGTTAACGGCAAACGTTACCATAGATGGGAATACACAATTAATTAATGTAATTGATCTTCATGCAAGAGCAAATAGTGCAGCAGGGGCACAAGAAAGATATGATATGCGTAAGTATGATGTTGAGGTTTTAAAAGATTCTTTAGATGTGTACTATCCAAATGCAAATATTATTTTACTGGGAGATTTTAATGATGATGTTGATGAAACAGTATCTGATGTAACTACCACCATTTCTTCCTTTGAAGCTTATATAAATGATACTGATAATTATACTGCAGTTACAAAATCATTAAGTGATGGAGGGTATAGATCTTACGTTACCTATGAAAATATGATTGATCATATTATTATTTCTAACGAACTTAATGAAGCGTATATAGATAATTCTTCAAGAGTACATTATGAATATTATGATACAAATTATACGAGTACAACATCAGATCATTTTCCTGTTTCTGCGAGATTCTTTTTAACTTCTTCAACATCTTTAACAATTGATGCTAGTAGTTTTACAAATGTAAGTTGTATTGGTGGTGATGGTTCTGCTTCAATTTCAGTTTCTGGTGGGATAGAGCCATATACTTATGAATGGACAGGTTCTGAATCTATTACCAATACAAGTTCAAATTTAAATGAAGGAACATATGTAGTTACTATTACAGATGCTTTAGGAAGTTTTGTAAAAAAAGAATTTATAATTGTACAAGCTATAGATGAAATTAAACCAATAGTTATTACGCAAAATATTACTGTGCAATTAGGGGACAATGGTTTGGTAACAATTACACCTGCACAAATTGATAATATATCAACAGATGCTTGTGGAATAGACACCTACTCTTTAGATATTACCAGTTTTTCTTGTGAAAATATTGGCGAAAACGAAGTTACCTTAACAGTAACCGATATAAATGGTAATAGTGCTTCAGCAGTGGGAATAGTGACTGTAAAAGATATGATTGCACCAATTGTTGATACACAAAACATTATAGTTGAATTAGATGCGGATGGATTAGCAACAATTACACCTGATCAAATAGACAATACATCAACAGATACTTGTGGAATAGAGAGCTATTCTTTAGATATTACAGATTTTTCTTGTGAAACTATCGGAGAAAATGAAGTAACATTAACAGTAACGGATGTGAATGGTAATAGTGCTTCAAAAATGGCTATTGTAACAGTAAAAGGAGTTGTTTGTGAAGAAACTACAATTGAGATAGTGCAAGGATTCTCTCCAAATGGAGATGGTATTAGAGATACCTTTATTATTACCGGTTTAGCACTTCATGGCGATAATAACTTAGAGGTTTATAACCGTTGGGGGAACAAAGTTTACAGTTCACAATTCTATCAAAACGATTGGGATGGAGTTGCCAAGGGTAACAATGTTTTCAATAAAGATGAGAAGTTACCAGCAGGTCCATATTTCTATGTGTTAACAACAGGTTACAATACCGTTCATAAAGGATGGATTTATATCAATTACTAAAAAGAAGAAACAAGATGAAAATAAGCATAAAAGATATAGCAATCGTATTGTTTGTATTGATAGGATTACAAAGTTACGGTCAACAAGAACCTTTGTATACGCAGTATTACAATAACTTTAATTTAATAAATCCTGCATATTCAGGAAGTAATGGACATTTAACCGCGGTAGCCAATATAAGAAGCCAGTGGGCAGGAGAAGCAGGAAGCCCAGAGACACAAACCTTTTCTATGCATGGCGCTGCAGGAAAGAATGTGGGTTTAGGATTGTCTGTCGTTCATGACAAAGTTTTTATATGGAGCAACACAGAAGTCTTTGCAGATTTCTCGTATGCATTGCAAGTATCAGAAACTGCGACATTAGCTTTTGGACTAAAAGCAGGTGGAAGTTTTTTAAATGTGAATTTACAAGATTTAGGTGTTGATGATGATCCAAATTTAAGTGAGAACATCAATCAATTCAATCCAAATATAGGAGCAGGAGTATTGTATTATACGGATAAGTTGTATGCAAGTATATCAACAGTTAATATTTTAGAGACTGAGCATTACGATGGAAACAGTACTGTTTCAACAGCATCTGATAATATGGTGTTTTACCTGTCGGCAGGATATGTGGTAGATTTAGGAAATGATTTTAAGTTACGTCCTTCATTTTTAATGAGAGCGGTAAACGGGAGTCCATTATCAACCGATATTTCAGCGAGTATCTTATGGAATAATAGATTGGAATTTGGAATTTCACATCGTTTAGATGAATCTATTTCGGGATTATTTCAAATTCGTGTAAGCGATTATTTTAAAGTAGGATATTCGTATGATAGTTTAACCAATAATTTGAATAACTATAACAACGGTTCACATGAAATTAGTTTTGTTTTTGATTTAGGAGTGAATGGAAAATATGCTTCAAAAAAGAGAACACCACTATTTTGGTAGTATAAGAATAGAAATCGCATAAACAAAAAAAGCAACGATTTTACAATCGTTGCTTTTTTTGTTTTATAAATTTTAAATAGATTAATGATTTTTAGATTTAAAATATAATTGATTGGTTTCAAGTATAAATTCACCATAAATTTATAGTTTTTTTCTTCATTTTTAAGAAAGAGAATCTAATAGATAAAAATCATCGTTTATAGTATGATAGATAGTATTCAAAAAAAATGAAGCCACTTTTCAAGTTTAAACTTCAAAAAAATTGAAGTACACAATTCCAACTATGAAATTCAAATCATATAAAAACAACTTATATACGCACGTATTTTTGTGACATTTATTAATCTTTGGTATTAAAAGAATTTAAAATTTATTGGTCAAGCCATTTTTTAAATTCAGAGGCTTTATTTTTACTTATAATTATTGAACTACTTGAAACAGGAGTCGTTTTAATTTTTAGTTGATTATTACCGTATCTTAAAATTTCATCAATACCTTTTGCTGAAAGAACAAATTGTCTGTTAGCTCTAAAAAATATAGCTTTATCTAAGCTAGCATAAAGTTCGTCTAGACTTGAATTACTTGTATATTTTTTTCCATCTAAACAAAATATTGTTGTTATTGAATGTTCAGTATTAATGAATGAAATTTCTTCAACTTTTATTGAAATAAGTTTGTCCTTTAAATAAGTTAAAATTCTTTTTTTAGATTTAGTTGAATCGTCCTTATCATTTAAATCTTTACTATCTTCTTCAATTTTTTTTCCAATTCTATCTTTATAATTAGATAAATTTAAATTTAATTTAGAAAGTATATTTATTTCTTTTGCTAGTTTTTCATTTTTTAATTCCAGTTCTTTTTCATAAAAATTACCTAAAAAGCGTACTACACTTAAGGAGAGTAAAATAATAATTACACCTGTTAATATATATATTAAAGAAAAATTAAGCTTAAGTTTTTGTACTTGCTTTTCAATTTCATTAACATTTGCGTGTGCCGCAATAATCCAATCTGAATTTTTTACAGGATATAAATATATAATTTCAGAATTACGGCTGCCGTTATTAAAATTTCTAACACCGCCTTGTTGTTTTTTTTGTTTAAGTAGGTTGTAAAAATCTTCTGAATTAATTTCATCATTTATGGGTTTTACAAATGACTCATTTGGACTTGTTTGTTTCCCAATGTTTTGCGGGTTAGGATGACAAACCTCTACACCTGACCAATCAAACATACATACAAAACCAGATTCCATACTTGTACCTTCAATGCTATTCTGAACATTACTTATAATTATATCTCTTGGTACATTATTTTCAATCTGGTATGAAACTAATTTTGCGAATTCGCGTGCTTCACGCTTACTAGATTGTATTTGTATATCTAAAAATTGATTGGTACTGACTTTAACTAAATAAGACATACTAAAATAGCCAATTACAAATACAATAACTGAAAGGCCTAATAAAGTATATAGATACAGATTATCTTTTTTCAAAACAGGTTAAGTTTTTTAAGTTGGATTTTTCGTCTTTAGGTGTAATTTATTCCTTTTGACATTATTTCATTTTTAATAAAAGACATTGAGAAGTTTATTTGCATCAAACTTAAATAATATAATTTATAACTTATGAAAAAAACATTCTTATTATTAGTATCAATTGTTTTATTGCAAAGTTGCAATAGAGATAATGATGACACACCACAGCTTCCAACTGAAAATGCAGTTAAGTTAGCAACCAATGCCACTTTAGGTAAAATATTAACTGATTCAGAAGGGAAGTCACTTTATTTCTTTTCAAAAGACACAAAAGAAACTTCTGTATGTCTTGATGGCTGTATAGATATTTGGCCCGTTTTTAATGCAGAAAATTTGACTATTGATAGTGGATTAGACCTTGCAGATTTTGCAACAATAACACGAACAGATGGAGCAAAGCAAACAACTTACAAAGGTTGGCCTTTATATTATTTTGCGAATGATGCAAGTGCAGGAGACATAAATGGACATAAAGTAAATAATGTTTGGTATGTTGCAAAACCAGATTATTCATTAATGTATGTTACTTCTCAACTAAAGGGGAATGATGATAAAAATTATACAAGTGATTATTCTGAAGGAGATGGGAATACATTTTATATTACAGATATTGATGGTAGAACATTGTACACATTTAGTCATGATACCAACAATGTAAATAATTTCACAAAATTAGACTTTTCAAATAATGGAGTTTGGCCAATAGCAGAAATTAGTTTAGATAAAATACCAAGTATTTTAAACAGTAGTGATTTTGGGACTATAGATGTTTTTGGGAAAACACAATTAACTTATAAAGGTTGGCCTTTGTACTACTTTGAACAAGATGCAACACGTGGTGATAACAAAGGAATTAGCTTTCCTGCACCAGGAGTTTGGCCTATTGCTAATGTAAATACAACGATAGCACCTGCTGCAAAGACAATTAAGTTAGCAGACAATGCGACTTTTGGTAAAATAATAACTGATTCAGAAGGAAAATCACTTTATTTCTTTTCAGATGATGCTAAAAACACCTCAGTTTGTGTAGATGGATGCTTAAATATCTGGCCAATTTTTTATTCTGAGAACCCTGTTGTAGATTTAGGGTTAGATATTGCAGATTTTGCAACAATAAGTCGTGACGATGGAGCTAAACAAACAACTTATAAAGGTTGGCCTTTATATTATTACGCGGGTGATGGTACTATTGGCGATACACTTGGTGATAATGTTGGTAATGAATGGTTTATTGCAAAACCAGATTATTCATTGATGTATGTAAATGCACAATTAGTTGGACATGATGGTAAGAGCTATACAAGTCAATATGTGGAAGGTATAGGGGAAACGTCTTATATTGTAGATATTAATGGCAGAACATTGTATACATTTAGTCATGATACCAACAATGTAAATAACTTCACAAATTCAGACTTTTCAAACAATGGAGTTTGGCCAATAGCAGAAATTAGTTTAGATAAAATACCAAGTAATTTAAACACAAGTGATTTTGGGACTATAAATGTTTTTGGGAAAACACAATTAACTTATAAAGGTTGGCCTTTGTACTACTTTGGACAAGATGCAACACGTGGTAACAACAAAGGAATTAGCTTTCCAGCACCAGGAGTTTGGCCTATTGCTAATGTAAATACAACTATAGCACCTACAAATTAAATTCAATTCTGATTGTTTTTATTAATTAAAGATTACGGTTAATTAGTAACCGTAATCTTTTAAATCATTATTAATTTATGAAAAAAAATATCTTATATCTATCATTTCTTTTTTTGCTAGTATTATTTGCGTCTTGTGAAAATAATGTTGAAGAAACTATGGAAGATTTAATAGTAAGTGAATGCGATCCAGCAATTTCATTTAGTGAACAAATAAAGCCAGTTATAGATACGAATTGTCTTCAATGCCATAATGGGAATCAGTTCCCAGATTTAAGAACGTATCAGTCTATAAAAAATAACGCTGCTATCATTAAAGAAGAAACACAAACAAGACGAATGCCATTAGGTGGTAGTTTAACTACTGATGAAATTAAAGCTATTGCTTGTTGGATTGATAGTGGTTCATTAAATAATTAAAATTAAAACTATATGAAAAGTAGATACCTTAAAATAGGTGTAGGGCTGTTTTTAATAATAGTAATTGCTTTTGTCTTTGGAATAAATCAATATAATAAGCCTCACGTTGATGTTAGAGATTCAAAAGTTAATTACGTTTTTACACCAAAGAAACTCGTAGATGAATATCTTCAAAATGAAATGGTAGCAACCAAAAAATATGCGGACCAAATACTTCAAATTGAAGGAGATTCTTATAGTATTTCAACCCTAAAAGGGAATAGTGTAATTACCTTCAAAGATGCAACTTCAGAATCGAGTATAATTTGTCATCTTCAATCTGAAGAAAATAAGAAAATTTTAAAACTTAAAAAAGATCAATACATTACCATTAAAGGCATTTGCACAGGTTATTTGTTAGATGTTGTAATGATAGAATGTGTTTTGGTTGACTATAAAATATGAAAACATTATACACTTTAATTTTTACTCTACTCATTATTAGTCAAGTAAAATCTCAAGATAAATTTATTAGCAAAACAGGCTATGTATCTTTTTTCTCACATTCGTTAGTTGAAGATATAAAAGCAGAAAATAACCAAGGTTTAAGTATTATTGATACAAAAACTGGTGAAATTGTGATACAGCTTTTAATGCGTTCATTTATATTTAAAAAAGCTTTAATGCAAGAGCATTTTAATGAAAATTATATTGAATCGGATACTTATCCTAAAGCAACATTTAAAGGGAAAATATTAAATTATGATCAATTAGTTAATGAAGATTCAGAAGCTGAAATTATAGGAACTCTTTTTGTACACGGTAAAGAAAAAGAAATAAAAATAAAAGTTAAAATTCATAAAGACTCAGATGAAATAATTATTAGTGGAGATTTTATGGTTCAAGTAGCGGATTTTGATATAAGAATTCCAACAATTGTGGTTAATAATATTGCTAAAATTGTAAATGTATCCTTTGAATTTCATCATAAACCATATAATTAAGAATTATGAAAAAAATAGTAGTTATCATTTTTATTGTTGGATTAAATTTTAGTGTTTTTTCTCAGGATTTAGCATCTATTTTAGAACAAGAAACATTAAATGAAACAACCATAGTTTCTGCAACATTTAAAGGAACTAGATTACTCAACGGTCATTCTATTGAAACCCGAAAAAAAGGAATTTTTGAATTTTTGATTTCTCATAGATTTGGAAGGATTAATTCAGGAGCTTATGAATTATTTGGACTAGATCAATCAAATATTAGATTTGGGTTTGAATATGCTTTGTCTGATAATTTAACTATTGCTTTTGGTAGAAGTTCTTTTGAAAAAACATACGATAGTTATCTTAAATATAGGTTGATAAAGCAAAAAGAAGGTGAAAAACCTTTTCCTTTTAGCATTACATTTTTTGGAAGTGCTACAGAGAAAACATTAAAAGATTATTCACCTGACAAGAAACCAACATTTACGAATAGATTAACGTATACAAGTCAGCTTTTAATTGCTAAAAAATTTAATTCTAATCTTTCATTTCAATTTTCACCTACTTATATTCATTTTAATACTGTTAGAAAAATAGAAGATTCAAATGATATTTTTGCACTTGGTTTTGGTAGTCGTATGAAGATAAGTAATAGGGTTTCAATTAATGGGGAATATTATTATAATCTAAATCCATTTAAATCCATAAATGCTCAAAATAGTTTGGGCTTAGGAATTGATATTGAAACTGGAGGACATGTTTTTCAATTAATATTTACGAATTCAAGAGCAATGATTGAAAAAGGCTTTATAGCTGAAACTATTGGAAATTTCTTTAAAGGAGATATTCATTTTGGTTTTAATGTTTCAAGAGCATTTTAAATATAAATAATTAAATAAATAAGTATGATAAAAATAAAAATAATAGTACTGTTTGCAGTTGTATTAATGACATCATGTTCTAAAAAATCTGATTATCAGTTAGTATCAAAAGTTCCAGATTTAATGATGCCTGAAAATGGATTAAAGTTCAAAGAAATTGAAGATTACAAAAATTATAAAATTGTAGCAACACATTTTAGAACAGACAAAAATGAATTGAGATATGTATTAGTCAATGAAATTGCATTTAAGCCATTTACTAATAATGAAGTACTACCCGAGGGAAGTAAAATTGTAAAGATTGGTTGGAAAGTTAAACAAATGTCCAATTTTGGTGTTGCTTTAGAATCAGACAGTTTACAACGTATAGAATACATGATTAAAGATTCAAAGAGGTTTAAAGACAATCCCGGTAATTGGGGTTATGCAAGATTTGTAAAAGAAAATAACGAATACAAAAGTTGGGATAAGGGAACTGCAAGTTGTGTAGCTTGTCATAACATTTCAAAGGATAATAATTTTGTATTCACAAAATATCAAAAGTTGTTTTAATTTTTTACACCAACTCAAAAATGTGTAATCAAAATAACTTAGGCCAGACAATCTTCAAAGTCTGGCCATCTGAGTTTATCCAAAATTTTCAGTTCTTGAAAAATAATTTCAAAATTCATAGGTTAAAACACGATTGTTATAACCGGTTTTAAATTGAGATAAAGTTTAAGCTATAGAGATGTAGAAGAATTCTTATAAATAAGAGGAATTAAAGTAGATCAAGCTATCATTCAATGTTGTGTCTTTAAGTTTACTCCTCTTATTGAAAAACTATTCAGAAATCGAAAGAAATCAGTTTAAAAAAGATGAGATTAGATGAAATCAATATTTAGGTAAAGGGGCTGTATTTGGAATAATTACCTTACTTTCTTTTTTAATAAAAATTACAAATATTTGTATTTTGTATTCATTCTAAGATATCTTAAAGTGTATAAGAATTACACGATTTTTATATGCAACAGCGCTTGTTATTCTTTTAGAGAAGTGTTGGTAAGTGATATTTGATTGAAAATTCTGAGAAATCTAATTATTTATTTTTTGCAAACCACCAAATGCTTTTTTTATAGCTTCCTTAAAATGTCGGTTGCTAGATTGTTATATTTTAAAATATGTTAAAAAATGATATCTTTATTCTTTTGCTAAAAAAGAATTACTACTGTAAATTTTGGGTGTTAAATTTAATTTTAAATGTTTAGAATAACAGATTTTACTTGATCTATATAAGTTCTTCCAATAATATATCTTATACCTGCTATTTCAACACTATTGCCTTCAATAGTGTCAATTTTATTTATAGCAACTGTGAACGATCTATGAATACGAATAAAATCATTAGGTGGAAGTTGTTCCGTAAAACTATAGAGAGTTTGATGGATAATATATCTATTAGTTGATGTGATTATTTTTAAATAATCTTTCAAACTTTCAATTACTAAAATTTCATCTAAATATATTTTTTTTAATTTTTTCTTATCTATTTTCACAAAAATATAAGGACGTTCATTTAACGATTGCTGAATATTATTATCTTTTTGGACGCATTTAAACACTTTGTTAATAGACTTTACAAATCTTGGAAAAGAAATGGGTTTTACTAGATAATCTAAAACGTCTAACTCAAAAGACTCAACAGCAAATTCTGAATGAGCAGTTGTGATAATAATTAATGGTTTTTTTTCTAAACTTTTAATAAAACTTATTCCATCTAACAAAGGCATGTTAATGTCTAAGAAAATTAAGTCAATATCAGTTTCTTTTATAAAGTTTAATCCGTCAATAGCATTACTGAAGGTTGAAACAACTTCAATGTCTTTAAACTGTTGTAGATGATTTCGGATTACATTTATAGCTAAAGGTTCATCATCAATAATTAAGCATTTTATAATCTTCATCCCACTTTTATTTTTAAATTTACAACAAAGGTATTTTCTTTTTCATTTATATTTAACTCATAATCTTTTTTGTTATAGCCTAATACCAACCTTTTTTTAACATTTTTTAACCCTATTCCACCTTTCTTATTAAATCGTTGATGAAAATCGGATTTAGCTGGCATTGGATTGGAAATGCTAAAGTAAAGAAAATCTTCTTGAACTTTGAAGTCAATATCAATTCTTATTTTTCCAAGATTTTTATTGGCACCATGTTTAAAGGCATTCTCAACAAAAGAAAGTAATAAAATTGGAGCAATTTTTTTATCTAAAATTTCGCCAGATATGCTCATATTTACTTCTAATTGGTCATCAAACCTCAATCGTTCAAGATCTAAATAATTCTGAATACATAATATTTCTTTTTCCAAACTTTGTCTTTTATTTTTAGTTTCATATAATAAATAGCGCATTAACTCAGATAATTTAAGAATTATCTTTGGAGTTTTGGGAGAATTTGATAGTGAAAGAGAATAAATATTATTTAGAGTATTAAAAAAGAAATGAGGAGAAACTTGAGTTCTTAAAAACAGGAGTTCAGTTTCTAATTGGACTTTCTCAAGATCTGTCAACCTCTTATGTTCCTTTAGCCAGTCCATTGTAATTTTAATAGAAGTTACAAACGTAATAACATACAACTCTCCAATCATCATATCAATAGAATAGTTTAATGTTAACTTATCTATTTCATGTCCTTCTGGCCAAACATTCCCATTTTCAAGATAATATGTTAGGTTAAATTTTACTAAAAGCATTAAAAAAAGAGCTAGCAGTAACATTCCTAAATAAGTTAAGTACTTTTTTTGAAAAATAAATTTGGGCATTAAAACATAGACATTTAAATAACCCAATGTCATATGAATTGGAAATCCAATAAGATTGGTTCTTAGTGAATAACCGTAGTCTTCAAAATAATTTCCCCAGCGTAAAGTATTTAATAGAAAATAAATAGACCAAAAAATAATGTGATGCTTCAAAGTGATTTCTTTACCAGCATTTATTCTTATACTTTCAACTTTTTTATTAAAGAGCATTGTATAGTTGTTTTTATGTTCGACGTTGTTTAGATGCTATACGTCTAATTTTTTTTTTGGTTGCGCTAAATTAAATAATATTTATAATTAAATTAATGAATTAATGAATTACTAAATAATTTTTTAAAATTATAGTTACAATTAAAAATTATGAAATATATAAATATAACATGTTTAATAGCAACTTTTTTAGTGCTTAATGCATGTAATAAAGTTGAAAAACGAATTAAAAATAAGGATTATTCATTAACTAAGTATGTAGATCCTTTTATTGGGACAGGCGGTCATGGACATACGTATCCAGGAGCTACAGTTCCTTTTGGAATGTTACAAGTGAGTCCTGATAATGGTATTTCTAATTGGGATTGGTGTTCTGGTTATCATAATTCTGATTCAGTTACAATAGGTTTTAGCCATTTGCACTTAAGTGGTACGGGTATTGGAGATTTAACAGATATTAGATTTATGCCGGTTAATAAGGAAGTAGATTTAACTGCCGAAATTAAATCAAGAGATGATGTGCCTTATAAGTCTGCTTACTCACATTTAAATGAAGAAGCCAGTCCAGGCTATTATAACCTAGATTTAAAAGATTTTAATATTAAAGTAGAATTAACTTCCAGTTTAAGGGCAGCAAACCATAAATATACTTTTAAGGAAAACGATACTCAATCTGTAGTAGTTGATCTTGGTTATGCAATAAACTGGGATAAGGCTTTGGCCTCGGGTATAAAAATAATAGATAAGAATACCATTTCAGGGTTTAGATTTAGCACAGGATGGGCAAAAAATCAAAAGGTGTTTTTTATTGCAAAGTTTTCAAAACCAATTTCAACGTATAATTTAGTAAAAGATGGAAATTATGTAGAGGAAAATTCAGTTGAAGGAGAAAAATCATTTGCTCAATTATTTTTTGATGAAAAAAGTGGAGAGGAAATTCAAGTTAAGGTGAGTTTATCTTCTGTGAGTGTTGAAAATGCCCTTGAAAATTTAATGAGTTCAGGAAGTGATTTTAATTTTAATTCTGTTAAAACAAACGCTGAATCAAACTGGGAATTAAATTTATCTAATATTCAAGTTGAAAGTTCAAATGAAGATTTAAAAACCATATTTTATACTGCATTGTATCATACACAAATTGCACCAGTAACTTTTAGTGATGCAAATGGAGAATTTAGAAAAGAAAATGATGAGATAGAAAAAGCTACAGATTTTATAGCATATTCTACATTATCATTATGGGATACATTTAGAGCAGAACAACCTTTATTATCAATTCTGCAACCAGAAAAAGTTACAGATATCATTAACTCAATGTTATCTTATTACGAGACAAAAGGAGTTTTGCCAGTTTGGACTTTATACGGTAACGAAACCAATACTATGACTGGGTACCATTCCATTCCAGTAATTGCTGAAGCTTATATAAAAGGAATAAAAGGTTTTGATATTGAAAAAGCTTATGAAGCAATGAAGACAACCATGATGCAAGATGATAGAGGTTTAAACTATTATAAAAAATATGGGTATATACCTTATAATTTATTGGATGAATCTGTTACTATTACACTTGAATTTGCTTATAACGATTGGTGTGTTGCTCAAATTGCAAAAGAATTAGGCAAGGAGGAAGATTATAAATATTTTATAAATCGTTCAAAAGCATATGAGTATTTGTTTGATGCTGAAACTGGTTTTATGAGAGGTAAAGATGAAGCTGGAACTGTCTGGAAAGAGCCTTTTGATCCAAAATATTCAGCCCATAGAGTTGGAGCAGAATATACAGAAGGAAACGCTTGGCAACATAGTTGGTTTGTATTACACGATGTTGAAAACCTGATTAAAATGCACGGAGGAGAAGATAATTTTACAGATAAATTAGAACAATTATTTACAGAGTCTTCTGAAATAACAGGAGATGATGTATCGGCAGATATTTCTGGTTTAATTGGTCAATATGCGCATGGTAATGAACCAAGTCATCATATTGCATATATGTATAATTTTGCCAACAAGCCATGGAAAACGCAATATTGGGTTCGTGAAATCTTAAAAACACAATACAATATAAGTCCAGAAGGTTTGAGTGGAAATGAGGATTGTGGACAAATGTCGGCTTGGTATGTATTTAGCTCTTTAGGTTTGTATCCATTTAGTCCAGCATCGGGAGAATATCAAATTGGTAGTCCCATTTTTGAAAAATCAACTATAAAAGTTTCTGAAACAGCTTCGTTTTCAATCATTGCAGAAAATGTGTCTGATTCCAATATTTATATTCAGTCGGGAACTTTAAATGGTGAAGACTTTAATAGAACAAGCATATCACATAAAGAATTAATGTTAGGAGGTACACTTCAATTTAAAATGGGAAGTACACCTAACAAAGAATGGGGAATTAAAAAATAATAAAAAATAGCGAATGAATATAATTGACGCATCAATAATTGTAGTATATATTTTACTAACATTATTTGTAGGAATTTGGGTTTCAAAAAAAGCTTCAAAAGGCCTGAAATCTTATTTTTTGGGAGGAAACGATATAAAGTGGTATTTCTTAGGGTTAAGCAATGGTTCAGGAATGTTTGATGTTTCTGGAACTGCTTGGATGGTAGGAATTCTATTTTTATATGGAGTAAAAAGCTTCATGTTTATGTGGATGTGGCCAATTTTCAACCAAATCTTCATAATGATGTTTTTAGCTGTTTGGATAAGAAGATCAAATATAATGACGGGTTCAGAATGGATTTTAACTCGGTTTGGAGATGATAAAGCGGGAAGAGCATCACATATTATAGTTGCTATTTTTGCTATTATAGCTACTATTGGTTTTATCGCTTATTTCTTTGAAGGTGTAGGGAAATTCATGACAATTATACTTCCTTGGGATCTAACATTAATGTTTAATGAACGTGTTTTATTAACATCAGATCAGAGTTATGCACTATCAATTATATTTTTAACTACAATTTATACCATTAAAGGAGGAATGTTCTCAGTTGTAGCTACCGAAGTACTTCAATATGGAATAATGGTAGTTGCGGGTATTTTAGTTGCTGTCTATGCATTTATAGCCGTATCAGATGTTGAAATAAATAATGCTCTTTCAGCAGAATGGAATAATCTTTTGTTTGGATGGGAAATCAAAGGTTCTTGGAACGAAAAATATGAGGCTTTTAATGAACTTATAGATACTCAAGGATATAAAATGTTTGGAGCTTTTATCGGAATGTCTTTATTTAAAGGTTTTTTTGCAAGTATAGCAGGTCCAACGCCAAGTTACGATATGCAGCGAATATTATCAACAAGGTCAGTTAAAGAAGCGGCATATATGTCTGGCTTCACCAATTTAGTACTTTTTATTCCACGTTATTTACTTATTGGAGGTATTGTTGTATTAGGATTGGTTTATTTAGCTCCTGAAATGGCATCTTCATCAACTTTAAGTCTTAATGATTTAGAAGTTATTTTACCTAAGGTAATTAATAATCATGTGCCTGTAGGGATAAAAGGGTTGTTGTTGGCAGGTTTGCTAGCTGCATTTATGTCTACTTTTTCTGCATTTGTAAATTCCGGACCAGCTTATATTGTAAATGATATTTATAAAAAATATTTTAAACCAAATGAGAGCAGTAAACACTACATAAAAGCAAGTCATATAGCATCTTTCGCAGTTGTTATTTTAGGAGTAATAATGGGCTTTTTTGCAGATTCTATAAACTCTATTACACTTTGGATTACCAGTGCACTTTATGGAGGCTATGTAGCTGCTAATTTTTTAAAATGGGTTTGGTGGCGTTTTAATGGTTGGGGATACTTTTGGGGAATGACCTCTGGGTTGGTAATTGCAACATTACAATTTTTAATAGATCAAAACAAAGCTAATTTTGAAGTTGGTTCATGGTTGTATGACTTGGCCCAAATACCAGCAATATACTTATTCCCAATAATATTTACGTTTTCTGTTTTAGGATCCTTTTTAGGAACTTTTTTAACCCAGCCCACAAATATGAATACATTAAAGTCTTTTTATAAAAATGTACATCCTTGGGGTTGGTGGAAACCAGTTTGTTATGAATTAAAAAAAGAAGATCCATCCTTTACAAAGAATACAGAATTTTGGAAAGACATGGGTAATAGTGTAATCGGTATTGTTTGGCAATCTAGTATGATTGTTTTACCAATCTATTTTATTATTAGAGATTATCCTAAAGCATTAATCTCATTATTTGTATTTTTGGTAACCTCAATTATTTTAAAATATACATGGTTAGATAAAGTTAGAAAGCTTAAAAATTAAATAATCAAAAAAAAATAATTAAAAAGGTATAAGTTATAATAATAAAAAAAAAGTTTAATTAAATAAAATATATAAAGTGAGTAGTATTCCTTGGCAAGAAAGACCTGAAAATTGTAATGATGTTGTTTGGAGATATTCTGAAAATCCAATAATTAAAAGAAATCACATCCCTTCATCTAACAGTATTTTTAACAGTGCAGTAGTTCCTTTTGAAGGAGGTTTTGCTGGTGTTTTTAGATGTGATAATAAAGCGGTTCAAATGAATATTTTTGCTGGTTTTAGTAAAAATGGAATTGATTGGAACATTAATCTTGAACCAATTGTTATGAAAGCTGGAAATACTGAAATGATTGATTCTGATTATAAATACGACCCTCGTGTTGTATTTATTGAAGATAGATATTGGATAACGTGGTGTAATGGATATAACGGGCCAACAATAGGTATTGGGTATACATTTGATTTTAAGGAATTTTTTCAATGTGAAAATGCCTTTTTGCCGTTTAATAGAAATGGTGTGCTATTTCCACAAAAAATAAATGGAAAATACGCCATGTTAAGTCGCCCAAGTGATAACGGTCATACGCCTTTTGGTGATATTTATATTAGTTATAGTCCAGACATGAAATATTGGGGAGAACATCGTTGCGTAATGAAAGCTACACCTTTTGAAGACAGTGCTTGGCAGTGTACAAAAATTGGCGCTGGACCAATCCCAATTTTAACTAAAGAAGGCTGGTTAATGTTGTATCATGGAGTTATTAATACCTGCAACGGATTTAGATATGCTATGGGTGCGGCAATTTTAGATGAAAATCAACCAGATAAAGTTAAATACAGAACACAACCTTATTTATTAGGACCACATGTTAATTATGAGCAAGTAGGAGATGTGCCAAATGTAGTTTTCCCTTGTGCGGCATTACATGATATTGAAGAAGATAAGTTAGTAATTTATTACGGTGCTGCAGATACTGTTGTAGCAATGGCATTTGGAAAAATTAGTGAAGTTTTGCAGTATACCAAGAATAATAGTTTATAAAACCTAAATTTTATGTATTTAAAACTTAAATTTTCAACGCTTCTTTTAGGCTGTTTTTCAATTATAGGTTGTGCACAATCTAAAAGTGAAATCATACCAAGTAGTTATGTTGCATACCGAACTTCTGAAGAAATAAAAATTGATGGTGATGAATTGGATGCTTCTTGGAATAATGTAGACTGGTCTGATCCTTTTATAGATATTGAAGGAGTTAAAAAGCCAACTTACAAAACACAAATTAAAATGCTTTGGGATGAAACATATTTTTATGTCTTAGCAAAACTTGAAGAGCCTCATGTATGGGCAAATATTGAAGAACACGATGCTATTGTTTTTTATAATAATGATTTTGAAGTGTTTATAGATCCAGATGGAGATACTCACAATTATTACGAGCTTGAAATGAATGCTTTAAATACAACTTGGGATTTATTTATAAGCAAACCATATAGAGAAGGAAACGTTGTTTTAAATGATTGGAATGTTACCGGATTAAAATCAGCCGTGAAAGTAAATGGTACTTTAAACAATTCAAAAGATACTGATAAGGGTTGGGTGATTGAACTAGCAATTCCTTGGGCTGCATATAAAACATCTTATTTCGAGAAAAATGTACCAGTAGATAAGTTTTGGAGAGTAAATTTTTCAAGAGTAAATTGGGATTTTGAAATTATGGATGGAAATTATGAAAGAAAGAAAGATACAGCCGAAAAGTTTTTACCTGAATATAATTGGGTTTGGTCTCCAACAGGTGTAATAAATATACACGAACCTGAAAAATGGGGATATGTTTATTTCTCTTCAAAAAATGCAGGAGAGAAAGATAATTTCAACATTCCACAAGATGAAAAAATTAAATGGGAATTGTACAAATTGCATAGAGCTCAAAAAGTCTATTTTGAGAAGCATCAATCTTATGCAAAATCAATAGATAGTTTAACAATTTCATCAATTATTGTTGATCATAAAACGTTAAAACCTTTAATTGAAATTCATAGTACAGGATACAATTTAACCATAATAAGTCCATTTTCCAATAAAACGTTAATAGTAAAAGAAGATGGTAAATTCATATCAAAATAAGTTAACAATGAAATTACACAAGTTATTATTTTTCGCATTGGCACTATGCATTGTTTCGTGCAAAGAAAAAACAGAAAAGGAAAGTAGTATTGAAAAACCTAAAACCGAATTTGAATTTGGGGTTTGGATTTCCGCTAATAATGAAAGGTCTAATGAAGACTACGCAACTGAATTCACTAAATATAAAGATGCAGGGATTGATGAGGTGTTAATAAATACGGGAACAGATCCAGTTTTGTTAAAGAGAATTACTCCAATAGCAACAGAAAAAGGATTAAAAGTTCATGCGTGGATTATGGCTATGAATCGCCCAGGAGATTCTATTGCATTAAAACATCCAGAATGGTATGCCTTAAGTAAAGAAGGTAATTCTTGTTTTGATACGCGTCCATATGTAGACTATTATCAATGGCTATGTCCAACAAGAAAAGAATCACGAGAGCATATTTTAGGTTTGGTTGAAGAATTAGCAAAAGTTGACGGAATTGAAAGTGTGCATTTAGATTATATTCGCTTTTCTGATATTTTCTTGCCAATTGGGTTACTGCCTAAATACAATTTAAAACAAGAAACGGAACTTCCACAATTTGATTTTTGCTACTGTGATGTTTGTATTAGTGAATTTAAAAAATTACACCATAAAGATCCAAGAGATAGTGAGAATACTTCTATAGATATGGAGTGGAAACAATTTAGATTAAATGCAGTTAAAAATATAGTAGATGATGCCTATAAAATTGTTCATAAATACAATAAAAATTTAACTGCTGCGGTATTTCCTTATCCAGAAATGGCAGACCATATGGTACGTCAACGTTGGGATAAATGGACAATTGATGAGGTATACCCAATGATTTATCATGGTTTTTACAATGAAGAAATAGATTGGATTGGTTTTGCAACTAAACAAGGTGTGGAAGACGTAAAAGACAATGGAATTGGGGTGAATACAGGTATTTATATACCATCTTTTAAATCTGCTGAAGAATTAAAGGATGCTATTTTATTGGCAGAAGAGAATGGCGCAAAAGGAATTACATTTTTTGATGGACCAGCTTTAACTTCAGCATATTTAAAAGCAATTAATGAAACAAAGGGAAGCTTAAAATAAAGGTTAATGAAAAAATACGGACTTGCATTTATCATAGTTTTGTCGCTTACTATTGGTTGTAGTAAACAAGAAAAGGGGCCACTAAAACTAACCAATTATGTAAATCCTTTTATAGGAACTGATGGACCTGGGAATACCTATCCTGGGGCAACTGTCCCATTTGGAATGGTGCAATTAAGTCCAGATATTGGTATTCCGGGTTGGGATAGAATCTCAGGGTATTTTTACAAAGATTCTATTATTACCGGATTTTCCCATATGCATCTTAGCGGAACGGGAGCAGGTGATTTGTATGATATTTTAGTAATGCCTACAAACAGTAAATTCAACAAAAGAATTAAAGAAAACAATTATAAACCATTTTCTAGTTTCTCACATAAAAAAGAAGAAGCTTCTCCGGGGTATTATGCTGTGGATCTTTTGGATTTCGGAATTAAAGCAGAACTCACTGTAACTGCAAGAACTGGAATTCATCAATACACTTTCCCAAAAGATGATAAATCACAAATTCATATAGATTTAGGATATGCTTTAAATTGGGATAGTCCAACTGAAACTTATTTAAAAGTAGTGAATAAAACCACTATTGAAGGTTATAGAAAATCTACAGGTTGGGCAAAAGACCAACGAGTGTATTTTGTAATTAAAGTCTCTAAGGCATTTCATTCCTTCCAACTTTTTAAAAATGATTCATTAGTAACTTCTTCGGCTTTAGGGAAAAACACTAAAATAATTTTAAATTATAATACTTCTGAAAACGAACAAATAGTTTTAAAAACGGGTGTTTCAACAGCTAATATTGAAGGAGCTTACAAATCGTTAGCGATTGAAGTTCCAGATTTCAATTTTGAAAATTATAAAGCAAAAGCAAGTGAGGCTTGGGAGAAAGAGTTACATAAGATTGAAATTTCAACTTCAGATGAAACTAAAAAGCAACTATTTTATACGATGTTGTATCAATCTATGCTGGCACCAACGTTATTAAGCGACCTTAACGGAAACTACAAGGGAGCAAACGATACCATTGTAAAAGCTGAAGGATTTAATAGATACGACACGTTTTCTTTATGGGATACTTACAGAGCTGCACATCCATTGTACACAATTTTACATCCAAAGAGAACTTCTGATATGGTGAACTCTTTATTGGTACATTATAAAGAAACTGGTTTGCTGCCTGTTTGGTCTATGCAGGGGAATGAAACAAATATGATGATTGGTTACCATGCTGTTCCTGTTGTTGTAGATGCTTATTTTAAAGGAATTGAAAATTTTGATATTGAATTGGCTTATGAAGCTTGTAAAGCAAGCGCTATGGACAATTCCAGACAAATTGACGAATATAAAAAATTGGGTTATGTTCCTGTTGATGAACATCATGAAAATTGGTCGGTTTCTAAAACACTGGAATATGCTTATGACGATTGGTGCATTGCACAATTTGCAAAGGCATTAAATAAAACTACTGATTTTGAAAATTTTTCAAAACGGTCAGAAAATTGGCGAAATGTGTATGATTCTCAAAGTACTTTTATGCGTCCAAAATTAAAAGATGGATCTTTTGTGACTGCATTTATTCCGAAGGAATATTCTCCTTATTTTTGTGAAAGCAACGCTTGGCAATATTTTTGGTCTGTGCCTCAAAATATTGAAGGCTTAGTTAAAGAAGTTGGCGGAAATAAACTGTTTGAGAAAAAATTAGATACTATGTTTACACTAAAACCACTTCCGGAAGACAAACTCCCGATATTTAGTACTGGAATGATTGGTCAATATGCACATGGAAATGAACCAAGCCATCATGTCGCGTATTTATATAATTACGTTGAAAAACCTTGGAAAACACAAGAGTTAGTTCGAGAAATTTTAGAAACACAGTACAAAAATGCACCAGATGGACATTGTGGAAATGAAGATTGCGGGCAAATGTCTTCTTGGTATATCTTTAGTTCGTTAGGTTTTTATCCGGTAAATCCTGCTCAAGGAATTTACAGTTTTGGCTCGCCTTTATTTGATAGCGCCACCATTAATTTAGAAAACGGTAAAAAGTTTGTGGTGGAAGCATTAAATAACAATGCTAAAAATATTTATATCCAAAACATTGAATTAAACGGTAAACTAATAAATAGAAATTATATTACTCATAATGAAATACTTGAGGGAGGAAAATTGATTTTTACAATGGGTGAGTTTCCAAATAAAATGAGTACAAATACAATGGCATTATCGTCAAAAATATATAATTAAACCAAGTTTATGTCAGATAGAAGAGATTTTATAAAGAAAGCAGCTTTGGGAACTATTGGAATTAGTGCCTTAATGGGTTGTAGAGAGATATCAAGAAAAATTGAAGATGAATCAATAACAGCTAATGTAAATAACCAAAAAAAACCTTTGATTATTTCTACATGGAATCATGGTATACCCGCTAATGAAGAAACTTGGAAACAATTAAAAAACGGAAAACCAGCATTAGACGCTATCGAAGCAGGGTTAAAAATACCAGAAGCTGACCCAAGCATTAGAAGTGTTGGGTATGGTGGTTTTCCAGACAGAGAAGGAAAAGTAACTTTAGATGCTTGTATTATGGATCATAACAGTAATTGTGGTTCGGTTTCTTTTTTGGAAGGAATTATGCATCCCATTTCAGTTGCTAAAAAAGTATTGCTAAACACGCCACATGTGATGTTGTCGGGTCAAGGAGCACTTCAATTTGCATTGTCTGAAGGTTTTGTAGAAGAAAATTTATTAACAGAAGCTTCAAAAAAAGATTGGGAAAAATGGTTAGAAGAATCTAAATATCAACCCGTAATAAATATCGAAAACCACGATACAATTTCTATGCTGGTTATTGATGAAGATGGAAACCTTTCAGGAGGATGCACTACAAGTGGTGCCGCGTGGAAAATGCATGGACGCGTTGGGGATTCTCCAATTATTGGGGCAGGTTTATTTTTAGATAATGAAGTAGGAGCAGCTGCAGCAACTGGTTTAGGTGAAGCTGTTATTAGAACTGCCGGAAGTGCAATGGTTGTTGAGTTAATGCGCCAAGGAAAAACACCTTTTGAGGCATGTAAAGAAATTGTAGAACGTATTTATAACAAACATAAAAATCATAAGGATATGGAATATTTGCAAGTTGGATTTATTGCATTAAATAAAAACGGAGAACACGCTGGGTACAGTTTAAGATCTGGTTTTAATTATGCTATTTGTGATGAAGAAAAAGGAAATAGAATGGAAGATACCCAATTTAAAATGTCTTGGGATAATTAAGAAAAATAATGATGAATATAAATTATCCAATAAAATTTGAACCTATTTTAAAAGATAAAATTTGGGGAGGAGAGAAATTAAAATTACTTTTTAACAAAAAATCAATTAGAAATGATATTGGTGAAAGTTGGGAGGTTTCAGATGTAGATGGAAATATTTCTGTAGTATCTAATGGGAATTTAAAAGGTCAATCTTTGCAAGAGATTTTAAGACTTTATAAAGATGAATTGGTTGGAAAAAATGTTTATAAAAATTTTGGAGATAATTTTCCATTATTAATAAAATTTATTGACGCAAAAGAGGCATTAAGTATTCAAGTACACCCAAATGATGATTTAGCAAAAGAGCGTCATAATTCATTCGGAAAAACTGAAATGTGGTACGTAATACAGGCTGAAGATAGTGGTAATTTAATCGTCGGTTTTAATAAAGATTCTTCAAAAGAAGAATATGTAGATCACCTTGAAAGTAAAAGGCTTTTAAAAATTTTAAATCAGGAAACTGTTGAAAAAGGTGATGTCTATTTTATTCCAACGGGGAGAATTCATGCAATTGGAGCGGGTGTTTTATTAGCTGAAATTCAGCAAACAAGTGATATTACTTATAGGGTGTATGATTGGGATCGTTTGGATGATGCTGGAAATTCGAGAGAGTTACATACCGAATTAGCTGTAGACGCAATTGATTATAGTTCCGAGAAACAATATTCAACGGATTATAATACTGCTGAAAATGTATCCACTCCTGTTGTAAGTTGTGATTATTTTACCACCAATATAGTTGTTGTAAACGGTGAAGTACAAATAGATAATTCAGCTAATGATTCATTTGTTATTTATATGTGTGTTGAAGGTGAAGTTATCATTAAATATGGTGATTCAAAGGAAGAAAAGTTGGTAAAAGGTGAAACGGTTTTAATGCCTGCCAGCCTAAAAATGTATCAATTTAAATCTAGTGAGAATTCAGAATTACTTGAAGTGTTTATTAAAAATTAAAAGGATTTAATTATATAGAAATGGAAAAAATACATTATTTAAAATTGGTTGCAGTTGTATTGTTTGTGTCACTTGCTTCATGCAATATGCAAAATAGAACCTTTTCAGTAAGTGATATTCAAATTATTCCAAAACCAGCTGAATTAACGCTTACAAAAGGTGTCTTCAAATTTTCAGAAAGCACTAAATTTGTTGCTGGTAACGAGTTTCAAAAAGAAATATCAAATGCTTTAATTAATAAGTTTCAAAAAGCCACAGGCTGGAATTTAAATGTAATTGAAGAAATTCCTCAAAATGATTATGTTCAATTTATTACGGATGCTAGTTATGAAAATGAAGCATACAAATTAGAGGTAAATAGCCAAAAAATTAGCATTACAGCTAGTGGAAATGCAGGTTTTATTTACGGATTAGAATCAATTCGTCAGTTACTTCCGGTAGCTATAGAAAGTTCAGAGATAGTATCAAATGTAGCATGGGTAATTCCAACTATTGTTATATATGATCAACCACGTTTTAAATGGAGAGGTTTGATGTTAGATCTTTCTCGTCATTTTTTCGATAAAAGATATATAAAAGAAGTGATTGATGGTTTAGCAATGCATAAAATGAATGTATTGCATTTGCATTTAGTTGATGATCAGGGCTGGAGAATTGAAATTAAAAAATATCCAAAATTATCTGAAGTTGGTGCTTGGAGAGTCGATCAGGAAGATAAACATTGGAATGCAAAAGATCCAGTTGCACCAGGAGAAAAAGGAACTTACGGAGGATTTTTATCTCAGGAAGATTTGAAAGAATTGGTGAAATATGGTCAATCCAAAAATGTAGAAATTATTCCTGAAATTGAGATGCCTGCTCATGTTTCAAGTGCCATTGCAGCTTATCCTGAATTGTCCTGTTTTGAAAAACCTATTGGAGTGCCTTCAGGAGGAGTTTGGCCAATTACTGATATTTATTGCGCAGGAAAGGAAAACACTTTTGAATTTTTAGAAAATGTATTAATCGAAGTAATGGAAATTTTCCCCTCAAAATATATTCATATAGGTGGAGATGAAGCAACAAAAACAAATTGGAATGAATGTCCAAATTGCAAAAAGAGAATGAAAAAAGAAGGCTTGAACAATGCTGAGGAATTGCAAAGCTACTTCGTTAAGAGAATGGAGAAATTTATCAATTCAAAGGGGAAGAAACTTGTTGGCTGGGATGAAATTTTAGAAGGTGGTTTAGCACCTGATGCTACAGTAATGAGTTGGAGAGGTGTACAAGGTGGAATTGAAGCGGCTAAACAAGGGCATGATGTTGTGATGACACCTGGAACACATTGTTATTTTGATCATTATCAAGGCCCACAAAATGAAGAACCTTTAGCAATTGGAGGATATACACCTTTAAGTAAAGTGTACGAATTTGACCCAATAGTTGAATCTATGAATGAAGAAGCAGCATCACATGTATTAGGAGGTCAGGCAAATTTATGGTCAGAGTATATTCCAACAGAAGAGCACTCTCAATATATGATTTATCCAAGAATAGCTGCTTTGGCAGAAACTGTATGGAGTCCAAAAGAGTTGCGTAACTGGGATGATTTTTCTTCAAGAATTATAACAATGTTTAAGCGTTATGATTATTTAGGTATAAATTATGCAAAAAGCGCTTATTTGGTAACTGCAAATACAGCCATTAATTTAGAAAATAAAGTTATGGAAGTCATATTAAAAAATGAATTCTCAAATTCTGATATTCGATATACTTCAGATGGAGGCGAATTGAATAATTCATCGGAAAAATATATAAATCCAATTCAACTTTCAGAAACTACGACTATAAAAGCATCGTTATTTGAGATTGATAAGGCTATTGGAAAAGAGTTGAATGAAACCATTAAGTTTCACAAAGCAGTTGGTAAAAAGAATACTTATAAAGAAATTTATAGTGATAGTTATAAAGGGGCTGGTGAATTTGGAATGGTAAACGCTTTGAGAGGAACGAAGAATTTTCATGATGGCCAATGGCAAGCTTGGCTGGGAAAGGATATGGAATTAACTATTGATTTAGAAGAAGAAACTTCTATTAGTGAAGTAACTGTTGGCTCGATGGAAAATCAAGGTCCAGGAATTTATTTTCCAATTCAAGTTACAGTTTTTATATCAAATGATGGTGAAAATTATCAAGAAGTTGGAAGTGTAAATAGAGATTATGCTAAAAATACAGCATCAGAACTTAAAGATTTTGTGATAGAATTTAAGGAGCAAAATGCAAGATATGTAAAAGTAGTTGCAACAAATTTAAAAAAAACTCCTAATGGTGGAGATGTATGGTTATTTATTGATGAGATTTTAATAGATTAAAATGAAGTACTTAAAAATTATAGTAATATTTATATTTCTAATTAACAATCAAGTCAATGGACAAGAGAAAAAGTTGACAAAAGAAGAACGTTTAGAGTGGTTTCAAGATGCCAAATTGGGAATTTTTATTCATTGGGGATATTATGGCGTAAAAGGAATTGGGGAATCGTGGTCGATGTATCATAAACAAATTTCCTACGAAGATTATATGTCTCAAGGAAATAAATTTACTGCAGCAAATTACGATCCTGAAATATGGGTCAAACTATTCAAAAAAGTAGGTGCACGTTATGCTGTGTTAACCACGAAACATCATGATGGTGTGGCTTTGTGGGATACCAAATTAAGCAAATTAAATGTAAAAGAAAAAACACCTGCTAAAAGAGATTTGGTGCAACCGTATGTTAACGCTTTAAGAAATGAAGGGTTAAAAGTAGGTTTGTATTATTCATTATGTGATTGGTCGCACCCAGATTATGATGTGGTTTTTCCGCGCCCAAATAAAAAAAAAGACTATCCACAAACAGGACAGAAAAATCTGTCCAAATGGCAACGTTTTGTTAAATTCTACAAAGGTCAGTTGAAGGAATTGAGTGATGCTTATCAGCCAGATTTGTATTGGTTTGATGGAGATTGGGAAAAGTCAGCTGAGGAATGGAGAGCAGAGTCTTTAAAAGACTCATTATTGGCTTGGAATCCTAAAACAATTGTTAATTCCAGATTAAAAACCTATGGAGATTATAGTACCCCAGAGCAAGGGATTCCAGTAGTGAGGCCAACAGGAGCTTGGGAATTTTGTATGACTATGAATGATAGTTGGGGTTATTATCCGACAGATACAAACTACAAACCAAATTCTCAAATCATAAGAACTTTTGTTGAAGTGATTGCTTCCGGAGGTAATTTATTGTTAAATATTGGGCCAAAACCTGATGGGACCATTGCAAAGGAACAAGAAGAGCGTTTGGAAGCTTTGGGAGAATGGGTAAAAAAACATGAAAAAGCGGTCTTTGGAACCAAGGCAGGATTGCCTTATGGTCATTTTTATGGTCCAACATTGTTAAGTAAAGATGAAACTAAGATTTATTTATGCTTGTTTGACGCACCAAAAAATTACATTTCGTTAAAAGGAATTCAAAATAAAGTAAAATCTATTAAAGTTGTTGGCAACAACCAAGAGTTGAGTTTTGAAAGAAATGGAGGAGCTGCATGGAATAATATTCCTGGTATTTTAAGAATTGAAATTCCACAAGAGAAAAATATTGATAGCTATGTGACTATAGTGGAAATTGAATTGGAAGATGACTTAAAATTGTATAGAGGGCATGGAAATGCTGTTGAATTAAATTAATTAAATTAAATGATGATAAAAAACATTCTAAAAACGGTACTAGCCTTTTCATTTGTAATTATTTTTTCTTGCACAGATGAAGGGAACAATAAAGATAAGATAACTGAAAAGGCCACAAATGTTGTAGATTTTGTGAATCCATTAATGGGAACGGATTCCGATTATAGTCTGTCAAACGGAAATACCTATCCAGCAATTGCTACCCCTTGGGGAATGAATTTTTGGGCTCCAATGACTTCAAAAATGGGAGATGGTTGGATGTATAAATACGATGAAAATAAAATTAGAGGGATTAAACAAACACATCAACCAAGTCCGTGGATTAATGATTACGCTGCCTTTTCTTTAATGGCTGTTACTGGCAATTTAAAATTTCAAGAAGATGAACGAGAATCTTGGTTTTCTCATAAAGCAGAAACTGTAAAGCCGTATCATTATTCTGTATATTTAGCTAATTACGATGTGGTTGCAGAGGTTTCTCCAACAGAGAGAGCTGCACATTTTAAATTTACTTTTCCGCAATCGGAAGAATCTTATATAATGCTTGATGCATTTTTTAAAGGCTCCATGGTGAAAATTATTCCAGAAGAACGAAAAATCATTGGGTATTGCAGGAATAATAGTGGTGGTGTTCCAGATAATTTTCACAACTATTTTGTGGCTGAATTTGACAAGGATTTTGAAGTAAACCATACTTGGAATGATGATTGGAAATTGATAGAGAATTCAACAGATAGTGAAGGAAATCACGTAGGAGCCATTATTGGTTTTAAAACAAAAAAGGGCGACGTAGTTCATGTAAAAGTAGCGTCTTCATTTATAAGCTCAGAACAAGCCCAGTTAAATTTATCTAGAGAAATTGGAACAGATACTTTTGAGCAAACTAAAGAGAAAGCAAAACAAGCTTGGGAAACGGAATTAAGCAGAATTCAAATTGAAGATGATAATTTAGATCATATTAAAACATTTTATTCTAGTTTGTACAGAGTGTTACTATTCCCAAGAAAATTTTATGAGTTTGATGCTAATAATGAAGTAGTGCATTATAGTCCATATAATGGAGAAGTGTTACCTGGTTATATGTTTACGGATAATGGTTTTTGGGATACGTTTAGAGCGGTTTATCCATTTTTTAACATGATGTATCCATGCAAGCGTA